>Ga0233366_1000631_pt1 | contig 11397 bp, 12 predicted proteins | sample ElkDunMinimDraft_23_FD_191536 | JGI IMG/M metagenome (GOLD analysis project Ga0233366, IMG submission 191536) | Fecal eukaryotic communites from dung pellets of Tule Elk in California, USA - Elk Dung C4 | ecosystem: Host-associated > Mammals > Digestive system > Large intestine > Fecal | place...
CTGTATATTGATACATCGCCCAAGAAAGAAGTAAATACCCAGTGGAAAACGAACAAACAACCAGCCAACCGAAAAAGCGACAACCGTCCACTCTTTTCCTGGATATGTTTTTGAAAACGCAATAACACTAGTTGCAGTTACATGCCATCCCATTCCAACCCCAAGCAAACATCTGTTCACATGCCATTAAGACCTGCTCTTGGACCTGTGTGTGTGTCTAGAAGAAGAGCCATGCCTCCCTACCCGAGCAACAAAACAGTTTCATAATGAAAACCGCAGAATATTGAATAAACACAGAAAAGGGGAATAGCATACCGTAGTCAGATAAAAGTGACAAGTACAAAACTGACTTCAACAATAAAAAACCAAGACAACACGAATCCACAAATCTGAGTAGAAAAGGGGACAAGGAGACAAAGAATATAAACAGCCCGCGCAGTATTAAAATAGGGGGCCAAAGTTGCTCAGGAGATCCGACCAACCCACCCACACCTATGGTATCATAACACGCGCAGCATCCGGCCCGTTAGGAAAAAAAGGGGGATAAGAGAGAAATAGACATGCCAATGCCATCCCAAAGACCAAAAGATATCCATCAAGTAACTCCGGGTTGTGTTTCGAACCCTCAAACCAACATCATTAATTCAATTCACACGCCGCCCTTCCTAGTCCGGCCCTAGTCCTAAATGCGGATATCATGCGTTCGTTGTATTTTAACCCCCTCTCGACACCTGTATATCCATGCCTTTAAATGCAAAACAACACAATCTCTCCTCTCTCGTTCTTTCTCATGCGTAATGACCTCCACAACTCCTTCTCCTCCATAACTTTGCTCAAGCTCGTCCCCGACGCGCTGCGTTCCCGGTGGTATCGCTTGAGTGCCTTGTTTATGCTGCAACCCCGTTCGCTCTCTGGGCCCTTGTTCACCAAACCCAGGAAGTGCTCGGCGCGGGGTCTGTAGACAATCATCTGCCCGGCGTGGTTGCTATTCTCCTTGTCATCCTTCGAATCCGTCTTATACTCGAGAAGTTTCGGTTCTTTAGGAGCGTCCAGTTGCTTCAGCTTGCTACTACTGCTGCTGCTCTTCTTCTTCGTTGACGACGAACTAGTCGACTTCTTCTTCTTCTTGGTCTTCGTTGCGCCAGCAAGAATAGATATTAAACTGTTGGCCTCGGGACGACTCTTGTGGTGCTTCGACTTCGACTTCTTCAGGGGGCTGGCTGGTGTCTTTGCGGCATCATCGTTTGAGGAGAAGTCTGGCGAGGGCGGGAACACTGGTCTCATCATGCGGTTGATACCACCCGTCAACCCAGAGTGAACCGGAGGCGCATCCGTCATGACTTGGTCCGTTTCGATATGAAGGCGCTTTCTTTTCTTGTCAGACTTGGAGGTCCTCTCTCCATCCTTCTTCTTCCGCTCCTTCGGCATCGGTGTCTCGAATTTTGATGGCACGGGGCCGCCGCCATACTCAACCATGGCTTGATCATTCACCTCAGCAAGGTTTTCAGCCGCGGCATTGGCATCAAAGCGAACAAGTTGGGTCTCCTCGTTGTGCTGAATGGGATTCGTTGCCGGAAGATTAACATGCGATGCTGTTGGCGTCGGGGCGACCAGGAAATCGAAAACATTTACACCCGGCTCGGCCGCGGAAGGAGGAGTAGGCGCTTCAGGTAGAGGGTCGACAGGGGAATCATTATCGTAGGTGGGCTCTTGGTAGTGTCTCCAGGCCTCGTCCGTGGCATCCTCAACATAGGCTGGTTGCGCCATGGCTGGTGCTGGTGTAGGATTGCTCGTGTTCTGCGCTCCTTTCGTTTTCTTTGGCTTGTAGAGGGCTCCTTGGTACTTCTGCTCCTCTGTCATACAACTCTTGAGGCCAAATTAGCGGGGTCGTCGCACGCGGTGAACCGTGACATACCGTATGAGCGCGATATTCTGTGCCCGGGAAATGGACCATGCAATCGATGCAACTGAAAGTCGCACCCCAGCAGCGATTTCTGTGCGGGTCGAGTTTCTTCTTGGTCAAAACGTCGCCACACACCTGTAAAGCAAGATGATACAATTGTTAGACTAGTTTGGCGTGAAATACGATTGGGCGTATGGGAGAGAGAACAAGATATGGGAACGACGCAGTTGAGGAGTGGGCAAAAAGAAGGGAGCAGGGAGGGAGTGACAGGAGATCAAGTGTAGTAGGATCAGCCTGATCAGACGGGGAGGGGTGTAAAGGGAGGAGGGGTGGTGTGCGATGGCACAGGGTGGTTACCCGTGGAGATGGTGTGCGGGAATGCGTGTGATGTCAGTTCTTAAGATTGCGCGTGGAATGGAGGGGGTGCGAAGGGGCATTGCCCCGGAAGGGTAGGGTGTATTCATTGGTTCCAGTGCTGGAGGAATAGGAACCACCACCGAGTTCTTAGGGATTGGAGATACCCTATTATTGAAAATCCGGGGGGCAAAGGGGTTTGCAGGGGCAAGCGGCTCCCAGAGGGCATTGAGGAATAGATGGATTGCGACATTACCTCGCAAGAGAAAGACACCATGTTTGCGGTGGGTTCTGATCAGAGACGTTGTTCCAATTGGCGCCTAGGATGCAGGAATTGAGGCCGGAGGAGTGTTGTTGTTGACGCTCAGTGGTCGCGATCTGGTTGGCACAGGCTTGCCGCTCCTTGGCTCTAACTGGACCGGAAAGCTGCCGTCTGTCCAACCCAGAACGAGTTGATCTTGAGCTAGGAGGAATGGGGCGAAAATGGTTTTTTGCCCTGATTGTGCGCCGTATGCAGGAATTTGGAGGAAGACGTAGCAGATGCCTTCTTCTTCAATACTCGGGGGGTGAGATGAGGTGGGCACTTCGCATAAAGACCCAGACTAGTGTCATCAAAGTCGCCGGCTAAGATTCAGGTAAAGTGATGCCGCTCCGAGTTGTCGTCCACCGTTTCGGTCAAAGATAGAGCTTCTGTCAGGTACAAACGAGCCGTGGCCTGGGCGTTAGGTTAGGCTAGGCGACTGGACTTGCTGAGGGGCTGTGTCCGCTCCTAGCTGAGGTGGGCTGAAGATGTCAACAAGGTGGGCTCCAAATGGTTGTCGGTCGCCGAATGAAAATTGGCGGAGCTGACGGGCAGAGAGGAACGGTGTCCCAAGTACTAAGGTAACTAACAACGGGGGGACTAACGGATTGAAAGGGTCTGGAGAAGCCTGTGCACTCCCTGTGCGAGGTGTTGGATTGGAATGTCCGGATTCGACCTCTTCGTTGTTGAAAATTTGTGTGCAGCGATGGAGAAAAAAAACAGCGAAAAAGTTCAAAGGCCGATTTGCGCTCGAGGTTGGATTGGGTGTCGATGCATCGTTAGCTCTATTTTCTGCTGGAGCCGCTTCCAAATGCCCCGCTGTTGCCCTGCTGGGGTCCTGGGTCCTGTTCGTGGAAACCGTGCCTCCCGCCGGGGCCCCGAACTGCGAATCACAGACAACCCAACTGCCCAACTGGGACGAAGAGTTGCAACTTGCTTACACAGCCGCCTGGGAAACTGGGGGAGAGTGGCCAAGCACCCAACTTGACGCGAAACTCGATTGAAGCGCGTTCATGGTTGGTCGGGTTGGTTAACAAGCGCGTTTCCAATTCTGTTAAAAAAAGACAGCCAATGCCGGCAGCCATTGGAGGGCTAGGGGTGTTATCCTTCCGAAGTGAGGGGTGGATGCAGTCGTCCTGCCCCAGATTAAGCTCCTGTCTCCCGTCCTGGTGGGATGCTGAGACTTGAGACCTCTCCAGCTGACGAACGGAAGCAACGAAAGACGGCTCATTTGGGAAGGACCGACCCAGAGACTGACAGCCACGCAGCTGTGGCTCTGGGGTTGACATTGAGTTTGAATGATCAAGTGGACACCCTCCCGAAGACTTGGTTGAGACGGCGGGAGGGGTTCGTGAGACGGGACCACACATCAGTCGGAGCTCTACTCTGTACGGTACTCTGCTATCTGCTCTGAGCTCGAGAATGCACCTGCTGTCCATCCGGTGCATGGACCGTCGTGTCCTCTGCCATGAGGCATTATGACTAAGTGTTCGGTAAGACCTGTAATGCCACCAAAAAGATCGCAATTAAGACACTCAGTCAAATGCGCTTGCTGATACCGGATCGAGATAACTTCTTTGATCTTCGAGCTTGTTTGCATTGACTCCGATAGGGCTTGCCTTTGTCGTGTGATATGTGATAACTGTTGCATATGTCTGCCACAAACGCAGTTGAGTTCAGGGGCAATCCAATCGTTGGGTCTCTCTGTCCGTTTGAGTCCCAACTGCCCCTGAGTTTCAAGCGACCTAGCAGCGCAAAGGTGTTAGCGCAAGTAGAATTCAAACGCAACAACGACGTTATATTCTTGACTCTTCCGTAGGGAATCCCTTATATTTTTAGCCAAACTGTCACGACTGTCAAGTCTGATGGAACGGACCATTGCCTGCGCCGTCTTATTGGAGCGAGCTGAGCTTGATGGACCGCGGTTCGGGGATGTTGGAAACTTCAGCTGCAAGAAGGACAGCGCGAATTGACTTTCTAGAAGAGCTTCCATCATGCGTCCAGCGTCCATTCCCGTCTCGGCAGCGCATACACTCCACCTTAAGGTATGTACGAAGTACCAAGGTGTTCTGCATTGCGGTGCTTGTCCACAGCTTTTTGCAGTGCCAGTAGGTAGGTAGTCTGCATCGACACCAGTGGGTGTGTTGCCGGAAAACTGTGCTCACGGCGCGCCCATTCGAACTCCTTGTTTCAAGACTGGCCAGATATTTGGGTCCGTTCCCGCCGATGGCTGCTCGATGCTCGCTTGGGGGCCGGCCGCATTGAAGGACCCAGGATTCCACCAGTTGGTGATTCGAACGCCCCCGAACTTCCAATTGGAAGGGCTTGAAGGGATGCATGAAAGGGAAATATTCCCCAAATTCCAGAGATGGGCGATCGAGGGCGGCGGGATTCCCGCAGGCGGGCGGCACTACCCATTGCTCACTTCGGTCTGCCTGGGGCTAATGCATTGGGTGCTCACCACGACCAAAAGTGCGATCTGCTTGTAGGACCAGGCTGGGTGATGCGAATACTAAATCGACTTGTACGAATAAGGATCGTAGGAGTCTCATTCCTGAGATGATATCGAATCCTCGCTTTTGGTGAAGTCTCCCTAGGTACCTGAGCCTCATGCTGGTAACCGAGGGCCAAAAAAACTTCTAATAAAGAAAAGTTCATGGTATAGTTCAAAGTGCGACAAGTGAGGATCATGCGCAAAGAAAGAAATCGTGATCAACATACCAGCTGGTACCCCGTAGCAGCAGATCGCAAGCTCCAGGAAAAGAGCTCCTGGCTTGTGTAGGGTAAGAGAGACTGGTTTGATGAATGGATGAGCCCACCACTCGAATGCGCTAGGCCTCGGACGGTCTGGCCTGTGGTCGGGCGTGGGAGGACATCTCAATTGGGCTCTTTTAAGTTTTTGGCCAAAAGAGACACTCAGAGCGAGAGAGCAACAGGGTTGAACCATGTGACAGGAGCTTCCATTGAATGGGAAGCAGTGGGTTGGACCTTATCAGTTCAATGCACGAGAAAGTAGGATTACATCATGCCCTTCAAACATGCATGTGTTCAATGCCAAAGCACTCTGTCATCCATTCCCCTACATATGCCTTTGTCAGATTTCTCGCACAGGCGAGTGCTGAATCTGTAACTTGTCCGTTTGGTAGCGTACGAGATAGACAACCTACCTTAAGTGGCCAGGGCTCCTTGGAAGCCCGTCCTTTGGACCTGCCGTAAGGGTCATTGAGCATATTGAATTCGGCAACGCAGGGCACATCCACTCGCAGCAGCTAAACCCCACCGTCATCAGCGACCGTCACGTTGTGCCCCTGTTCGTCGGTGGAATCATTCGAGGCCTTTTCAAGACTAAAAGAGGTGCTGCCCTGACGCTTACTGGCTCGGCGCAGTGTTCCCGTTGGTCTTTTTAAGGTCTCGCAGTCTTTCAAACAATCGTTTCGAGGCAAAAGGGCAAAGCTGTGTGACCCGCACCTCAATCCAGTCCCGCAACCTAAACAAACCCGCCCCGGGCAGCTTTTCGCGGGCAGGGTTCAAGGTTGGCGTGTCTCCGTTCCCGACATACCGCCTCTTCGCATTGCCCTGGATTCTCCATTCCCCGATTCCCCGGCTTCGGCGCACCAAGAATGTCGACTCCCGATCCTCCCACGGCCAGTAATTCGTTTCTCGAGCAGACAGTGTCTCTGCTGAGCAGCGTCGCAGGCTATATGCGCCTGCCGGCGATAGCCTCAACTGTATGACCCGACATCTCTGCTTCTCCCACCCAGTGCCTTCATGGCTGTACCGCCAACCGCGCCGACTGGCTCAGGGGGCAAGTTTGTGGAAACTTCTCCTACTCCTTTTCCGGCATTTGTCTTCTTGTTCCTATGCTAACATGTGTCTCTTTCTGTATAGGGAGTCGCTGCTGTAGTCGCCTCACTTCTCTACTTCAAGCAGAAGTAGGTCGTACTATCTTTCTCTACTAGCATCTGACATACGCACCGTGCTAACAATATCCACCTAGGGCGCTTATCTATCCCTCTCATATGCCCCCGAACTCTCGGACCGACCTCCCACGTCCCAACCAGTTCAACATCAGAGATTACGAGGAACTCATCATCCCGACCAACGATGGAGAGAAACTCTCGGCCTTTTACATTCGCGGCCCCCGTGGCGGGCGCAATTCGAACGTGACGGTACTCATGTTCCATGGCAACGCAGGTAACATTGGCCACCGCCTGCCCATTGCCCGCATGCTCATCAACGCCGTGGGCTGCAACGTCTTTATGCTTGAGTACCGCGGCTATGGCATTTCGACCGGCGAGCCGGACGAGTCTGGTCTTAACATCGACGCTCAGACGGCTCTCGACTATCTTCGGGATCGCGCCGAGACGAGGGACCACAAAATTATCATATATGGACAAAGCCTTGGCGGTGCTGTCAGTGTGAAGCTCGTGTCCAAGAACCAGGACCGTGGCGATATCAGTGGCTTGATCCTGGAGAATACATTCCTCAGCATGCGGAAGCTGATACCCAGCATCATCCCGCCTGCAAAGTATCTCGCTTATCTGTGCCACCAAGTCTGGGCTACCGACAGCCTGATTCCTAACATCAAGGTACCTATCTTGTTCTTGAGTGGACTCCAAGACGAGATTGTGCCGTAAGTGTTGATCCTTGATTCCCAAAGTTGTGGTTGCCAAGCCCCCGGGTACTGACTTACTTGTCCCTAGCCCTATTCATATGAAGCGTCTATACGATCTTGCTACGGCGTCCACCAAGATATTTAAGCCCCTACCTGGTGGGGACCATAACTCCAGCGTCTTGGAGGAAGGTAAAGGCGCCCGTTTCACTGCCTTTGTTGTTGTTGTCATGAAGCTAACAAGAAATTCCAGGATATTTCGACTCCATTGCGGACTTTTGTACCAGGGTCACTGGCGAGTCTGCCTCACCAATCTCGTCCTCATCACCGTGGGAGAAGAAATAAAGCAAGGTTATCCAGTTTCTCGCGGTTCTGTTCCCCTTGTCCATAATAATAAATCCGTTTCTCCGTGCTCATATGTGAATACTGGGTGGGATAATCAGCACCACAAACGGAAGTTGGTGTATTTTATATTCTCGGTTCTAACGGTGTGAGGCGTAGTGATGATTGGATACCCGAGCGAGATGGGGCCTAACGTGGAAGGCTGGGGAGGGAAGCAAAATCAATAATTGATCCAAAAAAAACCGATAATCCTCTGCATCTTTGACTTGATTTTGGCCGTTTACGCTCATGGTATGTATGGTTCATCCTGAGCAACATCTTGGCGGCGTCTCAAATCCAGCGTATTTGTTAATTATCACTCGCCTTCGACTTGAGCTGTATACGGACGTATTCTCCCTTCCGCAAACACGCTCTCGTCTCTGTCCAGATGTCTAAATGAGAAACTCGGCACGCCTATTTACTTCATGAAAAGGCATTTCGGGTATAAAATAGACCCCTCTGTTTTCCGAAGAGTGTCCTGAAAAACTAACATGTCTATTAACATCTCGGAAGATGTGTGTCCTCGAGCGTTGGAAGAGGTGCCTTGAACGGGCGTCTCGAAGATTTTGTACCTTGAATCATCGCAAGAAGCCTGGTGCCTGTACATGATATGTGCAATCAAAGCCATGACCATGTCCGCTTAAAAATCATTGATAGCATCACATAATACTAAACTCCTCGCTTTTTTCATGCATGCGGGGGCTAACAATGGGGAACAAACAAGGAAAAAAAAACACCAGTGTAATCAACAACCACTATATCAAGTACCACTTTTCCAGGATGCTAAACCAATAAAGCCTGCCTAAGGGCCGCCGCTCGCTCAGGCTTCTACTTCTCCTCCACCTGACTGTTGCGGTTCTCGTTGTTGTTGAGTTGCAGCAATGGCATCATCATCGCCACTGGCTTCGACGCTCCTCTCCTTCTTGCCTTCGTCCTCCTTCTCTATGACAACCTCATTGCTCTTATCCTCTTCCTCCCTTTCTTCACTACCCTCATGCCCTCCTTCGTTCATTGCATTATCTCCATCGTCACTTGGTGTGACATCGGTGATGACGGGGCTCGTAGCCGCAGCAGCATCAGAAGATGATACCTCTACTCCCTCACCTTCTTCCACCTTTTCGTTCTGGTGGTCCTTGCCCTGCTCTTCCTTCGGACCCTCCGAACCCTCCCCATTGTCGTCAGCAAACCCCTCAAGCTTCTCCGCAGCAGCAAGCCAATCATCCTCCACCTCCTCTTCTGCCACCTTCTTCACCTTTGTGGCCACCACTTTCTTCTTTTCCTCCTCGTCACTGCCGTCCTCCCTTTTCAACCTCCTCAGTGCAACAAACGACCTCATTCCAGACGGCCGCTGTTGCTGTTGCTCAGCAGCAGCTTGCTGCGCCTTTCCAGCAGCACCACCACGCCGCCATGATCCTCGACTGGCGACCGCATTCCAGCCTCCTGAGGAAGCGCTACCGGCAGGTGTCTCTCTTCGCAAGACGTTCAGCGAAGTATCCACGCGGCACAACAACACAGGTCCCTTGGCTAAACCCAGGCGAGTCACAGTCTTGGCTACAACCGGCTTAAGACTTGACAGTACAGCTTCAATGGCCTTGGGCGTATTGCTCTGCGGAGCCGACGTCGCAACCGTGGCGGCCGTGGTCATCGCCGTCGACTTGGCATGGATGACGATCTCATCAGAAGGGAGAAAGCTCGTCGTGAACGACAGACCAGCAGCGGGACGGCCACCGGCAGCCACCAGTTCCGCCGAGAGAGCTTCGTCCAGCTCATCCACGGTCAAGCCGAACCGCGGCTCCTGGAGAAGCAGAGCGTTGAACGCCTCGTTGTTCTCCGCAATACCCGCCGCTGGCGCAGCAGCAGTAACCGAAGACGCCGAGGCTCCCAGAGCGGCCGCGGTCTTCGCGATGCGCACGCACTGGGCAAGTGTCTTGCGCGGGGCCGAGACAAACCTCGGCGTCTTGAAGACGCAAACGTGTCGATGCGGCTCCGGGTCCTGACTCTCCGAGTCGAGACCGTAGTCCTCAGCCAGGGCATGCAGAAACGCACGCTGGTGCGAGGCCATGGGCTTGAAGCGGAGGCGCTTCTCGTCGGAAGTGGCGAAGACACGGAACTCGCGCTCTTGCGTTTGTGCCCACGTCATGTTGTCCCTGTACAACTTCAACGTCGTGTCAGAGTAGGGATTGTGATTGTCCGTATGGGTCGCCGGGTCGATTTCAAGAGCCGCAGCCAGCTTATGGTTGCGCTGCAGACGGAGACATTCGTCGTCGCACTTCAGGGCCGACTCGGACGCCGGCCTAGGGTTGAGTCTCGTGGCCTGGCAACGGACCTCCTGCTTGCGATTCTGGCAGGGACAAGTGATGAATGTCTTAGATTGGCAGGGCTTGTCCTCCTTGCAGGCATACGGGGCGTGGCACTGCTCTGTGCAAGTGTGCTCGCACGATTTGCGGACTTTACCACATGGCTGCAGGCAGTGTGTCCCGGGGACCCCTACGTCTTCGCATTGCCCGGGTCTGTGGCAGTCTTTCTTGCACTCATGAGCGCCGCACTTGAGCGTCTTGCCGCAAGGCAAGCCACATCTGGCCTCTTCGAACCAGCACGGCTGGTTCTTCAGGATCTTCTTTCCACAAATGCAAGGCTTCTCCACCAAAAAGGGGCACTTTGGGCACGGTACATCATCCGGGTGACACTGGTGCTCAACACTGGGATGTCCGCAAGCGCGAGCCCTGTTGCACTGAAACCGGCACTGAGGTGGCCTGCTGCCGCAGGGCTGTGGAGGGGGGAGGACGGTACGCCCGCAAGCGCAACTGATCTCGTCGAAAATGGCTTCGGGGCACGACGCGCATGGACCCCGATGGCACAGCTGCTGGCAAGTGTGGTTGCCGCACTTGAGCTGACGTCCGCACACCTGGATGCAGATGTGTTCAGCCTCGTAGTTTTCATTGACAGTAGTACGCTTCTGCTTTCGTCTCTCAGCAGCCTTTTTCTCTCCCGGGCAGCACCGCTCTCCGCACTCGTGTCGACCACAGTTGAGTTGAGCCTTGCAAACGCGGAGGCACAAGGGATGCTCGATGGTTCCTTGGTGACAAATAGACTTGGATGTCGTTCTTCCACACCTGCAGGTCACATCGATGACCTTGGGGCAGAAACCACACGGGCCCGTGTGGCACCTCTTTTCGCACGAGTGACCGCAAGGAAGAATCTTGTTGCAAGGCTCCTCGCAGTGTGGTATCGGATCTTGGCACGATTGTCTCGGCTCTGCTGGTAGGGATGCCAACGGAGTCTTGCCGCAGGGACAGTGCTTGACGACATCGGGAGAAAAGGGGCAGTGAGCCTGAGTTTCGTCTTGCGGGTGGCAGGGCTTTTGGCAATTATGGTGTCCGCAGTCAAACTTTCTTTCGCACAGCTGACGGCAACGGAAGGATCCTTCAAACCACGGATCCGAGTCCTCAGAAAAGGGGAGCTGTCCATAGTTGTAAGACTCCTCGGGGTCGTCCCGTCTGTCGCATGGGATTTCTCGCTGCTCCTTTCCGCAGTAGCAAGTTGACAGCATAGGAATCTCACAAGCTCCGCAAAGACCAGTATGGCATGGCTTCTCACAAAAGTGCTCGCCGCACGGAAGTAGATCGCCACATGCCTCCTGGCAACTCCACCCCTTTCCATAATCGGTCTCGGTACACTTCTTGGTCGATGTGTGCTTGCCGCAAAAGCACGCCTGTGTAGGGCCCATTAAAGTGCACGGCGGACAAGGTCCTGCGTGGCACGTCAATGGACACGGGTGGGGACATGTGGCGCGAGGTTTAGAACATGTCTGGCCACATGAATGAGGAGGCAAGCCGGGGACATGCT
>Ga0233366_1000632_pt1 | contig 11395 bp, 10 predicted proteins | sample ElkDunMinimDraft_23_FD_191536 | JGI IMG/M metagenome (GOLD analysis project Ga0233366, IMG submission 191536) | Fecal eukaryotic communites from dung pellets of Tule Elk in California, USA - Elk Dung C4 | ecosystem: Host-associated > Mammals > Digestive system > Large intestine > Fecal | place...
GAAGATGATGATGATGAATATGCTAATTATTAAAAAAAAAAATAATATGAACAATATGAACAATATGAACAATATGAATAATATGAATAATCAAATGAATAATCAAATAAATAATCAAATAAATAATCAAATAAATAAATTTTAAATTTAAATTCAATTAATTAAAAAAAATTTCTAATTAAATTATATTATTAGGATTGGGATAATTGGGATTGGGTTTATTTTGGGGATTGGGTTTTTGGCTTGGGGATTGGGCTTGGGGTTTGGATTTGGTTTTGGTTTTGGGACTTTGGCTTTGGAATAAAAAATAAAAAGTTGGGACTAACTTGGGTATTGATCCGGTGTGCTATGAGAGCTAGCTAGATATAGACAACACCGAACCAACCCCCAAGTTCCCAACTTTTAAAGTTAATATTAATATATATATAAAGTTTTTTAATATAAAAATTTAGGCGTATATAAAAGATAATTTAAAATTAAAATAGAAATTTAATTAACTTTTATGAAGTCTTTAATGTTTTGAATTATCATTGAAGACTTCTTTTGATCATAATTTCCATCTATCTGAAGAATTGGGGATTTATATTCTATTGTACTTAATTGATCCCCAAGTTTTTTCAGATATTCTTCAGTAATTCCTTGTTCTTCTTTTCTTCCTCTTTCCTTGATTCTTTTTAAGCAAGTCTTCACATCTGTATTAATGTATATAATCCCATTTGGACATGGGTATTCTGACTTAAAATTGTTGTATAAATCTTGTAATATAAGCATTTCTTTTGTATCAATTTTTTCAAGAAAATATGATACTTGATGAAATGCTTTATCTGAATATAAACTTCTTTCCATAAAAATATAAGTTGAGTCATCCTTTAGAGCATTTTTGAGTTTTTTTATTTTTGATATCATCGAACAAACTTCAAAGGTAAAGCACCATCTCTTTGGTTCAGAATATAAGCAATTTAAAAGATTATCTCCACCAATGTTTTTCCATTCTGTGACGGGTTCTCCTAAAATTATTGAATTTGGTATTGATTTTTCTATAAGTTTTAATAATGATGATTTTCCTGCACCAATATTGCCTTCTATAATGAAAAGTTTTTTGAAAAGGCATTTCATATATTTATATGAAAATAAAAAGAAAAAGATATTTATGTAAATGTTTGTTATTTTTAAGCTGCGCATGCGAACGTAGCAGGGATGTCAGGGTTCCAGCGTAAGTGAGCAAGCAGCTTTCCAGGCGAGCAAATGAAATTTGCTTCTGCCGGCATCTTATCTTTTTCTGCAAAAGAGTGAGGAACTCTTTTGCATAACACCGTATCGGTCGTGCTCAATTAGGAAGGTCATTCGACCTTCCTTTTCAATAATTTTAAAAAAATAGTTTAATTAATATTTATATTTAATTAAATATATAGTAGTGTCTATTAATTCTTCTAATGTATAATCTTTGCCTGCAATTTTATCTTTTAATTCCAAAAATTCCAAACCAAATAAAGTATCTTTGAGTTTTAAGTCAATATAATGCATCAATTGAGTATCAAATTTTATCTTTCTCTTGGCCAAAAAAAGTCTGATTTCTTCTTCAGTAAACACCATTTTTTCTTCAAATAAGCATCTATCATAGAAGTAACCAGTGTCTTTAATCTTTCCTTGTGATAAAACCAAATTTTTAAATCTTGGGAAAAAAAAATATCCATCATGAGTTTTTGGAGATTTTCGAATCATTTCAACAAGTTCTTTTCTTGATAGTAAATTTGATCTTATCATTTTTTAATTGAAAAGAAAGAATATAAGGTGCTTAAGGATTTTTATTTTATATAAAATGAGAAGACCTAATCAAAAAACTACTAATGGTTATCAACCTAAAATATTAGCTATGCAAACTCCGGTTCAATCTCCAAAACCTAGTCAAAATGCTGAAGCTTTAAAAAATGATGAACCTTTGAAAATGGACATTGAGGAAAAAAAAGAAGATATTAATATTGATGAAGTAATTGAAGAAATGAAGAAAGATGAAAAAAATGTAGTAGATTTAACAGATATCCCAAAAGAAAAACAAGAAAAGAAAAAATATGATATCGATGATTCAATAATTAGGGATATTACTTTGGCTAATGGAATCCATGTTAGACTTATATCAAATATGAATGGATATTTTGTTGATATAAGAAGATATTATAAAGGATACCCAACGAAAAGAGGAATAAGGATTTTGGCTTCAAAGTTTGCTTTAGCTGCTGATTATTTAAAAAATGATTTGGCTGAGTTGGTAAGCAATAAAGAAGAAAAATAATTGTTATTTCATTTTAATTATTTTATTAAACAAACTAATTTTGTTAATAAAAATTATATATTAAAAATTATTTTGGGGATTGGGGATTGGGTGATTTAGGATTGGGGATTGGAGGGGATTAACATGTTTTAATGTCAATCCCCAACATTAACTTTCAATTTTGGGGTATAGCCCATCTTATAATATATAGAATTTATATAATAAATTAATATATAATTAAAAATAAATATAAAAAAAATGACAAAATTTAATTAAACCTAGTTGCCGAACAATGAAGGATAGGGGGTAAATTGAGTATCGGGATAAATATCCAAAATCCCCAAATTGTTGAAGATGAACATATGGCAACTTAAAAACGGCCAATCCCCACTTACCATATTTGATCATTTTGACATAATCCTCAAAAGATGATGAAAAAAATTCATTCAAAAGTTGAAAATTTAAAAAATAAGAAAACAATGAAAGATGACGTCGATACCCGAATCGAAGAGATACTGAATAGAAAGAGGACGGCTTTTGAACCAGGATATGAACCTAAGAAACCTATAGTGCTAAACCCAACAAAAAAATATACTTTAGAAGACATTATTGACTTAGACACTATTGTGGGAACTGATATTCATGTGAGACTGCTCAGAAATAAATATGGTCATTTTGTTGATTTAAGAAGATATGCAAAGAAAACTCCAACAAGATATGGAATCAGATTATCGGTGAAGAACTTTAAGAAGGTAATTAGAGAGCTAAAAGAAGAATTAGACTTAATTCCGGACAATTAAATAACTTTTATTTTTTATTTTAATTATAAATAAATATAAATCTATAAACATTTTTTTTAATTTCATTCAGAATGGGAAAAGGAAAATTCAAAAGATCTAAATCTAATCCAATCCCCAATATAAAGACAATAAGATATAAAGTATTCTATCCGGGTTATTTGCTTTCATTAAAGAAAAGAGATGGAACTTATTATTTGGAAATTGAAATAAAATGCATAAATTGCCCCCATACTAGAAGAATTTGTTTTCATGCTAAGGATTTTTTGAAAGATATGAAGACTTTCATGAAGAATACAAGGGAAGCTATTGAAGAAGATGAAAAAAAGGAAGATGAATTTAGCTCTGACGAAAAGACAAAATAGAACTTAAATTTAAACTTAATTTCTTTTTTTTTATAATACAAAAAATATATGAAAATTAATTATTTTTTTTTATTATGGTTTACACTCCCCTAAGATAAGTATTACCTTAGGGGAGTGTAAACCGGTCAAAACCAAATTGTATGAATATAAGCCCAACTTTTATGAATCCCCAACTTTATTATTAAAAGTTAATGCTTTTTTTGTCAATCTCCATATATTTTAAACACTAAAACATATTAGTTTATGTGTTTTACTTGGACTGACCGAATCGAAACCGGTCAATGAACTTTCATGGGGATTGAGACTTAAAGTGAATATAATGCTAAAAAAAAGAAAAGATTCATTTGAAATGAATAGGGTAGCTGATAAAACTAAAAATTCTACTTCATTTTTATTGACCCTAAATCAAATTGAAAGATTTGAAAATTTAAAAGCATATTTGCTCAGCTTACAATCTTTGAAATATGCGATAGCTGGAAAAGAGAGGGCACCAACCACGGGGCATGTTCATATTCATATTTTCGTTCAGTTTTCACAATCCCTACGTTTATCGATAAGAAGACTCGAAGGTTGTCATGTGGATAAATGCTTTGGTACTCCTCAAGAAAATAGGAGATATGTTTTAAAAGGTGATGTCATTTGGGAACATGGTGAGATGAAAAGAAAAGGATTTTATAGTATAGGTGAAGTAAAAAGGATGACGAATGAGCAAAGAGATTCATTGCCGATAACATATTATAATATGATATGTCACATGGAATCTAGGGAATCAAACAAGCTTTCTGTTGAAAAAACTCAAAAACATGTAAAAGTATATTATATTTCTGGATCTAGTGGAATTGGGAAAACTACTTTTGCTAAATACCTTATTGGTAAAGAAACATTTAATTTAGTTAAATACGAAAATTCATTTTGGATTGGCGCAAGTGTCGATGTAAGAATAGCTTTATATGATGATTGGCGTGATAGTCATATGAAAGCATCAGAATTTCTTAATTTCATAGATTATAATAAACAATTAATGAATGTTAAGGGGGGATTTCTTTTAAATTCATATGAAGTGATTATAATCACATCTATTATTAGATTAAAGGATATATATAAAAATGTTTTAGATGAAAGTAGATATCAATGGGAAAGAAGGACAAAGGAAATATACTTAAGTGTTGTTTATAATGATGCAAGGAAAAGGAATATAGAGATCTTATTATCATATATAATTAAATATATTAAATTATTTATATTAAAAGCATTAAAAAATAAACAAATAAAAGAATGACTGATCTGGATTTTAAAATTAAAAATCTTTTAATGTCTTTAAATTCAAATTCTTTAAATTTAAAGAAGATAAAATATCAAATGGACTTAATATCAAAGTTTAATGAATATAAAGAGAATGAATATTTAGAAGACTTATTAAATCCAGCAAATCGAAAAGGAGTTAGAATACCTTCACAATTTCCAGTTCCTTCAGCTACATTTCAATTACATTCTTCTTTTAAGATATCATCAAATGCTAATGGGTGTTTTCTTTGTCAATTTAATCCGTATTTTTTAGGTAATGAAAATTTGATCGGGGCATATGATCAACACCGACTACCTATTTCTATGTTACCAGCATATACGAGATATTATATGTGTAGCCCAATATCGACTTTTGGAATAATTGATTCCCCGAATTTAGATGGGAAAACGGAATTGGATTTTTATTCCTCTTTTTTTAAACCAATTGATATTGGGCAAATTTTACCGGGGAATATATATGAGCAATATAGATTGGTTTCTGCTGAAACAACTATAAGATATGTAGGACCAATGGACGAGACTCAGGGATTTCTTGGGGGGTCGATAGTTTTTGATCCTCTTTTTTCTGTGTTTTGTAAATATTATGTTGCTTTTGCGCGAGATATTGATGAATTTCCCCCATTTGATCCAAATGAACCTACGATATCAGAGTCATTTAATAAGATAAAACCAGAATTTACGGTTTTTTCTAATTTAAGACACACATTTTATAATCAGGAAAATAGTTGTTCTGAAGGAATCCGAATGTTATATTTTCCCGTTGATAATAAATACGAAGAGTTTTCGAACATTTGTAATGGTTCAAGGATAAAATATGTAGATTTGACTAGTTTTCAAGAATCACAGGGGTTAGGTTACTTTGATATTGCTGGAGAATATTTTAAATCTGGATTTCAATGGATACTTTATGGGAGTGATTTGCCAGTATCAAAAGAATATTTTAAGGTTGACGTGTTTTGCAATTTTGAATGCTTACCATCTTCTAGCTTTATGAGTTACTGTCCATTAAGCATGAATCCTAATACATTGAAGATTGGAAAGAAAAATGAAATACGAGAAAAAATGAAGACAATGGCTATACAAAAATGTAAATAATTTAATAATATTAAATAAAATGATTAATGAGAAAATAAAACTTTTATTAAATTTATTAAATTCAAAAAAACTTGATTTGAAAAAAATTAAAAAGGAAATGGATCAAATATCTCAAATAAAATCATTTGAGAATTATAGTTATTTAGATTGTCTACTGAATCCTGAAAATATTAAAGGAGTTAGATTTCCTTCTTTAATACCAATTCCTTCATTAACATTTCAATTAAGAAGTTCTCTTATTTTACGTACAAGTGGTAAAGGTGGAATATATGTTAAATTTAATCCTTTTTTTTTAGCTGAAAATGATATAATTGGTTATTCTGTTACTGAGAAATGGGCTTATGGAACAGACCCCGATTCCTTTATGGGATTTCGTTTTTATTTAAGCTCGCCTGTTTCGACCTTTGGCTATTACAATCTTTTTTATTATGATGGAATAGATAATTTAAATGGTGCTTATTTTATTCCTGGTGATGTCGGGCAAACGGTTGAAAAGAATATTTATAATCAATATCGTCTCGTTTCTGGTTCAATGAAAGTTAAATATATAGGAAGTTTAAACGAAGCTAAAGGAGTACTTGGTGGGTCTATTATTTTTGACAAGGGAAAAGGTTTTTATTCGAGAAATTATCAAACCTCTGATATGGGAGCTATTCCTCCTTATAATTTTAATCCAGATTATCCTTATACTAATCCCTCACGTGTATTAATAGAAGATGATGAAGCTAAATTTTCTGTCTGTAGAGATGCTTTTTATAATCACGAAGGTCCGGCTTTAGAAGGATTAAGGATGCTTTATTTTCCTATTGACAAATCATATTACGAATTCAAAAAAATTGTCAAAAAAGAAGATTTAAAATATTCAATATATCGTCCTACCGGCATGCCAACAGACCCGACTTTTTACGATAATAATTATACTGAAACTTCAGGGTTTAATTGGGTTGTTTATGGAGAAAATTTGCCTGCTAATAGTAATTGTTTAAGATTTGATATTAATCTTAATTTTGAATGCTTGCCTGATGCACGATTTATGAATTATGTACCTTTAGAGACTAGACCTTATGGGATGTCAAATACAGAAATAGAAATGTCATTAAATAACATTAAAAATTTTGCTATTCAAAAATTATGAATTTAATTTTAAAATATATTAAAGACAAAATTTAAAATTAATTATAAATAAAATTATGATTAGTGTTGGAAATCAAGGTATTAAAAAAACTGCAGATGAATATTATAAAAATGAAATAGCTGAAGATTTGAAAAATTCAATTGATAAATCTGATATGATATTAATATCAAAGTTAGGGAATTTAAGAAATATTTTAGAAAATGATAAATTGAATTTAAGGAATATTAAAAAGCAAATAAATGATATTACTGCTTTTGATAAATCTCAAAACTATGATTATTTAACAAATATGTTATCTCCCGAAAAGGCAAGGGGCTGTAAAATTCCATCACAAGTCCCTGTTCCGTCATGTTCTTTTCAATTACACAATTGTGTTACTATTTCAACAAATTCTTCTGGAAATTGTGCCTTTATTTTTAATCCTTTCTTTTTAGCATCTGAAGAAGTTATAGGATTTGATTTGTCTACTATTGGGGGCCCAAATTTTTATGTTCATAAGTTTTTAACTTCATTGTGGGTAAATAATAACAATTCATTGAGTGGACAGGCTACTGATACTAATTGGGTACCGGTTGATATAGGTCAGGTATTACCTGCTGTTTATGACCAATATAGATTAGTTTCAGCATCTGTTGTTGTTAAATACATAGGGAGATTGGATATTGCTTCTGGGGTTATAGGTGGTGCTATTATTTATGACGAAAATGATACTTTAGGTGGGCAATGCCAAGCTAAGTCTGGAAGTAATCCTTATAATCCTTCTGGCGTTGGAGTAAATAGTGTAACTAATGATTTAACAAAATTTGGTAATTTTGATTTAGCTATGGATTCTTTTTATCATCAAGAGAATTTATGTATTGAGGGAACCAGAATGCTATATTTTCCTTTAGATAATTCTTTTGAGGAATATGTAAAAGTTTGTGATAGTTCAATTTTACAAGTTAATGCTGTTGGGGAAAATACGGTCACATATGATATGCCCCAAGATTATTATAAATCAGGATTCAATTGGTTCTTTTATTCATTGGGTGCTCCTCCTAATTCTAATTGTTTCAAAGTTGATATTTACTGTAATTTTGAATGCTTACCAAATGCTAAATATTTAAATTACATGCCAATAACTTTAAATCCTTATGTTATATCATCTGAGGAAAAGAAAAGAATGAATCTTATTGTTCAGAATAGACCTGTTTTAAAAGCAAATGAAGACCCAAATGAAGGAGTTCAAGTTCCAAGCTTATTTAATAAGATGATTAAAAAGTTTGATAATGGTTTACCTGGTTTTGAGAAGTTGAAATCTTTAGGTTTGATGGCAGCTTTACCTTCATTAAAACCTGGTCTGGCTTTAGCAGCAAATATGATAGGGCAAAATTCTATGGATTTTGATTAAATAATTTTAAATTATGAAAATTATATAAAACGATTTAATTTTTAAATATTAAATAAAAACATTTCATGGAAAGTACTAATTTAGAAACATCTAAAATTCAAAATATTGATGATGAAATAAAAATAAATTCTGGTCGTAGTAAAAAAATAAAAAATGCAATTTCATCTTTAAAAAAAACCTTTAAAGATTTGAAAGACAAAAAAACTTTGGGTGCTGAAACTCTTTTATTTAGTAATTCTGATTATAGTCACGCAGAGTTGATACAGGAATGGGTTGATAAAATCATTTCTAATAAATTTTTTACTCCTGACGCTATTAAAGGGTTTCTTGAAAATCAAAATAGAGATAGAAGATGGAAACTAGCCGAAGATCAGAATATTATTCAGGCTGTTTTAACTATGCAACAAAGTGATAATCGTGTTTATTTTAATAATAATATGTTTAAAGTTTCTTTGCATCATTATGTATATGTAGGAAAAATAAAAATTTCATGTCTTACTAATGATTTACTTACATTGTTAATGAATTGTGATTTAGTTTTATCTCAGAATGATCCGGGATTCGATGTTATTAGAAATTGTACTTTAGAATCCGTAACAATTACTAGTGATAATTTTAAAATTGATGAGGAACCTGTTTGTGGTTATATTCAAGATTATGATCCAGATTTTTCTGCTATGTGTGAAAGTGATGTATCGGGAGAAGAGATAATGAACTTAATTCGAACAGAACAGCGTCAAAATGATAAATTTACATATTTAGGAAAAGAATATTCTTATTGCGGTAATGCAAAATTTTCAGTTGTTTATGCTAGTGACTTATCTACGGAACAACTAACTGCATTAGCTTCTAATATGAAATATTTAAATTGTGAAAATAACATTGTATCAATGGGCGAAAAAAGAGTCCCATTTAATAAAGGTATGTATTATGTTTATAATAAATTAAAACCTGAGAGTTTTTGTCCTGCTTATTGGTATAATAATAAAGATTTAGAAGTTAATATCTTATTTGATTTCACTTTTGATTATAATTATCTTTATAAATTAATTGAAGATAAATCAAAAAATGGCAATTTATTTATTCCGGAAAATATTTGTTATTGGGGATCTTTAACATCATTCTTTAATTTCTGTGCTGTCATGGCTTTGACAAGTCAGAATTTGAGCCCCGAACATCGAAAGCAATTGGCTGGTTATGCAGATAAATATTTCCAATTGAGGCCTCTTATAAGAAAATTACAAGAAAATCAATTACTATTAGGAAGATGTTATTTTGATTTTTTTAATTGTTTTCTTCTTAATCGAGAATTTCCTGCTTTTTTATATTTACATAATAGGCTTGCAAAATATTGTGAAAAACAAGAGATTTTAGAAAAAAATAGTGGATTTACTGATGTTAAGGAATTTTTTGAAAATTGTGATTTTTGTGAATTAATTCAAAGACAATTACGCCCAACTGCTTTATCTATACCAAAAAGGTTGAAAATGATAATTTCTGATTATTGTACTGGTTGGAGATTAACAACATTGGCATCAAGAATAAAATCTATTGCTCAAGAAATTTCGGCATTATTTCCAAGTAATTTATTTTCAGATGCGGCATTTCCGATGCTAATACCTTTAGGAGGACTTGCTGTTGGTGAGGTAAATCAGAATTTGGTTGATACAAAAGTAGAATTAAGAAAGGAAGAGGTTTCTAAGGAAAAGACTAAAGTAAAAGAAAAAAATAAAAAGGAAAGCGAAGCAATTGTAGATAAATTTGATGAGATAAGACAACTTATATCCCTGTATTTAGCATTACAACTTAGAAAAAATATGGAGACTAAATGGAGAATGAGAATAGAGGAAAAATTAATAAACGAAATATCAAAGAATAAAAGAATTGCTGAACAGTTTAATAAAGCTGCTGATTATTATATTACAAAAAAAAATAAATTAAAAAAGAATGAAAGAATGCCAGTTCTAGATAGGATAATAGATGAAGTAAAGAAAGAAGCAGCAAAAGAAAAGAAAGCAGAAGCCAACATTGGAAAACCTATTGAAACAGAAACTCCCGGCGAAAAGGTTGCAAAAGAAGAAAAAGCTGCTAAAGCAAAGAAGAATATATCAAAAAAGAGGAAAAGAAGTGATGATTCTTGGGGAAGTCAATCATTTTCTAGTTTAAGTGCTAGTGGACCAATTTAAAATATTTTAAATATAAATTTTTATTAATTAAATAAAAAATATATTTTAAATTATTTACTTTCTTCTTCATCTAAATAGCCTAACTTTTCTAATCCTTTTTGAGTTTCTTCACTTAATTCATCAAAATCTCCATTAAATCTTGATCTTACTTCAGGATTATATTTCACTTCTAATTTATATATTCCCCCTGAAAGAGTTCCAAAAGCTTTTTTAAGGCATTTTTCTGCAGTAAATATTTCTCCAGTTTTAAGGATTGGATTATTATAAATTTTTATAACTCTGAGGCTTTCTATGTTCTCAAGTGACTTGATATCATAATATGTTTCTATATTGTTGTCACTTAAGTCTATTGTATGGAGATTTGGGAAAAAATCTTTATCTAATTCTATTTCTTTTATTTCACAGCCAGCTGCTATAAGAGTATGGAGGCAGGGCATTTGGGGTTTAAAGTCATTTATATCAATTCTTTTGGTGGGGAATATAAGCTCTTCGCAGTATCTGAATTTTATTTTGCATAGATCAACCAGGAAGTCTTTATTTTTTACATTTTTAGCCTCAGATAAATCTATCTTTTGGGCTGTCTTTATAAGAGCCAAGTCATAATTTTTATTGAATATGGCCATCTCGTCTTTTCCCATATCAAGCACCTCGGCTTCTTTTTTTACAAGCTTATGATATTGCTTGTATCCATACTTCCTGATTCTTTCATTGTTTTCCCCGACTCTTTTTGCTTGATTTTTCTTCCTGAAGTAAGTTTTGACTTCTTGCCATGTTTCAGCACTCTCGGAGATTTGATTGTAGATTTGGGGATCAAGTGCTTCGTAGAATGTTTTCATATCCCCATAAGTTTCAA
>Ga0233366_1000635_pt1 | contig 11348 bp, 10 predicted proteins | sample ElkDunMinimDraft_23_FD_191536 | JGI IMG/M metagenome (GOLD analysis project Ga0233366, IMG submission 191536) | Fecal eukaryotic communites from dung pellets of Tule Elk in California, USA - Elk Dung C4 | ecosystem: Host-associated > Mammals > Digestive system > Large intestine > Fecal | place...
GAAGCGGCTCCGTAGATGAAGGAACCTCAGGAGACGGAAGCGGCTCCGGAGATGAAGGAACTTCAGGAGATGGAAACGGCTCAGGAGATGAAGGAACCTCAGGAGACGGAAGCGGCTCCGGAGAAGGAAATTCAGGAGACGGAAACGGCTCAGAATCGACAGGTGGCACGATTAATAAACCAGCAGCGGATGAGCAGGAGAAAAATGAAAAGCTCCCTCAAACAGGTGAAGTTTTCAACAGAGTGTTAATTGTCCTTGGTATATTATTAATCATCATTGCTAGCTTCCTTTTGATGAAGCGTTCAAGAACTAAATGAGTAAAATGAAAAAATGAGCGCTATTCCTTCTTTTGCTTGGAATTGCTTGTGTTTCGTATCCATATATGATGCATCAAAAACAAGAAAAAGAAATGAATCAATTACAGGCAGCACTGGAGGATATTCAAGAAACAGGAGGGATGAGTGACCAAGTTAGTTCACTTTCTCTTGATGAAGATGACCTTTATAACACTGTAAAGCTGTATATTCCGGCCATCGAGCTGGATGCTCCTTTGTTGCCTGAAACAACAAAAGAATATTTAAATATTGCTTTAACCCAAATCAAAAGCAAGCAAGTTCCTGGGCAGGGGAACTTTACGATTGCTGGTCATAATAGTGCTGTATACGGCTGTCATTTTAATCGCTTGCACGAATTGAATATTGGTGATGAAATTCAATTAATTGACGGAGAAAAAGTATATATTTATCAAGTTGACTCAAAAAGGGTTATAGCTCCTTCGGATGTTGATGTATTAAATGATCATCCTAATAAGGATGAAATCACCCTAGTCACTTGTACGGTAGCAGGAACGAAGCGTCTTACGGTTAAAGGTCATAGAATTTCATAATTTAGAAAGACTTCTATCGAAATATAAGATAGAAGTCTTTCATTTATAATGGATTATTTTAGCGGGTTCATTGATTGGATGGAGACAAACTTGTTAGGAATATTATTATTCCTAACCCTATAAAATATCTTTTAAATCAACGTTTTGAAATTGTATCAATTAGTATTTTTGCCGTTTCTAAATGGGCTGAATCATAAGAAGCCTCTGTTACTTATCTTAGATTTATAAACGCATAACCAACTATACGAAAATGCGAAAAAGCAAAGCTCAGCTTTGCTTTTTCAATTTAAGTCACTTTTTATTAAAATCTATTAATTTGTAAAATCAATTACCATGCGGCCAGTGATTTTGCCTTCTTCCATTTCCTCGAAGATATCATTGATTTCCTCTAGTTTGCGCAATGCTACTTTAGGAACTACTTTTCCTTCAGCTGCAAATTGGAATGCTTCAGCCAAATCTTGACGAGTACCTACTAAAGACCCGATTACTTGGATTCCGTCTAATACGAGACGAGGAATGTCTAGATCCATTTTTTCAACAGGTAAGCCAACAGCTACTACGCGAGCGCCAGCTTTTACGACATCGATAGCTTGGTTAAAAGGAGTTTTTGCTACAGAAGTGATAACTGTTGCATCTAGGCCTTTACCGTCAGTTACTTCTTTTGCTTTTGCGATTGGGTCCTCATTTAAGCAGTTGACAACGGCGTCAGCGCCAACTTCTTTAGCGAATGCTAATTTCTCATCGCTAATATCGAATGCTACGACTTTAGCACCGAATACGTGTTTAGCATATTGAACAGCCAGGTTACCTAAGCCGCCTACACCGAAAATACCAATCCATTGACCTGGACGGATTTGTGATTCCTTTACCGCCTTGTAAGTTGTTACACCTGCACAAGTTACGGAAGAAGCTGCAGCAGGACAGAGACCTTCTGGTACTTTCACAGCATAGTCAGCTGTTACGATAACTTGTTCAGCCATTGCGCCGTCAACGGAGTATCCTGCGTTTTTCACGTCACGGCAAAGTGTTTCGCGGCCTGATGTGCAATACTCACAGTGTCCGCAGCTTTCGAACATCCAAGCAATAGAAACGCGATCGCCGATTTTTAAGGAAGTAACACCTTCTGCTACCTCGATAACCTTACCAATACCTTCGTGGCCTAAAACTACACCCGATACATCCCCGAAATCTGCATTTTTAACGTGTAAGTCTGTATGACACACACCGCAATATTCTGTTTGCACTAAAGCTTCGCCGTATTTTAATGGACGAAGTTGTTTTTCTTCAACACTTACTTTTTTGTCTTTTGTCACTACTGCTGCTTTCATAAGTTTGTGACTCCTTTCACAAATAGAAGTAAAATTAAAAAGAACAAAAAGCGTTCTCACAAATCTATTATCCGTTATCTTTTTTACATTTTCAATGCTATTTTTCTGTAAATTAGAAAATGAAATTAAATTATGTAAAGATGTCTTTTTATGTTTATTTCATGATTAATTCGAAGGAGGCCCTATTTTACTAGAGGGTGTGGTAAGAATATTATGGCTTTTCAATTATCTAAGACAATATAAATCGATTTGTAAATTTTGGTGTAATACATATCCTCTAAGGCGATTATTGATGATATACTAGCGGGGAGAAGTAATCAAAAGGAGTCAATTCATGAAGTTAAAGTACCTATCCATTCTCATTTTATTGATGAGTATTGTTTATATTTTTTTCATCCCATCTGAACCTTTCGTGCTAAAAATATTATTTAAGCTCATTCCGATGTGGTTGATCATCTATTATGCCTTTATGCAAAAAACAGAGGGGGTTCGGCAAAATAAAGGTCTTATCCTTACTGGCCTGTTTTTTTGTATGCTAGGTGATGGATTGCTTCATTGGTTTGTGATTGGTCTAAGCTGTTTCCTGGTTGGGCATATCATTTATACGTTTGGATTCCTAAAGCAATGGACCTTTTCAAAACTTCGCTGTTTATCCATTGTGCCGCTTTTTGCATTTGATTTGATCATGGGGGAGAAACTGATAGATGCCCTTCAATTGTCTGGAAAGGATGAATTAATTGTACCGGTTCTCTTTTATATTGGTGCAATTTCCATCATGGCATGGGCAGCTTTTATGACCGGCAATTTGTATGCGGTTTTCGGCAGCTTGCTCTTTGTTATTTCTGACACTATTCTATCGTGGAATATGTTCATCTCAAATGTACCTTATTCACATTTCTTGATTATGGCAACCTATTATTCTGCTCAATATTGCATTGCCTCAAGTATTAGAAAGACATCCTTGCAATCGGGAATCGGTTGAATGTAGATTCTCATAAGCAAGTTCATATGCGTTATGACAATAATTATTGAAGAATAATAGAAGCCTCTCATAAGTTTCATGAACTTGTGAGAGGCTTCTATTTTATTTTGAGGTTGTACATTTCTGTACTTGGAAGTGAAGGGGGGACAAAACAGGTTAAGGTGCTAAGAGCTGAAACAGCTTTATAACAGGAGTATCCTCTTTAGTTCAAAGGAGTTGGCTATCACTTCACGGAAAGCAATTTTACTATATTATCTGTTTATGCTAGTTTTTTAGAGAAGCAATATAAATCAAAAAATTTTAGCAAGAAAGCACTTTCATAAAATGCTTTTTGTTTTTTAGTATACTAGTATAATAATAGGTGTTCCGAAATGATTCCCTTTGGAACACTGACTTCCGGGAGTGTGAGCAACAGTGAATAAATGGACAAAGAATAAGTATCAACCGAAAGTATTGGATGAATCCATTTTGGCTTTTTATCGTCTTCAAGGAATGAATACGGATACGAGTGAGTTTAATCAATTTGAATCACACAGTACATGTGAAATTTTTGTCCTTGAGGAAGGAGATTGCAAATATTTCATTCAAGACCAAGTATATGAGCTGCAGCCAGGGGATATCCTTCTTTTGGATGGATTGACTTTACACAAGTCAGGTCCGATATCTCCGGATACATATATCAGGAGTATGGTTCATTTTTCACCAGTTTGGCTGAAAAAAATGTTGCTTGTATTGGGAATGCCGGATCTTTTGGATCCTTTCCAAAAGCTGAATAATTGCATCCTGCGAACAGGATTTGATGCCTCGGGTCATTATGTGGCTGAGAAAATTAAATGGATCGCTGAGCAGTTAGAGGCTATTGACCAGGAATTCCAAAGTACTGGGAAAATAAATGTGTTATTGGAAACCGAAGTGAAAATCGAGTTTCTCCAATTATTAGTGAAGATTTATAAAATGAGCGAATGTAAACAAATGCGTGTTGAGCAGAAGAAAACGGAAAAGAAGCAGCATGCTGAGAATATTGCTGCTTGGATTAATCAACATTATTGTGAAAAAGTAAGTTTGGAACGTATCGCCAAAGAATTGAACTTGAATAAATACTATCTCTCTCATGTTTTTAAAGAGGTTACCGGTTATACGGTTATGCAATATGTGATGGAATGCAGACTGATTCAGGTAAAGTATTTATTGGAAATGAAGCTTGATCAATCGCTGGAGGATATTTTTCTGTCAACTGGATTTGAAAGCGCCGCACATTTCAGCCGTTTTTTTAAAGCAAGAATTGGAATGACACCAACTAGTTATCGGAAAATGAAAGGAAGAAAAACTGCAAGTTCTTATGCTCAATATTGAGCAATTTAAACTACTTGTTTAATAAAAGCAATCATATTAATGATGGAAATTATAATTAGTTAATAACCACATTTGCTCAATATTGAGCATAAATCATACTTCTGAAACAAGTAAAAACAATCTTCTTATTATTGGGAAGAAAAGAAGAGTGAGTTTAGTTAATTATGCTCAATATTGAGCAAAGTTATAAATGATTGTGTCAAGGAGGAATATGTAATGAGTATGAGAGAACCAGTACTCCAACAGGAGGAACAAATTCAATCTAACACGGTTCGACCATTTGGATGGCGTGATAAATTTGGTTATTTATTAGGTGATTTCGGGAATGACTTCTTCTTCATTCTTACAAGCTCGTTCCTAATGGTATTTTATACAGATATCTTCCATATCAGCGCGGCAACAGTTGGTGTGCTATTCATGATTGCCCGCTTATGGGATGCGTTTGCAGACGTAGCTTGGGGCCGTTTCATTGATACGCGCCCAGCAACGAAGAATGGGAAGTTTAAGCCTTGGATTTTCCGCATGTCCTTCCCGCTCGTTATTACAGGCGTGTTAATGTTCACGACAATTCCGGGTATGTCTGATGGCTTCTACCTAGCTTGGGCTTTTGTAACATATATTATCTGGGGTACTTTATACAGTACAGTTAACATTCCTTATGGTTCAATGGCTTCTGTTATTTCAGCCGATCCGGTTGAACGTACAACACTTTCTACATGGCGCACAATCGGTGCATCATTGGCAGGTCTTCTTATCGGTGTTTTAGGACCAATGATTGTATTCGTAGACAATAAAATCAGCGCAGACCGCATGTTCATGACAGCTCTTGTCTTTGGTGTATTGGCTATCGCTTGTTACATGGGCTGCTATAAACTTACAACTGAGCGTATTCAAGTACCAGCAAAAGAAATTGAGAAGGGCGCTTTCCTTCGTTCAATCAAAAGCCTAGTGAAAAACAAACCATTCCTTTGGATCCTTGGGGCTTCCCTAATGATCATGGTAACACAATTCATTACTCAAGCGGTTAACACATATCTATTCAAAGATTATTTCAGTAATGCATCTGCTTTAAGTCTAGTTTCACTAATTCAAATGGCAACTATGTTCGTTACTGTCCCATTAGTAAAACCATTAGTTGCGAAGTTCGGTAAAAAAGAAGTATCTGTTGTTGGGGTAGGAACAGCAGCTGTGATTTTCACCCTATTATTCTTCCTGAAAGAATTAACCGTAATGCCATTTATCTTTACAATGGCCTTAGGTATGGTTGGTATGGGCTTCTATAGCTTTGTAAACTGGGCATTCATCTCAGACGTTATCGATTACCATGAATACCTAACATCTTTGCGTGAAGATGCAACCGTTTATTCTATCGTTTCCATGTCTAGAAAAGTAGGACAAGCATTAGCTGGCGGTATTGGAGGCTTCGCCATCGCAGCTGTAGGCTATAACGCAGCGCTTGGAACACAGCCGCAGGATGTACTAGATGGCATTCATATGCTAGGTACATTGGTGCCGGGAATTCTTTATGGTATCGTTGCTCTTCTCTTATTCTTGTATCCATTAAATAAGAAAAGAACAAATCAGCTTGCCGTGGATTTAGCTGCAAAAAGGGAATTAAATAAATAAGATACGGGACCATACGGGCTCTAATCTAATGCATATGGTCCCGATGAATCAATAAAAGGAGCTTTAAAAATAGTTGACCCGAATAATCATTCGTATTACTCGGGTCAATCTCAAAATTTTATTGTGGAGGTTCCAATAGTGATAGAGTTAAAGGAAAGAACAACAACGGTAGATTTAAAAGCGAAACCGTTTAACTTATCAGATGAAGCGATTAAATGGGTAGAAGAAACCATTGCGAATATGACAATTGAAGAGAAGATCGGTCAGTTATTCGTAAACATGGGAGCTAGCCGTGCTGAAGAGTACCTAAAAGATATGTTAAACACATATCATATCGGTGCGGTTCGTTACAACCCAGCTACAGCTGAACAAGTATATGACCAAAACAAAATCTTACAAGAAAACAGTAAGATTCCTCTATTGATCGCTGCGAACACGGAATGCGGCGGGAATGGTGCTTGCATAGATGGGACATATGTAGGATCTCAAGTTAAGATAGGTGCTACAAATGATCCTAAGTATGCGTATGAAATGGGCAGAGTTTCAGGCGTTGAAGCGGCAGCTATCGGATGTAACTGGAGCTTTGCACCAGTTGTTGATATCGATATGAACTGGAGAAACCCAGTCATTTCCTCTCGTTGCTACTCAAATAAAGCAGAGCAAGTATTAGAGTATTCTCTAGAATACATGAGAGGAATCATGGAAAGCGGCATTGCACCAGCTGCAAAGCACTTTCCTGGAGATGGCGTAGATGAGCGTGACCATCATTTATCATTTGCCCCAAATACATTAACAGTAGAAGAGTGGGATAACACATTCGGAAAAGTTTATGGCGGCTTAATCGAAGCGGGATTACCTTCTATCATGTCAGGACATATCGCTTTACCGGAATATGTGCGCCACTTTAAACCAGATGCGACAGTAGAAGAGTTAGCTATGCCATCAAGCTTAAGCAGCATCGTACTACAAAACCTATTAAGAGATAAGTTAAACTTCAACGGTGTAATCGTAACAGATGCTTCCCACATGGTAGCAATGACATCTGCAATGAAGCGCAGTGACATGCTGCCTACAGCGATTGCTGCTGGCTGTGATTTATTCTTATTCTTCAATGACCCAGAAGAAGATTTCAACTGGATGATGGAAGGATATAAAAATGGAATCATCACAGAGCAAAGATTGGAAGAGGCATTAACTCGTATTTTAGGATTGAAAGCTTCTTTAGGCTTGTATGCAAAAGCTAAGACTGAAATTTTACAGCCAAAAGAAGAAGCAATGGCAAAGTTAGGAACAGAAGAAAATAAAGCTGTTGCACCAGAAATTTCAGACAAAGCAATCACATTGGTGAAAAATAAGCAAGAATTATTACCGATTAGTCCTGAAAAGCATAAGCGAGTATTGCTTGTTGAAGTAAAGGGACCGGAATCTGCTTATGGCAAAATCATGGCTGCTATGACAAGTGGTAAGAAGAAGCCAATCGAATTAATGAAAGAAAAGCTTGAAAAAGAAGGCTTTGAAGTTGAAATTTATGAATCAGCAATCGATAAGATTGTAAAACTTCCACCACAAGAAATGATGGCTGCAGTAATGAACGTATATGCTCAAAAACGTCCAATCGCTGACCTAACAGATAATTACGATGTAATCATCAATGTAGCAGATGTGGCACCAAGCACAGACCAACGTATCCAATGGAACCCTTCAAAAGGAACGCCGGATATCCCGTTCTATGTAAATGAAGTACCAACCATTTTTGTATCGTTACAATGTCCGTTCCACTTAGCAGATGTCCCGCAAGTGAAGACATATATCAATGCGTATGATAATCATGAACATACATTGTCTGCGATCGTTGAAAAATTGTTAGGACGTTCAGAATTCAAAGGTGTAAGTCCCGTCGATGCATATTGCGGATTCATTGATACGCATATGTAATTTAAATGTAGCTTCCTTATACGATTTGGGTGCTTAAAAACATAAGGATATAAGAAGATAGTTAGGCTTTCGGTTAACTATCTTCTTTCCTTATCTGATGTTTGATGGAAAGTACATAGTCGTGCTAATAGGGGTGAGATCAATCATGTTGGAAATGTCAGCAAGGTTACCTGGGGAGAATAATATTAACTTTTCGTATAGAGCAATTAGAGAGGGAATACTATCATTAGAATTAAAACCAGGACAACTATTAAATGTAGGGGAACTATCTGAGGCTCTGAAAGTCTCGAGTACACCAATAAAAAATGCTCTATGGAAACTGCAGCAAGAACATCTTGTCGATTTGATTCCCCAAGTAGGATCATATGTATCAAAAATCGATTTAAAGTTAGTTGAGGAAGCTGCTGGTATGTGGTTCGACCTCGAAAAGGTATGTTTGAGATCAGCATGTCATGAATTTCCGAAAGATAACCTTAATCAGTTAAAAAGAAATCTAGATTTTCAAGAGATGCTGCTGGATCAACAATCCAACTTTCCAAATTCAAAAGAATTCATTGGTGAGTTTTGCAAGCTAGATGAAGAATTTCATTCCATTATCTTTGATGGTCTTCGGAGAAATACGACATGGAAAGCCATTTCGTATATGGCTTCAGACTATCATAGGCTATTTATGCTCCATCAAGCTGACGACCATATTAAACGTATGATAGCAGAGCATAGGGATATTATTTCGATTATAGAAAATCAAGAGATAGAACAAGTGGAAACGGTTCTTGGAAGCCACATATTCAGACCAATGGATGACTGGAGAACTGGTCATAAAATGGAAATTTCAAAGTTTGCACTAACTTGAGATTGGTGTGCTGATAAAGGATGAGATAGAAGCCTCCCGAAAGCTGATTGAGCTATTAGGAGGTTTTTTGTTTTGGGCAGAGATCGGTTTTTGAACTTTATGATGTATAGGCTATTTTCAATTAATCAAACATCCTTGTATAGTAAAGAATGATAATAAACCCTATAAGCACGAGGAGGGCCCATATTGGCTAAGGAAGTTTCTGTAATGAGCGAGTCCTTTAATATTAGATGCGGGATGCTTATTGAAAAAGAGGATAAAATTTTGCTGCAAAGAAGTCCGGGTGAAAATCATTGGAGTTTACCTGGCGGAATGATGCAGATAGGTGAAAAATATAAGGATGCCGCCATTCGCGGTGTACTGGAGGAGACGGCTTTAACGGTAGAAGAGCCTGAATTCTTTGGGATTCTGTCAGGAAGAGACTGCTTTGTGACGAATAAATTCGGCGATAAAGCCTTTAACCTTCAGGTGGTATTTTTGGCAAAGGAGTATGCAGGAAAGGTCAAAATTATGGATGAATGTAATCGTGAGCATCGGTTCTATAAGCGGACGACCCTTCCTAGGAATTTAAACCCCCAGCAGAAACAATTCATTCATGCCTGGAAAGAGAATACTCCATATCCGGTTATTAATTAAACCGAGGAAAACGTAAAAAGGACGCTCTTCTTATTCGCTTTATAAGAAGGGAGTCCTTTTTAGCTTGCTTTTTAAGACTTTACACTATGTTCATTAATCTCTTTCATAATTTCATCTAAATCATTAATCATGACCGTTAAATCCTCTTGATGCCTCAAGGCGGCCAATCGCAGGGAGGAGAGGAATAGAGGATATAGATATGTACTAATAACGGCTTCCATGCATTCATGAAGGTTAGAAGCTTCATCAGGAGCGATGACCGCGATAGTTGTAATTAAAAAATCAAGCTCTGTTTCGGTTGAATAGCCAAGCTCAAAAATCTTGTAACCGGCATCAAGCTCAGCCTGTTCTGCAACCTTCTCCATTTCTTCCAATAAGTAATCAATATCGACGCTTAAATAAAGGGCTGCTTCAGGAAGAAAGTTAAACTCTGCGACTATAACCACGTAGTCTTCCCCATTCTCATCTTGCCACTTCGGATAGACGAGCGGGTAGATGCCTGGAAACGGGAAGTCCGATAATTCCTCGAATTTAAAGACTGTATCCTTTACTTTCTTTCCATAGGATAATAAATCCCCATAGCTGATTTCCTTCGCGAGATCCATGCTGATCAAATTTTCTTTGCCAACTTTCACGAGCGGTTTCTTCAATATTTGACATCTCCTTATATGGAAGTATGGATGGTTCCCTTATCTCTTCATTATTCGTGAGTTTGGATCGTTTCTCAATGACTAATTTTCGACAAATAACAACTATATGTGTCTTTTTCTGTCTAAATGTGCTGCTAGGAAAGTAGGTTTTCACAAAGAATTAAATAGTGGGAAGAGGAGCTCTGAGATTTTTGTTAATTTGAATATCTTCGCTGTTCCTTGACTCTACCCCTAGGGTAGACTTTATAGTTGTTTATAGAGAGTTCATGACAGAGGAGAGACATCTATGCAGAAAAAGAACTTTACGTTAGCCCTTTTGCTAATGAATTTGTTCATTGCTTTCTTAGGAATCGGGCTGGTAATTCCCGTTACCCCGACGATCATGAATGAGCTGAATTTATCTGGTTCAGTTGTAGGTTATATGGTGGCAGCCTTTGCATTTATGCAGCTTGTCGTGTCACCGATTTCCGGCAAATGGACAGACCAGTTTGGCCGTAAGCGAATGATCTTGATTGGGTTATTCATTTTCAGTTTCTCAGAGCTATTATTCGGGCTTGGCCGACATGTGGGCGTCCTGTTCCTTTCACGTATTTTAGGAGGAGTCAGCGCAGCCTTTATCATGCCGGCAATTACAGCCTTTATTGCCGATATAACCACATTAAGGGAGCGTCCGAAAGCACTTGGATATATGTCAGCTGCGATTACGACAGGATTCGTTATCGGGCCGGGAATTGGCGGCTTTTTAGCTGAGCTTGGAACGCGGGTGCCGTTTTTCTTTGCGGCCGGCTTTGGGCTTTTAGCGGCGATTCTATCTATGATCACGCTTAAGGAGCCAGCTCGTAATCCAGAGAATATAGAGAAGACTGTGGCTGGACATCCAAAAGGATGGAAGCGTGTTTTAATCCCAATGTATTTCATTGCTTTTATGATTATTTTGATTTCTTCATTTGGATTAGCAGCGTTTGAATCCTTATTCTCTTTATTTGCCGATCATAAATTTGGTTTCACCCCGCAGGATATTGCTATCATGATTACGGGCGGGGCGCTTATTGGCGCGGTTGCACAAGTAGGTCTCTCGACCGTCTGACGAGATGGCTTG
>Ga0233366_1000636_pt1 | contig 11311 bp, 11 predicted proteins | sample ElkDunMinimDraft_23_FD_191536 | JGI IMG/M metagenome (GOLD analysis project Ga0233366, IMG submission 191536) | Fecal eukaryotic communites from dung pellets of Tule Elk in California, USA - Elk Dung C4 | ecosystem: Host-associated > Mammals > Digestive system > Large intestine > Fecal | place...
CAATAACATTATTATTATCAATAAAGTTCTGAACATTAAAAGAAACAATATCCAATCCCATCTTTGCAAGGTCTGGAGCTGCATTATCCTTTACTTTTTCGGCAAAAGTTTGTCGGTCAGAAACCATCTGTTCCAATGTCATCTGTCCTACAATCTCACGCATATTACCCTCAAGTACCTCGCGGGCAATTGCACCAATTTTTTCAGTATCTTTATTCAAGAAGTTCTGTGCTGCAAGATTAATTTTTTCAAAGTCATCTGAAACTTTTACGTTTACTACTGCGTCAACATTAATGTTGATATAGTCTGCAGTCGGTACAGACGAGCTGGTTTTTACATCAATAGGGATAAGTTTAAGAGAGAGTCGGTCTTTCTTTTCCAAGAAAGGAATTCTAAATCCCGACTTACCAATAATAATCTTTGGTTTTTTACGAAGACCTGAAACAATTAAAGCCTCATCAGGTGAAGCCTTAATGTAAGATGTAATAAACAGTAATATCAAAAGTACTACTGCTACAATACCTGCAATAAATAACATTGCTTTAACCTCCAAAATTTTATATTTATAAAAATATATTAACAAATCTTAAATATTTGATTTTACGTGTGGGGTAGTTAAAAAAATAATTATTTTTAAAAATAAAAATACAATTAAACTTTAGAACCTCTGCCCCTGGAATATCCATTAGATATGTACTTGTCTAAGTCATCTGCTCTTATCTTTAATATTTCACCATTTTTATTTACCCAAGCCATTTGAGGTTGTTTAAATCCTTTAGGTCTATTTACTGTCCCAGGTTTTCTTCCTCTATGCCAACCTTGACTTAAATATTCCTCTAATTCAGACTTTTGTATTTCTTTACAAGGGACATCATCCTTCCATACATAACAACAATTTTTTCTACGTTCAGACTGTTTTCTTTTTGATTCGTCTGTATGATTAGGAGTAGGAATATTCTTAGAACGCCCTCTAATATATCCGTCAGGAATATCTTCACCCTTGAATATTTGAATGTCTTCTACTCCATTGGTTGCCCAAAAGAACCTTCCTTTTTCAGTATTCTTACCCAAGCTGTTCTTAATACGAAGTTCTCTATCCTCTTGTCTAGTCCAAGACTCTCTTGTTTGTTCTGCCTTGAGGGTCTTATACTCTTGTTTTTTCTGTAGTATATATTGTTCTTCATGTTCTTTGCAACAAGCAAAAGAAGTTTCAGAATTAGGATTATGACATATAGGGCAGTCGTCTAGTTTTATATACCCTGTTTGTAAATACTTAAAAATACTCTTTTCTGTAACATAACTTGGATACCTAGTATTTAGGGCCATCCAATAATGGGGTTGTTTTTCAATATTTCTTTTTGGTCTGGGTTGATTACGTAATAATAATTTTATTTCAGATAATTTATCTTGATTGTCCTTATCTTTTAACCAGTCTGATATATATTGACTTCTAATATTACTACCTAAAGTTTTTCCATGTATAATAATCCAAGCTGCATTTAAGTTTGCATAATATATTTTTTTATTCCATTGATGCTCCATTGCAAATAAATAATGTGCTTCAACGTGTTCCCCAACTTTTAAAAAAACCAAATTTTCAGGACTATCGTTTCCTCCCATATTTTTTGGTAAAATATGATGTAACTCTAAATATTCATATGAGTTCCTATTCCAATTTCTGCTTACTGCAAAGGTTATTAAATCATTATAAGTTTTAAACTTGAAGCCTACTCCTTAGTATATATATTAACACTAATTAGTAGGCTGTAGTGGAATTGTTAAATTAACAATTTACTCCTGTCCGAGCGTAACGAATGTGAGTTCCACAAAATCGCTGTACACGTACACTTTAACTTTAACCTTGATACAGAACTTTCTCTGTGCCATAGTTGAAGGAGTATTAACACCAGCAACGTCAACAGTAGCAAGTGCCCAAATAGGGTCATTACCAGTTGTACGTTTGTCAAGGATAGCCTTAACCTGCTTTTCACGAATAGTGAAGTAGTTATCACTAATACGTTTGTGAACTTGTTTAACCATTACGTTATCACGGATTTCACGTTTACACAAGTCAAATGACATTGAGTGTCCAAGGTAAGACCAGTCAGTTACGTTATCTGGGTCTTGAGTTGTTTTCTGACCTTGCATCATAAGACCATATTTTGAGTCAAATGTGATAGGGTTCAAACCTTTTCCGTCAAGAATCTGTAACTGAGAATCTTTGAAGTTCCACTTTGCAGCAAGAACTGCTCTTGGAAGAACACCACCAAGACCCTGACTATCATTTGTACCCGCAGGTGCAATTCCACCATATTTCTTTTCCATAATACGAGCAAGCATAGCACCAACGTCACCAATTGGTTGACACCAGTAATACTTACCTGTGTTAGAGTCATACATCTTGAATTCACCGATATACTGTGCAGTACCTGTTACACGACCATTTACTACAATAGTATTTGGATTATTAAACTCTGCCTTAGTAATAATCTTTGGAGAGATAATAGTACTTGTATCACGGTGAGATTGTCTTAAAGACATTAAAGCAGACTTAAATACTTCCTGTCCAGAACATTCCATAATAACAAGTGCATCGTCATAGATATCGTCCTGACATTCAATAATAGAGTCATTAATTGCAGCCTCGAAGATTGCGTCTACTCTAGTACCATAAACTTCGTTAGTTGTCCAAGCACATCCTACAGTACCTGCATCAATGTTAGCCTGAACTGCGGCTGTCATAGGTCTCTGACCTTTAATAGTAAATGTATATGTATCTTGTTCTGGTCCGATTGGGTCAACAATCTTAACACCAGTATAGAATCCATTATCATTTACACAACCTAATTCCTCTAAAGTATGAACTGGATAAACATTAAAGAATGTAGCAGTTTCTTCATTAGGAAGAACGTTAGGGAAATAAATATTTGTTCCTGCTGCATCTACACCTTCTGGGTTCAAAGAACCATAATGTGTACCACCAGTTGTATAAGTACCTGGGTAAACTTTTTCTTTACAAGAAATAGTTACAGTGTTATAGTTAATATCAGACTTCAAAGGATAGTTTCCACCATTCTTCATCTGATATGTTTCATGTTCAAATGAGTCAGGTTTTTTTACATTTACAATCTTCCAGATTGTATACTTACAGAAAGCATTAACTGTACTATTATCATTAACACCTTTACAATCCAAAGGTCCGTCAATATAGAAAGTCTTAGTCTTATAATTTGGTGTAACGTCTACCCATTCACCTGTTACAGTACTATACTGATAAAGTGCATGGAGGTTAGTACTTGGTGTTAAGAAGTCTTTTTCAGCTGTAGAAGTTACTACGTCAATAATACCGTCAGCATTACTTGCAATAACAGCTTTGATAAATCCGTCAGGTGCAACAGAGCCGTCTCTGAATTTGTCGAAGTCAGATTTCAAAATGTAGCTAACGTGCATATCATACTTATACTTATCATAACCAATGTTACTAATAGTGATAGAAGTAGGAGTTTCGTTAGGTGACTTCTGAGAAACGTACATAAAACAGTCATTCTTTACATTGATATTCCAGTAGATTCTATCTACAAGACCAACTGTAGGAGTAATGTATTTTTCAACATTTGCATTATTGAACTTACCTTTAAGAGTAACAAGACTACTACATCCATTCAAGATAAGATATCTAATAAGTTCAAGACCTGTAAGTCCTTCAATATCATCAGAATAAATTGTTGAAATATCAAATGCGTTATACTCACCCAAGAACTTTGTCATATCAAAGTATGGTACATGAGGTGTACTCAAAGTATTCTTTGATGGTGTATATTTTGTTACATTTAATGTGTCAATATCTGCTGCCTTTACATATACTGTAGATGGCATATCCTCAGTAATAGTGTTTCCATCTGCGTCAGTTGAAGAAATACCAGCCTGTACAGTGCAAGCCTTATCTTTATAGAAGAATCTTCCTTCTTTTAATTTATAAGTACTTACAAATCTTGCTCTAGAGAAAGAACTTACTGTAGTAGTTTCTCCACCGTTAGTAGCAGAAGGTGTTACAACAACAACTGTAGTAATGTTTTTATCAATTGGAACGATATCGTCTTGAGAAGTAATTGCGGTTGCACCTAAAATGATATTATAAGTACCGTCACTTGTAAGTTCATAGAAACCTGCTTGAATTTCAGAATCTTCGTCGTCATAAACTGAGAAAATCTTTCCGTTTACCAAGTGATATTTAATTTCTTCATTTTCACCAATTCTTGTAGAAGTGTCTGCCCAACATTTAAGAGTAAAGTAAGACATTCTCTGGAAAACTCTTGCGTCGATATTTGTAATCTTAATAATAGAAGATTTTCCTGCCTCAGTATTGATATCTACAACATCAATTTCTGACTTAGCAAAAGTTTCATCATAGTCTACATTTTCAAATCCTGGGTAAACTTGAATATCAAAAGAAGGTTCGTCTGGGTCATTTACTCTCCAGAAGTTAAATAAACCTTTTGTTGTTAAATAACATCCACCATAATATGTAGGGTAGTCTTCACAATTTCCTGGTGGTGCAGAAATATAAAGTCCATAAGACCTGTTAAATGCCACTGCCTCTTTAATATCAGGCCAATCAGCAGTACCAAGACCTATCATAGCATCTATTGCCTTTTCATTTCCGTATTCAAAATACATTGCTTCAGTTGTACCTTTAGGGGCACGTACTGAAATGAAACCTTTAATAGGGCTAGTAACAGTTTGTACTGTATAGCTTTCATCTTGGTCTACAAATATAAGACGAAATGATTTCATGTATTATTCTCCTTAAAATAAAAGTAAAATTATTAAATTAGTAGGGAGAATTATGAAAACATAGCAGGTTTAAAAGTTGCAATTAGTTTACACTAATTAGGGTATTAGTGTGTAACTAATATATAAAAACTAAAGGAGATTTATGCAATGAATGAGTTATTAGCGAAATTAAAAGAAGAGCTTGAAAAGATTAACACAAATACTAAAGTTAATGAAGCTCAGACTGCTGCTATCAAAGAATTGACAGATTATGTTAATCTTTTGATAGATGAAACTTCAGCTGTTAGTAAAACAAACAAGTCTCAAGATGAGATTGATGAATTATTGTTCCAAAAAGTATATGAGTTAATTCAGAAAACAGATGAATTAGCAAAAGAAGGAGTTAAACTTTCTAAAGTACAAAACTTGGAAAATAAAATTGACAAAGAAATTCAAGCAATCAAAGCAGCTAGTGTTAAAGACTATAGTGAATTGAAAGATAAAATTAAAGATTTGAAAGAAAAAGACATAAAAAATGATTCAATTATTAAAAAAGTAAAAAATGATTTAAATGAAGTAAAAATTGAGTCTGTTAAAATTGACCAAGCTCAAAATGAAGAAATTACTGAAAATGAAGAAGACATTGCTGTTCTTAAAAAAGAACAAAACGAAATTAAAAAATTGGTAGATAGTCTTTATAACGAATTTGCGAACTTTAAAATTAGGAAAGCAGAAAAAAATTCTGCATCTGGAGTTTTCAAAACTTTTTGTATTAAATTACTTAAAGAACTAATCCGATTTAGTCTTTATTTTGTTGCACTTATTTTGATTAATAATCTTTAATCATTAAAAAAGTCCTAAGGAACCCTTAGGACTTTTACTTTAAAGTTTTTCTTTAACCCAATCTAAAAGGTCTTTCATAACTTCATCTTTATTCAACTCGTTTAAGAGTTCGTGTCTTGCGTCTTTATACATTTTTACTTTAAGTGATTTGATTCTATAATCTTTGTATGCTGATACCAATTTATCTACAGATTTACCATAGTCACCTACTGGGTCTTCTGTACCAGACATAATTAAAATTGGTAAATCCACATCTATTTTAGCAAGGTTCTTTTGTCTATGGATGTTAAATAAACCTTTTAAGAATGTATGTCTAAATGCGTTTGTAGGTTCAAATCCACATCTAGGGTCATCTTCAAATGCCTTTTGAATTTCTTTATCGCGAGTCAACCAAGCATTTTCACCCTCACCAGGGAAATGGTCATTATAAGAACCGTGCATTACTTTATGGAGTAATTTACTTATCCCTTTTTTACCTTTGAAAAATGTAACTACTTTTGCTAGTAAAATACCTGCAAACATTAAGAATGGTTTTGGTCCTGCAGAACCTAATAATATTGCACCACCGAAGTTTTCATTATCTGCTTTATATTTTTCAATATAATTTTGAACAATAAAAGAACCAAATGAGTGTCCTGCAATAAAAACTTTAACGTCAGGTAAATCTTTACGGCAAGTTTCAATAATAGTATGCAAATCCGAAGTTACTGTATCAAACCCTTTATTGTAGTCTAAGTAACCCAAATCTTCGATTTTATCTACGGATTGACCATGACATCTTCCGTCGTGAGCATACAATGCTATACCATTTTTGTTTAAGAAATCTGCAAAATGAGTATATCTTAAAGAGTGCTCTGTTTGACCGTGATGTAATACTATTACAGCTTTAATTTTTTTAGATGGTAGAAATTTGTTTAATACAATTTCTTTTCCATCTGACATTTTCACTTTAACTGTTTCCAATTTTATCCCCCTTTTTAATTTTAAATGTTTGTAATTTACAAACAAATCGTACATATTTAGTATATGGGGAAGAAATATACTAAAGTATTTAACTGAGACTCCGTTCACACAAGTATACATACTTAAATTAGAAAGCCATACACAATAATATATTATGTATGGCTTTCTAAAATAAATTAAAAAATTATCACCTTCCTTTTTCTTTTTTTTCTAATTCAGCCTTGTGTGCTGAATGTTTCTTCTGTTCATGTTTTATAGCAGAAGGTTTTGTAAAATACTGACGTTTCTTAATTTCATTAAGAATGTCTTCGGCTTCTTCTTCCTTTCGGAATTTACGTAGAGCTCGTTCAAGGTCTTTTTCAGGATGACCTGTGTCCTCTACGATTACTTTTACAACCTGTGACAAAATATCACCTCTTAAAAATAAATATACCCACAATACTGTGGACTTACTAACATATTAACACTTTTTTAAAAAACATTTTGCTTGACTAAATATTAGAATGTATATCTCTGAATTTTTCGATAAAAAACCACACTCAATAAAACTCAAAAATTGGAAAAGCAACTATATATCTATACAAATAGATGAACATGGTAAAGCTAAAGTCTCTTTTTGGGATAATGACAAATTCGAATGGAGAGACTACACATTTACACTAGAAGACCTTGCCAATAATAATTGGGTAGAGGCAGAAATTTAGCTATTATTTGGAGGAGAATATGGGAAATCTATCAAAATGGATAGAGGATAAAAAGACTGCTGATATTAACAGTACAGAGTATGATATTACAACAAATAAAGGTATGAGGGAGTTATTTTTTAGTCAAATCGAAGACTTAGATTTTGACTATGAAATAAAAGACGATAATAATCTTTACATTTATGTAAGATTAACATATCCTAATAATGAGTTTAAGCCTTTTAAGTTTTTACTAGACACTAAAAAAATTATATTAACACCACAATATACTAAAACACATAGAGCACTTATTGTTGACATAGGTTCAACTGAATATCAAACTTTGAAAAATCTTATAACATATATTGACGACGATTATATTCGTAGAAAAGTTAAAGACCTTAAAAGAGTAATTGTTGAACAACCAAGGACTTCTAAAGAAACAACTCGGCTTGAATATCGTGTTTCAGGAGAATATGTTAGAGGTGGGGTTGAATTTATTTTTGATGAGAGTCTCAAGTTTAACGGTACTGAAAAAGTAACTATTTTTTATAAAAATGAGCCATTATTTATTTCAAACTTTTTAGTAAAAAATCAAGACATCTCATTTAATGCAATACCACCTAACGATATTGGTGTAAGGCATATGTATACTAGAGAAAATAATAATTCATTAGAAATTGTTATCTTTGCAGAAATATTTAACAATGAGAGTGTTTCAAACTTTAGTGCAGAAGTAGACGAAACACTTTAAAAAAATGTACTCTTACTGAAATATAACATAAAGACAGAAATTAAGGAGTCATTAATACACGAATTTATTCTTAGTTAGTCTCCCGAAAAAATAAGGGAATGTTATTTCAGGTAAGAGTACGTACAATTAGTAAAAAATATCTACATAGGTTCAAAAATTGGAAAAGATTTCATTTAAATTAAATATTATATTATTAGGGTATTTTTGGGTTGCTGTAGTTTCCCTTTTAGTAGGGAATTCAATATATTGGAATATTTATAAATATATACCTCTTCCCCCTATAATAATATACTCTTTTGGGATTATAGCCAGTGGGATAGGAGTATTCTATAGTATCAAAATACTCTCAGGGCATAAAAAAAGGTGTAATACATATATTAGACTATATAACTTATACTCAGAAAAAGTGAAAAATAATGAAAGAATACCAACTTATCATTTATACGTATTAAGAAATACTTTATGTGGCAGTGTTGTAGTTAAACAATTATGTAAAGACTTTAATATCATCCTTTAGAAGAAAATATGAAAAAAGCCCCTTTTTAGGGGCTTTTATTCTATTGTGGAGTTTTTCTAAAATCCATTTTCTTAGTAGGTACAAGTTTTGGTTTTTCATAACGTTCACCTGAAGGTGCCGTTCTGCTTATAGGATGAAGTGGTTTACTCTTATCCAACATTGCCTGACCAATAACTCTACCACCACCCAAAAGATATGACATTGGGACACTTATTAATCCAAACCCTGGAATAAATGTATTTCCCAACTTTAATAGTCCACCAAGAATAGAAGATAACCCAACCATAGTAGTACCGAGTCCTTTTAAACAACTCATAATAGAACTGTCTATTTTACTAACTCTTTCTACTGCGGGGTTTCTCATAAGAGCTGCAAATTCTCTTTCCATCTGTTCTACATTATTCTTAGCAGTGACCCATTGGTCTTTAGGTTCTTTTGGAGTGTCTTTTTCTGTTTTTTCAATTTCATTTTTTGGTAAATCTTCAATTTTTTCAGAGGCTTTTTCAGAATTATTTTCAAGGTCTTGTGCCTCTTTGAATATCTTTTCATAATCCATATTATACCCCCAATTCATTTCTAGAAGGGCCAGTTGCCCCAAACTTTTTACCACCAAATATATTACTATTACTGTCTACATTATTACACCAAGCCTTAAATTCTGAATTTTCCAAAATTTCCTTAGTCTTTTCTGCAAGGTCTTCAATATGTTTAATTTTTTCCAAAATAACATTTTTATCTTTTGGATTAATATATCTTGGACTCTTTTTGTCAACGATATTAGCCTTAGCAAGTCTTTTTTTAACCTTACTTGTAGACTCTAATACCTGTTCAATTTTATTATACATTTGAGTTGCTTGCTTTTTTAAGGTAGCCTCTTGTAAATGAGAAGGTAGTGATTTCAAAAATTCAACAGACTCAGTCTCTCCTAAGAGTTCAAGCATATTCATTATTTGCTCACAATATTTAGATTCTTGAATTCTTAAGTTTTCTTGAAGTTTTGTCTGCTCTGCAATTTTTTCGTAATCCATATTATCCCCTATAATTCATAAGGCAAGTGATTAGCTTGCCTTATAAGTTTCATTAGAAATGACCACCTGTGGCAGTATTTATATCTTTGGAAGAAATACCCATACTTCCTTTAGCTTTACCAAAGATATTTGTATTAGCATCAATAGTTTTATAGTTATTAACAAACTCAGGTGAAGTAACCTTTGCCAAAGAAGCCTTTGCTTGATTATAAACACCTAACAACTGTTGATAAAATACCTGGGCATTTTTATTATTAGGATTTGCAGCGTCCAATGCAATTGGACCACCTTTACCATCTTTACCTAATAATTCTTCCAAAGAAGATATTGTATCTTCCAATGCCTTTTTCATTTTCCTTGCCTGTGAAGACAAAGAATTAAATAAGGCTCTTTCATCCAATTTAGACAATCTGTCTTTCTGGTCAGACTCACTCATGGATTCCAAAACATCTGTAAAACTATCATAGTACTTAGCCTCTTCTAGCTTTAACTTTTCTTGCTGTTCCAATATCTGTGACTCATTATATAATTTCTCATAATCCATAATAATTAGCTCCTCTTATAATTACCTATTATTACCCACTGTATTTACATAAGGAATACTTACATTTGGGGCAAGTTGATGAGGTTGAGACCAAGAACTTGGCATCCAATTTGGTGGATTGTTACCACCAATATTTACACCTTGAGACAAGTTCATACTAGGTTGTGTCTTATAAGCATTGTAGTCATTCAAATTTGGCTGCAATATGCCCTGAGGAACCTTAATATTTCCCAAGTTAGGACTAAGTGGATTAGCACTTGAATTAAATAAAGGATTTGGTTGAGTCTGACTCTTATAAGCATTATAGTCATTCAAGAACTTTGGCTGTACTACACCCTGAGGTAATGTAATATTACCAAAGTTTGGAGTTCCTGCATTTTGGTTAAGCAATGGAATACCTGTATTTACAGTCTGTGCCCCAACTTGAGGTGTAGTCTGTGGTACTACTGGTTGAGCTTGATGTGCCTTTGCCCAATTTATATCTCCTTGATTAATCTCAATCCTTGTTCCGTCATTCCTCTGTAATACATCACCTGGACGTGCATTTGCTACAGCGTCATTTGTATTTGCAATAGTAGGCTCTCTGTTAGTAAACTGTGCAGGATTTGAACCCGGTGTAAATGACTGAGTAGTATTACCATTTACAGGATTTGCATCTGTAGCACCAGTTGAAACTGCTGGTGCAGCATTTGCGGCTTGCATAGTACCAATATTACCTGCTAAACTCTTAACACCCATACCTGCCATTGCACCTGACATTCCTGCCGCTGCAAGGCTTCCTATACCACCAAGTACGTTTCCATTCTTAAACTGTTTAACGGCATTTGCACCAGAGGCTGTAGCACCACCAGCACCAACCATAGTTCTACCTGCGGCAGATAAAATACCACCTAATGCAGGATTTATAAACATAGTAATCATACCAGCTAAACCAACAATAGAACCCATTGCTGCCAATGCACCACCAAATTTCTGGAACTTAGTTGCAAGGTCTGGTCTCTGTTTTACATAAGAAGTTGCAATTGGAGAAGCCATCAACTTTTTAGTAGTATCCTGAATACTGCCAATCTGTGTCTTCAAGTCTGCCCATTCCTGCTGGAAGTTCTGTTTTGCCTGCTGAATTTCAGGTGTGTCAGTAGGTTTAATTTCCATTGCAGACTGTGTTGCTGCTGCCTCTGCAGTAGCCTGTGCATTTGCAGTTTCTTC
>Ga0233366_1000639_pt1 | contig 11284 bp, 6 predicted proteins | sample ElkDunMinimDraft_23_FD_191536 | JGI IMG/M metagenome (GOLD analysis project Ga0233366, IMG submission 191536) | Fecal eukaryotic communites from dung pellets of Tule Elk in California, USA - Elk Dung C4 | ecosystem: Host-associated > Mammals > Digestive system > Large intestine > Fecal | place...
TAATATTTTTATTATTTTTGCAAGACTTTATTTTATAAAACTAAGGATTATGGATTATTTTGTACACGAAACAGCCGTTGTAGACCCTAATTGCGAGATTGGAGAGGGTACAAAAATATGGCATTTTTCACATATAATGTCAGATTGTAAGATTGGAAAGAATTGTAACATAGGTCAAAACGTTGTAATCTCTCCAAATGTGGAGTTAGGTGAGAATTGCAAGATTCAAAACAATGTTTCTCTTTACACAGGTGTTAAATGCGAGAGAGATGTCTTTCTTGGACCTTCTTGTGTGTTTACAAACGTGATAAATCCTCGTTCAGCAGTAAACAGAAAGAGTGAATATCGTCAAACAATTGTTAAAAAAGGTGCTTCAATTGGAGCAAATGCTACAATAGTTTGCGGACACGATATTGGAGAATATGCTTTTATTGGTGCGGGAGCAGTTGTTACTAAAACAATTCCTGCATACGCTTTGGTAGTTGGCAATCCTGCAAAACAAATAGGCTGGGTTAGCGAGTATGGACACAGACTTGATTTCAATAGTGAGGGAATTGCTATTTGTTCTGAAACAAAGCAAGAGTATAAACTTGAAAATAATCAAGTAAAAAGAATAAAATAAAGAAATAAAATAATATCTTTGCAAGATATATTTCAGAAATAGAAAAATAAAATGAAAAATTTTGGAATCATAGGCGTAGGAGGATATATCGCTCCTCGTCATTTAAAAGCAATAAAAGAAACAGGAAATAATCTAATCGTTGCCTTAGACAAAAATGACTCTGTTGGAATTATGGATAGTTACTTTCCGCAATGTTCTTTCTATACAGAGTATGAAAGATTTGACAGATTTGTAGAAAAAATCAAACATACAAAAGATAAATTAGATTTTGTAACTGTGTGTACTCCTAATTATCTTCACGATTCTCATATTCGCTTTGGTTTAAGAGCAGGAGCAGATGTGATTTGTGAAAAACCTCTTGTGCTTAATCCTTGGAATATTGACGCATTGCAAAAGATGGAAGAACAAACAGGCAGAAAAGTCTATAATATTTTGCAACTTCGTCTTCACCCTGCTATAATTGAGTGGAAAAATATGGTGGATAACGGACCAAAAGACAAGGTTTACGATGTGGATTTAACCTATATCACTTCTCGTGGCTTGTGGTACTACACTTCTTGGAAGGGAGATTCAAGCAAATCAGGCGGAGTAGCAACAAATATTGGCGTTCATTTCTATGATATGCTTTCTTGGATTTTTGGAAGCATAAAAGAAAATATTGTTCACATATATGAACACGACAGAGCAGCAGGTTTGTTGCTTTTTGAAAGAGCAAGAGTAAGATATTTTATGTCTATAAATGCTGATACTCTTCCAAAACAAGCCGTAGAGCAAGGAAAAAGAACTTATCGTAAGATGGAAATGGACGGAAAGGAAATAGAATTTTCTGATGGCTTTACAGAGCTTCACACAGAAAGTTACAAAAAAATCTTAGCAGGCGAAGGTTTTGGATTAGATCAAGCATATCAAAGCATAAAGATTGTTCACGACATAAGAAATACAAGAGCGATAGGATTAAAAGGAGATTATCACCCTCTTGCAGCACTTCCGCTTGCAACTCATCCTTTTTACAGATAAGTAAAATATGATAGAACTTGTTTGCGGTGATAGTTTTATAAAAACTTTTGAAAGACTTCACAATCTAAAAGTACACAAAATACCATTAGAATATTCAAATGGTAAGCGTGTACTTTTGTTTATGTGTAAATGTGGTAGAAAATGGATAGCTCTTCCTCATTGCAGTGAAGCATACGTGCAAACAGATTTGTCTTTGTATAAAGAAAATCCGCCTTTTTCTTTTATTGAAACGCAAGACGGTAATCTTCTTTGTACAAAAAATATACATTGGGAAATAAGAGATAGAAAGGCTTTTTCTTCTAACGTTTATGCCGATAAATTGAATTTTAAAATAGAATTAAAAGAAGACTTAATGAGTTTGTTTTCTTCAAACATAAGACGAAAAATAAGAAAAACACACTCCTTAGGCATAGAAGTGAAAACAATAGGTAGGCATCTTATAAGAGATTTTTATAAAGTCTATTCAAAACGAATGTTTGAACTTGGAAGTCCTTTTTCTGATAAATCATCTGTTAAAAAACTTTTGAAATTACAAACAGGCAAGATTTTTGTTGCATACTATAATAAAATACCTATTGGAGCAGCGACTTTGATGCGTAGAGATGAAAAAAGTTTTGAAAATGTTCTTTTTGCAACTGACCAAAATTACAATCATTTATACACCTCTTATGCTTTGCATTATGAAATGATGAGATTCTCTTTGCAAGAAAAAGCCGAGAGTTATTACCTTGGAAGAAGCACTCGTTCAAGTAGTGTACATGACTTTAAAAGACATTTTCACCCGATAGAGATTCCACTTTATTGGAATTATTCTCATAAAACCAAAAACATAAGAGATAATAAGATATTAAAGAAACTTTGGCGATTATTACCATTTGGAGTAGCAAAACGAATAGGAAGTTTTTTCTATAAAAGAATATATTGATGATAAATGCACTAAAACAATTACAAAAACAACTAAAAGGAGAATTAAGATTAGATGAAACAACACTAATTCTTTATTCTACCGATGCTTCTGCATATAGGGAAAGACCCCTTGCAGTTTTTATTGCCGAAAAAGACTATTATCAAGACATAAAACTATTACTTGATTTTTGTAAAACTCACAATACTTTTCTTATTCCAAGAGCGGCAGGCACTTCCCTTGCAGGACAAGTAGTAGGAGGTGGCATTGTTGTAGATGTAAGCAAGAATTTGAATCAAATATTGGAGGTAAACACCCAAGAAAAATGGGTGAGAGTGCAGGCAGGTGTGGTTTTACAACAGCTAAATCAATATTTAAAACCATATAATTTGCTTTTTGGCCCAGAAACCTCAACAGCAAATCGTTGTTGCATAGGAGGAATGGTAGGAAACAACTCTTGTGGACTTCATTCCTTGGTTTATGGCTCGGCAAGAGATCATTTATTGGAGGCAAAAGTGATTCTTGCAGACGGAAAACAAGTTTTGTTAAAGCAATATAGCGAAGAAGAATTTTCAGCAAAAGCACAACAAGAGGATTTAGAAGGAAAAATCTACAAATACATAGAATCAACCTACTCAAACGAAGATTTAAAGAAAGAAATCATAGAGAACTTTCCAGAAAAAGAGGTTAGTCGTAGAAATAATGGCTATGCCTTAGATAGTTTGATAGAAAACCCTAATCCAAACCTTGCAAAACTCTTTGCAGGTAGCGAAGGTACGCTCGGTTTTGCCACAGAATTTAAACTAAACTTAGTTTCGCTTCCTCCAAAGCATAAAGCAGTAATCTGCGTCCATTTTTCTGAGTTGAAAGATAGTTTTACAGGAAATTTAATTGCCCTAAAACATTCTCCTATGGCTGTTGAGCTAATGGATAACAACATAATCGAGGCAGCGTATCGCAATCCTACTCAAAAACAAAATACTTTCTTTATTGAAGATAAGCCAAAAGCAATTCTTATTATAGAGTTTGCAGAAGAAAGTGAGGAAAAACTGCAAAATAAATTGCAAGAAACAATAAAGGATTTTAAAGACAATTCCACAGCATACGCTTTTCCTATAATATATAATGAAAAAATAAGCAGAGTTTGGGAGCTTAGAAAAGCAGGTTTAGGACTTTTGACAAATGTTGCAGGCGATTACAAACCTGTTTCTGTGATTGAAGACACAGCAGTCTCGCCTGAAAGATTGCCTTCTTACCTTTCGGAGTTTGAAGATATACTTTCTCGCTATAATCTTAAATGTGTTTATCACGCACACATAGCAACAGGAGAATTGCACCTTCGTCCAATTCTTAATCTCAAAGACAAAGAAGATGTAGAACGCTTTTATAATCTTAGTAAAGACGTAGCTCTTTTGGTAAAAAAACATCGTGGCTCGCTAAGTGGTGAACACGGAGATGGAAGACTAAGAGGCGAGTGGATTCCTCTAATGTATGGAGAGAGAATCTATGGTTTGATGAAAGAAATGAAAAGCATTTGGGACGAGGAAAATGTGTTTAATCGAGGAAAAATCATAGATACACCAAAGATGAATACATCTTTGAGATACGAGGGAATAAATCCAAAAAACATAACTACATATTACTCTTTTGAAAATCAAAAAGGACTTCTTTGTGCAATAGAACAATGCAACGGTTCGGCAGATTGTCGCAAGTCTTTGCAAGCAGGAGGCAAGATGTGTCCAACCTTTCAAATCACAAACCAAGAAAGCCAAACTCCAAGAGCAAGAGCAAATATTTTAAGAGAAAAACTATCGTTCCCAACCAAAGAAAATCCATTTGCCGACAAAGAAATCAAAAGGATTTTGGACGATTGTTTGATGTGTAAGGCTTGCAAAAGCGAATGCCCTTCAAATGTAGATATAACAAAACTAAAAAGCGAATTTCTACAACACTATTATGATGCAAAAGGTTATCCGTTAAGCATAATTTTAATAACTTATCTTCCTTTGATTCAAAGATGTTTTAGTAATATTCCTTTTGTTTATAATTTTGCAGTGAGAAATTCTCTTACTTCTTCTTTGATTAAACAGATTGTAGGCTTTGCACCACAAAGAACATTGCCTAAAATAGAGAAAAGAAACTTTAAAAAACAAATAGAAAACACCTCACCAAAAAAGCAAATAAAGAAAATCTATCTTTTTATTGATGAGTTTTCAGTTTTGCAAGATAGTAGAATTACCGAAATAGCCATAAAGCTTTTCCAAACCTTAGGTTACAAGATAGAAATTGCTCCAATAAAAGATAGTGCTCGCACTGCAATTAGCAAAGGTATGGTAAAGCGTGCTAAAAAGATTGCAAAAAACAACGTTGATAAGATAAAACATTTAATAAATAAAGAAAACGTATTAGTAGGCATTGAGCCGTCAAGTCTTCTTAGCTTTCGCGATGAATATCCTTCGCTTGTAGAGGAAGATATTACAGAGATGAATCGTCATATCTATCTTTTCGATGAGTTTATAGCCAAAGAAATAGAAGAAAACAACATAAGAGAAGAGCAATTCACTCAAAAGGCTGAAAAAATCCTACTTCATGGACACTGTCAGCAAAAAGCCCTTATAGGAAGTGGGTATATGGAAAAAATGCTTTCGCTTCCTAAGAATTATAGTGTTGAGGTTATTCCAAGCGGTTGTTGTGGAATGGCAGGAAGTTATGGATATGAAAAACGACACTATGAAAAAAGCAAACAAATTGCCGATTTGCATCTTACAAAAGCAATAAACAAAGCAGATAAATCAACAATAATTTCTGCTCCGGGTACAAGTTGCAGAGATCAAATAGAACATTTTACTCAAAGAAGGGCACTTCACCCGATTGAAATAATGTATAACGCCTTAAAAACAAAATAAATTATGAATCGTCTTTATCACAAAATGTTAAAATTTATTGATAGATTTATGTCAAAGCGATATATACCTTCGTGGTTTATATCTTTGATAGACTCTTTCATTATTTTAATTTCAATAATCATTTCAGGAGTTTTATTATCCTTAAAAGAAATTTGGTTTAATTTTCCTTTTGACAACTATTCTCTTCGATTCATAATTATTACATTTCTTAGCATAAACATATTCTTACATCTGTTTCGCATAAACAAAAGTGTGATTCGCTATTCCTCATTTAGCGATATGCTACGCATACTTTTTGCAATTTTAATTCCTACAATACTAATTCTTATTGCTAATGTATTCTACAAATCGGGTTATAATGTAGATTATGTTCCAAAGGAATTGATTCTTGTCAATGCAGGAGTTAGCTTTATTGGGTTGTTTATGTTTAGAATGTTTGTTCGTTGGCTTTTTGAGAAGGCTTACAAATCAGGAATCAATGCCGAACTAAACACACAAGTAGTAATCTTTGGAGCAGGTCGCACAGGCACAGCCACAGCCAAGACCTTAACAAGTGGAACTCGCAAATACTATATAAAAGGCTTTATTGATGATGATCCAAACTTGCAAGGAAAAACTATTAACGGACAAAAAATCTACGGAAGAGATAAACAAGAATACGTAATCAAGTATAAAGATATTGATCAGTTGATAATAGCAACAAATAGAATAAGCACAGAGAGAAAAAACGAAATATTTGAACTCTGTCATGCTAATAACGTAAAGGTTTTGACCGTTCCGCCAATAAAAACGTGGAGCGAAGGAAAGTTAAACGCCAATCAAATAACCGAAATCCAAATAGAAGACCTTTTAGGTAGGGAAGAAATCAACATAAATCGTGCAATCATTGCTCAACAAATGCAAGAAAAGACTATTCTTGTTACGGGAGCGGCAGGAAGCATAGGAAGCGAAATCGTAAGACAACTTTCAGCTTATTCTTCTCGTCTTATTTTTCTTGATCAAGCCGAAACCCCACTTTTTCACATAGAAAACGAAATCACAAATAAATATCCACAAATAGAAAAGTATATAGAAATAGCAGATGTTAGAGATAAGAAACGTCTAAGAGATATTTTTGAGAAATATAATATAGATATTGTTTTTCATGCTGCGGCTTATAAACACGTGCCTATGATGGAGCGTGCACCATACGAAGCAGCAAGTGTAAATATCATAGGAACAAAAAACGTAGCCGACCTTTCGCAAGAGTTTAATGTGGAGAAATTTATAATGATTTCAACAGATAAGGCTGTGAATCCAACAAATGTAATGGGGGCAACAAAGCGTTATGCTGAAATCTACATAAAACAATTAGATTCGCAAGCAGATAATAAAACCAAATTCATAACAACTCGTTTTGGGAACGTCTTAGGCTCAAACGGAAGCGTAATTCCTCTTTTTAAACAACAGATTTTAAAAGGTGGACCATTGACCGTAACACACAAAGACATCACTCGCTATTTTATGACAATACCCGAAGCAAGCCGATTAGTCTTAGAAGCCGCAACAATGGGACAAGGAGGAGAAATATTCCTATTTGATATGGGTAAACCGGTGAAAATTCTTGACCTTGCAGAAAGAATGATAAAACTTTCAGGCTTAAAACCATACGAAGATATTGATATTGTTTTCTCAGGCCTTAGAAGTGGAGAAAAACTCTATGAAGAACTTCTTTGCGAGAGCGAAAACACTCTTCCAACCTATCATAAAAAAATCTTTAAAGCAAAACATCAAGAAATTGACCTTGACTTAGTGAAGACTTGTGTTGAGAAAATGCAAGAAATCTTGCAACAAAAAAGCGAGAAACAAGACTTTGAAATCGTTGGCAATATAAAACAATTAGTAAAAACCTTCAAAAGCAACAATAGTATTTACTCTCAACTCGACAAAGCCGATGAAGAATAAAAGAATGCTTATAGTTGGCAACCCCAAAAGCATACACACAAAACGTTTAAGCCAATTCTTTGAACAAGATTATCAAGTGAATTTGATAGATGAAGGAATAGACTTCTCTTTTCGCAATTTCTTTTCAGCTTTAAAAGAAGTGAAGAAAATCTTATCTTGTAATAGATATGATATTCTTGTGCTTTATCAGCTCAACTTAACGGCTTTTGTTGCAACATTGGCAAATAGAAAAAAGAAAATCCCTACCTTCGCAATAGGAATAGGGAGCGATATTCTCACAATGCCACAAAAAGGTTGGGCATATAAGGCTATGTTGAAATATATCCTTAAACGCTCTCAGGCATACAACGCAGGAAGTCCTTATCTCTTAGAGCAAATGCAAAAATACTGTCCAAAAAACTCCGAAATCCTACTTGCAAATCTTGGAATAAATCCAATACAGCCGATAGAGAAAGAAAAAATAGTTTTTTCCAATCGTTTGCATAGTCCTTTGTATAGAATAGATGAGGTAATAAAAGCCTTTGCGAAATTTGTTTCAAAACCTGAGTTTGCAGATTGGCGTTTGGTTGTTGCCGCAACAGGAAGAGAAAAAGAATTTCAACAACTCGCCCATTTTCTTGGCATAGAAGACAAAGTGAAATTCGTAGGTTGGCTTTCGCAAAAGGAGAATGCCGAGTATTATGCAAAGAGCAAGATTTACATCTCTTTGCCTAAAAGCGATAGTTTCCCTATTTCTCTTTTGGAAGCAATGAGTGGAGAATGTCTTTGCATAGTTTCCGACTTGCCAGCCTATAAAGGAATCATGAAACAAGGAGAAAACTGCCTTATAGTCTCCGACTTAGAAATAGAAAAAGCCGATTATATAGAAAGAGTTTTAGAGTTAGACTCTCAAAACATTCTTCAAAAAAATAAAACCTTTGCAGATTCTTACGCCGATATTGAAAAAAACAAAGCGAAGTTTATTTCCGTAGCAGAAAACTTGGTTGCAAAACAAAAATAAAAAACTTTCACCACCACTTAACGCCGAATGCGTGCGATATTTTCGGCGAAGAAATTCTTAGTTCAAAATTTTGAAAATATAAGCCCTTGACTAAAATTCACTAAATCAAAGACTTAGCGTTTTTAAGCCTTGTTTTTGCCAAAAAAGTCCTTGTTTTAGCCGATTTTTTCCTTGATTTTCGTGCAAAAAAACCTTGATTTAGAAATTTCTATCCTTGATTTAATTTTTTCTATCCTTGATTTAGAATTTTCTATCCTTGATTTAATTTTTTTTAACCCTAATTTTGCGAAAAAAAAGCCTTAATTTTGCTCAATTTTCGTCAAAAATTTTGCTAAAAAATCGGTTTTGAAATTTTGGCAAAATAAATCTGATTTCCCCAATTCTTGAACTTAGAGAATTAAATTTTTTTTTGCATTTTTTTTTGTATTAAAAAAATGTTGTATATTTGCAACCGAAATTTATTGACGTAAAAGAGCGTTTCTGCTTATTCTTAGTCTTTCTGAAACTTAGACACTTTCGGACTACACCAATAAGATAAGCGGAAAACGTTCGCGAGTATATCGTGAACTTTTCTTACATTGGTGTATAGGTAGTCTAAGACCTCAGAAAGACACTAAGACAAAGTTCACGCTTTTTTATTGTCTTTTCATTTGAAGGAAATAATTAGATTATTAATAAAAAAAATAAGAAAATGAAAAGATTATTATTTAGTTTGGTGGCAGTATTATTCGCCATCACAGCCATAGGGCAAGAAGGATAGAGTGTTACAATTGATAATGTAAGGTACACTGTTTCTTGGACTTATGACCCAGAACACGTGGTCATTAATCCAAATATTCTAACTGCAGCAGCGGAAGCCGTAAATACAAATATTACATCTGCAAATATTTTAGGTACGGTAACAATAAATGGTACACAGTATAATGTTATTATCGCACAAGACGGTTTTAAAGATTGTACTCAATTGGAATCAGTAACATTTAATGAAGGAATACTTAAAATTGGTACTGGTTCTTTTTCGAATTGTGATATGTTAGACTCAGTTACTTTTCCTGCAAGTCTTAAAATTATGAGTGCAAATGCTTTCTTTGGATGCCAGCGTATAAGAAGCGTTACTTTTTTAGGAACTGAGGCCCCACGTTTTGGTGCTAATTCTTGGATTGATACTCCACAAGAAGAATTGGATATAATTATTAACCTTTTTAGAGAATGCCCTGCAATTTGGAATTTATATTTACCATTCAAAGCTACAACTGAAGGTTACGAACAAATATTACACTTCTTCCACAACATAGGTAATGGTAACGAAGGAGGTAACGAAGGAGGTAACTCAGGTGGTAACTTCATTATACGCGAAGGTGAAACTGTTACTATAGAAGATGGTGAAACAATTATAATTCCTGAAACTGCAGGAGTAATAAACGATGGTGAATTGGTAATCGAAGACGGTGGTCAATTGGTTCTTGGAAAAGATATGACAGGAGAAGGTGGTACTTCTGCAATGGCAGGACAAGGAGTAAATGGATTGCTCCAAGGAACTAACGGTGTGCATAAATGGTGTTTAATGGGTGCTCCATTTGAAAGTTACAAATTGGCAGCAATAACTCCAGATGCATCAGGACACGACGTATCAATATCATTATGGAACTACGATGACGGTGTTTGGTACACTAATTGGGCAACAATACATAATGATGTTACAAGAGCAGAAGGTTTCTTTGTATTTCCTTTCCACAACAATGACATTAAATTCACTACTAAACCTACTGATGCAGGATTTGAAAATGAAAAATACAGCATTAATAATGGAGATTTCTCTGTTACAAAAAATGCAGCAGGACAAGAAGGAAATTGGGTTGTTTTAGCAAATCCTTATACTTATACATTTAACTTAGATGTTGCAACTTTCTTAGAAAATCAAACAGGTCTTCAAGGTGGAGCTGTTTATACTTACAATGGAACAAGTTTTGCTACAGTTGCAAGTGGTGAAGTTAAAGTTGCAGATGGTTTCTTCATTAACTTTCAAAGTGCAGGAGAAAAGACAATCAATTTCGAAGAAAAGCAAGGACGTTGGTATACTACTCAAACTCAATCAAAATCAACAACAGCAAGAGAATTCGTTCGTCTTGCAATGCTTGAAGGAGAAATAGAAACAGAAGTATTATTTGCACAAAACGATGAGGCAACTGAAGAATACGATATATTTGATGCAAACAAACTATTCTCACCTAATGAAATAGCAGAACCTTACTTTGTAACAAACAACATTGCTTTGGCAAAAGAAGAAGTAAATACATTACCATACTATGCTACAATGAATGTACGCTCTTTTGGAAGCAAAGAAGTAACATTCAAAGCAAACTATATTCCAGAAGGATTAGCAGTTAGCATCATTGACGGAGAAGAAACAATAGACTTAGGCGAAGGAGTTGAATACACAACAAACATAATCGCAGGCGAAAACGCAGATCGTTTCAAAGTGTTGATTAAAAAATCACTTTCTATCAGCGATGCAGAAGAGTTAGAAGTTAATATCTTCAACGACAATCGTCACATCAATATAGAATCTTTGGAAAACGATTTACAAGTTGAAGTTTACAACGCATTAGGTCAAAAAGTACTTTCTACAACAGACAGAAACTTTACATTAAATCAAGTTTCAGCAGGTGCTTACGTTGTAAAAGCATTCAACAACAAAGCAAGCAAGACTCAAAAGATTGTTGTAAAATAATAAAAAACCATAATTACCTCATTTACGAAGCGGCGGTTTAATTCTTTAAATCGCTGCTTTATTTTTTTTGTTTGTATTGTTTTTTATTGTAATTTTGACTATTGATTAAGTATAAAAAAAGAGAGAGGAAGTCTTGCCGTTTACAGATATTATTCCAACA
>Ga0233366_1000641_pt1 | contig 11234 bp, 4 predicted proteins | sample ElkDunMinimDraft_23_FD_191536 | JGI IMG/M metagenome (GOLD analysis project Ga0233366, IMG submission 191536) | Fecal eukaryotic communites from dung pellets of Tule Elk in California, USA - Elk Dung C4 | ecosystem: Host-associated > Mammals > Digestive system > Large intestine > Fecal | place...
CAATAAGTAAGGCTTTCTAAGTCATCGAAATTTTCATCATAAGGAAGAGTTATGAAATTATCTTCTGTTGGCAATGTTGTGAAAGTAGTTGTAATTTCTGTACTAACATTTTCACCACAAATACCCCAAACTTTAACTTCATATTCTGTGTAAGCGTCAAGGTTTGTTAAAGTATAAGTAACATCAGATATAGTTTCGCTTGCAGTTTCCCATTCTTCTGTACCAACTGCTCTATATGCTAAACCAAAAGTTGTGGAACTTTCGTCCATTACGTCCCAACTGATTGTCGCTTCTGATGAAGTTATTGTTGTATTATCACAAGTTACATTTGTTGGAGGAAAACAAAATCCTTCTGGAAGTGTGATTTCAAATCTCACAACAGGAACTGATGATGTTAGAGAACCGTAAATTGGAGTATTAATATTATACTCTTCGTAATCATCATATTCATAGACAGAAGAGCCTACCTCAACATGTCTAAAATAAGGATAAGAACTGTAATCGTTACCATCTCTTATCACTGCAACAAGTAAATTACCTAATCCTGTGTACGTAAAAGGAGTTGTGAAAGTGAAAGTGTTACTTCCTACAACCCAAGCAGCAGGTCCATTATAAACTTCTGTAAAATCATTGCCTACTATGAAGTCAGAAAGTGAAGATTCAGTAACTTCTTTCATGTAAATCTTCATTGTTCCCTCTGTGTAAGCATTCTGTGAAACATAGTAAGTAATGCTTGAAATTTCTCCTGGCATTAGTAAATTTGCAGGATAGAGAGACTCAGTAAAGCTATTTTCATAATTCATGTACATCGGTACATAGGAATTGGTGGTTGAAGTCGTTGAGTCACCGACTACAACCATTGTCTGGGCTGACAATTGCATTGCGAATATTATCGCCATTGCAAAAAGTAATAATTTTTTCATACTTTTTTATTTTGGTTTATACTAAATTTGTTTTTAAACGCCAAATGTACAACTTTTTTTCCAAACAACAATTTTTTTAAAGAAAAAATCTAAAAAAGTAAAGAAATAATTTTTTAAATGAAAGAAATATCGATTTAATCTTGTATTATGAAACCTAAAAGCAAGAAATTGACGAATCGTCAATAAAACATTGACTAATCATCAATCGTGTATTGACAAGTAGTCAATCAAGTATTGATAAATCGTCAATCAAAAATTGACAAAATGTCAATATGTAATAAATAATAATATATAATAATAGAAAAAAATAGAAAAAAGATAGTAACGCAAAAGATAATTTTTTTAAAAAAACATATTTGTGTTATTTTTTTCCAGGACTTGGGCGGCGATTTTTCTTTTTTTTATATATTTGCAAATTGAGTGATTAGTTTTTTTATGAAAAAAATATTAGTTATCTACACAGGTGGCACCATCGGAATGGTGAAAGACAAGAAAACAGGTGCTTTATATCCTTTTGATATGAAGAAAATATATGAAGCATTGCCTGTTTTAAAGGAGTTGGATTGCATAATAGATACAATTCAGTTTAATCCAATTATTGATTCTTCTGATATGCACGCAGATGTTTGGATAAGGCTTGCAAAAGAGATAAAAACGGAATATGAAAACTATGACGGATTTGTTGTTTTGCACGGAACGGACACTATGTCTTACACAGCTTCTGCTTTGAGTTTTTTGATTGAAAACTTATCTAAGCCGATAATTATAACAGGTAGTCAATTACCGCTTGGAATGATAAGAACTGACGGAAGAGAAAACATAATTTCTGCTGTGGAAATTGCGGCAAATGAAAATATTTCTATTCCTGAGGTGTGTATATTTTTTGAAAACAAATTGTTTAGGGGCAATCGTACAACAAAAATAAACGCTGAGCATTTTGAGGCTTTCTATTCGGGAAATTATCCTTCACTTGCAAAGGTGGGAATCAACATTAGTTATAAGGAACATTTAATTCACAAATCAAATAATGAGCCTTTGAAGGTTTATGACAAGATGTGTGAGCAGGTTGCGGTTGTAAGAGTTCACCCTGCTTTGCAAAAAGAACATTTAGAGGCTTTTTTGTCTATTCCAAACCTAAAAGGAGTTGTTTTGGAGACATACGGAAGTGGAAATGCTCCTACAAGCAAATGGTTTATTGATGCTATAAAGAATGCAATCAATAAAGGAATATATGTTTTGAATGTTACTCAATGTAAAGCTGGCTCAGTGGTAATGGGACATTATGAAGCATCAACGGCTTTGTTGGAAATGGGTGTGATTTCTGGGGGAGATATAACAACGGAAGCTGCTCTTGCAAAAATGATGTTTGTGCTTGGTAATTATCAAGACTCAGATGAAATAAAACAAATGTTAAAATCTAATTTAAGAGGAGAAATCTCGGAATAATAAAAATGGCAATAGATTTTGTAAAACTTTTTGACAGATTCAATTCTCTAAGCATTCTTATTATAGGTGATGTAATGATAGATGCTTATTGGTGGGGTGGAGTTAATAGGATTTCGCCTGAGGCTCCTGTTGCAGTGGTTGCAGTAAACGAAAAGGAAAACAGATTGGGAGGTGCTGCGAATGTGGCTTTGAATATTGCGGCAATGGGTGCAAAACCTGTGCTTTGTTCTGTTGTGGGAGATGATTTTCAAGGCAGGGAATTGTGCAGGCTTATGCAGGAGCAGAATATGGATACGAAGGGAATTGTTTATTCTTCCAAAAGACCGACAACGGTAAAGACTCGTATCATTGGCAACAAGGCTCAAATGCTAAGAATTGATGAAGAAACAGATGCAAACATCTCTTTGGAGGAAGAAAAGATTTTTATAGAGAAAATAGAAAGTATTATAAACTCCGAGAAAATCAATGCTATCATTTTCCAAGACTATGATAAAGGAGTGATTACCGAAGAGGTGATTGCAAGAACGACAGAAATTGCAAAAAGAAAGAATATTCCTATTACGGTTGATCCAAAGAAAAGAAACTTTACTGCATATAGAAATGTAGATTTGTTCAAGCCTAATTTAAAGGAATTAAAAGAAGGTTTGAAGATAGATTTTGATAGTGTAGATAGAGATATTCTTGTTGAAGCGGCTTTGCTTCTTCATCACAAACAAAGGATTGACAAAGTTTTTATCACTCTTAGCGAAAGGGGAGTATTTATGATGGATTTTGCTCAAAAAGAAGCAGAAGTAACAATGTTGCCTGCTTGTTTGAGAAAGATTTCTGATGTGAGTGGTGCGGGCGATACAGTAATAAGCGTTGCAAGTCTTTGTTTGGCATTGGGATTAGATGCTCAAACAATTGCAGAGGTTAGCAATTTTGCAGGCGGTTTGGTGTGTGAAAGTGTGGGTGTCGTGCCTATTGATAAAAACAGACTATTGTTTGAATTACTAAGAAAAGAATAAGAAAAATATATGAAAAAATTATTGCTTTTTATCGCTGTAATATTTTGCTTTGTGACTAAGATTTTTTCTCAATCGGCTCCTCCTAATATGCCTCACTATGATAAAAAACCTGTTCATTTTGGTATTTCTTTTGGATATAATCAGTTTTATTCAAATATGATAGGAAAGGAAAATCCTCCTTATCAAGATACTATTATGGGCTTTGATTCAGATAGAAATAGTGGGTTTCAACTAATGTTCGTTACTGATTTGCGTTTGATGAATTGGTTGAATCTTCGTTTTACTCCCGGTGTTACTTTTGGAGACAGAAGATTGAATTTCTATGAATACAAATATGATGAGTTTACCGTAAGCAGTACTTCTTTGGAAGCAATATATGTAGAGATTCCTTTGGAGTTTAAGGTAAGAAGTAAGCGTTGGAGAAATATGAGACCTTATCTTATCGGAGGAGGAAAATACACCTATGACCTTGGTTCAATAAAAAGAAAGAAGGCAAATCCAGAAGAAACAATGTTAAAGATTGACAACTCCGAATTTTTCTATACCTTGGGAGCAGGAGTCGATTTTTATTTACCTTATTTTAAGTTTGGAGTAGAAATCAAGACTTCTTATTCTCTTACAAATATTCTTATACCAGATTTTCATACAAGATATTCTGATGTGTTGGACAAAATACGTACACAAGTCTTTTATATAAATCTTACTTTTGAATAGAAAAAAGAGTGGAAAAAATATTTGAAACATCTTGTCCTTGTGAATTGTTTTTTAGAGAGGAAGATTTGAAAAAATTTCTTTCTTCTTCTTGTGGAATAAAGCCTCAAAATCTTCACTACAAAGTTCTTCGTAAAAGCATTGATGCAAGAAAGCGTCCTGTTTTTCGCTTAAAGGTAGCGGTAAGTGATTGTCCTTTTGAAGCAAAACCAATAAAAAGAGAATACAAAGATGTTTCTAACGCGGAGAGAGTAATAGTTGTTGGAGCAGGTCCTTGTGGTTTGTTTGCCGCTCTTAAACTTATAGAAAAGGGACTTAAACCGATAATAATAGAAAGAGGGAAACCCGTTAGCGAAAGAAAGAAAGATATTGCAATAATTGCAAGAAATTATGATTTAAACGAAGAATCAAATTGGTGTTTTGGTGAAGGTGGTGCTGGAACTTTTTCTGACGGAAAGCTTTTTACTCGTTCTACAAAGAAAGGTAATATTACGGAGATTTTAGAGACGTTTGTTTATCACGGTGCTGCCGAAAATATTCTTGTAGAGACTCACGCACACATTGGAACAGACAGACTTTCAAGAGTAATTAAAAATATAAGAAAAACTATTCTTGATTATGGAGGAGAATATCACTTCAATACAAAAGTAATTGACTTTTTGGTTAATAAAGACAACAGAGTTTATGGAGTGAAAACTTCATTGCAAACAGAAATAGAAGCAAAAGCTGTAATTTTAGCAACAGGTCATAGTGCGAGAGATGTTTATCAACTTTTTGCTATAAAGGGTTGGGCTATTGAAGCAAAGCCTTTTGCAATGGGAGTCAGAGTTGAACATAGTCAAGAACTGATAAACGCTTCTCAATACAACGATAAAACACTCGCACACTTACTTCCTGCGGCATCATACTCTTTGGTGCATAACATAAACAATAGAGGTGTGTTTTCTTTCTGCATGTGTCCGGGGGGAATGATTATTCCTGCTTCAACAGAGAAAGGTTCGCTTGTTGTAAATGGTATGAGTTCTTCTAATCGTGGTTCTAAGTTTGCAAATAGTGGCATTGTGGTTAGCATAAATCTACAAGATGTAAAAGAATGTAATGATTTTCCTGCTCTTTCTTTAATGAAATTTCAGCAAGAGTGTGAAAAGAAAATGTATGTCAATAATCAAACTGCTCCTGCTCAAAGAATCAGTGATTTTATTAAAAACAAAGCCTCTTCAAATATTGGTGCAAGTTCATATCCGAGTGGTTTGCATGCTTGTAATATGAATGATTTTTTACCAAAGATTGTAGCAGAAAATTTAAAAGAAGGATTTAAGGTGTTTGATAGACGTATAAAAGGATTTATTTCTAATCAAGCGACAATGATTGGATTAGAATCTCGCACCTCTTCGCCTGTCAGAATCCTTAGAGATAAAGAATCGCTTCAACACCCTCAACTTTCTATGTTATTTCCTTGTGGAGAGGGTGCTGGATATGCAGGAGGTATTACTTCTTCTGCTATTGATGGGGTAAATGTCGCTGAAAAAATCGCTCAACTCTTTGAATTAGACAAATAAAGCATTGTCTTTTCAAAAAAAGTCGTACCTTTGCACGCTAAAATTTTATTAAAAACCAATATTTATTTAAATGAAAAAGATTTGTTTAGTGATTATGGCAATGTTTTTTGCCATAGGGCTTAAAGCCCAAGAAACATCTTTGAGCGACACAGTAGCTTTTCCTAACACGAATCAATCTTATCAGATGATTTATACGGGATTTAACTACTCTTACTCTCAAAGTATTTACCTGTCATCAGAGCTTACGCCAGGTATTCTTTCAGGTATTAGTTGGTACCTTGCAGAAAACATTGCAGGAGAACGTACAATTGACATTGAAGTATCTTTAGCTGAAGTATCTTCACCGTCTTTTGCGACTAACTCACTAATCCTTTCGGAAAACTTTACAACAGTTTATTCTGGTCCTGTAACTTGGTCTGGAACTGGTTGGAAAGGAGTAGAATTTCAAGTGCCATACGTTTATTCAGGAGCAAATAATCTTGTAGTGGCAATAAAAGCAAGTATGGGAACATCTTTCTATGCTTTCTCGTGGGGTATGGGTGCAGAATCAAGTGATTATTCTTCTCGTTTATTGTACTCTTCACGTGATTCAAGAGCAGTTACACCGGAAGATCCTGCAGGAGTTAATGGAACAACATTAGTACCTTCTGCAATATTTACAAGATTACCAGAAGGCGCATCAGTTTGTTTACCTGTTCAAGATTTAGTATTCTCTAATACAGATCAAACCTCAACAACAGCTTCTTGGTCAAACCCTAACGGAGAAGGAACAACCTTTACTGTTTCTTACAGATTACCTCAAGGAGAATTTGTTACAGTAGGAACAACAAGCGACACAACATTTGAAATAACAGGATTAACTTCTTCAACAGTTTACGAAGTACAAGTTGTAGCAAACTGTGGAGAAGATCAACAAGCATACCCTACAATAGAAAGTTTTAACACAGCTTGTTCACCAGTAGAATCATTCCCTTGGAGTGAAGATTTTGCAACAAACTTTGTTCAAGGCTCAATAGGCGGAACAGTTCCTCATCATTGTTGGATAAATGTAAACGGAGGAAACTCAACTTATCGTTGGGGAGGGGTTGCAACAAGAAGTTCTCTTATGGGATATTTTTCTACTTCTGAAACAATGTCAAATAGCGACTGGCTAATTTTCCCTGCTATGGAGTTTACCGGAGCAGAAGCAATAACATTCTCTATTGATAAAGACAATGCATCGGATAGAGTAATGTTTGATGTATATTATTTAGATGTTACAAACGGAGACATTACCTCAGAAGCCGATACAACTAACTTTACATACTTAGCAACAATATTAAGTGATGCAAACACTCCATCAGGAGAAACATTCCAAGTGTTATTAACAAACGTAGAAAACACTGCAAGATTAGCTTTCGTAAATAAAAATCCTAATCCATCATTCTATATTCCAGAAGTAACAATAGAAGAAGTAGAATGTCCAGATGTTTATGGATTCTCTGCAATAGTATCTAACGTAGATGCAATTCAAGTAAACTTAAATACATTAAATCATGAAGGAAGTGGTTGGGTTGTTGCTTACGGAACAGCAGATTCAATTCAAAACTTTAACCCAGAAACAGCAACAACAGTAACTATTTACGACGCAGCAGAATTCCCTTATTTAATTCAAGGATTAACTCCTGGAGCAACATATTATTTAGCTGCAAAACAAAACTGTGATGGTGAATTTACAGCTCCAATAGCAGTAACACTACCACAAGCAGGAACTGTTGCAGTAGCACCTTTCACACAAGATTATAATGAAATAGGAAATATTCCAGAAGTACAATTTATCAACGATGGAACAGTTAATGATTGGGTACACGGAACAGCAATAAACAATCCAGAATCACAAGAAGGTGGAGCGATTTACATCAGTAATGATGGTGGAGTTACAAACGCTTACACAACTAACCCTGGTAGTAGTGGAACAAGAGTTTACTACACAACTCTTGTAGCTTTCCCAACAGATGGTTCAGTAGCATTCCGCATTTCGTTTGATTGGAAATGTTACGGAGAAGGAACTTATGACTATTTAAAAGTGTATATGGTTCCTGTTGAATATGAATTATCACATGGAAATGAACCAGCAAGCAGATATGCAATTACTGGTAATTTAAGCGGTAGCACAAACTGGAATACAAAAAACATTACATTAGATGCAGCAGGTAGATTAGGTACTATGCAAAAATTAGTATTTATGTGGAGAAATGACTATTCAGAAGGAAACCCTCCTCCTGCAGCAATAGACAACTTATCAATAACTTCACTTTCTTGTATAGCACCAGCAAGCGTTGCTTATCAAAGAACAGAAAACCCTTCTGAAATGATAATCAACATCACATCATCTAACCCAACAGAAACAACATATCAAATAGAATATAAGCCTGTATCATCACAAGAATGGTTAATGGCTACAACAACAGAATTATCACACACATTAACAGAACTTGAATTAGGAACAGAATACGAATACAAAGTTGCTGCATTATGTGATGGTAATATGACCGACTACGTAAGCGGAAGTTTTGTTACAAACTGTGCAGCAATTCAAGAATTACCTTACACAAACACATTCTCAGGAGTATTTACAGGAACAGGAATAGGAATCAGTGGACCTCTTTGTTGGATAAACCTATCATCAGAATCAAACTACAAATGGTCAACAACAAGACAAGAAGCAGACGAAGCATCACAAGACGGAGATAGATATGCATTAGCATACAATGGAGATTCTTATGGAGATGCAAGACCTATTGTTAGTGAATGGATATTCACACCTGCATTTGAATTTGACGGAGAACAAAGATTACAATTTGAAACATCTCTATACTATAATTGGGAAAGACCTGCCACAGTAGATATATTTGCATTAGATGTTTCAGAAAACGATTTGACATCAAGAGCCGACACGGCAAACGCAACATATCTTACAAGCGTTACTATTGAAGGTTCTGCTTGGAGCGAAAAAGAAGTAATTTTATCAAACGTAGAAACAACTTCACGTTTAGCCTTTGCAGTTCGTCACCATGCACCTAAATTCTTTATTGATAATGTTAGAATCAATCAAGCGCCTCCTTGTCCAGATGTACACGGATTAACAGCAACTACACCTGAGGGTACTTCTATTGTAGTAACATTTGATACATTAGGAGCAGAAAATGGTTGGATAGTAGCATACGCTCCTGCTTCTAACTCTTTCGATCCAGAAACAGCAACACAAGTTACAATTCCAGCAGGCTCAACATTCCCTTATACATTAGCAACAAACGTTGATGGAGGAAACTACACAATAGCAGTAAAACAAAACTGCGATGGAGCATATTGGAGCTATCCTGTAAACCTATTCATACCAATAGTAAACGCAATTCCATACGCAGAAAACTTTGACGATGTATTAGGAATAACAGAATGGGCCGTATCTGCACCAAACAGTGCATACGCTGGTTCATTAGACAAATGGTGTCATGGAACAGCTGTAAACAACACAACAGATGAAGCAGGTAACTTAACAAACGGAGGAGCATTCTATGTAAGTAATGATAACGGAGTAACAAATGCTTACAGTGGAAACACCAATACAGTATCAACTCTTAGCACATTCTTAGCATTTGGTGACGATATCTCTTGGAATTTATCTTTTGATTGGAAAGGACGTGGAGAAGGTTACTACGACTATATGCAAGTATATCTATTACCACTTGGAGAAAGTCTTCCAATAAACATAAATTCTTCTTACAGAATAGGACAAAGCAAATATCAACAATCTGACGAATGGACAAGAGAATCTATCATCTTAGGACAAGAATATGCAAACGGAGTTTATCAATTAGTATTCTTATGGTACAATGATAATATGACAGCAGTAAATCCAGCTTTGGCAGTAGATAACATAGAAGTTTCTATACGTTCTTGTTTTGAAATTTCAGACCTTACAGCAATAGCGACAGAAGAAGCAGATCAACTACAAGCAACAATAAGCTTTACTGACACAATAAACCAAGGAGTAAACTACTTATTAGAATACAAATTAAGTTCAGAATCAACTTGGACAAGTGTTAGCAACATAACAAACCCTTACACTTTAACAGGCCTACAATATGGTTCAGAATATGACGTAAGAGTTAAAGCAGTTTGTTCAGAAACAGCATCATCTTTATTTGTTAACACAACATTCAACACACCTTGTGCAAGTTTAACAGCACCTTGGACAGAAGGATTTGAAGCAGGAGTATATAACTCTTCAAATTGTTGGTACTATGCAAACGGAGAATTAACAGAAAACACAAATATTGAATACACAGAAGGTATTTGGACAATAAACGGTGCTCCTATTGAATATAATGGTACAAACAAAATGTACTATAACTTATGGGGAAGTAACAAACATAAATGGATTATGACTCCAACCATAGACTTAGGAGACACTAATACTCAACTTTACCAATTCTCATTTGATATTGCTGCACATGACTATAGTAACAGCAATGCAACAACATTTGAAGATGACGACAAAATTGCAGTAGTTATTTCTACAGATAACGGATTAACTTGGTCAAGTGCAAATGCAGTTATCTTTGCAAATGCAGATGCTGACACAGAACACAACCTAAGTGATATCACACGTTCATTATCAAGAAAAACAATAGCATTACAAGACGCAACAGGAACTCCATTAGCAGGAAGAATCAAAATAGGAATTTATGCTTCTACACTTTATGGAGACTCTGACCTTAATTTATTCTTAGATAACTTTGAAGTAAACTTAGCAGGTGAAACATCACCTTGTATTCAACCAAGCTCATTACTAATAGAAGAAGATAATATTACAGAAAACTCTGCAATCTTATCATGGAGCTCAAATGGAAGTGAATGTGGTTGGGAAGTAAGAGTTGGAGAAAACGGAACAATAGAAAACTCTACAATACCATTCTACAATATCACAGGATTAGATGACAACACAACATATACAGTTTATGTAAGATCGGTATGTAACGCAACAAACCGTTCAGAATGGGATTCAATCCAATTCACAACACTTCTGTCTATTCCTTGCGATGCACCAACTAACCTTGTAGCAACAAACGTTACTGCAACAACAGCAGAAATAACTTGGAATGGTGCAGTAGATACATACGAATTAAGAGTAAATGCAGGATCAATAGAAACACTTACAACTACAAGCAAAACTTTAACAAACTTAAATCCAAGTGCATCTTATACAGTAGATGTTAGAGCAATATGCGAAGAACAAGTTTCTGATTGGGTAAGCGTAAGTTTCATAACACTTGAAGCAACAACAGAGCCATGTGATGCACCAACAGCCCTTTCTGCAAGCAACATAACAGAAACAACAGCAGAAATCACATGGAATGGCACAGCCACAACATACGAACTAAAAGTAAACGGAGGCGAAGCAGAAACCCTTACAACTACAACAAAAGCATTGACAGGCTTAACACCAGCAACAGCTTACACAGTAGAAGTAAGAGCAGTATGCGAAGACGCAGAATCTGATTGGGTAACAACAACCTTCACAACACTTCAAGAACAAGGCGGAACAG
>Ga0233366_1000644_pt1 | contig 11192 bp, 15 predicted proteins | sample ElkDunMinimDraft_23_FD_191536 | JGI IMG/M metagenome (GOLD analysis project Ga0233366, IMG submission 191536) | Fecal eukaryotic communites from dung pellets of Tule Elk in California, USA - Elk Dung C4 | ecosystem: Host-associated > Mammals > Digestive system > Large intestine > Fecal | place...
CAAATAGGCAAGATTTTCTTTTAGACAGAATAACTGAGTTTTGTATTGGAGAAAAAAATAATCCACCTGAACGTACAGAAAAGTCTTGGTGTGAAGTTATTATTCACGAAATGATTCATGTTTATCAAATCCAGGTATTGAAAAGGACTGGACTTGAAACTAAAAGTGAAAATTCGTCTGGTCACGGACCAACATTTACAGTAAAAATGAAGGAAATTAATGACCTTGGTGGTTGGGATATTTCTGTAGTAGACGATAAAGTAGGTGGTATAGAAATTTCACAAGATGAAATAAATAATATCCAAGAGAATTATTACCTTATAAAATTTGACTCAACTAAAAGAGGTAAAAGAGGGTATGAGAGAAAATTGTCTGCTGCAACTTTAGTAAAGAAAGAAAACGTTTCGGAAATGGTAAGTAGTATATCTCTTAATTATAGTGGTATAGAAGTATTTGATATTCATAATGCAGAAAGTGTTTCTAATATTACTGAGTTTGATAATAAAGGATACCAATGCTTCACATCAACAATTTTTGACGAACTTGAAAAAAGAGGAGATATTACAAAGATAGATATAAGTAGTATTGAAGTACCTACTTTAGAAAATGACGAAATTGCGAAGAACTATTATATGTTTGTAGGTCGTCGTAACGGTAGGGTAAGAAAAAGTATAGCATATGTATTGGTTCCAAAAGAAGATATTGATAGGTTTAAGAAAGATTGGTCATTAAATTTTTATTATGATAATAAACTTTATAATATCAAAAATGGTGTTCCGTTTAAGTATATAAAACCTTATGAGTTTGATGGTGCTTACTACGCAACTACTACTAATGAATTTGAGAATATGAAAAAGTATTTAGGAGAAGAAATAAAAATGACAGAGAGTATTGATATAAAAGATTTAAAACCTGAGTTGAGACAAATCTATGAAAATATTTTTTATGAAAGTAATCCAGACGTAGATATTTTTGACGACTACGTAGACGAAAATAGTAAAGTTCTAGAAATAGACGGACAGAAAGTACTTTTTATGAAGACTTCTTAGTGAATTTGAACCCAGAGTTGAACTCTGGGTTTTTATATTAAACCTGTTCCCTATATTTTTTAAAATAATTCTTTGAATACATTAACTAAAACGTCAACTACAATTGAGTTTCCAGCTTGTTTTAGTAATTGAGTGTTACTGTTTACTTTTTCTGCTTTTCTAAGGTCTTCCTCAGTAAAGCCCATAAGTTTCCAAGACTCAACAGTAGAGAGCCTACGAATTTTCAGGTTATCGGCAGTTGGGGTGTCACCGTTCATTTCAACAATACCTGTTTGACCGTAGTTATTGAAACCTTTCCAATCTCTTGCACAAAGTGTACTTGAGATATCAGTAGGTTTACATTCTGCACGATATTTTTCACCACTCATCCCTTTTACAATAACACCATTTGCACCATTATGTAATTTAATTTTATCTGCAAGAATATTATTGATAAGCTCTTTAGATTTTTTATTATCAATGTAGAACTTAGGGTCAGGAATCTTATCAAGGAAGTCATCGAGTTTTACAGATTTTTCTAAAGGTTTAGGAAACTTGTATATATAATCCCCAAGGATAGAAACCATAATACATCTCATACGTCTCTGAGGAATACCGTAGTCCACTGCATTGAGGTCTTTGTAATAAGAAGAATATCCTTTATCCTGCAAAAACTTGCACCAATCTTGAAATGCACTCATATTAGATGCACTATGAACCTGTGGAACATTTTCCATAACAAGTACCTGTGGAAGTTCTTTGGTTTCTGTCAAAAGACGCCCTACTTGCCAAAGAAGGGAAGAACGAGTGCCACTGTTTTTATCCATACCTGCTCTTTTACCAGCCAAGGAAAGGTCTACGCAAGGAAACGAGTATGTCATAATATATTCATACTTATCAGTGTCTACAATTTCTAGGTCTGCACCTGTAATTTTAGAAACGTCAGAAGTTTCAAAATTTGTGCCGTGCACTGCATTATAAGAGGCAACTGCATATTTGTCGAACTCACAAACTTTCCACGGAACGTAATTTACTCCAAGTTTATCTAATGCCTTAGATTGACTTCCAATACCAGCAAACAATTCAATAAGCCTTACTGGTTTAGTAATATGATATTTTTCAGGATTAAATGTTATAGACATAATTCTATCACCTATCAAATAATTTATAATGTATTTAATATATTAACGTAAAAATAAGATTTTTAGAATTTCCAGCAATAATGTGGTTTTTCTTCGTTAAATAAAAAGTATCTTAAATAGTCGTCAATTACAATACAGGTGGCACCTAATAGTATCCAAGCTATAAAGAATTGAGGACATATTTGCCCCATAATATTCCCAGGAAAGTTTGAGTAGTCCCAAATTAAAGGTTTATTAAGTAAAGGACAGAGCCATTTATTAAGGATAAGACCCATTATAAATTCTGTTCCTAATATACATACTCCACCAATAATAGACTGTAACCAAATAGGCATATTCCAGGAAAGTTTATTATTTATCCCTCCTATAAGAAGAAGTGCTAAACCACCAATTATTCCCATTAAAAAACTTTCTGCACCCATATTAGGTACAACCATTTTGAATATACCCTCAATACTTTGGTATATTGTAAATCCTATGCAGAAAATTATAATATTCTTAAAAACAGACTTCATTTTTATACCTCCATTAATTTAATACCCTGCTCTTCAATAAGGTCGGAAAACTCTTGGCTGTTAACCAATTTGGTAAATCTATCAGACATCTCTTTAACAAGAGGTATTTTTTCACCTGTTGGAAGTTCTTTCATAACATCAGTATTTGACCTATCTACTCCATTACTCAGGTCTTTTTTAACTCTATCTTGACAGAGTTCCCATACATATGAGTCATTAAATTGTATACAAGTAATATCGTCTGTATATTTTTTTGCAATGTCTCCTATATCTTTAATTGATTTAATGTTAAGATTTGTTGCTGAAAAATAAACGTTTTTACCCTCACTAAGATATTTGTCAAGACGTTTGTGTGCAGTCATATATACTTCACCATTTCTTGATTGGTCATTGATATCACCCATTTCTTTTCGGATTAAGTCAGGTTCTACAATTTCAAATGTGTCTTTAAGGTTTTTATAATAATATGTAGATTTTCCACTTCCAGAACATCCTACACTAAATATAAATTTCATTTAGAATACCTCCAATAATTTTGGCAGTCTTTTTAGACTGCCATATAATTACTTTTTAGTGAAAAGTTTTTTGAAGAACTTTCCAATATATTTGAAAAGTGCTACAAACCATTCTCCAACTTCTTTGAAGAAGTTTTTAGTTGCAGTTGCGGCTTCTTTACTTTCTTTAGAAAGTTCCTCACCGTTTTCTGCTTTTGTTTCCTTTGCAGACTCGTTAATCTTTTGTGTAACTTCGGAAACAACTTCTTTTGCAGTTTTCTTTGCCATACTAATATCTCCTTAAAAAATTAGTGGAAATGTGGTGAAGGGTCTTGGTTCATTACAATAAAGTCTTCAAGATACTTTCTGTCTTCTCCTTTAAGAAGTGGCATATTTTCATCAATTTCAACTTTATGAGTTTCTAGGTTGTATTTTACTGCAGAACCCCATTTAAGGTGATTAGAAAGTTTCTCCCAATCTTTACCTTTTTGATTACACATTTCGAGTAACATAGCAGTATTCTTTTTGTCAAGCTCTTTATGAGAGTAAAGAGACCTTGCCAACATTTGTACCGAATTACGTTTTGCGTCAATCTGTCTCCAATAAATACAGTTTACAACTTCACACTCTGGGATATTAAAACATCTTGCGTCAAACATTGCCCCTTTATCTAATGCAGTACGGTAAACATCTGAAAGAGGGTCTACAACGTATCTTTCGTTAATATTCTTTTTAAAGTTCTGCATAAATGCCAAAGTAGCCATAGACGCAGAAACACTGCAAAGTTTCTGTACTTCATAGTCAAACCAAACTTCCGAACTAATAAGAGGTTTAGTCAAGACCAAAGAAATTTCGTCAGATTGAGTATACCCAAAGATACAGTTCTGAATATTTTCACACAAGTATTTTGTAGTTTCCTGCATTGTCTTTACAAGAATACTGTCAAAAGGCTTTTCAAATTTACGTGTAAAGGTATGAAATGCTTTACCGTCAAGTCTTATAATTACTGGTACTTCCTGAATAAGTTTAGTCTTTGTAAGATTTTCATAGTGCATTTTCATTCTGTCACCAAGATTATCTGCAAACATATTTATTTCCTCCTATTTCCAACATAATTTACCATACATTTATATTTCCATTTATAGACTTTAACTACTACCATCTCATCATCTTTTAACCATCCACAGTTTTGGCTATAGAATACTTCTTGCCCATTTTGGTCTATTACAGTATCAGTTATTCCATTTCTAACTATTGGTGGCAAGTCCCCTGACTCCGTATAATGCCAGTCTGGATTATTTTCTTTATTCATGGATGCACGTTTACCTTTATAGAGATTTCTAAATTCTGCACATTCTGGACAATAGTAACTATCTTCACTTTCTTCGTATACCCAATCATTTTTAATTGTAGTGTCTTTTAAGTTATAGTAACTTTGTTCAATATTATTTGGTTTGCATATTTTAGATTTTCTAAAAATTTTTTGACAAACATTACATAAAATTTCAATCTTCACCATTTTTAGTCTTTCTTTTTCTTAATTCTTCAATAGGTATTTTCAAAACAATTTTGAACCAGTCTACGTCTGAAATATCAGAGTAGTAATTATAACAAACATCAACGTCTTCACAATTTATTCTATGAAGTATCTTAAATAATAATCTATCTGTGTCATAGTTAGAACCCCAACAACAATTATTAAAATTGTTATCAGATATGTCAAACCCATACTTACCCTTAATATTTATAAGGTAATCATATAAGACTCCCTTTTCTTTACTAAAATCTACTCGCTTATGTTTTTTAGGAATACAGTCTTCAAGTTCCTTTATTTTTTCTTCTGTCATATTTTTTACCTCAGTCTTTTTTCATTTTTCCTGTCTTACCATTTGATACCCAATTGTTGGCTCGTTAAAATATTCCATAAACAAGGCTCTTAATAAGACCATTGCTACGTCTAATGTCATATCTTTTGCAGTAACGTTGCCATATTCGTCTAAAATAGAATATAGGTATTGTTCCATTTTATATCTCCCATCGTTTTTTGAAGTCATTAATGACTATACTATCATTTTTTAGCCAATATATAAAAGGCACGTTTTCTTTTAACTTGGTCAATAAACCAAATCCAAAAGTTTTTCCATTTAATTCTCATTTATCCCTCTTTATCTAAGTCGAAAACTTTTTCTTCCTTAATGAACTTTACCAATTTAGACGGCAAGTCCCCTAATGCAAAACGTTCTTTCTCTTCATCCCAATCTACTATAACCCAAGCCTCTGTAGGTTTATGGTATTTAACAGTAATATATTCCTTTTCATAAATGAAATTATATTCCATCATTCCAAAGTCTTCTATCCCATCACAACTAAGATACCCAATAAATACTGTCTCACCTGTCATAAGACCATATATTTCTTGGAAGGTAAAATGCCAATGTTTAAAGGTCTCGTCAAAATAGTCTTTAAGAGACAGATTTTTATTATTCTTAAAAGAATAAACTTGCCAATCTTTTGTCTGAAGTTTAGGCTCAAGATGTACATAGAACTCATTACAGGGTACTAGCCATTTAATTTCTATATCGTAGTCATCATATCTACCGTCATACTCTCCCCACATATTCTTTACTCGATTTATAATGAAGGCTTCTACATCTTCTGGGGGTAAATCAAAAATTTTTTTGAAAAGGCTCATTTTTAGTCTCCTAGCAAAGGTACATTCAGTGTCTTAATAGGTGCATTACTATAAAGATATGTTGCACCTGCACCTGCCCATTCAACTGCTACACCTGACGCAGTAAAGAAACGAATTCCAGGATTATTTGTACCGTATGTTCCGTCTAAATCAGGTGCTTGTGTCATTAATGTACTTGAATACCCCTCTGCACTTCTTACTCTCTGATATGATTCTTCTGGGATTAAATAAGACTGAGTACTTGCAGGTTTTCCATTAGAAACGTAATATCCAATACATACACCGTATGAATAAAGATATACATAACAAGGTAAACTAGGTTGGTCCCAAGTTTCTACCCATTTGGCAATAGTTTTTCTTTCCAAGAAATGTGTAACGGTAGGAATAGGTGTAGCAGCAATTGCTGACTCCATAGCATTATTTGCTGTTTCTGCAGTTTTTACTGAGGCAGATTGTTCATAATTTGCATCACACCCCATTACAATATTAAGCCCAAAGATAAGTGCAAAAATAAAAATTAGTTTTTTCATTTAATATTCTCCTTAATATGATATATAAAGTTATATTAACAGAGAATTAAAATTTTTAGGATTATTTTTAAAAATAAAAACCTAGGACTATAAGTTCCTAGGTTTTAGATTTAGGCGATTTTTCTTTCTGTATCTTCAAAGAAGAACTTTAGGTCATTTATAAATGCCTCTTCGTTCTCTTGTTTTAACAATGACCAGCTCCTTTTAAAACTGCAATTATTTCCAATTATAGTAAAAGTAATAATGTCATTATTTTTTATAGTAATATTACATTTAAGGTTTTTATAGTTCAATACAAAACTCTCAGAATGTAAACCATTAAATACTTCGTAAACATTGCATAAACCCTCTATCTGAGAGAGGGCAGAGATAGATTGTGTAACATTTATCATAATATACAATTAGTTTTTTATTGTTCTATTATGTAAATATTCTCCATTATCTAATAATGCTTTAACATTAAAATATTCTCTATACCCCTTAGAACTTTTCATTGCACATTCCGTAATGAACTTATCCACAATTTGTTCTGCGGTTTGACTGCTTGCATTAAAAGCCAACTTTTTTAAAGGGTCATTTATATTTGCATTTACATATAATGCAAATATCTTTTTGTCCTCAACACCTTTAAGCTGCAAAAACTCGTAGAACTTTTTGTAGGATTCCTTAAAGTTTTTTATATCTTCTGTCATTTTATCTACAGAGTCTTTTAAAGTAGGAAATGCAGTAAGTAAGTCGTCAGTGGACTCTTCTACAACTGCCTTAAAGATTATTTTAGGTTTGTCATTATCTACAGCATACTTTAACTGTAAGTATGACTCACACTTCATTTTTACACGATGAAAATATTTATCACAAACTACTACACCTTCTTGTTCAAGACCTTTGAAAGACTTTAACATTTCCTGAGTGTCTTTAAGTGTTTTACAGTCATATAATTTTGGTGTTTCATATGGGATACCATATTGGGATACCATTTCTTCTGGTGTAAATTCCTGACCTGTAATATTATCTCTTGCAAACAATAAAACAATTTTTGTTTCAGGATATTTGCAAATGATTCTATTTCTAGGTGAAACTAACTCAAAGCCAAGAGTATAGTTATTTGGGATTTTAGATAACCAAGAATTTTCCATATTGTAAATACGGTTAAGTGATTTGGTAATATCTTTATACTTACCGACAACTGTAAATCTTGGGATATCCAGTTTACGGTATAACGCATATTCTAATAAATCACCAAAGTTTTCAGCAAGTTTAGTTGCTTCTTCACCGTCATCAAAAGAAAAATCTGTACCAAACTTCATAGTCCAGTCAAAACCGTTATTTGTAAACCAATATGTTTTTCCGTCAATTACAGAACACTTTACAAGAATGCCGTCAACTTTATCACGAATAGTAGCACTTTCTATGTCAATAGGGTCACAATACCCTTCACCGTAATTACCAAACTTTTTGAATGGTAAACAAATTGGTTTGATACGTTTGAAAAGTTTTCCTTTAACTTCCAAAACTGTCCCACGACAGCATTTTACTACGTCATTATAAAAGTCCGAGTCGAACTGACTATATGAGAACATATACCAATCTTTGTTATAATTTGGACTCTTAATTGTAATACAATATGGATTTTCCTTGAGTTTCTTTTTCCAAGTAAATGGATGTTTTTTTATAAAGTTATATAATGGTAAAAAAGGATGTTTCCCCATATTATTCTCCTGTGTATTGAATATGTGAGAAGTCAGGAATTTTACCACCAGCCTCAATAATAAATTTTGCAGCATATTCCATTACTTTACACATGTCTTCACACATCTTTTCTTCGTCAGTTTTACCGTAGTCACCTGGTTTGTCTCCAAGACGCCAAAGGTACTTGAAACAGTTTTGCCAAAATGTTGCAAGAAATCCTGGGATTCTTGGTTTATGTCTCAAAAGAAGTGTATATACGTCCCAACACTCCTTACCCCCAAGTTTTTCTTTTAATTGTGCATAATGGTCTGGTGCAGCAACCCAATCTTTTTCACGAGGAGTTACCTTAATAGGTGAACTTAACCCCCTCAAGTCAAAGTCAGTAGGAAACATATTTTTAATTCCTCCAATTATTTTTCCAAATCTGTCTTGAATGTTATCTTACATTAAAGATGTAAGATTTTTCTATAAATAGCCTCTGTTATACAGATATATTAACAAAAAAAATAAAAAACCCACACCTTTTGGTGTGGGAATTAGGTAAGACTATGGATTTTAATCTTCCCTTAAAGAGTTATTGATAAGTTCTTTCAAGTCAAATACCATTTGTTCAATATCTGCCTGACCTAGCTTATCAACTAAACTGGAAAGGTTTTCTACAAGTTCTGCGAATTGCATAGCTTGTTCCGGTTCTGATTTTCTTTGCATTTTCATACAAAGGTCAAAAAGTTGATTTACAACTTCTGCAGTATCAGATTTTCTGGTCTCGCAAGTCTTATTAAACAACTTATAAAATCCCCCTTTACGTTTTTTAATTAGACTCCTTAGTATATTTAAATTAGTAAAGGGTATTATGATAGGTGTATATTTTCAAAAATAGAGATTATAAGCTAATTAATGTATAAGGAGATATCTATATGTATAAGAAAGACGGAATTATTTATTTTGACTGTGACGGTAATAAAGAAAATTATTCACAAAGAAATAATCAGTTTGTATGGAAAAAAAACTTTGCAGAAGTAAAAAACTCTACAATGTGTAATGTTACAAGTTATGTTATGTTTGCAGACTATGCAGGATGGAAATTACCTGTAGGTAAATATACTCAACCAGAAGATAATTTTGCAGATTTCATTATGAATTCTAAAGAAGTAGATGAATATTACAAAATAAATTATCCAACAATGTATGAAGACTACAAGGCAGGTAAAAGAGGGTGTTATACTCCAAATGAAATCCATTCAATATTAAGTTATGCTTTTAATTTATGGGTTAAAGTTCCTAATGCTACAAGGTTTATTGAACGTGCCAATTTTCCTGCATTATGTTGGAAAAACTTTGTTTTAGACTCACTTCCTTTTGTTATATCAGGGAGTTTTCCAAAGTCAAATAATGTAAGACTAAACCATATTGTAGTTTGTACAGGATTTGCTATGGAAGAAAAAGATTACATTGAAGCTGCAAACTCTGTAAAATTAAAAGGTGTAATACCTAATGATATTAAAATTGCAAAAATTAAAATAGACGACCCATATGGAAATACCCTTAATGACTGGCAAGGTCCAGGAAATGATATTTTCTTGCCTTGGGATTATGTGGTTAAAAATATAAAACCACTTAATTCTTCTAGTGTTAAATGGGCACACGTTATTGAAAGACCTGTGGCAGTTATCTAATAAGAATTAGGCAATCACTGATTGCCTAATTTACATTATAGTCTTCTAAATCTTGAACTAATATTTTTACTAAAAAGATTACCACTTCTTCTTACCAAATCAGAAAAACATCCGTCTACAATATATGTAGAACAGTAGTCTGTTTCACTTCTTACACCTCTACCAATACCCTGAGTAATTTTATTTACACAGTCATACTGATACCAATTTGGGTATAATTCCATTTTAGCCTGAACAAGATTATTACTTAAACTTGCATAAGGCAATTTGGCAATAATTATAAATCTACAAAGGTCTCCCTCGAAATCTAATCCTTCAAGAATTGACGGACCCATAAGTATTTTATTATTAAACTTCTTATAAAGGGCAATTGCCTCAGACCTACCTTTTGCATTATTATAAAAAATAATTCTTGTCTTTAAGTCAGGTGGTAAAGAGTCAAAAATTGCCTTTGATATTTCATAAGTGCCAGAATGAATAATACCACGTTCAGATTTATGTTTGTTAAGGATTTTCTTTATTTCCTCTAAAACGTGTGGTAATGAATTTGCCTTTTCAGTATACGACATTTTATACTTTGAACCAAAGTATATAGGAGATTTGGTGAAATCAAATATAGACGGAACTTCCATAGCATATTTACTAAAATCTGTTGCACCTATTAAGTCAATATAAATATCAGCGTCACCAATTGTGGCAGACATTAAGATTTCTTGATTTGCTTCTTTATGGAAAGTCTCTTTTATTAATTCTGCCTCACACGCACAGTTAAACTCTACAACTTCATCATTTGTAAGACTTGGAATAAAATTAGATATTCCTTTTTGCTCTATAATCCTCTTATATAATGTCATTTTACATAGGTCGTTAATCATAGCCCTAAAAGCCTTTAATACTTTATAATATGGTTGTGAGTGAGGTGCCTCTTTAACGATATCTGTTAATTCTTCATAAAGACCTGATAATTTATTAAATAAATTATAGAACCTATCAAATAACATTTTAAGGTCTCTACGTTTTTCATTTATATCAGAGTAGTTTTTATTGTAAACCAATTTCATAATTTCATATGTCTGATTGAACTTTTGAAATCCTGGGTTTATACTAGGGTCTTTGAATTCGTCACCATGAGTTTCCATAAAATTATCAATAACAGATAGATACTCCATCTCACCCATACTTATTCTAGGTGAAAATTGTGATTGTACTATATCTGCCAATTTATGTGCCTCGTCACAAATAACTATATCTTTTTTAGGAAAAGCTACACCGTCAGTGTCCTTCATAAGACACATACTAATAAACCACAATTGATATGTCATTACGGTTATTGGTGCCGCCATAGCACGTTTATGTTCTTTTATATATTTACAAGAAGTTGCACAAAAATATCCTTCTTCCTTTGCAGTAATAGGGTCAGATAATT
>Ga0233366_1000645_pt1 | contig 11176 bp, 24 predicted proteins | sample ElkDunMinimDraft_23_FD_191536 | JGI IMG/M metagenome (GOLD analysis project Ga0233366, IMG submission 191536) | Fecal eukaryotic communites from dung pellets of Tule Elk in California, USA - Elk Dung C4 | ecosystem: Host-associated > Mammals > Digestive system > Large intestine > Fecal | place...
CATGGTTTAGCCATGCACTCATCTCCTTCATTCGCTCTAAATAGCCCACATATCTACAACAAGGAAAGGGAAATGGTAAGCTGTTGTTTTGCGTATGTGGACTATTCACAATGAATAAATAAAAAGAGCAATAGTTTCCGCTATCGCTCTCAATCGAATTATAGACCTCTAATCATGTATAACTAGCCGGAAAAGGGCATATACTTGTTTATAGGTTCAACATGATAATATCAATATACTACACTTTAAGCCTAATAAATTACTTTGTTTTTACTAAATTATTTTACATTTTTTTCACTTTTCAGAATCGCTTCTTTTCTCCTTGAATACTTCTTTATTACCCTATTACCATTTTTTCGTTAATTAAATTAACCATTTCCCCACCACGTACTATTTGCCATTGTTCGTTATCATCTTCATAAACAAAGAAAGCTTCGTCTTCGTCAAACCTCGAATAGTTACAGTTATAAAGAATAACTTTATTTTTAGTAATCATGTCACAAAACCAATTCGGCATAGCTTCGACATAAAACACAAAACTTTCTTCCTCTTTCATGCCCTTATTCCCCCTTCTTCTCCTTGAATACTTCTTTATTCAGCACTACTGCAAAACTGATTAATGCCTTATTGCGTAACTTATAATAGTTAGTCGTATTCATATGCATTTTCTGCTGCATCTTTATGTAATTATGCTTCTCGTTTGTCATGTAACCCTCAACAATAACTCTTCTCTCGTCTGCATCAGGTATCTTATTAACAGCTTCTTCAATCATCTGCATATAACTTACTTTCTTCACTACATTGCTTTCTACATCACTGTGAAACTCATTACCAAAGTGTTTAGGTTGTATGCTGTATGTTGCCGTTAACTTCAGATCGTAATTAATCACACCTAACTTAAACAATCGATAACGCGTTAACAGTTTCATAGCCTCTTGCTTTGTTTGCTTCTCGTCAATTTCATATTCATCTAAATTAAACTCTGTAAATCCCATTTGCATGTCTATACCTCCGAATCGCTAGCGAATTCCCATTTTTCACCCTGCTCTGTGTTCTTATACCACTTCATAGGCTTTTTATCGTCATAAAACTCAACCTCGAATAAATTCATTCCTACAATTCTGCTTATATATCCTAATTCACCACTTGCAATATCTTTAATTAACAGATTTTCAATTAACATTTGTTATTTCCACCTCTACTCTAGGGTTAAAACTGTAATTCTTTGTAATCACTAGTTCGATTATTTGACTATCGTCATAAAAAGCGATTTTATTCAATCCATCTAATACCGCTTTAGCGTAATTATCCGCATCTGGCTTTGTTGTCGGTCTTATTTCACCTGCATTAGCCTTCTCCTGCTTCTTTTTGCTCCATGATGCAGGAATACCCCTAAATACATCTATTCGCACTGATAAAGCACCCTCTAAAGGTTTAGAACATAATTGCTCGGCTGTGCTACTTACTAACTTTTTGTATTTCGCACTCTTTGCAGGATCATGAACTCGTACAAACCCATTTCTAGATGAAAATCTTGGTCTTCCTTGTGCTACTGGTTCACCAAAAATTAATAGTTTCATAGTTCGTACTCCTTCTTCATTTTCTCTTTAGCAGAAATGACGTGCCTCCCTACTGACTGTTGACTGATACCTTCCTCTTTCGCAATCTCGGACCTATTCATCTCCAAAAAGATAAACTTGTACATTACCTCTTTTTCACGCTTGGTTAAAACAGCAAACATTTTACTTAAAAGTTCTGTATTGATAAATTCGTAATCATCCGTTACACCTACATACCTTTCAAGAAACTCGTCACCGTTACCATCCCCACTACTGTAATCATAATCTAAACTTATACTCTCTTTACTGCCTTTACGACATTCAAAATCGTAATACCTTATCTGCTTCAATACGTTTCGTTCTGCTGCCATGAAGAGCAATGTAGAATACTTGCCCTTCTTTTCGTCTAAATCATGTGCAACCTTAACCGCTGCTTCTGTGCAACAATCCCATATATCATCGTGACTCAATGACTGGTATTTATCCTTTAACTTATGAAAGCACTTATAAAACAACATGATGTTATCTTCAATTAACGCTCGTTGCTCGTCATTCAACGTAAACATTTTATGAGGTCTAGCCATTTTATCAGCCCTCGTACTTTCTTAACCGTTCTACCAATCCTTTTATAGCGAATCTCTGATTAATGATTTCATTGTGCAATTCGTCAATCGTTTTCTGTTGCTCTTCCATTCGTTCTTTCATTCCGATAATGTAATGCAATTGGTCAACATTCTCTTGAATCGCATGTATAACTAATTCCTCATTCGTCCAGGAAGAAGGTGTAAAAGGTTCGTCATACTTCTCCGCTCCCTTGTGTATCTGTCCAATCCGTACCGCTTCCCAAAACTTTTTCGCCTTTTTATAAAATGGACTTGCTAAATGCTGTTGTAATTTTTCCTCGCTCATTTCCAATTCCCCTCACATTCTATTAATCTATCGTATAGCTCGATAATTGCTAATTTTCTATAATTTGTGTACCTAGCTAAATAATTTAATTCAGCTAGGCTTGCTTTTTTAATATTCATCAGGATTCCTCTGATATTTCCGCTATATGATCACATAGCTTTTTAGGAATAACACTTCTTTCTTTGCTCCCTTTTAAACCTTGCGTGCCTGTTTTACTTCCTCTTGGCGCTGATTCATGGCAAGGCTGTCCGTTTTTACACATTGGTTTAAATCTAGGGTTAGGATGATTCGCCCATATATCCGTAGGTTTCATGCGATTATCCCCGTACTGGCAATAAGTAACCGTATACCTTGGCAAGTCTTTCATGAAATTCATTTTCCTCATACCGCCTCTAGGGTTCTCAATAAAGTAGTATTTAGGTGATAACTCTTTAATCAATTGCAATACATGAGTATTCACTTTATCGCAAAACTTAGCGTATTCACTCTTAGGTGATAAATTACCGTCCTCGTCCCTGGTTCTATGGTGCGATATAGCCGCGATACTATATGTCGTACAATCCGGGCTCGCCCAAATTACATCAGGTTTCCCAAACCGCTTTATAATCTCTTCTGCTGTTACTTCTAAAATATCTGTATACCAATCTATGTTCTCAAAATCTTTTCCCCAATCAATCGAGAAAACTTCGTGGCCTCTTGCTTCAAATGCTTTGCCTATTGACCTCGTCCCGGCGAAAAGCTCAACTACACGTAATTTGTTCATATCCGTACCCCTTTTTATCACAATTAGAATGGGAGATCATCTTCACCGATTTCAAAAGTATCTTTAATAGGTGCTTGTTTTCTCACTGGCTCCTCTGGCTTGTCCTCTTTCTTATTACCGTCAATAAAAGTAATGCTATTTACCATAACATCAGTGGTATACACCTTTTTACCGTCTTTCTCATAAGAGCCAGTAACGATACTTCCGTTAATGCCTATTTGATCGCCTTTTTTAAAGTGATTACCGATAAGCTCAGCCGTTTTATTAAAAGCTACAATATTGATAAAGTCCGTTCTTTCTTTATCTCGTCTCACCGCTACACCGTTTTTTAATACCGCTGTGCCGTTTGCGTTATATTTTATTTCTGTTTCTTTTGTAAGCCTTCCGATAATACTGCAAATATTCAATTTCATTTCCTCCATTTAGGTATAATTTAGTTTTAATCTCATATAATCACTTATAGACAAGTTTTCCATCTCGCTCTAAAAGAACCGAGTGTCTTTTACTGAAGCCATTAACCGCCTTCACGTCTTCTTTCTTTGCTCCTGGCTCGAATATCGTGATCGTAACTAATCGCTCTCTATCCAATGTATGATATCCTTGCTCTAATACTCGCCTAATCATTGCTATCACCAGTTAAGGACATAAACCAATCTTTCATGTTTAAATCAAGTGAAGCATTAATTAAAGCTTCCTTACTCACTTCTTTATCAATCTTTCGCATGCACTTTAAGTTTAGTCTTCTTAATGTCGGATCCCCTACGATATTCACTTTTGCATGTGGTCCATTAATTTCAAGTATCTCACCTTCTTTGTAATCATCCCTTTCACTAAGTCCGATTACTACAATCCAATCTCCTACTTTCATGCAGCACCTCCAAATTTTATTGTGCTTTCATGCTGTAGTTTCTTAGATGTTTAACCATTTCTAATACTTTAAGTTAACCAAATTATTACACTGATTATTTTCACAACAGAAAATTATTTCTTCTGGATATTGTTCATAGTCACCACGTAGCAATATGTCTAAATCAACTTTCTCCCAATCTCTCACCTTATCATTGTTTTTAATCTTCCTTTCGTTGCCGCACAAATCGCATTTAATAGTAAATGTCATTTCCATTACCCCTTTGCGATAATCTCTAATGCTTCCTGATTATTCACTCTTACATATAAGCCCTTAACACCCATTGACTCTGTATGAATCACACCACAAGCCTCTAATTTACGTACCACACTTACGAATATTGATCGTGTAGACTTTACACCGTCCGCAATAGTAGAAATAACAATGTCCTTTTCTCTTGCACCTTCTAAAGCGTTCACCAAGCACACTACTGCTTTCATCTCAGAGCGTGATAAGTTTTTAATCACGTTTTCCGTTGTCGTTTGGATAATCATTATAAAACCGCCTTTAATAATTTTTTGGTTGTTTGTAATATTTCGTCTTTTTCCTTTAGAATTTCACGCAATTCCCTATTAGCCTTTAATGTTTGCTTACTATCTTCCTTGTAAGCTTGCTTTCTTTCTCTCTCTTTAACTAGTTCTGTCATCAAGTCAATATTTTGCGTTTTCAATTCTTCAATGCAATCTGTTTTTAACTCAATGATTTTCTCCAGGTCTTCAATTTCACTTTCTAAAGCTTTGTTTTCTTCTCTCGCTTCCTGCAATCCATTTTCTAGATCTGCTACAACATCCTCCATTTTGGTTATATGCTTATCAGCGAATATCTTTTCTAATTTGTAATTAGCAACGTTACTCTCTAACTTCGATACTAAAGCCTTTAATTCCTTTAGTTTTGTCGGATCGTCCTTAATCCGTTGTTCTAATTTCTTTTTCAGTCCGTCCATTTCCTTATTCATCCTCATCCACCCCTAAATAGATTAGTTCCATCCTATTGCCTGATTTGTTCCTCTTTTTCACCGCTTCACCGTAATAAGTTTTAACAGAATCAACAGATATGAATAATTGTTCTGCTATTTCATAAACCGTACCATCCGCCAAAAGTTCCTCGCCTTTGTACATAGCATAAATCTCTTTATCCCAATCATGTTTTGATTTCCGTTTCAGCGTTTTGCTGGATAGCGCTTCATCAAGTGTTAAACCGCGTTTTAAGCGATTGTAAACGGTTCTAGGTGTAATTCCTATCGCCTTCGCTCTCTCTTCAATTTCCCTTGTTATAGCAGGCTCAGACAATGCCTTCTTTACATCCCAACCTTTACTTAATCTAGTGAAGAAAGCGCGTTTTGAAATACCTCTTCTTTCAGCAGATTTCAGTTGCCTTTCTGTTACGATCAAGTTATTCACCCCTTAAATTTTATCCTGCAAAGCCCTGTCAAAAGTCATAATGATTATATCCGCCTCTGTCTTATTCAGCTTATTGGCGATTGTCTCTCTTGATAGCCCTGATTTATGGTAAATATCAAACATGAAAACGTCATTCAGTTCCCAAAACCAATTAATATCAACAGATTCAAGCATTTTATATCCACCTTCTCTTGACGGTGTGCTTAATGAAATTTGATCTCTCATTGAACGATCAATAGCCATCAAAACAACTTCTTCCTGAAGACGGTCAAACTTTTCAGCGATTTCTATAACGTTCATTCCTGCTCGCATTGCCTTGTCAAATTCGTTTACTTCCTCATCTGTCCAGTACCAATTAATATCAACGTTTTCAAACATAATGTAAGTGTTTAACCTGGAGAACTTGCAATATCTATCCTCTAAACGTCTTGTTATGTCCTTATTCTCAGTTGCTAACATTGCTTCACCCCTTCTAGCAATCTACCAATCTTTTCTATAACTCTATCATATCACACTATTTACAATTGCCAATAAATTTAGATTATTATTAGGTATATTTTTATTGTTTGTTGCATATGCAATTTAAACCCACTTACCACATATTTTACATTCTGTATGATCAGGTTGCATAACTGATTCACCAGGTATATAACTAAAAACCTCTTCAGTTATTGGATGGTGGCATTTATCTGTGAAGTTGTGGAACCTCGACATTCTTTGCTCTTTTTTATATTTACACTTAGCACATACAAGATATTCAAAAGAAAACATTGAATCAAACTCGAAACCCACTTCACGTTTTTTGTAATAAACATCCCCTTTTTTAAAGTTACAATTGCAATAAATGCACAGTCTTTTTAATTTTCTTGAGGATACTTTTCTTTTCATATTGGATTCCCCTTTATTTTTGATTCTAAGCCCTTCTAAGACGTTCGCTAGTATTTAGTCTAGAAAACTATTAAAACGTCTCAGAAGTGCCTTTTTGTGAGAATTAGACATATTAGAAATCTAAATCAAATCTCTTATCCTCTGTCTCTCTGAATATGATCGCTTTTGGTCTAGAAAGCACCCTGCTTTTTAACCGCTTATCATAAATAGCTATAATTTCCTCACTTGATAAGTTAGTAGTGTAGATTGTACATTTCCCTTGCCTCTTATCAGCGATATTAAACAATACTTTATTTACAAAGTCGCTGGCTCTTGTTTTAACATTTCCGTTGTTATCACGCTGTACTGTACCAACTTCAGCCCCTAAATCATCCAATACAACATAATCGGCATCAATAATTAAACGATTGAAGTAGCCTTCTGTATACTTGCTCTCTTTGTTGTTAAATGAATCCTTAATCAAATTAAACATTTCCGCTATGCTTATGAATAAACATTTCAAATTTCGTTCTTCATTCAACATTCTAAGCATAGAATAAGCTAAGTGAGATTTACCGACACCGCTAGAACCGTTAAAGAAAACATTAAAGACTTGACCACTTTTATAATCCGCTACGAATTGAAGTGCTTGCTCTTTGTTTTGTATTTCCTCTTGCTCTTTTGCAATGAAATTGTTAAAATCAGCTTCAAGAATTGTTTTATCGGATATAACACTCTGTCGGTAAAAAGAATTATATATTTCATCATTTTTGAGTCTGTGGTATTCCTCAGACTCTTTTTTTATAAGTAACTCATTCTCCTTTTCTTTTTCGCAAAGTGGACAAAACTTATTCCCAAAACGATCTATTATTAAAGCTACTCTTTTTATTCCCACGACTCCAAAAGCTGTATATTCATGTTCGCAATATTCATCAGAAGCCGAGAATATTTTTTTGTCGTTCATGCTCTTTATTGCGTTTTTCAGGCTCTGCATTTGTTTTCGTTCCTCCTTGTCCTTTTAATTGCTTCAATTTGTTAAAAGCTTCATCCGCTGTAGTGTTTCTTATAATCCCTAGCGTGTAATTTTCTTTCTTAGAATGGTACTCAACTTTTGATGTATGAGCATATAAACCATATTCAACGCATATACTGGGGTATCTATCCCATGATTCGTACATTTTTAAAGTAACTGAATCAGATATTTTTCCGCTAACTCTTGTATGTCTAATCATATCTAAGTAATCATCAATAACTTTTAATTGTTCTTCTGAATACCTTTGACGCAAATTTTTAATTTGCAAAAGAGGACATGTATTCTTTTCTTTTTCTTTTTCTTTTTCTTTTTCTTTTTCTTTTTCTTTTTCCCCACTTGTCGTTGACGACTCGTTACACGACTCGTGGCACGACTCGTGGCACGACTCGTGGACAGCTGTCAAAACCGCTTCATTACTGACTTTTGACAATATCTCAATAATCAGATTTTTATCTTTTACCTTTTCTATTTCAGATTTAATACAATCAATAACAGGCTTTCCACCTTTATTTAAATTATATTTACCCCAATTAAGCAAAGCGATTTCTTTTGTTTCTTCATTGTATTTAACTAATTTGTGATAGTTTATAAAACGATCTAGTAATGCTTTCGCTGCTTCTGGCTGATAACCTAACTCAAAAGCCATTTGTTTTCGTGTAATCTGATAAACTCCAATTTGAGTCGTGTTTGAATTTGTCATTAAGTAAAGATAAAAATATCTATCCTCTGGAGTCATTTCTTCCAGTACTTTTTCATCTCTCCAAAAATCCGTATATACATGTCTAAACTTTGCCATTTACTCAACATCTTCCTTTGCTAGAAATTCAGCATAAGCCATTAAAAAAGAACAGTGTAGAACATCATCTAGAATTTTTGTTTCTTTTGTTACCTCGTCTATTGTTTTCCCTTCAATAAGCCCAAAAACAACATCAGTTAGCATTGAAATAGCTTCTGTTTTCGTTATTTCCTCTCTTATTAGTTTTACAGTTGTATGGTCATTAAAACGGTTTTTATAAACCTCCATAAACCGTTCATAATCAGCCGTTTCTTTTAATTCGCAAAACAACTCTTCATAATGATTACTCATTGTTTTTCCCCCTTTTTTCTAGCCATTCGATCACTGAGTCATATTCAAAACGGATTCTTGTGCCTAATTTCTTAAATGGCATGCCCTCCTTTCGCCATCTCCAAATAGTAACTTCTGTAACTCCTATTAATTCTGATAACTCTTTAGTTGCAATAAGTTTTTTCATATTATTCTTTCCTCCTTACCTTTAATAGTATTACATAATATTTAAAGAGTCAAAACGAATTAACAGAAATAATCCAAAATACCTAGCATATTTTAATTATTCATACTTTTTTCATAATAGTTTCATAGTAAACTTGCTCATAACTATCAACTGCATTCGTTCTCCCGATTAACCATTTCCCCTGATAAAACTTTGCTTTGTCCTTAAAGTTTTTCCCGAACTCTTTCACTTCTCGTACCGGAATAACACACTCAAAACCTCGTTTTTCTAATTCCTGAATAGCCTTGACCAATTCTAATTTACCTTGCCTTCTTATGTGTATCTGTTTATGCCCTCTATATTGACTAGATAGAATCATTTCCCCAGCCCCTTTAATTAATGAGTATGAATGATTAAAGTTAAAAAGTTGTTATAATTCTTTGGATAATTTCTTACAATAGTGGTCGCCATGCTCTTATCCATGCCATCGCTTCATCAAAATCTTTTGATTTAATTGTACGGTATGAAGGAGAAGCAAAAGCCCTTCTTAAATGACTGTGAATCTGTGCGTATAATTTAGGCTTATTCATATTTTGTTCAAAATCAGGGAAAATACTTTCTACCCTTTGTTTGATCGCATGGTTAATTGCTTGTTGTTCGCCATGATCTAAAGTAATTTTATTTGTTACTTGCTCCTTAATCTCAGCAACCTCAGTCTTGATCGCTGTTAGTTCCTCAGAATTGGACAATGAAAGCTTCATAGAGGCTATTAGTTGCTCACGCTCCGATAACACTTTAGGTCCGGATAACTCTTCTCTCATTCTCTTAAACTCTTGAATGAATTTAACCTTAAATTTCATCGCTTCAGGTGTTATATAAGACATAGCTATAATTGTAAATGCATCTTCTGTTAAATTAATCTTGAATTGTTTTCTGTTAGATTTATCAAAATATGAGGTCGGCTCAAAGTTGAGCTTAACAAATTCACTTTCTCCTGCTTTGTGTAATTTATCCCCCTGTGCTCCGATATCTCTAATTACATTTTTGTGTTCTTTACCAAATACCTCAGCAACCGTCAAACTATCCGTTACCACTTTACCCTTTTCTACAAATACCAATTTATCCACTAGCTTAACTGTTTCTTTCGTCATTTCGTATCTCATTATTTTACTTCCTCCTTGTCCAAGTTTTTAATATATAAAACTTCTACATTCGGATTCTCACATAATCGATTCAACTGAACCTCGTTAATGATACGATCATCAAATACCATGTTTTGAAAATTGGCATATCTCACATGAAACCTTGCTTTATATTTACTCATGTTTTCCATCCCCCATTAATCCACTAATAGCCCATACCCCAATAATTACCCCTGCAAAAATAAAGAAATACATTATCCCATCCCCTTTTATAATGCAGGAGCCTAAGCCCCTGCTATTTCCGTTTCTTTCGCCTTCTCAGCGATTTTCTTGTATTGACCAATCCATACATCTAAAGAGTCATTAACGGCTTGTACATCCTTTGTAGTGAGTTCTGATAAGCTATTAATCTTAAGTCTTGCTAGTATCTTCGATTCGTTCGCTTTGCTTAGTTGGCTTAACTCTAATACTTTCATTTTCAACTTGCCTAATTGTTCGGCTGTTATATGCTCAGGAGGTGTATTATCCATTGGTAAGTCTTCCCCTGCATAGATGTATAACCCTAAGCCATGTAAAGCGATTGCTTTAACTAAGCATCTTTGTATAGATGTATTAATTTGAAAAGAGTTCGGCTGCTCTATTGGCTTGTTACGGTGATCTAATACTGGATGTATTTGAGATAATGTAAGACCTTTAACAGTAACAGCAACTTCGACAAAATAACCGCACTCTGTTTTTAAATAAGGCATACCCTCAAATCTAAGGATTTCCCACGTTGCTTCAGGATCGAAACTCCTTAATTGAGATATTGCATAAGACCAGGATAGATAAGAGAAGTTGTTTTTCTTCTCAACATGTTCACTAACATCTATTTTGGATAACTCTACAAAGTAATTTTCGTTCATTTAATAGACAACCCTTTCTCTCTAATTAATTCAGCACCTGGAACCTCTTCACCGTTTTTTAGTGCTTTAGCTATTTCTGTTTTTGAAATAGTAGGACGTGCGAATACTAAGTAATCTGTCGGAATTGATAATTCATCAATGATTCTAACTTTAGGCGGATTGTTACGAATGGAAACGCTGATTAATGGACGTTTAATGCTTTCAACACCCGCTATCTCCATTTGTATTTGTAAATACATTTTCAGTGACTGTATGCGATTTTCAGTAGCCTTGCGACGTTCTGCTAATCGCTTTTCCTCTTCCTTGATAATATTTACTTCAGCCTCCCATGATCGTATTAACTTTGCTGTATTCTCTGCTTTATCCTCGAAAGACTCTTTAATGGAATCTAAAGTATCTAATAAAGTTTGTTGATCCAATTCATCCACTAGGTCTAACACCGCTTTATAATCGTTGTTT
>Ga0233366_1000648_pt1 | contig 11153 bp, 11 predicted proteins | sample ElkDunMinimDraft_23_FD_191536 | JGI IMG/M metagenome (GOLD analysis project Ga0233366, IMG submission 191536) | Fecal eukaryotic communites from dung pellets of Tule Elk in California, USA - Elk Dung C4 | ecosystem: Host-associated > Mammals > Digestive system > Large intestine > Fecal | place...
AGGGGGAGTCACGATTGGCGCTGGAGTCGGCCCATCTAAGATCAATCATGTGGTTGGCGTGTGCAAAGCATACACGACTCGTGTCGGTGATGGACCATTCCCGACTGAGCTCCATAACGAGATTGGCGACCAAATCAGGGAAGTAGGAAGAGAGTATGGTACGACAACAGGCCGCCCGCGCCGGGTAGGCTGGTTCGATAGCGTTGTCGTTAGGCATGCACGCCGTGTAAGCGGTATGACTGACCTATCCCTTAACTCTATCGATGTCTTAACAGGCATTGAGACATTGAAGATCTGTGTAGCTTATCGCTATAAAGGAGAAATCATGGAGGAGTTTCCGGCGAGCCTGAAAGTGCTAGCTGAATGTGAACCAGTCTATGAGGAGCTTCCAGGATGGACTGAAGACATCACGGGTGCAAAGACACTCTCAGACCTTCCGAAGAATGCAAGAACATACCTCGAGCGCGTTTCCCAACTGACTGGTATTCCTTTATCCATCTTCTCAGTTGGACCAGACCGTAATCAAACAAATGTATTGAGAAATCCATACGGAATTTAATAGCTGACTCAAGAAAGGGGGCATTCAGAAGGGACTATTCTGAATGCCTTTTTCATTCGATGCGATAATGTGAGCATATTAATTGGGATTTATCCCTTTTTCCTGTAGATGACTGGATTTTTTCTTAAAAAGGTGACCTAGACAAGGAGAAATGATAAAGTAAGTTTGAAAGAGTTTATAAAAAATGGGACAAGCCTTGTCCTGTTTTTGTATAGATATGAATGATAGATAAAGGAGTCGCTGTAATGGATAAGAAAATATTAGTTGTTGACGATGAGAAGCCAATTGCTGACATACTCCAGTTTAATTTAAAAAAGGAAGGGTTTGACGTTTATTGCGCCTATGACGGCAATGAAGCGATCAAGCTTGTTGAGGAAATACAGCCCGATTTGATTTTACTCGATATAATGCTCCCGCAGCAGGATGGAATGGAAGTGTGCAGGGAGGTCAGAAAAAAATATGATATGCCAATCATCATGCTGACAGCAAAGGATTCTGAAATTGATAAAGTTCTTGGTCTTGAGCTCGGAGCAGATGATTATGTGACAAAGCCATTCAGTACACGCGAATTAATCGCGCGCGTCAAGGCAAATTTGCGCAGGCAAAAGCATGCTGCTAACCAGCAGGATGAACAGGAAGAAACCAATGAAATCACTGTGGGGCACTTGGTGATTCACCCGGATTCCTATATGGTATCCAAAAGGGGGGAGACCATTGAGCTGACTCATCGTGAATTTGAGCTGCTTTTCTATTTAGCGAAGCATATAGGACAGGTCATGACAAGGGAACACCTCCTGCAAACCGTATGGGGCTATGACTACTATGGAGATGTGCGTACAGTCGATGTAACCGTTAGACGTCTAAGAGAGAAAATAGAGGATAATCCTAGTCATCCGGCATGGATTGTTACAAGAAGAGGAGTTGGATATTATCTCCGTCACCCTGAACAGGAGTAATTCTTATGAAAAAAGTCGGCTTTTTTAAATCGATTTACTTTAAATTTGTGTTAATCTATTGGCTGCTGATTTTCGTGGCGATGCAAATTATCGGAGTTTATTTTGCTCAGCGCCTGGAGGAGCAGCTATTAGACAGCTTTGAAAGCTCGATTCAGGAACGAGTCACTATCTTGAAATATAGTCTCGAAAAAGAAATGACAGAGACGCGCAAAGTCAGCGATCCAAGCTTGATGGAGGATATTGAGACCACCATTGGGGATTACGATTCGGAGGATATATCGGAAATCCGTGTAATAGACCAGGATTATAAGGTCATAGGGTCATCTGCTGAGAATCAAAAATTCGTCGGAACCCAGTTTAAGGATGAGATGGTCATGACGGCCTTTAATCAAGGAACAGCCCAGAAGAAAATTCGCATAGATTCCATCAAAAATGAGCGTATCCTCTTATGGTCAGAGCCGCTTATGACAGAGGATGATGTCGTGATCGGTAATCTGTATTTGATTACGAAGATTGAGAATGTGTATGAAGAGCTTAAGCAAATTAATACGATTATGGCGAAGGCAACGGTTATTTCTCTTGTTGTGACAGCTATCTTGGGTATTCTGCTTGCTCAGACCATCACCAAGCCTATCTCTGATATGAGAAGGCAGGCGATGGCGATGTCGAGAGGGAACTATTCGCGTAAAGTAAAGGTATACAGTGATGATGAAATTGGACAGTTGGCTGTGTCCTTTAATAATTTGACGAAGAAATTGCAGGATGCTCAAGCGACAACAGAGGCTGAAAAGCGGAAGCTCTCATCTGTTTTGACGAATATGACCGATGGTGTGTTGACTACTGACCGACGCGGACGAGTCATTCTTATTAATGATACAGCGCTATCCATGCTGAAGGTTTCACGTGAAACATCACTATCCAAGCCGATAACGGAAGTATTGGGACTAGATGATACGTATACTTTTAGTCAGCTATTAAATGAAAAAGATTCAATTATTTTAGACCATAGCTCAGATAAGAAGTTATTATATTTGAGGGCGAATTTCTCCATTATTCAGCGTGAAACAGGCTTTGTGAATGGATTGATTGTCGTTCTGCATGATATTACAGAACAAGAAAAAATCGATGAGGAACGAAGAGAGTTCGTAGCCAATGTATCTCATGAGCTGCGCACACCTTTAACAACGATGCGAAGCTATCTCGAGGCGTTGGCAGATGGTGCGATGCATGATGTGGAGCTTGCCCCGAGATTCTTAAACACGGCTCAGACAGAAACAGAGCGAATGATCCGTTTGGTGAATGCTCTTCTTCAACTGTCTAAGCTTGATAGCACAGATTATCAATTATCGACAACTTGGGTAGACTTCGGACGCTATTTCCACCGCGTTATTGACCGTTTTGAGATGACTAAATCAAGAAATGTGACCTTTAAGCGTCTCATTCCGGAAGAGTCAATTGGTGTGGAAATTGATGAGGACAAAATAACACAAGTGCTCGATAATATAATTTCCAACGCTTTAAAGTATTCCCCGGAAGGCGGACAAGTTACCTTCAAATTGCAAGTCATTGGACCGAATATTGAGGTCAGCATCCGTGATGAGGGAATGGGAATTCCAAAGGAAAATGTCTCACGAATTTTTGAACGATTCTATCGGGTCGACAAGGCACGATCCCGGAAGATGGGCGGAACTGGTTTAGGGCTTGCCATCGCGAAAGAAATGATTGAAGCACATAAAGGGCAAATATGGGCATCAAGTGAGGAAGGCAAGGGAACGACTGTTTTCTTTACACTCCCATTTGAACCTTTACAAGAGGATGATTGGGAATGAGCTGGGAAGGTTTAAAAAATATTTTATTATTCTCCCTGATCTTAATCAGCGGGTTGCTTACATGGTCATATTGGTTCTATCAGCCAACCTACTATGAAACTGATAGCTCCCAATATGTCCCGACAAAAATTATAAGCAATGGCAATATGGAGGCGGATGAGGTTGTTCAGCCGATTAAGGTGCTGTACCATGACGGAGGGGAGTATTATGGTACTTACTCGGAGGAAGACTCGGTGGAAAAGCTGACCAAAATGATGGGAGCCATTAAGGAAATGAACCTTTTTAATCTCAAGGACCGCTCCGATATGTATGAAGATAAAGAAGCAATAAAGGAATTAATAGAGAGGGACGGGGCAATCGAGCTCATATTTAATGATTTGGTGCCCCTATCCTTCTATAAAAAGTATTTGAAAATCGAGGATAGCAATGTACCAGATGGTGTCAACTTTGACCGAATCGTTGTTTTCACAAAAAATAGCGGTGGTGATAACCATTCGGTTTATTTCATCTCTAAGGACGAGGAGACAGTTGTGACAGCTGCCCTCGAAAATGATGACCTAGTGCAGTTTGGTGCATCTTTTGCGAATACAGACGATTATGAGAAATATGAGGAAATTGCTCTGACAGATGAGCGGTCTGTTATCGTCCCGGCCAATGCGCAAAAAGTGTCAGGATACAGATATTTGACAAAGCGTGTGAATGAATCAAATTTGATTGATGCTTTGTTTTCAAGCCCGGATATCGTGAAGCAGGAAGGCGATATATATACAGATGGGTCAAGTCTCATGAAGGTAAATTCGAAAACCTGGTTAATTGAATATAAAAATTTGGCTGCAGGTGCGAAGGAAGAGAAGGATACCAATACCCATATTTTGCAGCGCAGCATCGATTATATTAACAGCCATTCAGGATGGGATCAGCGTTACCGCTATGCGGCAATGGATGAGGAACGCAGGGATATTGTCTATCGCCTTTATATTTTCGGGCTGCCGGTATTCAGTGACACAGGCATCTCAGAATTTGATGTTGAGTGGGGAACAGAGAACGTGAGGGTGTACGAGCGTCCGTATATATTTTTGGATGAAAAGGCACTGACGAAAAGCGAATCTATCTTGCCAGAGGCAGAGGACGCACTTGCCATCTTTAAGGAAAGCATGAGTAAGCAATATAACCCGGACAAGCTCACTGATGTGACGATTGGTTATGAGATGACGGTTGACGATAAAACAAAAACACCCATTGTCACCTTGGAGCCGACTTGGTATTTCTATTATGACAAAGATTGGGTAAAGATAACGGATAAGACTAAGGGAGGCATCTTGGATGGATTGGAATAAAACAAAGAGTCTATTCATTGTTGCTTTCCTCATATTAGATATTTTTCTTCTCTATCAATTTGTTGAAACCAAGGCAGCTAAGCTAGAGGTCAATAAAGAAACAACTATTGATGAAAGGCTGAAGGAAGCCGGCATTGAGTATTCTTCCATAACAAGCAGTTCTGTAACAGAGAATACAATCAGTGCGAAGGCAAAGGTGTTTACGAAAGATGATATTAGCGCTCTTAAAAATCAAGATGCGGTTTTAGGTGAAGGTAATACGATTGTCTCCCAACTTGATAAGCCAATTGTAATCGGAACGGGAGAAGCAAAATATTCTGAGCTGGAAACGTTCATGAAGAAGGATATTACTGCAGGTTCCTCCTATAAGTTCTGGCGTAAGGAAGACCAAACGATTATTTATAATCAAGTATTTAATGAGCTTGAGCTCTTTAATAACCCAAATGCCCAAATTGTTTTTCAGTTGAATGAGAAGGATGAAGTAGTTGGATATGAGCAGACGATGCTCGATAAGATTGAGGAATTTAACAAAAATCAGGCAATCATACCAGCCGTGGAGGCATTAGGAAGCTTACTGACGAACGGTTATTTGGTCGATGGCAGTGAGGTGACTGATTCTGAGCTTGGTTATTATACCTTGGTGGAAGTAACGGAGTCCAAAATTTTGGTGCTTGTTCCAACCTGGCATTTCAAGGTAGACGGTCAGGAGGATTATTTTGTTAAAGGAACGGATAGTGAAGTACTAAATACAGAAGAAGAGAATTTAACGGAGTGAAGAATATGTCTATGCAATTCAGCGTTCTCGCCAGCGGAAGTACGGGAAATTCTCTTTATGTGGAATGCGGGGGGAACTCCTTTCTCGTTGATGCCGGCTTGAGCGGTAAGAAAATGGTTGAGCTATTAGGGAAGATCAATAAGAAACCTGAGGATCTTTCAGGTATATTCGTAACACATGAGCATAGCGACCATATTAAAGGACTTGGCATTTTGGCTCGAAAATACAAATTGCCCATCTATGCCAATGCAAGCACATGGAAGGCGATGGATGGCCTGATTGGAGAGATACCGACAGAGCAAAAGTTTGAGTTCGGGATGGAGACGGTGAAGACATTTGGCGCTATGGATGTTGAATCATTCGGCGTTTCACATGATGCCGCAGAGCCGATGTTTTATGTTTTCCATCATGGTGATAAGAAGCTCGTGGCCATTACGGATACTGGCTATGTGAGTGACCGGATGAAAGGAATCATCCGTAATGCGGATATGTATATATTCGAAAGCAATCATGACGTAGGCATGCTCCGAATGGGACGCTATCCATGGAGCGTCAAACGCCGTATTTTGAGCGATGTAGGACATGTCTGCAATGAAGATGCGGCCATTGCCATGAGTGAAGTCGCCGGAGATCGCACGAAGCGTTTTTATCTGGCCCATCTAAGCAAGGACAATAATATGAAAGATCTGGCGCAAATGTCCGTTGCGCAAACATTAGAGACAAAGGGCATCCGTGTCGGAGAGCAATTCAGCCTTTATGACACAGACCCGAATGAGCCAACCGAATTAATTGAAGTATAACAGAGAATTTTCTCTGTTATTTTTTTGCCTAAACATACTTTTTAACTCAGTAGGGAAAAGAATAAGCGAAAGATTTCCTAGAACAATTTACGGTTTATATTATGAAAAAGAACAAATAATAGAAGGTAAATTAAGTTTAGAGCTGAAAGGAATGTATGTGGATGGGCTATTATGATGAAGATGATAATCAGTTCAGGCGGCGTAAAAGCCAGAGCAGGACCGGGTATTTCATATCCGGCCTTATTGGCTCCATTATAGGAGCCTTGATTGTACTTTTGCTTACTGGAAACCTTACTGGAGGAAATGGGCAGAATCCAATAACGAACCAGCATAACGAGACGTCCAATTTAACGCGGAATGTCTCGCTTGATGTGACAACAGATGTAACAAAGGCGGTTGAAAAAACAGCTGATGCCGTTATTGGCATAACAAATATGCAAGGATCAAATTTCTTTAACGAAGAAACGGAAGCGGGAACAGGTTCTGGTGTCATTTATAAGAAAGAAAAGGGAAAGGCCTTTATTGTGACGAATAACCATGTCGTCGAGGGAGCGAGTACGTTAGAGGTCACCCTGACAGACGGTACTAAGACAAAGGCTAAGCTTTTAGGAAGCGATGTCTGGACAGACTTAGCGGTTATCCAGATTGATGATAAAGGAGTCGATACCGTTGCGGAGTTTGGAAATTCTGATAAACTTAAATCTGGCGAACCAGTCATAGCTATTGGGAATCCGCTTGGGTTGAATTTCTCAGGATCGGTGACTCAAGGAATCATTTCTGGTTTGAATAGGACGATTCCGATTGACGTAAATTCTGATGGAATCGAGGATTGGAATGCAGAGGTTATCCAAACAGATGCCGCTATCAATCCAGGCAACAGCGGAGGAGCACTTGTAAATATCAGCGGTCAAGTCATTGGCATTAACTCCATGAAGATTGCTGAGTCTTCAGTTGAGGGTATTGGCTTATCTATTCCGATTAACTATGTAATCCCCATCATTAAGGATCTTGAAGCACATGGTAAAGTCAAACGGGCTTATATGGGCACCTCATTGAGATCTTTGAATGAAGTGACCAGCTATCAGCAAGATGAGACACTGAATCTTCCAGCAAGGGTGAAAGAAGGAGTAGTTATCGCAGGAGTGGAGCCAGGTTCGCCAGCAGAACAGGCCGGCCTGAGGGAATATGATGTTATCGTTGAACTTGATGGTAAGGCGATTCCGGATGTGCCAACATTACGGAGACATTTATATGCGGAGAAGAAAATTGGTGATACGATGAAAGTGAAATTTTATCGTAATGGCAAGGCCCAAACCGTAGAAATGACGTTGGCTGAAGCTGACTTACAATAAAGGTAACGGATGGCAGGGACCAGTGACGGTGCCCTGCTTTCCGTATGAATGAGAATGGAGTGAAAAAGATGAAGATATATTGCTGCGCGGAGCATGTAGAGGTAGGACTCGACAATATTGTGGATGAGACAGAAGTACCACCGTTTATCAACAGCCTTTCTGATAAAGAAAATGAAGAAGTTACTAACAATTCGAGTGATTTTACATGTGAATACTGTGGAAAACCAGCTGTATATATTGTGGCGAACGAACATTCGGACACAATATGTGGACAGTAATTGTGTATATGTGGATAACTTCTGTGGATAAGTTGTTTGTAAAGTGAGGATGAACTGTGAATATCTCAATAGTAACAGTAGGTAAATTGAAGGAAAAATACTTAAAACAAGGAATAGAAGAATATTCAAAGAGACTATCGGCCTATGCAAAAATCGATATTATTGAAATACCCGATGAAAAAGCGCCTGAAACCTTGAGCGAACAAGAAATGCTTCAAGTAAAGGGAAAAGAGGGGGAGCGGATTCTGTCCAAAATACCTGATGATGCCCATGTAATCGCCCTCGCTATCGAGGGGAAAATGAAATCATCCGAAGAATTGGCCGAGACGCTCGACAAGCTTGCTACATATGGCAAAAGTAAAATCGTCTTTGTCATCGGCGGATCGCTTGGCCTAAGCAAGGATGTAATGAAGCGGGCTAATGATACACTATCCTTCTCAAAGATGACATTCCCCCATCAGCTGATGAGGCTGATTTTGGTGGAGCAGGTGTACCGTGCGTTCCGGATTAATCGGGGGGAACCGTATCATAAGTGAATCGTCTATTTAGGAGAAGCCCGATCCCATGGTTCTTTTAATTATATCCAGTACAATGTAATAAATGAATAATTGCAATAGGAGGCAGAACTAAATTATCTGCTTCCAAGGCCGAATTATTTCAGGTTGATTAGAAAAAATAAAAATCGAACTATTTTTTAGACTCACTTCAATCTGAGTTTTAAAAGATAGTTCGTTTTTTTCATGAATTCATTTCGAATCTTTAGGCAATAGAAATGATAATCTGAACATTTTTCAATCAACTAGAGAGTACCACTTCCGTATAAGAAAAGTAGGGGATAATAAGTCTACTGAGGCAGGAACAGACCTATCCATGGATATGGAGTGGGAAAATAGCGGGGTCGCTCCGTTTTATTTTGACTGGCCTTTGGAAGTATCTTTTGCCAATAGGAATGGAAAGATTGTCTATAAAAAATGGCATCAACGGACATTCGAGATTGGCTTCCGGGCCGTCATTCCATAAGAGAGTCCATTCCAATTCCTCAAGATTTTAAGAAAGATGTCTATAAAATCAATGTAGCTATACTCGACCCCGAACTTATGAAGCCGGCCATTCATATGGAAATGAAAGGGGAAAGGGATGATCTGCTTTATACAATAGGGGAGATTGAAATCAGATAGCATTGATTCCTCCTTGTTTCACATGGAACAGAGGATAAAAGGCTGTGTTAAAGAATACTGTTGATTGTCGTCGCAGGCGAGCGGCGCGATGGATACAACCATTAAAATAGCACCGTCATTTGTTAAATCTGCAGCTAACAGAGAGCGGTGCTTTTAATATGAAAGATTCTAATGTCAAAAGGAAACATGATTTATTAATGAAGCATCCATATTTATATAAAAATTTATAATAATAATTTTCTATATATCCAGGCGAAATAAAAAGAAGTATGTTGGAAATCTTAGCTTAGAGATAACTTCAAAAAGAAAAACCCTCATTTAGAAAGGGAGCCGTAACCATAAAAAAGATGCTGGTATTTTATCCGGCATTTTTTTTTAGTTTGATCAAATCGATTGCGGATAGCTACAGCAATTTCTTAATCCTAAAATTATCATTTAATAATGCCCAGTTTTGCGGATAAGGAAAACCTAATGCCCAGTAACTGACGCCGCGAAGCTTATATTGTTTAACCATATCGAACTTAGCTTGAGCACTTCGCGCATCCTCAAACCATACTTCATGTTCCCGGCCTTGTTCATCAGTATAACGGAAAAATGGCGACTGGGCTGTTGAATCATACTGAATGGCAGCTTTATATTTGACCGCTCGCCTAATCGCTTCTTGGGGACTGAATGTCTCAGCTTCCTGGCCTTGGACATGAGGGACAAGCCAATCCCTGGCATAGATTTGAAAACCTAGGAATATTTTTTCTGCGGGCATGACTGATAGAGCGTATTCCACTACTCGCCTCATTTGGTTAATAGGGGAGATTGCTTGCGGAGGGCCAAGCCGATAACCCCATTCGTATGTCATCAGCACCACGAAATCAACAATTCTGCCATGTGCCTCATAATCATGCGCTTCATACAGTACTCCAGCCTGGGTCGCGCTCGTTTTTGGCGCAAGAGCGGATGATACCAAGTATCCTTTAGCATGGAGACGGTCAACAGCCAATTGAAGAAAACGATTATAGTTTTCTCGGTCAGCTGGCAGCACATTTTCAAAGTCGATATTTAATACTCTATAACCCTTTTTATCCATCACTTGAAGGGCATTGGTAATGACCTTTTCGCTCAATTCTGAATTAGCCAAGATTGTATTCGCTAAGTTGGATCCTGCCTGGGTTGATGTGAAGTTGGTAATCGACATCATCGGCATTATATTATTTGCAAGTGCAGCCTTAATCATTGCTTGATCATTCATTGGCTGTAATGTGCCGTCCTCCTTAATCATATAAGCAAATGGGCTAAAATAAGTTAATAAATCACCAATTTGATTGAGGGTAGTGACTGCTTCTTCGCTTGGTTGATACGTATAGGCATTTACCTCAATGACAGGCTTCGATCTGGGAATAGCTAATCTCAGCCCTGAATAAACGATGTTCGGGTTATCAATGTTGTTTTCTCTCATGATGGCTTGAACTGTAGTTCCATACCGGTTGGCAATCTGTCTTAAGGTTTCCCCAGGCTGCACGATATGTGTGATTGGCGGAATAAATAGCCGAGTACCTACATTGAGCGCATTAGGGGTTGTTAGCTGATTTGCTTGGATAATCGATTGAACTGTAACACCGTATTGTTGTGAAAGAGACGTTAGGGTTTCCCCGCTTTTAACGGTATGATAAGTACCGGGTTTAGGAATAACGAGAGACTGGCCAACCAATAATTGATTAGGGTTTGGCAGCCCGTTTATTTGCACAATTGAATTCATGTTGACACCATATCGGTTTGCAATTTGCCGAAGTGTATCACCCGCATGAACTACATATATTATCATTCAAATTCCCCCTAGGCGTTTGTTTCATTCATTCACTATATGTAGCCCGCTGTAAATGGTGTTTTTGCTACAGGGAAGGGGGCTGCTATTAGCGGACCTTTATCAACCATGAATATTTCTGTACTCTTCTCACTTCCATGTTGTTATAGTCGTTCTATCCATTAAGCATTTTTAGTCATGCAAGAACGACTATCAAGGTTTTTTAGGAAATCGGTTTCTATAAAATTTTCTAAAAATTATAATAAATGGTTGTTATTTGAAAAAATTCCATTT
>Ga0233366_1000650_pt1 | contig 11147 bp, 10 predicted proteins | sample ElkDunMinimDraft_23_FD_191536 | JGI IMG/M metagenome (GOLD analysis project Ga0233366, IMG submission 191536) | Fecal eukaryotic communites from dung pellets of Tule Elk in California, USA - Elk Dung C4 | ecosystem: Host-associated > Mammals > Digestive system > Large intestine > Fecal | place...
GCCGCTATGAGAAGACCTGCTATTCCATCAGGTGGGCTGATGTGAACCCTGCCGATGAGGCTTCTGAGGATATGGGCGGCTAATATCATGGTTAGCCGGCTAACAGGGTTTTCCCAGTTAGCCGGCTAACTTAGGAGGGGTAAAATGAAAAGGTCTGATTTAACCAGCTACCAGAAGAGCAGGTTCAGCAAAGCAAGAATTTGTCCGTTATGCAATAATTATATCTTTGATGATGAAGAGCTTGACTTTGCAGTCAGGCCTATCGGGCGTTATAAGGTGTACGTGTTCTATCATGCCAGCTGCATAAAGGAGGTGGAGGGCTATGGCAAAGAAAAGCAAGAAAAAAAGAAAGCAGGAAAGAGAAGCGAAGGAAGTACGGGAGGGTTTAGAAACCTCGCAAAAGAAGTCTCGAAAGCGCCGGCGTAAAACTCATGCGCAGGTAGTTGCTGAAGAGAAAGAAAGAAAGCGCCAGCGTAGAGAGCGGGACAGTCAAAGGAAAACGACTATACCAGTTAGCCGGCTAACTGAGTCAGAATTAGAAAACTGGAAAGAGCGTTTTCAGCCCATTGTAGATGCAGCAAACTACCGCATTCAAGAACTCCATGAAAAGGGTCTTACTACTCTGGAGTTGGAACGTTTTCAGAGGGGTGATGAAACAAAAGAGTTCAACATAAAAGATATCACGGATGTTAATGAACTAAGAAGTACCCTTACTCAGATTCGAGTGTTCCTTAATGATGCCGGGGAATCAGATGACAAGGCGTTTTTAGAAACAGCCATGTTATCCGCAGAGCTTTATCGTGGCCAATTTGGTAATGAGTATCAAGAAAATAAAGCAAGGTTTAACCTTCACGATGTCGTTGACGAGGAGGGTACTATAAAACGTAAGGCTATAGACCCAGATATTGCCAGCAGAGCTTTTCGGGCTTACCGTAGACTTGAAGAAGAATACGCAGCTGTTATCGGTCGTCAAGGCTCCGAGGGAGTTTACGGCTCAGAGAATCTCATTATCGCTATTTATGATATGGAATCAAGAGGCATGGATGGCCAATCGTATGGTAAAGACCTTCTTGAATCATGGATGAATGAATGGTTAAAAGAGAAGGAGGGGGTAACTTTTTCATTAACAGAAGCTGAAGCAATGTTTGGTTCTTGGGATGATTTTATCAATAGGAGGTATTTTTGATGAGTAGTTGGGAAGGATATCACGGAAGCGTTTTCCCGATTAGCCAGCTAACCGAGTTTTTCAAAGAGGCCATAGTTACCAAAGATATCGAACTGGTGAAGTCGAAGAATATTGAATACTTCAACATTCCGGCATCTTTTGATATCGAGACCACTTCTTGGAATGATGGCCAAGATGAAAACGGAAACCCTGTCAGATGTGCGACTATGTATATTTGGCAGTTTGGTCTGAATGGTTCTGTTATCTACGGCAGAACATGGGAGGAGTTCGGGAATTTCCTCGCCGACATGTGCGAATTTTTGGAACTGTCGGCACGCAGGCACTTAATCATCTATGTTCATAACTTAGGCTATGAGTTCCAGTTTATGCGGACTTATTTCGAGTGGGATAAAGTATTCGCAATAAAGCAGAGACGCCCTGTCTATGCAATTTGCGGGGGGTTAGAATTTAGATGCTCGCTTTTCCTGAGCAATTATGCTCTGGCTTATATCGGAGACAACCTATTGCACGAATATCCAGTTAAAAAATTGGTGGGTAATCTCGATTATAGCAAACCTCGCCACAGCTCAACCCCGCTTACTGAAGCAGAGCTGGCCTACTGCATCAATGACGTGAAAGTTGTTATGTCCTACATTCAGGAAAAGATTGAGCAGGATGGCGACATTACAAAAATTCCTCTAACCAATACAGGGTATGTTCGCAACTATTGCCGTGAGGAATGCTTCTTTGAGGGTGTATCTCCCCTCAATTCAAAAGAGCGCAACAAAATAAAACTGAACTATAAAGCAATAATGAAGTCTCTTCAGGTTCAGAGCGAGGACGAATATAAGCAAATGAAGCGCGGCTTCATGGGGGGTTTCACGCACGCATCCGCTTTATATTCTGGTCAGGTTATGTACAATGTAGGAAGTGCAGACTTGACAAGTAGCTATCCTTATGCTATCGTTGCTCAATACTTCCCTATCACTAAAGGGGAGTTCATCGGAACCATATCTGACATGGGCGTTTTTAAGCACTACCTCAACAAGTACTGCTGCCTTTTTGATATCGAGTTCACCGACCTCAAACCTCGTGTAGAATTTGAAAACCCTCTGTCTGATTCGCGCTGTTTTTGCAGCAAAGACAAAGTTGTAAACAATGGCCGTCTTGTCTCTGCGTCTTCCTGCGTGACAACTCTGACCGAGTTGGACTTTGAAACCATTTGCAAATTCTACTCATGGGATTCTGTCAAAGTATCCAATCTTCGTGTTTATCGGAGGGGTTATCTTCCGAGGGCCCTCATTCTTGCAGTCTTAAAACTGTATGAAGATAAGACGTCCCTTAAGGGAATCGGTGGAAAGGAAGTGGAATATCTTGTTTCAAAAAACATGATTAACTCCGCTTTTGGCATGATGGTTACGTCAATCATTCGTGACGAATACGTTTACGATAATGACATTGGATGGAGCAAGCAGGACGCTGATGTGGTTAGCCAGCTAACCAATTACAACAACAATTTCAATCGCTTCTTATACTACGGATGGGGCGTCTGGGTAACTGCTCATGCTCGCCACAACCTGTTCAGTGCAATCTACGAGTTCGGTGAAGACTACATTTACAGCGACACCGACTCTATCAAGGCTATCAATTTTCAAGACCACATGGAGTACTTCAAAAAATACAACGATAATGTCTTTGACAGCCTTTTGAAAATGTGTAACCACTACAACATTCCATTTGCAAAATGCCGCCCCATGAATAAGAAAGGCGAACATAAAATGATTGGCGTATGGGAGATTGAGGAGGGCTATAAAATTTTCAAAACCGTCGGTGCAAAACGCTATATCTACGTTAACCAAGATGACTCCTTAGGCATGACAGTTGCTGGCATTAACAAAAAGCATGCACTTCCTTATCTTATTGCTAAATATGCTAAGGGAGCCCCCGAGGGCGTTGATTTGCTCAGCCTTTGTAAAGAAGCCTACCTTAAAGGGAACAAAGATGCCATGACCGAGCTTATTTCCTACAACCTGAACTATCTCCCAATCTTCGGCTACTTCGGCGACGGCCTGTACGTTCCTGCAGGTCACACCGGCAAGATGACTTTGACCTATCTCGACAGACCCTTCAGAGCAATTCTTACTGATTATTTGGGCATGCCTAAAATTGTTGAAGAGCAGTCTGCAATTTTCATGGAGCCTCAGCAGTACTTCATGTCTCAGCTCTATGATTATCTTAGATTCTTGGACGGAATACAGGAGGTCTACTATTAAGTTAGCCGGCTAACCAATATAGAAAGGAGGTGATATCATGGATGATTATAGCGAATTAGTGGATGAATACGTGTACATGTGTTCACTTATGAATTGCGATTGCCCATATAATGATTGCTCAGAATGTGAGCCATTATTCTTCGAATACGATGAATTAGAGCATCGTTTGCAAAGAATGAAAGAGTATTATGGTAATAGAGTTAGCCGGCTAACCAGAATAGAAAAAATGATGGAGGGGGAGTTCGATGCAATTTTATAATTTGAATCCCATATTATCGCAAAACGCTGAGTACAACCTCATTATCGGAGAGCGTTCAAATGGTAAAACATTTGCAGCTCTGAAATATGGAGTTGAACAGTGGTGGAAAAAAGGCGAAAAGATGGGTTATATTCGACGCTGGAAAGAAGATTTCCGTGGTAAGCGTGGTGATGCCCTCTTCGCAGCACTAGCAAGTGCCGGAGTTATCGAATCTATAACGGGGGGTGAATATACTACCGTTCGTCAATATTCGGGGCGGTGGTATCTTGCAAAGCATGATGAAGAATTAGATAAGCTAGTATGGCAGGATGAACCGTTTTGTTATGGTTTTGCCATATCAGACCAAGAGCATGATAAATCAGCCTCTTACCCTGATATCACAACAATAATATTTGACGAGTTTTTAACTCGCCAGTATTACTTACAAAACGAATTTGTCCAGTTCATGAATGTGTTATCGACAATTATTCGTCACCGTTCCAACGTTAAAATCTTCATGTTAGGTAATACAGTAAATAAATACTGCCCCTATTTCAAAGAAATGGGATTGAAGCATGTTACTGAAATGGAGCAGGGGGCCATTGATGTATACACCTACGGAACTTCCAGCTTAAAAGTAGCAGTTGAGTATTGCAAGCCCACTGCAAAAAAGGGTAAAGCGTCTGACAAGTACTTCGCATTTGATAACCCCTCACTTGCCATGATTACAGGGGGTGCTTGGGAAATTGACATGTATCCTCATTGCCCGCGAAAATATAAAAAGTCAGACATAATATTCACATACTTTATTCAATTTGACGACAATCTCTTGCAATGTGAAGTGGTATCTTTACCAGATTGCACATTCACTTTCATCCATGAAAAGACTAGCGAATTGCAATCTGAAGATAGTGATATTATATTTAGTGATAAGTACGACCCCAGGCCAAATTGGTTCCGGAACCTGAGGAAACCTTCAAATGCGGCATGCCGTAAAATTGCTTCGTACTTCAAAGAGGATAAGGTATTCTATCAAGATAATGAAGTAGGTGAAGTCGTACGAAATTATTTACGTTACTGTCAACAGATGTAACGTGTATGCCCCATCCATGAACCCTACATGAATCATCCACGAATCAACACGACCCAGGGCGCCCAAAACATAGTTAGCCGGCTAACCACTATCGAGAGTATTCGATGTGGTTAGCCGGCTAATTGATTACCCGGGGTCACTACCCCCACCACCAGCAACAGCAAATACAAATTCAGTATTAGAAAAACCATGTGGGAAATTCATTGAACAGATTTTAGGGTTTTGATAGCAGGCAATTGACCCATCATTCAAATAAAGATTCCACTGATTGGCATTTCTTTTAACAATTCCAACATTAGAACGTATTCCATCTGCGAATGACATTAAAACATCAACATGTGCAGTAATTTCTACAAGGTCAGAACGAATTGAGCGGATATTACGAATAAAATAATACCTTTTGAATTTGGAGATGTAGAGATAATTTGCACCTGCAAGTGTTTCAAGCGAGCCCTCGAATGTTATTACGGGGTCTATAATAGAGCACTCGCTACGAAGATTTCCTGTAAAACTCGTTAGCTGGCTAATGTCTTTGCTAACTCTATTATTTTCCGAATTATTAACATATACATTAACTGTGAATGACATTACAGTATCACACCTCCTGCCAAGAAATCCAAAATTTCATCTTGTTCATTTTCGGTGCAGGGAATATTTTCAAGATGAATCATTTCAACCTCAGTATAGCCACTAAGGTCACCCAATCTAGCTGTAATGTGAGATGGATAACCCATGTATTGATTTTGGCCACCTGGTATAGCTACATTAGGTCGTAGCATGATTAAGTAGGGTTTCTGAACACCCATTATGCCGCCTGTACCAGACATGGACCCGGATTTTTCAATTGATGGCTTCATATTCATGATATCTTGGCCAACAGAAGCACCTGCACCAATAAAATGACCAATTCTATAAGCCTTACTCAGTGCCTCCTTTTTAGCTATGCTAGCTGGTGCAGAGAATCCACCAGTTGCAACCATAGTTCCAACAGAGCCTGCAACACCTAAAATACCATTGATAACGTTGCTGAAATTGTCACCTGTGATAGGAATACATGATGATACTTGGCCTATGAACTGATATAGCACAACTCCACTAGATTCTATGAATGCAGTGCACGCTCCAGACAAAATATCCACATTGTACTTTATATGAATCGTTCTGCCCATGATATCATCAGTAGATACTGGGTGCATACCAATATAAGGGAGATAAATAAAAGACTTTGTGTACGGGTCATAATCCAAATATGCACCCCAATGCGGCTTTACTATAATACTTCCACAATCAACGCTAACAAATTGTTTAGCGGCTACAGTCATAGAAATACCTGTGCTCATATTTCCAACTACAACTTCACGACTTCCAGCGCTCGGCACATTAACAGGAACAATAGACAAACCTAAAACAGCTTGCATGGGGTCAGCAAATATTTTCTTAAATGACTCCACACTAAAAAGGTCGCTCCACATATAATTAGCAAGGTCTTTAAGCTGAGATAATGATGGATTAAATAATGTAACAAAGCCTGTATCAGCCACAGATATAGATGGCGGGTCAGGAATCGGGACTGGCTCAGTGGGGTCATCAAATTCACCATCACCACCTCCAGGTCCACTATCCCCATCAGGACTGTAAGGGTCTGTTGATGGTACATTGGGTTCTTCAGCATCACCAAACAACGCGATTAACGAGTTCTGTGAAATTGTAATAGAGCGAATACTTAGTGTACGCGTAGTCGTTGGACTAGATACATTAAACGATATTGTGTAGCGGCCTACCCAGTTACTACTCTGTTTGAAATCATTAACTGTATTCCCATATGACTGAAACCAGAATAAGCTTTGCCCCGACAAAATATATGGGAAAATAGCGCTTAAGTCACCAGATTGAGGATGGTAAGCATATGTACCATTACTATTAAGTATGTAAACAGATGAAATTTCCGATAATGAAGCTTGTGAACCTTGCAGAACTCTATGCAATTTCGGTACGATAATCCAAAAACATTGACTAGAACCCACCACCCTACTATCAATACATTCATTCACAGCGCCGAAAATATTAGTTAGCCCAGGAAACCATAGTTTCCCAGTAACGGACTCTACTCTACCACCAGGCCCGTCCATCATATAGTAACCGGTACCATAAATATTGTTCATCATTTCTGCAAATTCACTGTAAGTATAATCGCCTGTTGTTGGTAAATCGGAACCGGTAAAAATTGGAAACATACAATTTTCATCAACTATAGTCAGCTGAGAAACATCGCGTGCGGATACTGCACCATATGCGATTTTACATTCATAATATACAAATCCCATACTCGGCCTCCATAAATATAATAATTTGCGAAAGGGGGGTGGGATGAACCCACCCCCTAACAGGTTAGCCGGCTAACTACTTATGCCACATAGAATACAACAAAATTCTCATTAGGGTCATTGAAATAACCGGCATCAAACTTGTACCAGTTGTTATAGAACTCAGCGCGCCCGTTCCAGTTGCTGGTTACTCGCCGGTCAAGATTTGCCACACCAACAGCATCGCGGTCAAACATAACACCCAAAATGCCGCCCTGCTGAACAGCTTCCTCGGAAGCAGCACCAGTGTTGGGAATGATGTGAATCTTGGAAGTGGAGGCGAATGCATAATCCGTGCCGGAGCCCTGCCAATAAGGCACAGTTTCTGCTTTGCTCAAATGAACAAACTGGTCATGGAAAGTGTTGGAGTAGAGATAGGTCTCTGCACCAGCGGCAAACTCAGACAGAAGAATCATATGAAGCCGGTCAGGGGAAGTAAAACGCTCCTTGCCTCCCACATTGAAAAGCTTGCTGAGACGCTGGATACGCTCAGAATAAAGCTTCATAATGTAGGACGCGTACCGAAGGAAGTCAGGATTGGTAATAGCCTTATCCGCAGTAAGAGTTTGGCCAGTAGCAGTGTTGTACCGAGAAAGCAGATTGACTGCACGATTGGAATTGCCGTCCTTGATGGTGAGGGCAATCATATTGTTGATTGCCGCTTCAGACAGCTGGTCCATCCTGACAGTCATGCTATTCTGAATGACAGTCTCAATCATGCTGAAAAAAGCAGAGAGCTGGGTGCCGGAAGAGAAAGCCGACTTAATCTGACGCTGAGCGAAAGACATGGGGATGTCGAAGGTATTTCTCTTCTGGAAGAACTTGGCAGAAACAGAAGGCTTGTAGAAAATGTTGGGGTCATACGATTCCCCATTCTGGAGATTCCAGCTGTCGTTTTCCTGAGCCTCGGGATACTCATCGAAGGTAATCTTCTCAAGGACAGCACCGTACTCCCACCCATCCATAATGAGAGAAGGAGTCTTGCCGCGGTATGCCCGGTTGACAAAAACAACCTTGCCGATATGGTCGATGAGGTCGCGTACATAATGGTCCAGATGAGAAAGGTCCATTGTAGCGGTGCCGATATCGACAACATTGGACAAATCAGTAGACACGACGGAGGTGTCACCGATATACTGCTGGGTGAGTGAGTTGACAATCTCATAAACCTGATTCATTTCCATAATATAGAGCTCCTTTCAATACCGGTTAGCCGGCTAATTACTTATTCAACTCCTCAGCAAATTTGTCTAATGCTTGCTGCAAAAGAACTTGCTGCGAAGTAACCGAAGTCATAAGGACGCCTATCGAAGCAATATAAGCTTTCAAAGAATCCTTATCAACTGGGTCAGCAGAAGCAAGCGGCTTCATATCAACACACATTGACATTATCTGCATAGAAATATTGGATAATTGATTAGCCTGAATGTTAATAACACTAACTTCATCCTGATACATATTATCACCTCCTATAAATAAAATGGAATAGTGAGAAAATCTTTAACATCGCAAAGAACTTGCTCAATGAAGTTCCAGCGCCACAACTCAATTTCCTCTTTCATTAGTTGCTGGGTGGTAAGATTTCCGATGTTACCAAGGTGAGTAAAATTACGGCTACTGCTTCTTTCTGAGCTTTTATTTGTAGCTTCAGTACCAGTAGTGCGCTTAGTACCCTCAGTAACACGTTCATCTTCAGTAGTATGAGTTAGCCCACCTACAATGGTGCTCTCTTTACTACCGCTGGTACTTTCAGTCAAACCACCTCTAATGGTTAAAGTGTCAGTACCGGATTGTGTATCGTTACGGGTTTTACTTTCTGACCCTGTAACTTCAATAGTAGAATCAACTACATTTCCTGTAGTACCCGTATTATTGGTTGTTGTATTCTCCTCGCCATCTACCTCTGTTTTCTGAGTGCCAGTATTATGCTTACTAGAACTACCAGTAGAACTATTAGCATTCACATTAGATGATGAATTGAATCCAGCAATCTTTGCATCATTTGACGTGCTGTCTGATTCTTGAAGATTATCAGTTCTAGTAGTTGTATCATCAGTTAGCCGGCTAACCGTTTGCCTAAGATTGTCTGTTCTTGTTGTAGTCTCATCAGTATCTCGAGTTTCTGAATTAGTAGAACTAACTGTCTCATTACCCTGCTTACTCGATACTGTCTCATGCACCTCACTGCCGCCATTAGTAACAGAAACAGTATTAGTCTCAGTATGACGCTCAGTGCCTCCGTCAGTAACTGTTTTATCAGTATTCATTGTTACATTATCAGAAACAGTTACATTATGAGTTAAAGTATCATTCCCAGAAATATCTTCCGATAATTCCTCATGATATTCATCACTATAATTATGAATGGGGTCGTATTCCTTAATAGCAACTGCCGATAGTCTACTCCACCTACTAGCAAGCATATTATTCAGAAGCACACCCAATTCATCAAGCTCAAGTTGACTAAGCTCAGTATAACCATCCTCATGAATTGCTAAGACAATTGGAGCTACACTCCGAAGACCATAGTTTGCAACAAACAGCAAATCTAATTGCTGATTTGTAATATTGAACTGAGATGGAAAGTTATAGCCTATGTGAGAAAAAATACCATTAACCTTCGGAATCATCGTCTTCACTAACATTGGCTTCGCGTTCAATTTCTTCACCTTCTTCAACTTCAGTTGATTCAGACATCTCAACTTTATTCTCAGTTAGCTGGCTAACTGCATTCTTAAGCTTCTCAACTTCAACTTTTTGCAAGTTGGCAGAATACTTGATTTCATCAAGTTCATGCTCCATTTGCTCAAGATTCATCCTCCATGCTGAATCAAAATCAACACTTATCGGAGGAGAAATTGAGAACAAATTAGATACTTTAGCCATATCCTCCTGCCTACATTTGAGCATGTCCTCACACAATGGCAATAGGCTATCCTCATTCAAAGAAGATTCACCTTTACCAATAGCTTCTCTCTTCATATTAAAATTGGCATTAAGACCAATTTCATTATAAAATGAACCTTTAAGATACTGCTGAAGCTCAATAAATTGAGTAAGATATGAACCATTATTAGAGGGAGGAGACTGCATTTTGACGCCTTCAAAAAACCTATTTTCAGCAATAACACCAAGCTCGCCCTTTTCCATTTTTTTCAAAAATTGGTCAGCAGCAATCTTAGTCTTATCATCAGGTGCAGAAAGCATTGCAATAATACGAAGCATAATATCGGCTGTACGAACAGTAAGAGCATTTTCAGCCATCATAGTGGCATATCTAGCCATCATAGGAGCTAAACCAAGCCACATTGAATCATTGCGCACAAGAATACCATCTTCGCCAACCTTATAAGTAAAATCCGTGTCTTTTGGTGGTGCATCAGATTCAATCTCATTGTATGAAGAATAACGTAAAGCAGGATTTGCAACTGTGTACCTTGTGGGCCTATAATATACATCAGGCTCCCCGCCAAATCCACCTACAAAGGCATAAAGTTCACCATCAACTTTAGTTATAAAAGCTGTACCGTTCATCAGCAAATAATGCTCTAACATTTCATGCGGAATAGTAGACGGCAGATTTTCATACTTAAACATTTTTTGCAATCTGATTACCATGTAGCGCATATAGCTTTTTGCAGATAATCTCTTATCTGTAACATACTCAGCAATTTTTGCACTATTAAAAAACCTATCAAAAGGTAGCTGAGACATTTTATCACCTCCGAATTAGCCGGCTAACTGAGTTTCACTTTATACCAATAGGGAAAATATCGCCACCTTTCATTAGCCGGCTAACCGGCCCAAAACATATATAAATAAATATGGCATTCCTCTCCATAGTTAGTATATAACAATATAGAAAATAAGTCAAGTAAAAAAATATAAATTTACAAAAAATTCATATTTTATAAACAATAATAATGGCTAACTTGCCAAAATCAATCTTACAAATTATGGCTAATTTTGCAATTAGCCGGCTAATTATTACCATGTTTCAAGCAGCTAAGTTAGC
>Ga0233366_1000652_pt1 | contig 11136 bp, 14 predicted proteins | sample ElkDunMinimDraft_23_FD_191536 | JGI IMG/M metagenome (GOLD analysis project Ga0233366, IMG submission 191536) | Fecal eukaryotic communites from dung pellets of Tule Elk in California, USA - Elk Dung C4 | ecosystem: Host-associated > Mammals > Digestive system > Large intestine > Fecal | place...
CGGTGTCCGCTAAGTGATTAACCTCACTCCGTTCAAACAGGTATCGGGGCTAGCGCGGTGTCCGCTAAGTGATTAAACTCACTCCGTTCAAACAGGTATCGGGGCTGGCGCGGTGTCCGCTAAATGATTAAACTCACTTCGTTCAAACAGGTATCGGGGCTGGCGCGGTGTGGCAAGAGGCACGCGGGCGCAGGCTCAGGCACTTCGCAGCCCTCGCTTTGCGCCCGCTCTCGCTCCCTAAAGGTCGCTCGACACAGCGGTTTCGGCAGGGGCTCTCCCTATAGGTCAAGCCCCAGCCTCTCATCTTTTATCGGCTATCGCGGTGTGCTACGCTGCTGTTCGCTTTGTGGGTGATGGTCTGGTTAATCTATCCCTCTCTCGTTGTTCATGGCTTAATGCGCCCTTGCAGGGCGCTGCCCTCGCTGCCGCTCGTGCATTCGGCCGTAGTTACTTCTGCTGGTGTGTCTTTTCGCCCTTCGGGCTTCTCGGCTCCGTTTCTCTTCGCCGTGGCTACGCGGGGGCCCCCGCCCCGCTTGCCTCTCCTTGCGGGGGCCCCCGCCCCGCTGCGTCGCCCCCCGCTCGCGTCGTTCAGGCGGGGCCCCTCCCCCGCCTTCTCTTTGGCTCGCGCCCTTCGCTACGCTTCGGGCTTCGCTACGCTTCGGGAGAGCGGTAGCCTACGGCGGGCTGCTGTCCGCAATGCCCGCCTCGGCTTTCGCCTTTCGGCCGGCATGGTCGCTACGCTCCCTATTGCGGTCAGCAGCCCGCCTTCGTCCGTTTTTCTTCGGCTGGCGCGGTGCCCGCTTCGGGTGGTCTTCCGTCTCCCCGCGGCCTGACGCTACGCTTTGCGCTCCTTACTCTCGCGCAACATCCGCGGGTGCCCCTCGGTGCGACCACCCTTGCGGGAAATAGTTACTTTTGCTGATGGCTCGCCTTTTGTGTCCTGCCGCCCTTCGGTTGGCACCTCCCGCCTCGCGTTGGCAACCTTTGCCTTCGGCATTTCCAACGCTCGTTGGGAGTCTTGGGCGGGGCTTCGCCGTGCCTACCGTTCCTCTTGTTTGCTTCGGGGCTTCGCCCCTTCGCAAACCTTCGTCACTACCTTTTCTTACTCCTTCCCCCTTTGGGGCTCCGCCCCAAACCCCGCACCTGCGGGATGTGTTTCTAGTCAGGTCAGGGGTTGCACCCCCTAACCCCTGCCAAAGGGGGCTGCGCCCCCTGTAACCCCTGCTTTGATGTTTAGCGGTCGGTCGCAGGCTCCCTTATTCTTTTACCGCTCGCTTCGCTCGTTCTTAGGTGCTATCCGCTTCGGGGTATGCCCCGAACCCCTCTTTTATCGGCTGGCGCGGTGTTCGCCTTGTGAGCCTTGTGCCTGGGTAAAAAAAAAGGGGGCTACTTTGCCCCCTCTTCTTGACGTTTCTTTTCGTTGAAAAGTAACTGGTTAATCAGTCGCCCTTTGTTCGGGCATTCATTCAACCAATCTATCAGGTCATTATCTACTCTGAATGACATCATTTTCTGAGTCCTGACTCCCTGAGTCTGACCGCCTTTTCTTACTTTTTCCTTTTCCATTTCACATTTGGTTTTAATTAGTTTTTTATTAGCATTCCAGGAGCATGAGCAGCCCGAAGGCCGCACATGCTACTATAATTACGATTGATATGATTCTCTCCGCTTTCATCTATTTTGAAGATTGATGCAAGTTGAATGATGTTTCGTGAATATCATCTAATAAGTCGAGAAGCCTGCAAGCCCTTCTAATAGAGTAGTGGTCTTTACTGTCTTGAATCATGCTTGTAAGGGCTGCTTGTATGTTATAGAGCGACTCCCAGGTTAATTGCAGATTCACTTTTACGTCTCTCATGCTGTCTGCTTCCATCTGACCCATGAATTTAATTTGAATGTCCTTGTCCATAATTTAAATGTTTTCTAAGTATTCTACAAAACAGCCTAGCAGGAATAAACCTGCAATGGCTGCGAATTTCAAAATCACGTTGGCTAGTTCTTCGGAATCTTTCATAAGGCTATTTCTTTTTGTAACCCACTACTTGTAAGCGTAGTGTGTATAACTTATTACCATCTTCTTTGTACAAGTAGCTGAATTTCTTTTTAAGTTCGTACGGCTGTAGATTCTTTAGAAAGTTGTTGACCTCTGCCATCTCCATCAGTTTGTCACAGTGGATGGAAACGTCAGAATAAACAGTTGTCACATCGATGTAGAATGAATCGGTGAGGTTTTCCAACATCATTGCAAGGCTTATGCAGGCCCTGCGCTGCTCTTTAGTTGTCATCATGTTTTTTACCGTTTAACCCATCGGTCGGGGGTCTAAGTTAAACTTCGTATTTATCATACCACTGTGCTATTAGCTGCAGCAGTTCTTCTTGTTTCCGGTTAATAGACTCCAACAGTTCTGCCTCGTCTTCATCTTTCACTTCGATGTACACATCTTTTGCGTCACGACACCTAGCGAAGGCATTGATGTTGTAGTTATTATCAACCCAACCTTGAATCTTCGTTATTTTTGCTCTGTAAACCATTTTATCACCGTTTAGCCCATCGGTCGGGGGTCTTAGTTTAAACTTCGGATATTGTTCTCTTGCCGCCTTCGGCAAGTGGCTTTGTTTCAGTCTGTCAATCATCGCTCCTAACTGAATACAAAGGTACAAAAAAGTATTGACATACGCAAGTATTTACATACTTATTTATGTCTTTACATAGTTAAACATTGTTAACGACTTTTACCCTAAATTTTGCGGGGGGCTTCGCCCCCTGCGACCCCCTTTTAACGCTTCACTTCGTTGCGCTCTCGGTTAAACATTCTTAAATAACTATAAAACGTCCTCCAGCCTTTTACCCTCATTTGTAAAAAAAAAGTCAGTTAATTCGCCCTACCTCCACCCAGCCTTCGGTCTTCCTCCACTCTTGCTCCGTTCCAGAAAAATTTGTACCTTTGCCGACAGTGGAGTGGGTCATGATGCAGCATGCAGAAGGTATCACCGGGACAGTGCTTCGCCTAAGCCTACCCACACAGGTATCTATAAGTGCCTGGTTAATGTCTAACTCTAAATCTTCCCAATTATGGCAAAAGGTTCTAAACTAGGGATTGTACGCGGAAAGGTTGGAACTGAGGTCTATTATAAGGTCTCAGGTTCTGGCAACAAGGAAAAGCAAGGAACGCGCGTATATACGGCAGTGGTTGCCAATCCCAAGACGGTTGCTCAGGCCGTACAGCGTCTAAAGTTCCTGCCCGCTACTGCTTTCTATCGTGCTTATAAGAACGAGGTGCTTGACCACTCTTTCGAGGGTGTACCCTATGGTGCGCGCTCCAACGCAAAGTTCATGAAACTTGCTCTTGCATTGCCTTCAGGTTATCCATACGTAGTCAAAGGCTCTGACGGTCTTTTCCCAGGTCAGTATCCGCTTTCACGTGGTTCTCTCGTCAACTTATTTGATTGTCAGTTTGATGGTGTTTATGGCTTTATGATTCCTCAACTTGGTGGTGGATGGACTGGCACAACAAAAGGTAAGGTTAATGCAGATATCCTAAAATGGAACACCTGGTTAAAGGAAGGTGACCAAATCACTTTCGTTACCATGCTTTTGACTTCTAACAACACAGTTATTCCTGTAGTTGATAGAATGGTTCTTGATACTAAGGATACAACACCCGTTGGTGATACTTATAAAATGACTTTTTGGGACATGGCTGACGATGGCACTTTTACCAATCCTTATCAGCATTCATGGCCTTTGCTTGGTTTTGGTGTCATTATCTCTCGTCCTGTTCTGTCGAAGAAATCGCGTCAGGTTCAGTGGTTGCGCAGTAATAGCGACATGGAGTTAAACTTTAGAAATGTTCCAACGCTTAACAACCTTTTCAAACAGGAGGCTTACGACAACGCAATCAACAGTTACACTGGTGCTACTCCAGTAGTCTCCTCTGAATGGTATCTGAATCAGGGACAGCTGGACACAATCGACATTGACTATCCTGTTGCTCCGACTCCATCTACTCCTGCATATCTCATGACCAGTCGTCAGATTACTGATGAAGAGTCAGCTCTCTACGGCTTGCGCATTGCAGGTATCCATGACCCTGCAACGAACTCTGATTGGTACATTGGCGATGACGCTGCTGATGACGCTTTCTATCCCTACGGTTGGAGTGCTGACTTGACGCAGGCAAACCAGTCTGGAACCTTGTATAAAAAGTCTGGTGCAGCAATAGAAGCTAACGATTCAGCTGTTGCTATCCTCGATGAGCAGTTTGATGGACGTATCACCGCAGATCGAGCTGTTGAAATCGCTCAGGCTAACAACATTTCTCTGACTATCCACTCTTAATCATTCGAATAATAACAACTTAAACTTTTACAACTATGGCAAAAGGTAATAGAAATTACGTGATGTCGGGCAAGGTAGGTAACAGTGTTCTCTACAAACTCACCGACTCAAACAACAAGGACATTCAGGGCGAACGTACCTATGTCGCAAAAATCGCAAACCCCAAGACGGTTGCTCAGTGTATCCAGCGCGTCAAAATGGATCCTGCAGTGCGTTTCTATCGCGCATTCAAAGAAGAGATCCTTGACCACTCTTTCGAGGGAGTCAAGTATGGCGGCAAGTCTCACAATCGCTTCTCGAAGCTCGCTTTGATGATGAAGAATGGCTTCCCCTTCTGCACAAAGGATGAGAATGTCCTCGCTCCAGGCAATTACGTGATGGCCGAAGGCTCTCTCAATCAGATTCCCTTCGAGTTCACTGATAGCTCTACTGTAAAAATCAAGGGAATTAACCTTGAAGCAACTACAGTAGGCGCATTGACTAACTTCTTAGTTGCCAACTTCCCCTACATCAAGAATGGTGACCAGCTCACTTTTGCTTTCGTCACTGGCGAAGATGTGAAGACCACTTATCCTATCGTGCAGCGAATCATTTTGAATGCTGATTCTACTCAGCGCATCGATGAAGATTTCCTGCCTATGGTAATGGGTGGCACTGGTGAAATCACGATTGGAACAGGCCAGAACAAAAAGCCTATCTTCGGTGCTGCTATCATTCTGTCGCGTCCGTCTATGTCTCAGACTTCTGGAACAGTCACTTGGTTGCGCTCTAACTCACGGATGGTTGTCAACACAGAGAATAGCGATGCCATGTCTCAGTGGTTCACAAACGCTAAGTATCAGGAGGCTGTAACTTCTTACATGAAGTCCTCTAAGGATGTCTCATCTGACTGGTACCTGAATCAGGGTAAGTTAGACAACAGTGAAGCAAATATTCCAAATCCTCCCGTGGATCCTGCTGACGTAACGGTTTCAGCTTCTGCTACTGCAGACGGTAATACCGTGAACTTCCCTGCTGTGGGTGCTGCTGATGAAGCAATGGGTGTCAGTGAGGGAGACAACGTGACTATCAATGTCGTAACTAACGCTCCTGACCAAGTATCTTTGTACGACACAGAAACCAATCTGAATATTCAGACTGCGAAAACATTGACTGCCACTGGCTTCACCATGTCAATTGCAATCGAGGATATTTCTGGTGTTAAGGCTGGCCTACGCGTAGGTACTATCGCTAAGACTGGAGCAATTGAATTCTCTATCATTGTGAATCCCTAATCTCTAGGCAATGGATATGCGTCACCTCAAACTAGGACTTGCCGTGGCTTCCTTTGCCACGGCAGTGGCCTTGTCCTTCACCTCGCTTCTCATAAGCGAAGACCACGACATAGCCGCCAACGTCCTTTTTGTGGTGGCGCAATTCCTTACTCTCTGCGCTACGATACTTGGTATCGATTATAAATTCACTCCAAGCATTTCACAGTCTCATGACAAACAAATTACCTCGGGGACTTCGAAATAACAACCCCCTCAATATCCGTATCTCTGGTACTCCTTGGCAGGGAAAGATTGAACCCAACACTGACGGACAGTTCGAGCAGTTCTCATCGCTCGAATACGGTCTCCGTGCAGCCCTGGTCAATATCAGAACCTACATAAGAAGTTACCGCATCGATACCGTCCAAACCATCATTTCACGATGGGCTCCTTGTTCAGATGGTAATAACGTCAAGGCATACATCGAGGTAGTTTGCAACAAAGCGAGCCTTACACCTACCCAGATACTCAAATACAATGACCGCAACAAGCTATGCCGCCTTGTGTGGGCAATGGCTTTTGTAGAGTGTGGGCAGGAAATATCATTTGGTCGTGTGGAGAATGCTTGGGCAATCATTTAATCTCAAAAATTATAGTCACTATGGCAAAAATCAAAATTAACTGGCTTGAACTGCTCCGTGCAGTCCTCGCTGCATTGATGGGAGCCCTCGGCGGTGGTGCTGCCCAAATTATCTAGTCAGGATAACGGCTAACGGATTCAATGTTATAGTCTGGTGTGTTTTTCATAGTAGTTATTAAACTAATAGGTAACATTTCTAATTTAAGGTAAAAATGGTTATTGGGGTAGGGTCTGACTGGGAAGTTCGACCCTATTTTTTGTCTAATCAACTGTGAATTTTGATTTTTGCTTGCTTCGTATCTGATTTTTTCCTACTTTTGCCAGTGCTTTTAGGGTAACTGGCTACGCAGAGGTGCGACCAGCGAGCGTAAAAAGCAGACGGTTCAGGCTAGAACTTCGGAGGGGGGGTAACATTCAATTTTGAATGCCCCCTTTATTTTCGTAATGAGAATCGGCATTAAGATAACTTGCCACTTTTGATTTACAAATGTGAATTTCGGCCACCGTTAAAATACGAGTGAAACACCTACCGAAGTTCACACATGTTAAAAAATTATTCTTCTTTAGTCTGTCACTATCATTATTGTGACACGCTAACGTGGCTCAGCGTAAGAGCATTGTTAGACCGTATCCTGATAGGTAGGATTCGGTCAGGTTTGTCATCCTTTAAAATACGTCTCGATGATGTAGAGTTTGAGACGATTCGTGATTTCCAAGAGCAGATGGACACAGCTTATCTCCATCCGCGCAGAGATTCGTACCAAGTAAAATTGATACGTAATCGATATAATTGGGATACTCATCTACATCACGAATTTCGTGATGTCAACCTCTAGCCTAACCTGAAAAGAGAAAAAAACCTAAGTCTCACTTATTCACAGATTGAAGTCATGAAGCAGTCAGAAAAGAATGAGTTATTTTCAGTGTTATTGTCTTACGGAATTGTTGCCGCCTTATTCTTACTTGCGGCACACCTCGAATATTTGTTTAACAATTAAACTTTTTAAATTATGTTACAACTTACTGTTATTGGTAATTTAGGTGCAGACGCACAAGTTCAGGACTTCAACGGTCGTAAGGCCGTGACTTTCAATGTTGCTCACACTGAGCGTTGGACGGATGAAAATGGCACTAAGCATGAAAGCACTACTTGGGTATCCTGCCTACTCAATGGTGACGGTGGCAACCTTCTGCCTTATCTCAAGGCTGGTACTACGGTTTATGCCATCGGTGCTGCTTCTACGAGAGTGTACAGTTCACCTAAAGAACGTAAAATGGTTGCTGGACTGAATCTTCGAATTGACCACGTTGAATTGGTTGGAGGACGTGTTGATGATGTCCCACGTCAGTTGATGGACGCTCAGGGAATTCTCTACAATACCACGCGTTGCTATTGGTTAGATCCTGAGCAGGTCAAGGCTCTGGGTATCAAAACAGGTACTCATGCCACCCTCACGGACACAAAGATGATACGTCAGTTTGCAGTTGATTCTAACGGATACATCACTCCTGTAAAGGCTGATGAAAATACCGAGTCAGAGGTGCATTAATATCGACTGGCTAGAGGTACACTGTATTGAACCGACAGAAGCCAGGGACGCGAATTATTTCCGCGCCCTTGGCTTTGATGTCTCAGAAAGAGACTACGGCACGCGAGTCTATGAACAGATGTTCACGCTGATTGATAAAAACGGTCAGCCCTTCATCGAGATTCGCAGACAGCCCCACAAAACGAATAATATCAATAAATACCAAGTCATGGAGCCAGGTTCTTGCCACCTGAGATTGTCTAACCGTGCTTGTTATTACGACAATGCAGGCTCGATGATGCAGGAGTTTATCACGCGTCATGGCTACGAGTTCAGACGCATTTCACGCATAGACCTTGCTCTTGACTTTGAAACTTTTGATTCAGGCGATAATCCTGCAAAATTCGTCACTCGCTATCTTCACGGACGCTATGCAAAAGTAAATCAATGCACTATTGCCGTACATGGTCAGGATCTATGGGACGGTCAACAGTGGAACTCCATTTCTTGGGGCTCTAAGAAGTCCCCGGTGTTCACCCGCTTCTACAACAAGACCATGGAGTTGCGTGAGGTCAAGGATAAGCCATATATACGTCAGGCTTGGGCTTCCTGCGGCCTTGTCTCGGACTTCATCCAACTGACGAAGAAAAACGAACGTGGCGAATGGTATAAACCAGAGATTTGGCGATTGGAGTTTGCCATAACCTCAGCCGTAAAAAACTGGGTGTGCTTTGATGTTGATGATAATGGTGACAAGACGCATTTCAGCGTTCGTAATGACCTTTCCCGATATCTTACACGTGACCATCTTCTAACAATGTTCAGTAGCCTGGTTCAGCGTTACTTTCATTTCAAGTTGGTGGAAGAGAAAAAGTCTGTCTCACTTGCATTGACTACAATCAGGGAGGAAGTAGATTGGGTTCACCGCCACAAGGACATCCAGCGAAAAGACCGCTGTCCAGATAAAGTGCTATTTGCTTTCGGCAAAGATAATCAGACTTACAAGGTGGAAAAACTTGTGCCTGCAAAGGTGGACAATCACGCTCTTCTGCTGCTGAAGCAGCGCATAGAACTATACAAATCTACACACATACAAACTCAGATGCGTCAAGCCTGTGACGTGATTCTCGAATCCATCGAGAAAGAGTTACTTATCCATCATGCAGTGAATCCTCATGACGAAACTGAAATTCAGTTACTCCAGCGTCTTATCTCTTACCGTATTTCCACAAATCGTGAAAATCCCTTGTCCATCGATAAGGAATTTATCAATTCTCTTCTCGACCTCCAAGATGATATTTTCTTTTAAACACATTACAAAAAAATTACATTATGAATATCGTTATTACATTACCACGCATTCTCATTGACAGAATTATAAGTGGAAAAAAAAGCGTAGAAGTTAGGTCAAAAGTACCAACTAATTTCAACCTAAAAACTGATGTAGTTTATGTGGCTGAAAAGGGGACTTCCAAAGTTCCTCTAATGTTCTCTATCAAGGAATTTATTAGTTTCGAGGATAAAACAGAAGCTATAAATTACATCATTAATGACGCAGCTGTTTCTATGCAATTCTTAAAGAATTATGCCAAAGATAAAAAAACTATGTGTATCTGGGTTCTTGGAAGAGTTTGCTTATTATCAGAATCAAGACATATGGCTACATGGTTAGGTATTAAGAAAAATCCTCAGTCTTTTATTTATAACAAGATTGATGAGAGTGGCTTCCTAATTTCTAGAGCATTTTGGGCTAATAGAGTATCTACATTGGATTATCATTCTGTTTATATGCCTGACATGCATTACAAAGCAATTAAACAATGGCTATTTGACGATAGTGCTTTAGATTTTTCGACATGGTGTTGTATTAAAGATGTTCCTGAAAACGTCCGTGGAAAGGCGGTACAGTAGTACCGCCGTCCGTTTTCCAAACGGTCACGACCTAAACCCTTCTTTTTCAATCGATTATGCGGTTTTCCCTCACGGATGCGGGCGCACGTGCCCGCGCAAAAGCCATTGCAAAGCCATAGCACAGCACTAGCACAGCACTAGCACAGCACTAGCACAGCACTAGCACAGCACTAGCACAGCACTAGCACAGCACTAGCACAGCACTAGCACAGCACTAGCACAGCATTAGCAAAAGTATAACTTTTAACTAAAACTTACAATTATGGAAAATATGAAACAAATTTCAGCAAAGATTGATCCAGAAACCTTGGATAAAATAGACAAACTCGCACTAAGTTCTTCTTTCTACAAAAGAAACACTATTATCAATAACATTCTAACGGCAATCCTATTTGAAGCAGATTCTAGGACTATCAATCTTTTATTAAGATATTGGAGACATGGCAGTATCAGATTATCTATCACAGTCAAAGAACAAAAGCTTTAGCAGCTGAAAATCATAGATATCAAAAGTATTACTTTACAGCTGCTTATTAGTATTACTGAAATTGAACTGCAGCAAGTAATACTTTTGATATCAATCAAACAAGTTTTATAAGCCCCTTGCAGGGCTTTTTTTATGCATCCTGATGCAGAGAGAGTCGCTCAGGGCTTCTTTCATAAGCCCTTCGCTCTTGGGGCTACTGCCCCAAACCCCGCAATCGTGTGCAGAGAGAGTCGCTCAGGGCTTCTTTCATAAGCCCTTCGCTCTTGGGGCTACTGCCCCAAACCCCGCAATCGTGTGCAGAGAGAGTCGCTCAGGGCTTCTTTCATAAGCCCATCGCTCTTGGGGCTACTGCCCCAAACCCCGCAATCGTGTACAGAGAGAGAGTCGCTCAGGGCTTCTTTCATAAGCCCTTTGCTCTTGGGGCTACTGCCCCAAACCCCGCAATCGTGTGCAGAGAGAGTCGCTAAGGGCTTCTTTCATAAGCCCTTCGCTCTTGGGGCTTCTGCCCCAAACCCCGCAATCGTGTGCAGAATGTCGCTTGGGGGGCTGCTTCGGGGCTGGGGGAAGCCCCTCAGCAGTTCCCCCTTCGCTCCCTTGGGGCTACTACCCCAAACCCCGCAATCGTGTGCAGAAAGTCGCTTGGGGGGCTGCTTCGGGGCTGGGGGAAGCCCCTCAGCAGTTCCCCCTTCGCTCCCTTCCGCCATCCCCACCTCCGCCTCCCTCAATCGCCGGGCGGCTCAGTCGCTCGGCACCTTGCGGCATTTCGCGGGTCTGGGGGCTGGGGTAGGGCTCTCAGACCCTTCCTTCGGTCGGGTCTTCGCTGTTCTGGTTGACCGCTGGCGCGGACAACCAGAACAGTCGCCATTCCCCTATCCCCCAGACCCGCTTCATGCCTTCAGGAGCCTCGCTCCAAAAAGCGGTTGTCGCAAGCATTACGGCAATACGCTTTCAGCGTAATGCCTTCATGCCTGCTCCCC
>Ga0233366_1000653_pt1 | contig 11120 bp, 8 predicted proteins | sample ElkDunMinimDraft_23_FD_191536 | JGI IMG/M metagenome (GOLD analysis project Ga0233366, IMG submission 191536) | Fecal eukaryotic communites from dung pellets of Tule Elk in California, USA - Elk Dung C4 | ecosystem: Host-associated > Mammals > Digestive system > Large intestine > Fecal | place...
ACCGCCCACGATGGCGCCGAGGACGCCGACGCCCAGGCCCGAGGTGGAAGGGGTGAATGTGTTTTCGACAAAGGACTTGGTCTTGTCCTTTGCGATTTCGCGGCGCGAGGTCTTGCGCTTCAGTGGAGGGGGGGGACCTCTTGGGGAGGAGGAGTCATGGTGGTGATGGTGATGGTGGTAAGGATCCGCCGACGAGCGGTTGTGACTTCTGCTTCGGTCATAACCACCACCGCCGCCGCCCACGATGTCACGGCGGTATGTGGTGTTTGGGACTAGGATGCCGCCGCCAGAGGTAGGGTATGGAGGACTCGGACGGTCATGATGGTGGTAGGTGTGGCTTGAAGGTGGTGGTGATGATACCGGTATGGCACCGCTGACGTAGGGACCTCCGACGCCTCCTCCTATGACTCGGGCGGGGGATGGGTCTCTCCGGCCAGTGCGAGGATAGTGGTGGTGGTCCCTAGTAGGGGCCCAATCGGCGTCATCGTCGTCGTCGTCGGCATGATACGATGACGGTGGATAGGGAGGCGCGTTGTGCCCGTTGAAGCCGCCTGGGTGCGGAGAGGGTGGACGGCCGCGCATTGGATATCCTCCTTCGCCGGTATGGTGGTGGTGATGGTAGCTGGATTCGTTGTCTGGATCGGTGAATCGGACCATGGTGGTCTTAGAGATCGCTTGCTTGGGTTGAGTGGTTTTTAAGTAGTAGGGGTGCTGAGAGTTGAGCGTATGACAGCTAGAAAGAGCAGCAAAGATTGGTGCTTAGGTAAAGGTGCTATCTGTAGCGAGCTCTGTGCAAGTGTCAACCTCGGATCCCTTGTCGGGTAGAAAGGTTGTTGCTTTGCGAGACAGGTTGGACCAGTTCGCAACAGCACGAATGGATCCAGTATAATATTGCCTGTCTTTTCCTTGCTACTGTTGTCTTCAGCAGAACGCACAGACAAGGACGAATATACCTGACGGTGGGTAAGAGATTCAGGATCCAGAAAGGAGTTAATCCGGCCGGCCTGGTCACTACAGACCCTGGGTGGTTGGTCGCTCTCACCAGGTCCAGAGGAAGCAAAGGGGAAGAGGAATCCAGGAACAGCAGCTGTATTTAAGTAGGCGCGAATATATTTAGGACCCGGCGACGTCCCGGTAGTTGGGAAAACGAAAGGATTGTGGGGGGACTGAGCCGCAAGCCTTGTGTGTTCTGCCGTTGTTTGTGTTGGTGAGTTCAAGAAGGAGGCTCTGCTCTGCAACACGCTTTAGGGGCGTCGCATAACGTGAGACAGGCGGACAGGAGACAATGGAGTGCCCAGTGAAATAATAGAGTACGAGGCCGATGTTGCTTGAGTTGGTATGAATGCTTTGTTTTGTGCTATCAAGAAAATGACAATGACAGAAAAGCTGAACGAGATCACACCAGGGCAGTGGCACACACGTATTCTGGGCGTTGAGGATCAGGTGTAAGTGGTGATTCGGCTGTGTTGCCCAGACAAAGTGCTTGACGAACTTGTCACATCATAAAAGAAAAAGTCGGCCAGCTCGACCGAATGCTACCCTTGTTTTCTTCCATCTCTCTCTTTGCGCCTTACGCAACGCCTAACCTCGTGCCGGGTTCCGGTTTTGATGTTATGGGTTTTTGTTTGTGTGTTGTGATGTGTGGTGTGGCAATATGATGTCACTCGAACCAATTGCTATTAAACCTCGACAAGGCCATCATTGCAAATACAAGCGGGTCGGATGACTTGCAGGAGCGGTTGCATAGGAGGGGAGTAGCAGGATCACTGGTTGGTTGGTGGCCTCTTGGCCCCTTTGCTTAACCCATCCCTGGCCGTACGGTGACGGTTGGTAGACAGACAACTTGTCAGATCGAAGATGAATGCGAACGAACCATATAATGAGTTTCATGAGTTTTCCACATGGTCTTAGTATCAGGGTCCAACCTAGAGGATTGTGCCCCCGTGATACTCGAAACACAAAGGATTGCTTCCCCGCCGCAGTGGCTGGTACGGGATCGTGCGGCGTGTGATAGATTGCTTGGCATGGTGTAACGAGACCTGGTGGGACGGGCCTTCGCCTTGTCAGTCTAGCATATAAAGAAAGCATACTGCGGCATGTGTTCGTGCAGCCTCTTGGTTGGTGATCACGGTCACGAGACAGGGTAAAGTACCCCTTGCCGTGATTGTCTCCTTTCTTAGCCTTCAACCAACTCGATAACGAGTGCAATGCCCAACCTCATTTGAATCGACACAAGGGCCTTGGTTGTCCGCTCACTGTTGCTCATGCATAGAGCGACAGACTCTTGTGTGCGCGACCCAAAACATGAACCACATAAAGAAGAAAAAGAGCATGTAGAACCAAGAGACTCTGTTTCCCCGGTCCCTTGCCATGCTTTGGTCACACCAGCACTCAACAGGAGAAACAGCACAAGCAGGAAAGAGATCGCGACCAACCGCTCGTGATTATGTGCCATCGATTCGGACACCAGCAGCTGTGCCTTACAGTCCGATTGGGGAGCCGCGGACCCAACCAGCCAGTGTTGTATCCGGGCACTGTTTTCCAAGACATGGTTCGGAACATCGAACCTATCATGAACGCCCCGAGAAGTTCGGCTCTGAATACCGCTTTCTTGCCTCCGGCCCTCTATTACTGTCAATCGTGCGCTAGCTTCATGCAGCTTTCTTTGGCCGTGATGTTAGCCTCAAGTTAACCCGCCATTTGACCTGACCATTCGAATGCAATGGGCAGTCGTTGGCAATGCCATGCAGTCGCCTTATGCTTTACTCTTCTTTCGCCCGGTTACTAAGCTTCAGCCTCAGACTTTGAAGAGAATTTCATGTACCCTTTTGTAGAACGTAAGTTGCAAGGGAATAAACGCGGAGGCATACAAATCAAACATCCAATGAATAGAACGCCTGGTAGAAGGTAATATAAAACAGTTGACACTTGCTATTGTGCCCCCCAGAATTCTGGGCACAATGTCAAAATCAAAAACTCCAGACTCCATGCTATTGTTTACACAAATCCGACCTTGATGTGTATTCTTTGCACTTGCTTGTTGCTCCATGCCATTGATACAGGAAACTCAAACATGATGATTAAGATGCTAGGACCCCTCTGTGAAGCAAAAGATAAACACCACTCTCTGGTATTCAGGAAACGTTGCAAGACGAGCTTCCAGGGTGGTGAATCTGAAGAGAGAGTGAGAAGAAAGAATCAATCGCAAGCTGTAGAGCAGGTGAACTCCTTTCCCATGTCAAGCCGTTCCATACCATAAACGCCATCCCAAGCCGTCATAACTCATCACAATCATATGAAGTTCTTCCTGAAGAGCCGCCGGCAACATAAGAGAAGAAAGTACCCAGCAACAGAATGAGACTCATGAATTAAGTCGTTATTAACCACCGAAAATTTTCCCAAAACTAATCCCAAATGATAAAGAAGTAGAAGCGAAGAAGATACCGGGACACTTGCCAAATGCCAGCATTATACAAACAGATGATCAAACAACTCAAAACTTAAAACCAGAACGGGACACCCAGCAGCCACTAGACGCTCATCAACTGCTTATTGCCACTTGGGTTCCCTTTGCTCATCATTCTCATGAAAGGTGGAATAATCGGTAGGATCCATCCTGAGACCGATTACTCCATGGGAGGAAGAGTGCGGGATGCCGTGATGCTGCTGGTGACGGTCGTTCTCACCACTGAATGTTTTGGAGTGCTGTGGCCTTCGAGGTGACGACTGCTTTCCTGCCGTCTTGCTGTTGCCACTATGGGCGGTGCTTTTGCTGGCCCTCGTAGTTGCTGTGGTGGCAGCTGTGCCAGCGGATTCCCTCTCGGCTTGACGGCGCTTCGCATCGGTGTAGTCCCTTTCGACGGCAGCCTTGAAGAAGTGTGTAATACCAGCCAGGCATACCTGCTTCTCGTCGTCGCAACCTAGCAGGTTGAAGAGGTGCTGCGCATCGAGAAGCTGCTTGGCAATGACAGTGTCAGGGTGGCAATAGGTGCGAATCCGCATAGCGCGCGCATCTACCTTCACCATGTCAATAATGCCGAAGATCGAAGTAAGCTTGGCAGCCGAGGGACCGTGAAACATGAAGTCGTTTGCATGGAGACGGACGAGGTCAAGCTGCGTCTCGAGGTCGTAGCGGAAGCCCTGTACCTTGGTTCGACCTTTTTGTTGCCAGCTCTCCGACACTCGTTTGAGCTTGCTAGTGTCGAGTCGGCTGGCCCTGAACTCGCCATCGATATAATCATTCAGGGCTGAGGTTAGCTGGAACTCAAGCTCGCAGTACAGGAGACTCTGCTCCCGCGGGTTTAACGAGGTGGCGAGTGTGCGGGGGCTGGGCTTTTCGCTCTTGGTAGATTCGTGGGATTCGCGCTTCGGCTTCGGCTCATTGGTCTTGTCAATCTGAAGTGGGGAGACTGTTAGTTGGCATAATAACAAGAGCATTACAGCGACTTACCATTTCTTTTGCTTTCTTCATAAAACTGCCAATGATACCGCCTGCTCTCTTGGAGGGAGACGTGTTCTTCTCTGCAGGCTTGCTAGAACGGGATTGGGGTGCCGCTGGGTCATCAAGCCAGCCATCTTTACCAATCATGGTCTTGGAGTAAGAGCGTGTGGCCCCGGGAATCATGTCGCGGTTTGCATACTGGGGAGGAAGAGTCGAGAAGGGAGACTCAGCACCCATTGTTGATGCGGTAGGAAGGCCATTGGTCTCGGAAATCTGCACACTCTTCTTCGCAGGAGAAGGGTTATCAGAATCAAGATCGAGAGCATTGGCGGCATTTCTCCAGTTTTCGTATTCTTGAAGAATGCTGAGCTGTTTCTTATAGCTCTCCTTCTTGACATGAAGCGGGCTGATTTGAGATGTGTATCGTTCCCTTAGATAGGCATCATGGGTCTCGTCATCTCGGCCCTCCCGAGAATAGATTGACGAAGCATCGTCTTCATCTGAGACATTTGGATCGTCGGCTGTGACGTATAAAGGGTGCATGCTGGCGATAGCTGGCTTCGGGGAACCCTCAAGGATGATCGGGTACTGTCTCTGAACCTCGCGAGCCTCCAACTTTGAGTAGTTGCGGGCGATGTCAGTGTTGATGGGTACTGGGACACGACTCCGGCGACGCGAAACAGAGGGAGGTGAAGCTACAGGCGCCGGTACATTCTCCTTGCCGTGATATTGCTCCCGATATCTGGTCTTTGATTGGGGCGTGCCGGAGAAGAAAACATCTTGCGGCTTCCGATCATTGTCTTGACTTTTGCCAGCGCTTGGGCGCTTCACGGGTGAGCGAGTTCGGGCTCTGACGGGAGTCCTGACGGATGGGCTAGATTTGACTGGCGACCTAGAACGAGATCTCGGGACTCGGTTCTCCTGACTGCTGTGCTTGCCATACTCGGGATTGCGGGCTCCCTTTCGGTCTTGAGAACCTCGCTGTGCAGCATCTTCTTCAGATAGCCTTCAGATAGTTAGCATGTGTCGTCCCGAGTTGGAAAGCAAAGGGCCTTACATGGAAGCAAATCTCTCCATTTGAGCGTCGGTGAGACCGGTGAGCTGAAGAACATTGGTGGGGGAATTGCTCTCGCGTTTCGGTGAAGGGGAGCGAAGGCGGGATGATGACTTGGAGACGGGAATGAAGTTTCCTCGGATCGGTCTAGTTCCACGAGGTCTGGGATCATCGTCATGAGAAGGCTCTTGTCCCTGGGGGTTGGTAAAGTAGGAGTCCATGGCTGCGGTGTTCGTTAACTTCTCTGCTTGATTGGTTTTCGCAGTGATGTGCTGTTCAGTGCCAATGGCGATAGTATGTTGAGGCTCGAAGTCCTTGATGTCGGTTATGCTGTTCAAGACTTGAGCAGATGACGGTGTCGACGGAGGAAGGTCCAGCTTTGCAAGAGGACCGGTCGGCAGACCAGATATCCAATTCTCAACTCGCTGCACAGGTTCTTCGCTGCCTTTACAATACAATGCATGGTCAATTGAGGCTATTCAACCATGCTTCATTCAGTTGCATACCTGTATTCAAATCGACCATTGTCCGTTTCGAAGGCGGAAACCCCCAACAATGCCTGAGATGGTGCGGCTCCAACAGCGCTAAGTTCTCTATTGTCAGTGGAAGGTAAACAATAGAATAGACGCGGCCGCGTGGGAGTGAAGGTGCAAAGCGCTGCCGCCCGTTGCCCGGACAAAGAGAAGGGATGAATACCCACATTCAACCTCACTCAGTGGGATGATATAGTGCCCAGAGCAATCCGTGTCGCATGAATACTTCTCGAAGTCGCAGTCCACGAAGATGGTATTACCATGGATCTGACCATGGATATCCCCTAAGATCTTGTGGCCCCGAATTTCAACTCGTGTTATTAAATCTCTGCCGCATTTCCCGCGATATGGGGTAACACTGGAGATCAGTAGCATATTAGACGAAGGAAAAACAACATCATTGACCAAAGTTCAAACCTGGTAGTGGTATAGTCGGTATAGTCGGACGGCGCAGGAACCCTCCGAGCCATTTTGAGGCGCAAAGCACCTGCAGCTGTCGATATCTAAGGGAATTTCCCAATCAGTGGACAAGTTGCCAGGTTTGAATGCCATGATTTTTTTATACCACTAGGTATGCCAGTATGTCAATAACGCTTGTTGTTGCCGATGACTGGTTAATTTATTGTTCTTCTTATTGTTGTCGAGAGAGAAAAAGCACATAAAAGAGAAGGGAGAAATGAGCAATGTGAAAAGGAAGCAAATGGAGTCTTGAAGCAAAGATTGTGAAGCTGCGAATTCCAACTTCTTCAAAGTTGCTGGTCGAGGAAAGATTTTGGAGGTGAAGAGAAGTGGAAGGAGCGTGTCGAGGTTGTGCGTTTGCAATCTTAGATCTGCGTGGAGGCCTGCTCTCGTCCGATGTCAGAAGGAAAGCGCACCAGGTAGCAACTGCCTCATCGGCCAGACAACGACCAATTTTCCATCTCAGTTTCGAGAATCTGCGAGTTTCGTTGGCGAATGCCAGGTAGGTTACCAGGCAGCTCGACCACTCCATTTCCTCCTCGCTCGCGTTCGAACGTTTCGAAAGTTGCGCAGTCTTGATCGCAGCCCAAAGGTCCATTAGCAAGACTCTCGTGAGTCTTCTCGCCCCTGACTCCCAACCACAGAACATCCAGTTTCCAACCGCCAATCTGCCAACCCGACCCTGAACGGCAAAGAAGTCCTTAACGTGACGTTGCCGTCAGGTACCCGACTGCTCGCGCCTGCCACTATTGTCCCCGTGTCCAGTCCAGTCCGTACAGGATCAAGTTGGCTTTCGGTTGGCTTAATCCAACTGCTCAACATTTTGCAGCAACCGTGAGTGTCGTACTCGTAAAGCTGAATGTCGGCAACACTGACAATCGTTTCTAGCATCATCCGGTCTCCGTTTTCGATTTGTGTAAGCTCCCTGTTTTGGAGGTCCTCTTCAACCTTGGGCCAGCTTATCTCGGTCGACATTTCTCTCGCGATTCCCGGCGCATGTGCTATCAACGATGAGACATGACCCATACGCAAGCAGAACTCTGCTAATACAACTTGGAGTACAGTACTCGTCAGCGAAGCAATGGCACCGAAATGGCCAGTGCAGCTGAAGAACAAGCCACAACCTTGCCCCAGGGCAGCAGGACGTCGCCGTCCATCTGCCCGTCCCCGGAAGTCAGTGATCGCCCGATGAGGTGATCGTGCCGGCGACTGTCCAGACTCCTGTGCCCGGTCCCTTGCACGACGAGCAGATCTGGTGAAGAACAGAATATCCACACAAGACGTATCTGCTCTTTCACATTGGTTGCCAGTTTGCCAGAACAGTATCCGGATCACAGAGCCGGCCGCAGCCTTAACGCCAAGGAATTCCATGAGATGTAGTGGGACTTTCAATGAGTGGGGTGCAAACTTGGTGCGAAACCGAGCAAGCCACCACCCATCCGTCTCGCTCAAATCGGTCCTCAGTTAGGGCCGAACCATTCTGCGGAACGCGGGTTGCAGATGCGGCTGCGGGTGCGGAGGCTGTCACGTCCCATGGGGTCGGGTCTGGGGACGATCCATTGACTTGTTCCCAGTCCCACTTTAATGATTTCGCCACGGAAACCTGCGATAGCTTCATCGCCATTTTCTTGGACGTCGACGACATGCAGCGCATGATTGAATGTCTGAATAGTGTCGACTGGCGTTGTCTCCTCCTAAAACGGTTGCGATCTGGGCAATCCGATATTCGCCAGAAGACATGAAGGGCCATCGGTGCTAGAATCCCTGCCGTTACGACTCATGGCAACGCCGTGTCAATGGCGGTGGGCACAATCTCAGCGCAAGGTCAACAATCTCAGGGCCTTGCACCCCACAGGTTTGGGATTGGGGGACGAGGACATGTTCCACCACCGGCCTCTGTCATGGGACGAGACGGCTCCAAAGAACGGCTACGCTCAAGCGACACAGACTTGGGAGACCCGGTGAGTCTGGGGTCGACGAAGACAAGAGCAGCCTAGATCGCTGGCAGCGGACTGCGATAACCTTGTTTTGGCCATGCGGGCTGTTGCGCCGGTGCACGCTTGGTTCTGCGTCGTGTGTGGGGATGAGTGACGGATGGAGGCGTACACAACGGAACACGGCGAATGGCAGAAAGAAATTTGTCCATCATGTTCGCAATGTCTTCCCGATGATTCAGCCGTGCCCCCCGCCAACACCCGCCAAGCAACCCCAACAGCCCCACCACCGATTACCGTGTCTAAATCCCGACCCTCCCCCTCATCCACCGCCCATCAGGGAGCAACCACTTACAAGCAAGGAGAGGGCAGTATTGGCAGCAAAGATGGTCGAAAACGCCGAGAGCACGGGGGGACAAGCTTCGCACAAGATTCTTTTGCCTCATGCCATCGTCTGACCCTGTCTACCCCACACGGTACAGGTTCCTGCCGAGCGCACCGGTCCAATGTTGGTTCCCCTAGGTCCTAGGTTCCCCAATCCCCTTCTTGGCGGTGGTGAAGAACCCGGTGTGAGGCCGATGTTTTTGCGAATGTCAAGACTCAAGAGTGTCGAACGCTCCACGCGAATCCACGGCCTCCACCATTGAGCGAGAGCGACTGCTCGTTGTCTTGTCCTCCACACACACACTTCAAGATCTTCCCGAGATGCTTGCCGCGCTTCTGGAGCATCGCCTGCAAGCTCGTCGCACCTGCCAATTTTGATTTGACCCTCGAGCCCTGTCACCGTCTTCAAAGCCCGGTGTTCGGGTCCCCAGGCCGGATCCCGGTTTCTGGAAGCGGTACCTGGGCTGCCGCTGTTCCATGTATTCATATATCATCTAGAGCCGCCCACGTCAGTCTTTGAAACTGTCTCTTCTCCAATCCAACTCACCTCTCTGTTCCCTTTTGAGATACCCTTTCCTGCTCTGTCTTTGTCTTTTTTCTTGCTCTTTATATTTTCACCATAGCAAAACATGGCTTCCAACAAGGTTGAGTACTATGACATTGGTAAGCAAAGTTCTACTCACTGCTTGATCGGTTTGGACAACCGACTAACATAAATACTTCAGTCATCGTTGGCGCTGGCCCCGTCGGCCTGATGCTGTCCACTTGCCTGTCCAGATGGGGTTACAAGATCAAGCACATCGACAACCGGTCTGAGCCCACCAAGACGGGCCGTGCCGATGGCATTCAGCCTCGCTCGCTCGATCTCCTCCGCAACATGGGTCTCAAGTCCGGCATCATGTCCTACAAGCCCGCTCGTGTCTACGAGGTCGCTTTCTGGGACCCTCCTTCCCAGGGCAAGGGCATCGTCCGTACCGGCACCTGGGCCTCTTGCCCCGAATTCATTGATGCCCGTTACCCCTTCACCACCCTGCTCCACCAGGGCATGATCGAGCGCGTCTTCATTGCCGACCTCGAGAAGAACGGCACCAAGATCCAGCGCCCCTGGACCATCACCGGCTTCACCTCTGATGAGAAGGCCAACCCTGAGTACCCCGTCGAGGTCAAGCTCGCTCACCTTGACGGCACTGCCCAGGAGACCGTCCGCGCCAAGTACCTTTTCGGTGGTGAGGGTGCCCGCTCCTTCATCCGTGACCAGCTCAAGATTGGCATCAAGCACAAGGACCCCATCTCCTTCGTGTGGGGTGTCATGGACGGTGTTGTCAAGACCGACTTCCCCGATATCAAGATGAAGTGCACCATCCACTCTGAGCACGGCTCCATCATGGTCATCCCCCGTGAGAACAACATGGTCCGTCTCTACATCCAGATCGCCTCTTCCACCGATGCCGACTTCCACCCCCGCAAGACCGCCACCGCCGAGGAGGTCCAGGCTGCCGCCAAGAAGATCCTCCAGCCCTACTCCGTCGAGTGGGAGCACCTCGAGTGGTTCTCCGTCTACCCCATTGGCCAGGGTATCTCTGACAAGTACACTCTCGACCACCGCGTCTTCCTCGGTGGTGATGCTTGCCACACCCACAGCCCCAAGGCTGGCCAGGGCATGAACACTGCTTTCCTCGATGCCCTCAACCTTGCCTGGAAGATTCACGCCGTTGAGGCTGGCTTCGCCAACCGCAAGATCCTCGAGACCTACGAGCCCGAGCGCAAGGATGTTGCCGAGACCCTCCTGTCCTTCGACAACAAGTACGCCAAGCTCTTCTCTCAGCGTCCCCCCAGCGCCAGCGATGTCGCTGCCGCCACCGCCAACGCCGCCACCGCTGCTGGCCAGCCCGAGGAGAACGAGTTCATCAAGACTTTCAAGGAGTCTTGCGCTTTCACTTCCGGATACGGAGTCTTCTACAAGGCCAACGCCCTCAACTGGTCCGAGTCTCACCCCGCCCAGTCGCACGTTGTCCACCCCGCCTCCACCAAGCTCGTCCCCGGCCGTCTCTTCATGAACGCCGACGTGACCCGCGTCGTTGATGCCAACGTCGTCCACCTCGAGCAGGAGATCCCTCTCAACGGTGCTTTCCGCATCTTTGTCTTCGCCGGCAAGCTCGGTGCCACCGCCCAGGCCCTCAAGGACCTTGCCACCAACATGGCCCGCAAGAACTCGTTCTACTCTGCCTACACCCGCCCCGACGTCGACTCCGTCTCTCACCTCGAGCAGCACAACCCCCACAGCAAGTTCTTCTCGCTGTGCACCGTCATCGGTG
>Ga0233366_1000656_pt1 | contig 11096 bp, 10 predicted proteins | sample ElkDunMinimDraft_23_FD_191536 | JGI IMG/M metagenome (GOLD analysis project Ga0233366, IMG submission 191536) | Fecal eukaryotic communites from dung pellets of Tule Elk in California, USA - Elk Dung C4 | ecosystem: Host-associated > Mammals > Digestive system > Large intestine > Fecal | place...
GGACGTGTAAATGAGATCATCGGTGCCGTTTCCGTCATTCCATAACCCTCTAAAACATATAAACCTAAGGTTTTTAGTATGGTCGCTGTTTCAATGGATAGGGCAGCACCACCTGAAACTAAATATTTGAGATGACCGCCAAATTTTTTGTGAACACTGCTAAAAACAATTTTAGAAACCGAATCGCTGCCGATAAATTTAACGGCTTTGTAAAGAAAACGTGTTATGAACGAGGCGTTTATCTTATTCATGACGCCCTTCACCAACATATCGTACAACCTCGGCACGCCAATAATAATGGAAATTTTTCCTTCGTTAAGCGTTTTGATTATCGATTCTGCATTCATAGCCTCAGCAATATGAATCGTGCCGCCTACGTGTAAGGGTGCAACTAAACTACCTAACAATGGCAATATGTGATGCAACGGAAGAAGTACCATTACATTGCTCACCTCTTGATAAATGGGAACCGATTTGCTGACAGAATCAACGTTGTACATTACATTTTTGTACGATAACATAACCCCTTTCGGCGAACCAGTTGTGCCCGAAGTATAGTTGATAAGCATCGTCTCCTCTGCCGCTCCCATAGGAATTTCACTTGTAGGAATATTCTCACTTTCAGATAATTTTATCTCGTTAGGAGTGAGAAGTCGCGCACCGCAAAGATTTATCTCCCCGAAAAGTTCTTTCTTGTCAGCTGTAATAAAAACGATGTCTGGTTTGCAATCGTTAATCACATATTCAATCTCCTTTTTGGTAGATTGTGCGTCTAATGGAACGGCTATCGCTTTGAGTCGGATGGCACCTAGAAAGGCAAAACACCATTCTGGAGAGTTCTGTCCGCAGATGAGAACTTTTTGCGGTTTCCCCGCCGAAGCAAAACAATCAGCATAGTCTTGTGAATAGATAAGTACTTGATTGTAAGAATATTTAGTTCCTTTGTAGGTGATTGCAGTTTTGTCTCTATTGGATAATAACATATATCTATTTTAAATTCAAAATTCGACAACGTAAAAACCTCCTAATTATTGTAAAAGTTGATATTTTTTAGGGTTTTATTTGGGCGTGCCGGCTCCACCCGCACACCGTACTATCCTTCGTATTCCCTTTGTGTTCGCTTATTCTGAGTTAAAGTTCATCTCTCTTGATAATCTTTTTCGCCCCGCCCGCCGTCGGGCTTTCCGCTCAAATTTCGCGCCTCTTTCACTCGCTTCAATCTCCCTCAAAATCTAATCTTAAAAATCCAAGTTCTTAATGCGAAGTCCTAAACCGGCGCTCATAACCGCTTCAATCCCTCACGCACGTTCGCTAAACTTGCATATTCTTGGCGGCGACAGCGCATATTATCTTCCGACGAAAAGCGACTCCGCGCCGCCTAACCTACAACTAATACCACCCCTCTTCGTCATAATTTTCCATGTACCGCGACATTCCGTTGTCCTCCATGTCATCTTCGCTGGCAGGGTCGTAACCGCGAAGATTATCATTGCGATCTATTTCGTAGGCGTCGGTTTCATACTCATCATTCGAGTGGCTCCGAGAGTTCCTCTTCTTGGGTTGTGCGGAAGAGGCTTTGTCCTTGCTTTCCCAATATTTTCTTCTTTCCTCCTCTCTCTTTGCTTTTTCAATAGCCTCATTCATCTGAAACTCTCTCAAGGTCTCTTGCAACATTATAATTTCCTCAGACGTCGGTTTATACCGATTTCGACACCCAGAGATAAGAATTATTACTAGTATCAAATATAATAACTATTTCATATAGGTTTGAATCTATTTTGTTCGTTCTCTATTTGTGGAGCTAAGAGAATTCTGTAACGCCAACCCTTTTGCTGTAAGACGATATTTCTGATTCTGACTATTAGGTTTATCAGGAATCGTAAGTTCCAATATACCAGCCTCCAAAAGTGGATGAATATATTTTCTCCTAAACTTAGTTCTATCTGTAAGATCCATAAAAGCTAACATCTCACTAAAAGAACGCGCCTCGGAACAGAAAACAATCAGCTTATCAATATTTTCAACACTGGGTGCTGACTGGGTGCCAACTGGGTGCCGACTGGGTGCCATCTTGTACACTTATAGGTAAAGTAATACGGATAAAGTTATCTGTAAACTTGAAGCAATCTTCTCCATATGCACGCAAGATACGAGGAATACCAGAACCTAATGACTCTACTAATTCCACATCTCGATAGATACGCATCAATTCTTTGTTGCGTGGGATAGATATGCCATTGAAGAACTCCTCCTGAGACAGCTCTGCGTTAGGATTGAAAAGTAAGCCCTGCTGATTTGCTTGATATGTGAGTTTATCTACATTTATACCAACCAAAATCCGAATTTTTGGAGTTTGTTGTATAAACTTTCTAATACGGAAATATCCCGATGCTCGGAAATATCCGACAAGAGCATCAAAAAAATGCACCTTTTTGTATTTGAAAACTCCTTCTATCTTTTCAAGGAGAATATTTTCTTTTTCATTTGTGAAAAAGTTCTTTCCCAAAGTTATTAGATTTACTAGTGGAAAAGAGATTGGTAATTTATGGATAAGATATTTTTTGGCAAAGATACATTTTTTTACCACTCCTTCTTATGTGCAAAATAGATTGCAGCATCTCCGCCATCGCACTCAATCGTAATCTCTTCCCCTAAAGCTTCGTTCAAACTGCCCTCCCATAAATAACGGAATTTCCGCTCTTTAACAGGATAACGCAAGCCGTGAAAGGTGAACCGAATCTCTGGATTGAAACTGAAGATAGAGATTTGCTGACCTCTGTGCGTGTAGAAACTCCGAGTACTATTGATGGGGATAAAAATGCCGTGCTGCGTCACCATCAGTATCTCAATCTGACGCGAGTAGAGTGCGGCAATGCTAAGGTTAGCTATGGCGTGATCTTCACGATACCCAAAACTGCTTAATATGGCTACACTTTTGTACCCCTCCGCAATAACATATCGCAATGCTTTCTGTAGGTCGTTATACTCTGTGCTTTCATCACGAATGAGAATATTCTTGTAACGTTCATATAATTCAGCAGTTATAGAGTCACAGTCCCCAATAATTCGATTGGGTTCGTAGCCTAAATTCAATAACTTCTGTACGGCTCCGTCACAACAGATAATCGTTTGCGCTCTGTTTAATAGTTGTAACGAATGCGCATCAGTGGAGGGTTCTCCGTTGGCAAATATTACAATGTCAGGAAGTTGTGCAATGGGAAACATTAGGAATGTGTTTGATTTTGAATCTTGATGACGTCATATACAGGTATGCCGATGCTTTCTCTTAATGTGTCGCAAAGTTTCTCAGAATCAAGGGTGTAGCCATTCGGTGAGGTGGGGTTGACACAAATAGCAACCAACTCATTCTTGAGTAATACAAGGAGCTTTCCCCCGCTCTGAATATAACTATAATACGCTTCTGGCGTTACGAAGATCTTAGAGAAGTCTTTGACAATCAGAATGGTTTCCCTAATCTTTTTCTGCATCCGCATAAAGTTGAGAATACTATCAGTAATGATGCCCGCAATGTATAATGTGGTTCCAAATGTGAAGATGGAGTCTTTATATTTGTTCAAGAGTAGGGTGGAAGGTATATCCAACAGATGGGGTTGTTTTTCGCTGTCAATGGCAAAAATTCCGCTTTCGATATTCTCTAATAATTTGCTATTATTATGTTGATATACAGGTAGTTGAAGTAGATTGTAAAAGAATTTTGTTTTGCGGGTTAACTCCATAAGGTTGGGAGATAGTGCGGCTCCGGTAGTCAAAATCATACTCTCCGCAATGGTCGGCGATGCTTGGGTCTTGCGCGATAATGCTCCGTCAATGAGCGTTAGGTCAACTCTGTCTCGCAAGTCGTCAACGACCTGCTTGAGCCAAACATTGGTCGTCGGTCCCGATAAAATGACTTTGCCGGATAAAATGACTTGGGCGGTTACTAACCGCCCTAATGAGGTTTGTCGCTCCGACAAATCTAAAATCTCTGAAACTAATTGACGCTCACGGTAGTGCTTCTCCGAAGTAACAAATACCGTGTTGTTGTAAAGTTGAATCTCAGGTTTGTGCGTCGAGGTAACCTGATCTAAGTTTTCGCCATCTATGCCAATCGAGGTGATGGCTATCCGCTTGTGTATGCCCTTTAATCTTCCAATAATATAGTTCATGCATTCTGTCTTCCCGGTATTTTTCTCCATTCCGACAATCGAAAGCGATGAGTATTGCAAAAGGTTATCAATAAAGGGCATACATTAGCAGATGATATTTTTATTTATTATGTCTCTCTTTACGAGCTAAATGTGAAGGCTCTAATGCCATTCTTTCTCCATTTAAAAGCGAACTTACTCCTTCGCTAGAACGCTGTTTTTCACATTCTGGGCAGTGACATTCGTCAACGTAATCCTCTGGTTGTGTGTAGGTTGTAATAACGCCTTCGTAGTTTCTTAAAATTACCTTGTTAGGACCTTGAGAAATCATATATTGTGGCATTACAGGAATTTTTCCACCACCGCCTGGTGCGTCAACTACAAAAGTGGGAACTGCATAGCCAGATGTATGTCCGCGCAACGCTTCGATAATCTCAATTCCTTTAGAAACAGGTGTACGGAAGTGTTCAATTCCCATAGAAAGGTCACATTGATAAATATAGTAAGGACGAACGCGAATCTTAACCAAATTTCTAACTAACTGTTTCATAACATGCACGCAGTCGTTAACACCACGAAGCAATACACTTTGATTGCCCAATGGAATACCTGCATTTGCAAGTTTAGCACATGCTTCTGCAGATTCTGGTGTGATTTCATTCGGGTGGTTGAAGTGTGTATTTACCCAAATTGGATGATATTTCTTCAACATATTTACCAAATCATCAGTAATGCGTTGTGGACAAACTACAGGAGTACGTGTGCCGATTCGAATAATCTCAACGTGTGGTATAGCACGTAAACGCTCAATAATTGACTCTAACATTGCATCGCTAACTAATAGTCCATCTCCGCCAGAAAGTAAAACGTCTCTTACCTGTGGTGTGCGTGCAATGTAGTCAATACTCTTCTGAATTCTTTCCTTCGGAGATTCACAATCGTGTTGACCCGCAAATCTACGGCGTGTACAATGACGACAATACATAGAACATTGGTCAGTGATGAGGAATAAAACTCTATCTGGATAACGATGTGTCAATCCTGGAACAGGAGAATCTTCATCTTCGTGCAATGGATCCAATAAATCTGCTCCAGCTTGATGAGTTTCTGCAATGGTAGGTACAGATTGTTTTCTGATGGGACAATTCGGATCGTTAGGGTCAATTAACGATAGATAGTATGGGGTAATAGCCATACGTAATGTCTTCAACGATTCTTTTACTCCATTTTCCTCTTCTGGAGTCAAGGTGATATATTGCTTTAATTGCTCTAAAGTTTCAATTCTGTTTTTTACTTGCCATTTCCAATCATTCCATTGAGCATCTGTAACGTTGGGAAAAAGTTCGTGTCTTCTGTTTGTTGCCATATCAACTTTATATTATTGATTTTTAATTGATTATATTCTTGTTTGTGTAACAATAAAATTTTGTCTCAGCGTTGGCAAAGATATGATTTTTTTGCTTATTTCTCGCTTTATTGATTCATGAATATAAGAAATTCTTCATTGGTTTTAGTCTTCTCCATCTGATTTTTGATAAATTCCATTGCTTCAACAGAATTCATATCTGCTAAGTGATTTCTGAGAATCCATACGCGTTGCAAAGTTTCTTGCGATTGCAATAAGTCGTCGCGGCGTGTACTAGAAGCTATAATGTCAACAGCTGGATAGATGCGCTTATTGGCTAATTTTCTATCTAACTGTAATTCCATGTTACCCGTTCCTTTAAATTCCTCAAAAATTACCTCGTCCATACGCGAACCTGTGTCAATAAGTGCGGTAGAAATGATGGTTAATGAACCGCCTTCTTCAATATTGCGAGCCGCTCCGAAGAATCTTTTCGGCTTCTGTAGTGCATTTGCATCTACACCACCAGATAGCACCTTCCCCGATGCTGGTGCATTGGTGTTGAAGGCTCTCGCCAAACGTGTAATGGAATCCAATAGAATGCAAACGTCATAACCACACTCTACCATTCTCTTTGCCTTCTCTAATACAATATTCGCAATTCTTACATGTCTTTCAGCAGGCTCGTCAAAGGTACTAGAAATCACTTCTGCCTTTACACTTCGTTGCATATCGGTTACCTCCTCCGGACGCTCATCAATTAGTAAGATAATTAGATAAATCTCTGGATGATTGGCTGATATAGCATTCGCTACCTCTTTCAATAATACAGTTTTACCTGTCTTAGGTTGTGCTACAATTAAACCACGCTGTCCCTTCCCAATGGGTGCAAAAAGGTCTATAATGCGAGTGCAGATGTTGGCATTCTGATGTCCCGTTAAATTGATCTTTTCGTCAGGGAACATCGGCGTTAGATAGTCAAAAGGAATACGATCACGAATCTCCTCCGGTAGCTTCCCATTAATTTTTTCAACTTTTATCATTGGAAAATATTTTTCACCACTTTTGGGAGGACGAATCTGCCCTAAAACAGTATCTCCATTTTTTAATCCAAAACATTTGATTTGAGACATCGAAATATAGATGTCATCAGGAGAGTTTAAATAGTTGTAGTCTGATGAACGGAGGAAACCACAATTATCTCCCTGCATAATTTCCAATACGCCTTCAGCCTCTACGGTAGTGTCGTATTCAGCATGGGAAACCATTTCCAAGTAGGCGTCTTGAGTTTCTTTTTCTGCAGGAGCCGTTTTTTGCTCTTTTTTCTCCGTTGTTTCTAATTTTTTCTCTTCAGTTTTGGAAGTTGTTTCTGCTTTGGATGCATTTGCGTTCATACGTTTTGCACCTTTCGCTTCCTCAACATTATCACTATTTTCCTTTCTCTTTCGATTGCTTTTTTGAGGCTTTACTTCAACTTTTTCCTCAACGGTTGCCTCTGCCTCTGTGGGCTGTTTCTCCTCTTGGACCTTAGGCGTTACTTCGTTAAATAGCGTTTCTACTGGTGTCGCAGTAGGTGCCTCCTCACTCTTCGAAGTCCTTTTTGAACTGCTTTTTTTCTTGTTCTCAGACAGACCTTTCGCTTGCTTTGCTGAACTAATAAGTTCTATAACTTCATTATAATCAGTTATTTCGCTTGGTATTGCTGCGTCTAGTTCTACGGAAGTTTCTTGCGCATTGATAGGCTCTGACGTTGGCTCCGCAACGATTGTGGAAACTTCAATTTTGTTTATTTTCTTGGTTTGTTTGGAAGTAGCAATAGGCGTCCCTTTCGACGATGCTAATCGTTTACGCTTCGGCTGTAAAGCTTCTGTATTATCCATATAAATTTTAGTTTTGTAAAGAATGTAGGAGAGAAATATTTGTTATTTATATTTTTAGATGAGATGAAAAATAACAGCTGCAAAGATAGTAAAATTTTTGGTTGCGCGATTAGGTTTTTTGTTTTTCTTTTTTCGCCGCAGGAAATAGTACGTTGTTGAGAATTAATCGATAACCTGCAGAATTGGGAAATAGATTTAAATCTGTTACGGGGTCGTTTACTAGGTGTTGATAATCTTCTGGATCGTGACCAGAATAGAAGGTAAAGGTGCCTTTCCCATACTCCCCGTGAATATATCTGGCTTCATCAAAGAGTTTGCTTTCTCCCATAATCAAAATGTGTGATTTAATTCTATCTTTCCTAAAACCAGTGGTTTGTCCCATAAATCCAGAAATAACGTTTTGGTGATTCTGACAAAGCATCGTCGGAACAGGATCCCATTTTGCTGAAAATTCAAATAGGGTAAAGTAGTCATTCTTTCTGTTGTGTAAGTGAACAGAGGGATCTACATCAATATCCGAAATTTCGTATGTATAAGGATTGGTGATAATTTTGAAATTGGTAAATGCAAAACAGTTGTCATAGTTAAGTTTGCTCTGTGCATCAGGGTCTATGGGGTCACCATCAAACATCTTATCGCAAATATCAACACCTTCTGCAGCTAAAGCTACATCATAACTGTCAGGACCAGAACACATTGCAAAAAGATAACCTCCGCCCATTACAAAATCACGTATTCGTTTCGCAACCGCTAATTTCATCTGAGAAACTTTGCTGAAACCCATCTTCGTTGCCATCTCTTCATTCTTCTTTACATCTTCAATATACCATGATGCATTGCGATAACTTCCCCAAAATTTACCATATTGCCCCGTGAAATCTTCGTGATGTAAATGAAGCCAATCATATTTGGGTAATTCCCCACTTAATACCTCTTCATCATAAAGTACTGTGTATGGAATTTCAGCGTATGTTAATACTAATGTTACAGCATCGTCCCACGGAAGTTTATTCTTCGGTGAATATACCGCGATTTTTGGAACCTTCTGCAATCGAATTTCATCCATATTGTTCTCTACAGCAGCAATTTCCGTTAATATTGCATTCGCTTGTACATCTGCAATTACCTGATAACTAACGTCTCTAACAATACACTCGTCTTCAATGAAATTGTTGTACGGACACATAAAACTGCCACCCCGATAGTTCAACAACCAACTCATCTCAACATCTCTTGATATAGTGTAATAAGCTATCCCGTACGCTTTTAAATGATTATTCTGCTCTAAATCCATAGGAATGAGTATGTACGATGCGCGTATAAAGGTTATTATGCCTATGAAAAAGATAAAAAGCGTCGCTCTTTTTATGATTTGATTTTTCATTATGAATTTCCTTCTGTTTGAAAATAAAAAACCCTATTTATAACTGATAAATAGGGCTTTTATTGTATGGAAACTGTCTTTTTTTCAAAATTCTACAATGTAGCTGCGATAGCAATGGAATAGAGTTTTGTTAATGAGGTGTCACCACGAGATGAAAGAACGCAAGGTACTTTGGCTCCTGCTACAAATGCTCCAATTTCTGCTTTGTTGAATTTCGTACAGCATTTATAGAATACGTTGGCACTCTCAATGTTAGGAAATAATAAACAATCTGCGTCGCCAGCAACAGGACTCTTCATCTTCTTAATTTCTGCAGCTTCTTTGTCTAATGCAATGTCAATAGATAGTGGACCTTCAACTTCTCCACCACTTAATTGACCTCTGTCAGCCATTTTTGAGATGATAGCAGCATCAACACATGCTTGCATTCCTGCTGACATCTGTTCTGTTGCAGCGATTAACGCAACTTTAGGCTTCTCAATACCAATAGCTTTGGCTGTACTTACTAAGGTTTTCAAAATCATCTGCTTTTGCTTCAAATCTGGTGCTAAAAGAATTGCACAATCGCTCACTACCAACAACTTATGATATGCTGGATTCTCAATTACAGCAACGTGGGTTAATACGGCATTTGGAGGACATAAGCCTTTCTCCTTGTTTAAAATAGCACGCATATATTTGTCTGTAGGTAATAAACCCTTCATAAGGATGTCTCCACCTCCATTATTGATGATCTCGCATGCTTTTGCTGCTGCTTTTACATCAACTGGTTCATGAACAATTGTGAATTTCGCTGCGTCAATGTTCAACTCTTTACATACGGATGCAATTACTTGCTCGTCACCAACTAAGGTCGCATCAACAATACCCATATCTACAGCGTTGTTTACCGCTTCAATGGTGTGACTATCATTAGCATACGCAGCAATAAGCCTTTTTCTAGGTTTTGATTTTACTAATTCAATTACTTGATCTAATTTTGTGATACTCATGTTTTTGTGTTTTTATTATTTGGAAAATTTCTTGATTTTTTCTGCTAAAACTTTTTTACAAACAGGACAAAAATTGTTGTATTTAATATCCTTCATAGTGCAGTCACGCCAAGGACGAAATACTCCTTCTGCAACATATCCACCACCCTCAAATACTCCTAACGTATTGTCATATTTCTTGTTATCTGGTGTAGGTACTGGTACCTCTGCTGACAACATATCTTTCCATTTACTTGCAAAATCTATCATTGTGGTTAAGTTAGGCTCTGCGGGTTCTACATTCTCTGGATAAAAATCGCGTACCGATACCTCAGAATTATAATATTCATCTGCTAATCCGCCAAATAGATGCCCTAATTCGTGTACGATAACATAGTCACTATGTTGACCAATACTATTTACTGTTGCGTAGAAGTTGTATATGCCTCCACCTCCATATTTGGGTGAATTAGCAACAATGATAATTACATCGTATGGTGCATCTTCCGCAATGTCATTCATCTTCCAAACATTTAAGCACATTAAGTAACGGTCAACGTCAATTACATTGTAACTACTATTGAGTAGTGTGTTTTTGTAGATGTTTGCATTAGGGTCAGTAATTCCTGATTCTTCAGAATAACCCTCTATCGCTCTGATGTTTATGTTGTTCTTATACTCATCGTATGGCGCACAATTGATGATATAATCCGCAAACTTTTTCATATCTGCTTTTAATATTTTCTTGTCCGCTTTACTATATCCATCAGGAATGAAAAGAATGTCAACACACTCTTCAGGATTGCCTCCTTTGTGTAAATTCAGAACTTTATACTCTTTCGTATAAGGCTTTACGCTCTCTTTTTGTGGGTCAAAACTTCCTTCGTATAAAACTGTTTTTTGATGAGAACGTGTGAAACTGCTAAATCTGTAGTTGATCTTTGCTTTAGGGTAGGGAAGAAGCATGCACTCTTCAAATTTTCCAACCTCTTTCTCTGCTCTCTCTGTAGATCTGTATTCTGTAAATAAACAGTTGTAATCTTTGCTGAAAATCAATTTCTGTGATGAAGCATCGAAAACTTCAAATAGCATATCTCCATATCTTTGCTCTTCAACTAAATATTCACGTGTACCGGTCCAGCCTTCACCTTGATAGTATGAGTCAATCTCAATCTTTTCAGAATTATTGTTCCCAATATGTAAATAATTGATTCTTAATGTCCTGTTTTCAAAAAAATGATCAAAGTGTTGAGCATCAAGACCTAAGAAACTGATGAGAAATATCCATAAAATCGCACATTTTTTCATTTGAATTTCCTTTCTTTTTTTTTGATTTTTACCTACCTTTTAATACAGATTAACAAGAACCCA
>Ga0233366_1000660_pt1 | contig 11051 bp, 7 predicted proteins | sample ElkDunMinimDraft_23_FD_191536 | JGI IMG/M metagenome (GOLD analysis project Ga0233366, IMG submission 191536) | Fecal eukaryotic communites from dung pellets of Tule Elk in California, USA - Elk Dung C4 | ecosystem: Host-associated > Mammals > Digestive system > Large intestine > Fecal | place...
ACAGAAGAGGGAAAAAAGTCTAGACGCGGTGAAAACAGATTTTTTTTTCCCGACCAGCCCAACTCTTTTGCCCAGTAGACCAATCCAAAAGTGAAAACAGTTATAAAAGATACCCAATTGTCGCCAAAATCCGAGAAAGCAAAGCCCATTTTGTCTCAATCGCAAAGATGCCACACCAACCGCAGACAAGTCTAAAAGAAAAAGGAAGGACCTCGAGATGACTTGGGACCAAGCATGACGATGTCTTCAAGAGCCTCTGATAAGGTCTCGTGGGCTCCAGCGTTGTGTCGTCGAGGTGAATAAGGCGGTTTGGGTCGTATTGGGTTCGAAAGCGTCGGTGTTTTGTCGTGGCCTAGTTGGTAGATCTGGGTGGACCAGAAGCTCTCCCACTGGCGCTGCATTGCTGATGTGTTCGCGCGAACACGAAATCAAAAGACGACAAGTGACCGTTGTTGTCGAACATCGCCCACAGAGGAAAGCCCCCCTCTTCCACACCCCAAAAAACGCCGAATCCCATCTATTGTTTGAACTCCGCGCAACTGACCCAAAAAGCAAGAAAAAAACAAGTAGTCCTCCCAAGTCGGACCTTCCATGTGTTGTCCTTTCCCTTGCTACTGGGAAGCAAGTGTTGAGTGGCAGCGAGCCGAGTTATGTATATCGTCTGAGGAATGTGATTAAAAGTGTTGTATCGGAATGCGAGGTCGCCCATATTCGGAGTGACTGCAGTTGAACAGAATTGCTGAAAAAGGTTGTACAGGGTGATTAAAACCGATTATCGATAAAGCGAAGAAAAGTTCCTGGTTGAAGTGCGAGTATGAAACGCCAAGTGGTGAAAAGACGCAAGTCGCTAAAGAATCACGTTGAACGCCGGTGAAGTCGGTTGGGTGCATCGCAGTCGACAGCATCTCAACCAAGGGATGTGTGGGGATGCATACGCGAGCTGGCTCGTCGAAATCATGCCCATTACCTGGGCTTGGGCTGGGGAGGAGGCTTGGGAACACCAGTGGTGTCGTACGCCCCGCGCCCAGAGTTAAGCGGTTGTGATCCTCGGACAATCATTGTGGCGGTTTTGTGGTGTAGTATATAGCGATGGAAGCTAGTAGACCAAAAGTTGCCATGTTAGCAGCTGTAATCACAAAAGGGGGAGAGCGCGCCCAGATATATATAATGCGAATTTGAAGATGCAGATGAGCCTCAAACACACAAGTTTGCGGCTTGCAAGGCACCGACTTATCGTCGCAAAAGTAAAGTCATGGGGTAAAAGTGCAGTGTAAGCAGCATTCTACTTCTGTGCATGGTGACTCACAAGTTGTTAGACCTTTGAATGCGACCAAAGGCAAGATGAGGTGGGATTGGCGTTGGTGAGGCGGTGATGCAAGGGAACAATAAGAGGCGCGCTGTTAAGCCTGCCGAATCGTATGCGATAGCGGTATATGTGCGTCCCTGTCAGATTTCGGCCCTTTGGGGATTCGTGGTATAGGGGTAGCTGAAGGCGACACCGAACGCGGGTGAGACGGGCAGTGGTGATCCCTTATGGCCACTCGTCGACAGTTGGTATTGGGGATTGGGGCGCAGTTACTGCAATCAAATAGGTCTTTCGTCGTCCCGGGCGCGTAAGCCTTAGAGATCAAGTCGTAACAAAGCGTGTCGGTTCTTTTGGAATCTTTTTGGAAGCTGGCGATGTAACGCGGATATGCCAATGTAGCAGAGGCAGTGTAGCTCAAAAAGTAAAGGCGGAAACTGAATCTGGTCTGCAGTAGTCTAAGCAGTAGTTCCGGCTGACGGTGATGCTGCAACGCAACAGATACTCGATCCCGATATATTAGAGGTAAAAGAAGACACGGGCCGGTGATGGTTGGAAATATGATGGAGACTCCAAGAAAAATTTCTCGATGAGGAAGGGAATCCGCCCGAGTCTTATACAAGATTGCTGGAACAGGGCGGAATGCTCAAATGGAAGGGGGTAGGTTGGCGTTGGCAAGCAAGCCTTCGAATCCTGGTACCCAGCTCCTGGTCGTCCAGGTACTGTACCTTGCTGGCCCCCGGGGGGGTGTCTCGTCTGGGCTGTCTCGCGTGCCTCTCCGTTATTACGAGTCTAAGGGTAATTAGGTACCGCGGTACCGCTGTAAAATCACTGACTGACAAAAGGAGTTGGGTGGTTTCCATTTTCAGTATACCAGTGGACAGACTCGGTGGATTTGCAAGCAAGGGGGTCCCTTGCTGGTTCCACAGGTTCTCCCAGTCCCACTGTCCCAGAGTTACAACGGAGCCCAGAGGATACAGAAGTACCTGATACAGTTTTCAGAGAAAACGGACTGATGATGTGAGATGCGAGATGCACACTGTGCCGTCCAGACGGTACCATCCGTTCTACTCAAGGCACGGACGCAAGAGCCACGCTTCCTGACCCTCCGACGTTGCGCTGTCACCATGGATGTTCAGGAGATGGGCGCTGTCCATGGTCAGGGTCGGGCCCCGTGAGCGCTATGAACCATCAACCGTCCTTGCCGTTGTCAGATACCTGCACACACCAGGGCCGTCTTGATTGCTTCAAGTTGCACGCAAGCTGCAATCAGCATGTCGAAAACGAGTTTGTGGTTCGGAGTTTGGCCCTATTTGAACTTGGAATATTGGAAGCCGGTCTACTCTTATGATTCCAGGCTGCATTGAATGTTGCATGGCCGCTGCACTTGCGCAAGCTTCCATTGCTGGCTGGTGATTACTTCGGCTCTGGCACCATATCTAAGCTCACAGCTTCGGGTCTGTTTTGGTGCTTATGCCGATGGTGTCCTCGGTTTGGGGTGGAATTTCGCTGTTTGATTATCGGGAGATATACTTTGCTGCGAACAGGTCCCTTCGGTGTGCGACATTAAGCACCCGACAATTACGATGCCGTCGTATAGAGTAGCTGAAGCAAGCAACAAGGTCTCTTTTCTTCCGATCGTCCAGAATTTGCAGCTGTCAAGGCTTGTTTCCGTCGCAACGGCGAGTAAAGTTGAAAAAAAAAAGTTTTGTTTCGGTATCATCGGGAGGTTTGACCGGGCAGGAGCACGGCCGGCGCCCAAACCTCTCGCCTGGCAGCAGTCAGGAATCCATGGCCGCAAGGTAATCAACCGCTCTCACTGGCACTCTCTGACATCCCCTGGTTGAGAAGGGAAAAGTGAAAATTTGCCCAAAAAAGTCCTGAGTAAGATTGGGGCAACACGGGCCACAGTTTCGAGATAGGCAAACGCCAATCTCGTGGACCCCTGGTCGCCCCCATTCCCCTTTCTGCGCCTCATCTTTATGAGCCACAGATCCAGATGCGTACACCGACGGCACATTAGAGTGGTGGGCTGCTTGCGACGAGACAGAGACGTGATCGCATCTGCGCATTGCCGGAAGACGAGGAGCAATTCCAGGATACTATAGCGTATATTCGGCGAGGACAACGGGCTGCGCCTCTCTTTCATTCCGAGGAATCCCATCACTGGTGCCGAGTATTGAGCCTCTTGTTGCTTTGAGCTGGCGGGATAACAAGCATTTACAGGCTTTCCCCACTAAGATTCGACCGATTGTCTCCAAGTCTCCTTAGGAACAGAACACCATTTAATGATGGTGTAGTGCGTATGTGATGGGCGGTCAATATTTTGAGCTCGACTTTTGAGCTCGACGACTTTATCAGCCAGTGATCATGTCTTGTCTGTTTTGGCTCAGGTTTTGTGGTGGTGGCTGTCAGGGTTTGGGATCGCGACTCGCTCAAGTGGTTGATCGCACAGAGTGGAATCGTTAGCAAAACTGTTGTTATTCCGGGGTCACCCCCATAAACCTCGTGATACACTGCAGCACTTGGTTCGTAGGAACTCGTGGGCGTACGACGTTCCCAGCATGCCCACACCACTCGGCGAATGGATCTTCTCAAGCGAAGTCAAGTCGGAAATGCTTCCAGCTCGGAACCAGGTGCGGTACTGAACATGGAAAACACGCCCGGATAATGCATGCAACCTGGACACTCCACTACTGCGAAGTACTACACCCGCCTTTTTGTTGCTGCTGGTCTTCGTGGCACTGCATCAGATATATGCCTATTATTAGGCCCGTTTGGTGATAGTGAAGTTGCCTGTCGTCCTCGGTGTTGGCTAACTTTGGATCCACGTTTCTTTTTGCTCATGGCATACGATGAATTCTTTTCGGGGCTTGGTCCAGATCAATGGCTCCCGGATCAGAGTCGCCGTCCAGACGACTACAGTAGGCTGCAGGCGGCAGCCAGCAAGCCACGAGCATCGGGGCCCATTGCAGTGATTCGGCCGTATAGAGCGAATCACGGGAAGCAACGAGTCCATCCGTTTGTCCTGCCCCAGCTTGAGTCAAGGCGGGCCCTTTTCAAACCACAGCAACTGCCAACCGGTAGCATCGCGGTGCGAACTGTCACGATTGTTCTCGTGCCAAGTCGTCGGACAGCACGACATCGCAAAGGAGCAGGAGCAACGCGGCGGGGACACACAGGGACCGATCAAAATCGGTCTTTTCGAACCCGGAGGTGGCTGCATGCTTTGCATCCAGATATTCTGCCCGATGATGTCGGGCTGCCATGACGCAGGCAGCACACTAAGGCACCTGGCAGATCTGGGCACCAGCGATATGGCTCCGGGGTCGCGGTGTGCCTGCATCGTGCAACAGTCGCGTGTGTGATGTGTGATGGACACACCTCACGGATAGCTCCTTGAGTGGCCCGGACTCCGGGTGCTGCTGCCCAGTCGACTCACCGCGAGCGCGGCCGATGATTTGCCAAGGGGCCGTGATTTGCTCTCCGTTGACCGACTGCGAGCCCGGACCGGGCCAGCCAGGATTGCTAGGTCAGTCCCACAGGAGATGATGATTACTTAGGCAATTCATTGCCGAATTCAATCATTGGAAATGATTTGAATGAATAGGAAGCCTCGTTGCACCGGCCACTCCAGATGACTCAGTTCAACTGGGCTGTGAGCGGGAGCAGTATGCAGGACTGTAGAGGTCGCGCCGTGTGGTAGCTTTAGCTGTTCTCTGTCAGGTAATAAGTCTGTAGGGCTGTGATCTGTGGGTGAGATGCAAAGCAACGGTGGGTTCAGGTAATAAACGTGCTTCATCCTGGGCTGCAACCCCAGGTCGGGTAAGACTCATCGGACTTGGGTCCGCCTCTTGCATTTGGAGGAGAAAAAAAAGAAGAGATCAATGTCAATGTCATCTTTCTTGTTGCTTTCTGATGATGTCGTCAGCCATACCGCAGCTTCTTGCTTTGCAAGATTTGGATGCATGGCTGAAAAGGATGGAGTTGACGTCGGTGCGGACCGAACGGAAAGGAAGGATGACACATCTCTCCAGGGCATGGCAGGCCCGGGGGCTGTTGTCAGAATGAGATTCGGTGGAGACAGGGCTCAACACTTGGGACAACCTACTTTGAGCAGGTGCGGACAAAAGTTAGCACTGTGCAGACGAAAGGTGCCTTCCGTTTCCGTTGCCTTTTGGCTGGAAAATTGGGGGACAGATTCATCATCAATGGCAGTCATCAGTCACGGCTAGATTGTCGCTTTTTGCTGCCACTCTACCAGGTATTAAGTCCCTTTCAAAACAGCGCCCGCGCCCCCAAAAACGAAGGCGGCAATCCCGTCGTTTATTGCACCCGGCTCATGTTATACTAACAAACGAGGATCATCAACTGTATCCGGGAACTTCAGAGGGGTCTGGGACCACGGCTACAATTGGACTAAGACTGTTTCAGCCTGGCAGCGATGCAGCGGCAGCGATCTGTGGAACGAAAACCTAGCAGCTAAAGTCGATTTCGCAGGTGAGAGTTGCAAAAGGGGAAAGGCCCCGATCTGCAACCACTTTCTCCAGACTCCGCAATTCGTTGGTTAAGCCTCAAGCGAACGTCCATTGCAGTTTGTTGAAGCAGTTCTGAAAGCGGTGCTGCCCAACAATAACAGTTCAACGGATGAGGGCAACCTAGGAAGAAGGATAATGTAACCTTTGGCGGATAACAGCTCAACCACCTCAACTAGGTGAAGCAGGTGTCGCGGCAACCAGCTCAAACCTGGAAAGACTAAAAGGTGAGAGATGATGGACCAGTCAGTAGGTAGTGATTGAGGATGCAACATGGCCGCCATCTCCGCAAGCTCCATGTCTCGGATAGAGGAGCACCCTAAAGTCCCCCATTACCGATAAGCTACATCTACCTACATAAATACAACATACAGCGTCAAGGTGACCGGGGAAGCATCCCGTTGCCAGTTCATGTCGTTGCTTGATGCTTCTTGGTGTTGTTCTGCGCACGACATGACGCATTTCATGCTGGACGGACTCTCTTGAGCTGGCAGACGATTACGCGTGTTCGTGATTGCATCCCGACCCTCACCGGGGGCTAAATGCCTGCAAGTGGTCTGTAAGAGCTGAAGGTGTAAGTGGTGTACCAACCATCGTATGGAGCGAAAACTGGTTGGTTGGCTGATGGTTGAACACGGTGCCTGATATTGTATTTGATTTTTTTGGGTTCCTGGCTTGAGGTGACCCGGAGTCAGACGGATTCAACGGGTCCGCAGCAGGAACTCGGATGTGGTGCGACGGCGGAACATAGCGAGCGACACAAGAGACACAGAGACACACAGCCGGGGGTGCAGGTGAACGAGACACGATCGCCTTTGGACAACCACAATAACCACAACCTCCCGTCTTCGCGACAGCCTCAGAGTCGCCCATGCAGATGACTTTGTTCCGAGGACACAACATTTAGTGACTTCCCGAAACACCAGCAAACCACCTCGGCCTGAGCTGCTTTGTAGCGCAAATAGCAATTGCGACAAGACAAAACGTGGGCTTTGCTTTTGAAATTCCAGGGCAGCCATCAACAACCAACTACGAAGTACCAACTCCAGTCTGAAGAAAAAAATTGAAGCCAAGCCAACGCTGTGCTCGCGGGCCGAAAAAGCCACCCCGTGCTGAGCTCAGGCGGCAGGTTCAAAATGACCTGGGTTGGTATATTGTATCTGTGTGCGCGTGTTGTAACGGAGGAAAAGGTATGATGTACCTTACTCTACGAAGTACCGGACGGGATCTGCCTGCCTGAGCAACTGAGAGGCTGTCTTGGATCAAACGGACGAGGTACCCCATATTACCCCCAACATGGCAAAAAATAACGGTGTTTTGTTTCGGATCGGGTAGATTGACAATAATCGTCGCTCGCAGACCATCAAATTTCCATTTCTTGCCCCTCGCCAACCTCGTTCACCAAAAACCTGCGTGCACAGGTTCCCCAATAACGAAACAATTCGGCCTTGGGGGACTGCTACCATGGTACAGGACCTTTGGGTATGCAGTCATTCCGATTGATGAGCGGCTCATCTCCCGGCTTCTTCTTGTCCACTGGTTCGCTGACGAGATGAGGGTTGTCCTGCAGCAGAAATCTTCTAGAAAGCTCATCCTCGTGGTTGTTCAGATCATCTTAGGCAGGAAGCTCTATCTGTGCGGCGTAGGTAGTAGTCGACAGCCCGTGTGCTGGTTGCCTAATCTTTCCGCAACGCGCAGTTGGAACATCCAGGTGGGAAGGCAGGTGCCGTCCTCTGGGGCTCCCGTGTCCCGTGGTGATTGCGGCAGGTACAGCACCAAACTACCTACACTGTACCTTTTTGCTGTGCCAGCTGCTCACAGCCAATTTGAAGGCCCGACTCGTCATGCCTTACCGAAACTTCCGCACCGGCTGTCTCCAACTCCCCACAATTAGTCTTGACCCAAACGACAAAACATCCAATCCATCCCGCCAGCCATCAATCAGCGACATACACAATATCTCAGTGGAGGGTGGGCTCTCAAACACCCGAGGCACCACATGAAAATGGCTGTGCGTCTGGTCACATAATCCCAAATGTCAGTCAGGTCTGCAAGGGCGCGAGGGTGCACAATTGTGCTGCCAAATCGTCGTATTTCAAGCAATCCATTAACGTTGTTTTAGCGATGCCGTGGCACCCCGCCTGAAATAGGTGCTGTCGTGCGATACGATGATCCGAGTATCTCCATCACCTGAAGTTTTGGACGCCAGACAGCTCTCTGTGTCTATCAATCGCTTGTCTACACCACACCTCGAATCCCGTCAATTCCATAGATCCGAGGTTACTTGGGACTGACATCATGCAAGGCTGGAACTTCATGCGCCGAGGGCCCAAGGCGTAACTAAAGTACGCGCGGCAACACGGCAGCAGCAGGGCAGCAAGGCAGCAGACAACCAGCACTGGACCGCACCCAGACAGAACCTGAAGCACAGCCTAAGGTCCCGGTACGGCAGACAAGAGGCAGAGTATGCATTGCACGAAAGCATACTCTTCGCACCAGCATATGGAACGTGAGATATTCTCTCTTCAATGAAGTCCCTCTGGAAATTCGGACCCCAACAAGGCCCTGAGACCTCGTGGACTCGTGCGCAGTAGCAGCACTACCACCGGAGCAGCAGCGCAGCCGCCCAGCCTGGCGCAGGAACGGTCCCGATTAAACGGCACAGGGCTGCACAGTCCTTTATCTACCACATCTGTAATGGCACCCGATATCTCCTGCACACGCCCAGGAAATTTGCGACCATAGCTACTTCGTGCCCTGTCCTAGCTACGATGGAGGCACAATCAACAGCCCTGCTCCGTAACGTCCTGGCAAACGTGTTTCATTGAGACAAAAAGACTCAAAAGCACGTCAAACATTCGACCCCGGCCACGATGATGATTCATCTGGCAGGCCAATACCACCAATAACCCTTGGCCGCCGGGTCAGGCGTCGATCAAAAGTCTTAGTGTAAAAAATAAGGCCGGTTCTGGCCAAACTTTGAGATTGGGAATTGCTTCATTGCACGTGTCGTCAAGCTGAGCTTCGTAATTGCCGATGAGCACAGCACAGGGTACGAACCATGTCCAGCCCAAGGCTCTTCACCAATTTGGCCCCCTATCCGGAACGGAAAGGCTGAGAAAACCTGGCCAAAGTACACGGTACTTGGCGCTCATGGCCTCATTCAAGTCTCGGATACCTCCGTCCCGCAGCCTGTACCTGACTGGCTGCCGTACCGTCCAGTACCTTGCAGAGACAGGAGGTGCCACAAAAAACACGCCGGAGGACCGAGTGAACGGGATCTCTTTCAGGGTTAATAAGTGCGTTCCTGCATTAGCCTCAGCCCGCTTCGAGGGGGGCAATGGGATGGCAGAAAAACAATAGCTTTCTGCTATTGTCGCTTTATCGCAGAGAACGGGCACCCAAGGCTCGTCTCGAGCTCACTGTATCGCGCAAATTCGCGCAGACACGATGTTGAATCAGGATATTTTTTAGGACTTGGTTGTATCGTCGTTTTGCTAACCCTCACCTCATTCTGCTTCAGCCAACCATTTCGGTTCCGCGGCTCCGTATTGCGGGAGGAGTCTTCACCTTACGCGTCAGCTAAACCTTTCGAGTCCATCACTTGGAAGCCCGGCCAAAGCCATTTTTTGGTTGTGATATTACGTCTCACGATCGTCGCTTGACAGTCGGGCGGTTCAGGAAAGCTTCCCATTCCTCAGCAACCAACCACTCACGGCCGCGCTCGCGGTCCAGACGAGGCCGCCCTCTCAGGCCAGTGGTGGCAGGAACGTGATGCATCCAGTCCTCATCATGTGACGGTAAACAGGGACACCCCTTGGGACGCCATCGATTGCGTCTGCGGCTTGCAACTTGTCAGGCAGGGTTCTCCCTTCTGCATCGCTTTTATCTCAACCGTCGGGCTTCAAGCCCATTGGATCTGCTACCCAAACACAAGACATGATAGTGCCAAATAGCTGGACGGGTGTTCCAGACCCAGCACTCGTCCACACTATATTTGAGATCACTTTGTTTACACAGTCACGACAGTCTCATCCTTGCCCGAACGGGCGACCACCTTTCAAGCCACGATATCTCAGCTTATGTCCGTATAAAGGCCGTTGCTACTCCGGGATAAACAGGTGGTGAGATGGATGGTTCTGGGCCTCATGGGAGGTTGGGACTTTTCGTTGGAGGGTGGCCATCGCTTCCCTTGGCAGCCGGCCCGGTGCAGTCTCATTTTCCAACTTGGATCGTCCTTCATCTCGTTACGATTTTTGAGATAGGCGAAGTCCTCAAGCGATTTTCCCATTTCCATTTTCGCGCTGCCCCAGATCCCTGCTAGCCAGGTCCTGACCGTTGAGCTTTGACTCAAACCACGCGGCGGACAGACAGAAAACGGTGGTGCAGCGCACAGTGCCTCACCGAGGTGTCCCAGACCTCAGCACACCTTGGTCGTAACGGTGGCCGAATGGACACCGACCGTACGAAACAGGTGAAAGACGCGGAGTCTCAAGACGCGACTACCCTCACATCTTTTTTGACCGGCAGAATTATGCCGGTGTAAGTCAGTGGAGGCAACAAGTCCCGTCCAACATGCCGTCGGGAGATCACGCTTTGCCCATATAAAATGAAAGCGGTGTGTAATTTCTTTTGATAAGGACCGCCGTATCTCTAAGCAAGGGTGCTGCTAACTTGGCGTTAGGGGTGTGCTCCGTTTGGTTCAAGCTATCCAGACCATGTGACTTGGCTCCCAATTTCTGAGCATGGAGCCCGACACATTATGGAGAGATTGAGAGCGCTGCTGGGCCTGGCGGCAGTTTGCGTCACATGAGCTTGATATGATTCTTCAGGACGACCCTATCTTCGATATGAGAGAGAAGTATGAAGTTCGACCACTGTCGTCACACGCGCGCTGCAAGCTGTTTAGCTTGGGCTTCATGCTGAGCAGAGGACCATCAAGTGATATCCTCCCCTCCAGTACTCCTCTGTACCGTTGGCCAACCTCGTGGCGCTTGCAGTGAGAAGCATCCTGCAGGAACGAAGCAACCAAACTGGGGATGGTCAATGTCGGGGTCGGAGGGTCAGGGCACGGCACGCAGCGGCATGGCGTACACCATTCCACGGTAAAAAAATTAAGGTCACTACTTCTGGAAAAAGAAATTCTAACCGTTTACAGGGTTAACAGTGAGAAAGTTGCCACAAACGGTTAACCCTTGTAAGTAGTGACCTTA
>Ga0233366_1000661_pt1 | contig 11015 bp, 7 predicted proteins | sample ElkDunMinimDraft_23_FD_191536 | JGI IMG/M metagenome (GOLD analysis project Ga0233366, IMG submission 191536) | Fecal eukaryotic communites from dung pellets of Tule Elk in California, USA - Elk Dung C4 | ecosystem: Host-associated > Mammals > Digestive system > Large intestine > Fecal | place...
CCGCCAGATTCAATCGCTTAACCACTGACTTTCTTGTCAAATTGTCAGCAACCGTAATAACCAGCTTCCCGCAATACACATGATTTAAAACTGACCGAGCCGCACTGATAGGCCCATAATAAATATCCCCCCTCTTGACCAGCTTTTTATAACGATCATCCAAGTAAGCGGCAATCCTGCTCGGGGCTGCACTCTCAATCATCTCCTGGATACCCTTGCTATGTCCCCCATGCCCAACTAATATATAATTCATCTATGCCCCACTCCTCGAATACGAGCGGACTTATCATAATAAAACACAGTCGTCTGCCTCCTTTGTTTAACTCCCTCTGATGCCAAAACCCTGCTAAGCCAAATTCATGGTAGCTCCCATACCTTCCCACTATTAAAGCGAAAAGGAGAATAACAGCGGATGTCTCACTTAGACTTCATGCTATCATCAAGGTAATGACGTATGTATATCCGCAATTCAGTTATTATTCTTCCTACCCTACTTTTGATTTAATCATTCGGGATACCAGTCTAAACTATGTTGGTATCTCACTTAAAATTTAATCATTTTCAGAAGAATAATCTTTTTACTTCCGTTGTATGATGAGGTTGGTCCACAAGTTGGATCAGCTGCCCTATCTCATCGATGAATCAGAAGGAATATTCCCATTATAAATCAAATAGATTGCCTTGTTATCAAAGGAAGGGAATTTCTATAAGATCGTTTTGTGTATCGTTATGATTATTTGTTGCCGCCTTTAAAACATGATTCAGGAATGGCTGGAGCGGACCTCTAACGCAGGTGCTTCTTTATACCTATTTGTTCTTCATTAAGAACAAAAGGAGCAAGAATATCAACGGAGGAGAAGCTGGCATAGCTACCCTTTAATTTACTTAAGTGTAAATAAATATATCCACCCGCGATCATTTATTAGTTAGTTGTTTTGAGCATTGGGATTTTAGTTCTATATTAAGAATCTTATAGGATAAAAATACCATTTTATAATTTAACTTGTCAATCAGATATTTATGTAAACAATTTCGAACGAATAAATTTTTCGGCAGATTTTTAGAAGCTAGATTGAAAGAATCATTAAACAGTTCCTAAAGGCAAATCACACGAGGAAACAATGAAGGGAATATATTTTATTAAAAAAGTTTATCATGACATATTGACTTTTATTTCATAAGCATTTATATTAAATATTGTCTTAAACATTTCACATACTTGATTCCGTAGCTCAGCTGGGAGAGCACCACCTTGACAGGGTGGGGGTCGCTGGTTCGAACCCAGTCGGGATCATACCTTTTAAGAAGGCTTAAACCCAATTGTATAAAGGGTTTGAGCTTTTTTCTTTTATTGAGTAAAAACCCAATTTCTCCTGTATTTTTATACATTGCACAAAGACTGCACAGAAGCTGCACGAGCCCAGTCATTCCAAGGGGTTCAGCTGTCTCCATTGTTTCCTTTAAATCCAAAGTGTTCACCAAACTGATTCGCTGTCCGCTTCTGCATTTCCTCATTTGTATGGGAATAGGAATCGAATGTAATCCCGACTGGCATGTCCAAACCGCTAAGAAGATGGCCAATTGGACTCGGGAAAGTGGACTCGGGAAAGTTCAAAAATGGCTTAAAAATAGCTAGCTATCGGTCTATTCCTGGTGAAAAAGCAAAAAAATAAAGAAGGAATTCAGAAATTGCCCCATATAGAGCAGCCATTCTGAATCCCTTTTGTCTACAATCTAAAGCTACTAATAAAATTAGTAGCTTTAGTTATTATTACATAATAAAATATTTACCTCAGTTTCCACTGAGGAAGAGCCCGTTCCTCGTTGATATCTTCCAAAACATTTGGACGTTCGTACCAAGCTTTACTTCGCCAAGATTACAGTTTAACACATTTGTTGTAAGTTCTTCACGGTCTAAAGCAAGCGCAAATGCATTATCCAAAGAGTCAGAACCATTGTAAAGAGCTTTTTATTATGTACACACCCGTTCCACCTATATTCATTTATTTATGCGTTTACTTAACCTAACACCCCATTTGTTGCAGTCATCGCGATAATAATACATGCCCACATCAGTTTGTATGCTGATATAGCATTATCGCAGGTAAAACGAACCGTAGTAGGGTCAATTTGTTCCACTAATGGAATGGTTGTTGTCATTTTAGCTTGTTGTGAACCTTTAAATTGCATTTGGAATGTTATCGGGCCCTCAAGTACCATTGGTTTTATTGATTTTGCTTTTTTGACTGCTGCCTCTGCTTTTTCACGAATCTCTTTCTGTGTAATATTCGGATGAATTAATTCAGCTGAAAACCTGTCAATAGCTCTTTTGACTATGGCTGCTTCTACTTCAGGCAATGTCTCTTTTACTTCTGCTGCATAGTAATCATCTCCACTGATAAAAATCGCGGGGACTCCCATACTGCCTGCTACAATTGAATTCATTTCTGTTTCTCCGACAACTTGGCCGTTGATCTTTACTTCATTGACGCAAATTCCGGCAAGCGTATGGTTTAGGACAGAATCTGACGCTCCTTCTCGTCCGTGATGACCTACAAACATAATTCCTGAAAAAGAATCATCAAGTCCTTCTAATTGACACATAACCCTGTTATTTCCTGAAATCAGTTTAGCTCTTTCGTCCAATGCTTCTATGATTATATTTGACATATTCCCATGCCCATCGGCTACCACGATTTCAGTGGCACCACCATTGAAGGCTCCCTCTATTGCTGCGTTTACATCATCAGTCATTAATTTGCGGAAACGTTGATACTCTCCAGATGATGAAATCTGTTGAACTGTCGCTACCCCTGTAATACCTTCCATATCGGCTGAAATAAAAAACTTCATATCTCTTTTCCTCCCTTAATTTGCACAAAAAGTTTCAATAATTAATCTATGAATACATAAAACTTCTAGCGCCTATATTTTTAAATAGATGACCAACACTTGTGTGATCTCTATAGATTAAACTTTTGATAGCCTTCATTTGGTTAGTAACATTCCCAAACCAATCAATAGATGCTTCATCGAATTTACTAAGAAGATTATTAAGTATAAAGCTCAAGCTCTAGAGCTTATACCTGTTAGTTCTTTCAATTATTTTCACAATTATTCACCCCCTTCAAATATTCAAATGAATTCTTATATACATCGAATGTATTTAAGTATAAAAATCGATGAATTAATTGGTAATTAATATCATATATGGGAATCAAAGTTATTGTATATCTTGAATTTTCGGAAATCAAATTAGATGATTATTTTAGAGTGATATGGATAGCGATGTTAAAATATGTAAATTTGCTAGGACAGGGCTTACACTGTCTAACAGTGAGTAGTTGATTTGAAACTTGCCTATGGTAAATGCTAGAGAACCCTACCTCCACCCATCAGCTATTTATCCTATACAGATTGCACAAAAATTGCACAGTATTCCTACAAACAATGTCTATCGATTCAGCTTGTATAATTAATCACTGGTACTCTGAATTAATGGACTAACTGGACTCTATTTATGCATATGTTGCGTATTAAATTCAGATTAGTAAATTGAGAGGGTGGGTCGATGATTCGAACCCAGTCGAAATCATACTTTTAAAGAAGGCTTAAACTCAAGTATATCAAGGGTTTGAGCCTTTTTTCTGTTTTCAGTAAAATGATCGTTCCCCCTGTATATTTATACATTGTGCAAAGGCTGCACATAAGCAGCACGAGCCCAATCTTTCCAACAGTTCAGCTGTCTCCTATATTTCTGTTAAATCCAAAATGTTCACCAAACCGATTCGCAGTCCGCCTCTGCATTTCTTCATTTGTGTGGGAATAGATATCAAGTGTAATCCCGACTCTGGCATGTCCAAGCCGCTCACTATCACTTTCGATTTCTCTCCCATTCTCATAAGAATCACCACATGAATATGCCCAAGATTGTGGAATGACTTATAAGGAACTTTCGCTAGCTTAATTAAACGTTTAAACTTCCTCAGCAAATTACGCGGCTCAATATATGTTCCTGAAATTAGTGTTTATTATCATAAAACAAAGATAAAGGTAAAACCTTCGTAATTACTCGGTTTCAGCTACGGTAAATAAATATTCCAAGCCATATTCACATACAAATCTAATATGATTAAAAAACAGAACCGCCTGCTTTAGTGGATAGAATTTATGCATAGCACAGAAGTTCTTTATGATAAAATTAGGTTTGCATACTATTAATGAAAGAGAAGAAGGTCTTTTATGAAGAAGATTATTACTATTAGCTTTGTTATAGTATTGATTATTGGTGTGTTGGGGCTTTTCGGCTTCTATATTTGGTCCCAACAAACGTACAAAGCATCAGAAGAAGTTGCCTCTTATGTAGAGTTAGATAACATTCAGAAGGAAGAAAACTGGCTTGTGTTCGAACCTAAAGAAAAAGCAAAAAGCGGGATCATTCTTTATCCTGGGGCAAAGGTAGAGCCTGAAGCGTATAGCTATTATGCACAAGGTATAGCGGATAAAGGTTATTTGGTGATTGTTCCGAAAGTCAACTTGAACTTTGCCCTACTCGATATTAATCAGGCGGGTTTAATTATGGATGAGTTCAGCGATATCACAAATTGGTATGTAGGCGGGCATTCACTTGGCGGCGTGGCTGCAGCATCTTATGCTTACGATTATCTCGAAGATGTAAGGGGGTTAATCTTATTAGGTTCCTATCCGAGCAATTCCAGCGATTTTTCGGAAACTGACCTTCCCACCCTCTCCCTCTATGCCGAGTTTGATGGATTAACGACTACTGATAAAATAGCTGATACAAAATCTTTACTTTCGTCTGACGCAACCCTATATGAAGTTAAAGGCGGGAACCATGCCCAATTCGGAATGTATGGAACGCAAGACGGGGACGGGAAAGCCACCATTTCGCCAAAAGAGCAGCAGGATGAAATCGTAAAAGAAACATTAAAATGGCTGAATCATTATCAAAGATAAGGGCCAGGTTTCTTTTGCCCTTTCGGATACAGCTATAGCCCGCCCATGAAATGGGCGGGCTATTTTAAACTTTTTATCTTTCATTTTCTCCTATTCTATATAAAAGCAAGTGTCTCCTGCATCCGCTGGTTATTGTGATAACTTAGTCCCCATGACAACGGTTAGTATTAACAGAGCCTATCATTAACTTGTACGGATAATTTTATGTTTATAGGACTGAAGAATTGTGTGAACAAAACATATTACAATAGCCTTTGTAGTATAAGACCTCTAGGAATTTTATCCTGTTTTCATTTCTATTTTTCCCATAAAAAACATATACTTTTTTACTCTCCATAATATACCAGGGATGCTTTGCCCAAAATTCAACTTTAATTCCAATAATGATGAATTTAACCATATATTCCCGATTCTATATTGACATGTACGTATATGTGTTTTTATAATTAACTAAGAAATGAATGAATGCGTTTTCATTTCCTTTTCTAGAAATCTTTTTTTCGAAGGAGGGGCGAAGGTTCACAAAAGTTAACGGCTTTCTATGCACTTAGTTTGTTCGATGAACAAATAAAGTAAAGGTGGGAAAATAAAAATGAATAAAAAAATGCTTTCGCTAATTAGTGCTTTGCTATTGTTTTCGGTATTCTTTTTGGCAGCGTGCAGTGGCGGCTCGGAAGATTCTGCCCCTGCGAATGCAGATGATGTGAAAACTGCTGGTGAAGATATTGAAGATGCAACGGAATTATCATTTTGGACCTTCGCCGGAACACATGCTACCTTCTATGCCAATGCTGCTGATCGCTGGAATAAAGAAAATCCTGATAAAGCAATCAAATTGACTGTTGAAAACTATCCATTTGATCAGATGCACAATAACTTGCTAATGGCCTTGCAATCAGGCTCGGGCGCACCGGATATAGCAGATATTGAACTTGCTAAATTCCCGAATTTTCTAAAAGGTGATGTTCAGCTAGAGCCGCTTAATGATTTGATTGAACCTGAGTTAGATAGCTTCATGGAAGAAAGAATCAACATCTATGCGAAAGACGGAAAGTATTATGGAGCCCCAACCCACTTAGGCGCATCAGTAGTTTACTATAATACAGAAATCATGGATGAGGCTGGCGTGGATATTGACTCAATCAAGACGTGGGATGATTATGTCGAAGCCGGGAAAAAAGTCGTTGAAAAGACCGGCAAGCCGATGACAACCATTGCAGACAACTGGTATGGAATTTGGCCTTATGTTGCTCAAAAAGGCTCGGATTTCTTTGACGAAAAAGGCAAGCTGACTTTAGATAATGAAAAAAATATCGAAACCTTAGAATTTATCAATGACCTCGTCAACAAACATAAAATTGCTGAACTCGCTCCTGGCGGACAGTACCACACCGAGGAATTCTATGGCTTCATGAATGATGGCGGTCAGGCATCCTTAGTCATTCCGATGTACTATATGAAAGACTTCACAACATATATGCCTGATCTTGAAGGCAAAATCCAAATCCGCCCTATGCCGAAATGGTCTGATTCAGACTATCAATCTGTCACAATGGGTGGAACAGGCACGGCTGTCACGAGCCAATCCGAACATGTCGAATTGGCAAAAGAATTTTTATACTTTGCTAAGTTATCCAAAGAAGGAAACATTCAGCTATGGAAAGAATTAGGCTTCGACCCACCTCGCTGGGATGTGTGGGAAGACCCTGCAATGAGAGAGGACAATGTGTATTATCAATACTTCCACGAGGATATTTTTGATGTCCTATTAAGTGTCAAAGATAATGTAGCAGGCATTCAGCTTTCTGAGTATACACCTGACGTTTTAACAGAAATCGATTCTAATATCATGCATAAGGTACTCAGAGAAAAATCTCAAACACCAGAAGAAGCGTTAAAACAGTCAGCTGATACTGTCAGGCAGAAAATAGGAGATCAAAACTAAATCTGCACAAGATGATGGACATGCCGAAACATGTCCATCATCTCTAATCTTAATAAGTGAGAAGGGATAATATGTTTGGCATAAATGTGAAAAAAAGAGATAATCCTGCCCATTTGATGACGCCCAAAAAAGAAAACAGGCTTTTGAGATTTCTTAATTCCAAAAAAGTCGTCCCATATGTTTTTGTCTTTCCATTTATACTGTCCTTTACAATCCTTACCCTTTATCCGACAATCCAAGCCGTAATCATGAGCTTTCAGAGAATATTGCCTGGAAATGTTGAGTTTATCGGATTACAAAACTATTCAAGGATTTTTAATGATACTTTTTACAAGGCGTTAGCCAATTCCACCATCTATATGATTCTAACCGTGCTGATTTTAATCTCGATCCCCATCCTTTTGGCTATATTATTAGATTCCAAGCTGGTGAGATTCAAAACCCTCTTCCGTTCGGCGCTTTTTATCCCAGCCTTGACCTCCATCATCGTGGCGGGTGTCATTTTTAGGCTCGTTTTTTCCGAATCAGAGAACGCGATTGCGAACCAGATCATCGGATTCCTTGGCTTTGAACCAGTCCAATGGCAATTCACGGCCTGGTCAGGAATGTTTCTCATGGTGATGATGGCTTCCTGGAGATGGATGGGAGTCAATGTACTATACTTCTTAGCCGGGCTGCAGAATATACCAAAGGAATTATATGAATCTGCTGATATTGATGGCGCCAATATGTATCAAAAGTTTAGGCATGTTACATTGCCATTTCTAAAGCCAATCATCATATTTGTGACAACCATAAGCATTATCGGCGGTTTTCGTGTGTTTGAAGAAAGCTATGTGATTTGGCAAGGAAATTCACCCGGTAATATTGGGCTGACTCTTGTTGGATTATTGTATCAGCAAGGCATACAACAAAATGACATGGGCTTTGGCGCTGCCATTGGTGTCATACTTTTGCTGATCATCTTTGTTGTAAGTATCATCTACTTGCTGTTAACAGGTGCATTTAAACGAGGTGACGAGTAGGATGAAGAAGAATGAAATGCTCATTAAATTGATTGTAAATATATTTTTTATCATTGTGGCGTTTATTGCGTTATTCCCTTTATTGAGTTTGATTATCTCCTCTTTTCGCCCTTCTTCTGAATTAATGCGAAATGGGATTTCCTTTTCAATAAACTGGAGTCAGCTCTCGCTAGCCAATTACACGCATATATTCACTGAATCTCCCGCTTATTGGAAATGGTATGGAAACAGTTTGATTATCTCTTCCTTAACCATTGTATTCTCTCTTTTCTTTTCGTCTATGGTCGGCTATGCTCTCGCCGTTTATAACTTCAAAGGAAGGAATCTGCTCTTCCTCTTTGTTCTAGTGATCATTATGATCCCGTTTGAAGTGCTCATGCTGCCGCTGTATCAATTGATGATTGATCTCAAATTAATTAATACGTATACGGGCGTCATGCTCCCGTTAATCGTGGCACCGACTGCGGTCTTTTTCTTCAGGCAATATGCACTTGGCCTCCCTGCCGAGCTGATGGACTCTGCCCGAATTGATGGATGTACAGAGTACGGAATTTTCTTCAAAATCATGGGTCCATTAATGCTGCCCTCCTTCTCTGCCATGGCGATTCTGCAGGGCTTAAACAGCTGGAATAATTTCTTATGGCCATTGCTCGTCGTCCGGTCCAATGATTTATTTACCTTGCCTATCGGGTTGGCTACTTTATTAACCCCATATGGAAACAACTATGACACATTGATCGCTGGGGCTGTCATGACGATTATTCCAATCATTATTCTCTTCATTTTCTTCCAGCGCTATTTTGTTGCCGGCTTAACATCTGGCAGTGTAAAAGGATGAACCAATTAACGAATGATAGCGAGGTGACAGTACGATGAATGCCCAGCGCATTGTGAATACGCTAGACAAAATTTTCACTTGGATCATGAGATTAGCAGCCGTCAATGCCTTATGGTTTTGGTATACATTGAAGGGGCTGATCGTTCTCGGGTTTTTCCCGTCTACATTATCAGCTTTGAAAATCTTCAGGAAATGGAAATTGGGAGACTTTGATTTTCCAATCTGGAAAACATTTAAACAGGAATATCACGCAGAATTTCGCAAGTCCAACATAATAGGCTGGATACTGGCGATGGCAGGAATGGTTCTATACCTTAATTATCTAGCCATTCAAAGTGTGGACAGCGTCAGCATCCTTTCCCATGTGGCATTTTATTTGCTGATTTTCTTCTATCTCACTCTAGTCATATGGTCTTTCCCGCAGCTGGCCCATTATGATGGGAAGATCTCACACTTCTTCAAGAATGCGATTATCATAGGGTTTGGACGGATTCACTATACGATTGCTGTCACCGTTTATATTTTTGCCGTGTTATATGTTTCATTAAAATTCCCAGGTCTTCTTCCCTTTTTCACGATGAGTGGCATTACTGTTGGCTGGATATGGATTTCAATGGATTTGTTTCAGAGGAACGATCGAAAAATGAATAACGAATTTATTGCTGGAGAGGTGAGCTAAATGACTTTTAATCATCATAAAGCCAAAATGATCCTGGATAAGTCGTTTAAAATATCCGAGATTAACCCGAAGATATATGGATCTTTTATCGAACAATTAGGCCGTGCCGTATATGGCGGCATTTACGAACCAACTCACGCCACGGCTGATGAGCATGGGTTTCGTCAGGATGTCATCGAATTGGTGAAAGAGCTGCAGGTACCGATTATCCGTTATCCTGGCGGTAATATGGTATCAGCCTATAACTGGGAAGATGGCGTCGGTCCTAAAGAGCTGCGTCCTAAACGATTGGAGTTGGCTTGGAGTTCCCTTGAGACGAATGAGGTTGGCACCAATGAATTTGCCACATGGGCGAAGAAGGTCAATGCCGAAGTGATGATGGCCGTGAATCTCGGGACACGCGGGATTGATGCTGCACGAAACTTAGTCGAATATTGCAACCATCCGGGCGGAACATATTGGAGCAATCTTCGAAAAGAGCACGGGTTTGAGGATCCGCATCAGATTAAAGTATGGTGTTTAGGAAATGAAATGGATGGCCCGTGGCAAATTGGCATGAAAACGGCATATGAGTATGGACGCCTTGCAGCTGAAACGGCAAAGGCGATGAAATTAGTCGACCCTTCCATCGAATTAGTCAGCTGCGGCAGCTCAGGCTCTGGCATGGCAACATTCCCTGAATGGGAAGCTGAAACACTCGAACATACATATGAATATGCGGATTATATTTCTCTCCATCAATATTATGGGAATAAAGAGAATGATACGGCAAACTATTTGGCCAGCACATTGGATATGGACAATTTCATTAAAACCGTTATCGCCACTTGTGATTATATGAAAGCAAAGAAACGCTCCAAGAAAACAATGTATTTAAGCTTTGATGAATGGAATGTCTGGTTCCACTCTAATGACCAGGACAAGCAAGTAGAACCTTGGTCCACTGCGCCTCCGCTATTGGAGGATATTTATACATTTGAAGATGCCCTCCTTGTCGGCAGCATGCTCAATACATTGCTGAAGCATTCCGATCGCGTAAAGATGGCCTGCATGGCACAATTAGTGAATGTCATCGCGCCAATCATGACAGAAACAGGCGACGGCATTTGGAAACAGACCATTTTCTATCCATACTATTACACGTCCGTCTATGGACGGGGAACGGCCCTGCACTCAATTGTTGATTCTCCTATGTATGACAGCAAAGACTTTACAGATGTCCCTTATTTGGACCAGTCAGTCGTCTACAATGAAGACAAGGATGAGCTAGTCATATTTGCGGTCAACCGCCATTTGGAGAATCCATTAGTCGTCGATGTGGATATCCGCTCCTTTGAGGGCTATCAGCTAGTCGAGCATATCGTACTCGAGAATGACAATCCGAAAGCCATCAATACAATCGGAAATGAGCAGGTAAAGCCTCGAAATAGCGATCAGTCTTATATCGAAAACGGCACATTGGTGGCCGCACTGCCTAAGCTGTCTTGGAATATGATTCGTCTTAAGAAACAATAAGGGGACAGAAGAACCTTGATCACCGTTCTCATATAA
>Ga0233366_1000667_pt1 | contig 10944 bp, 16 predicted proteins | sample ElkDunMinimDraft_23_FD_191536 | JGI IMG/M metagenome (GOLD analysis project Ga0233366, IMG submission 191536) | Fecal eukaryotic communites from dung pellets of Tule Elk in California, USA - Elk Dung C4 | ecosystem: Host-associated > Mammals > Digestive system > Large intestine > Fecal | place...
CACTGCGTTGCCTGCTTTCCTGCATGAAAGGGTTGGGAAGGATGGAGAACACATGATCAAAGGCACAGAGTTCCGCCGTAGATGGGCGGTAATGGGGCACATGCACCGGATGGATGGTTCAGGACTACCTTACGCATGACGGCCTGGGCCGCAATGAAACAGATGGTGAAGATGAAGTTCGGAAGTCAGGAGACCAAGACCGAATGTGAGAAATGCCAACAGCGGAAGGGCGGGGGAGAATCGTTAGGGGGACTCGGTCAAAGGATGCTTTTGTGGTAAGTAGGTAGGTATGGGATGATAGATGGTTTCATGCGTACATCATGATATTCACAGTGGTTTCCCCCCTGAGTTACTACTGGAGACTGGTCTCCGTTGGCATGAGGGTGGTGAACATACTAGAGTCGAATTGTGGCCTGGATGAAAGGGGGATCAAAGAAATGTTGTCTGTTAGGTGGGACTGAAGTTTAATGTTGCCTCTTGTTAGGTGAATTTCTTTCTTGAGTATGGATCATGATGTGTACCTAGATAGGTAATACTCCCGTCGTTCCAATGATTCCGGTTCCTTAGTATGCCACATTGTTCTTCAACTACATTATATTAGTAAACTACTAGTAACACATACTACCTTATCTGACCTTCAGAACTAGTCAGTCAAGCAGACTCGTTCGTTCAATCTTGAGAGACTTGTTTGTTGTCCAACCAGACTACTAAAGGTATACAGTGACAGTATCTTGTTGGGCCGTCTAAGTCGGTGCATCTTCAATGTTATCGCCATCTTGAAAACAGGCGCTTTTAATATTTGGCATGATCAATGCCATGATTCGTGCTAGCTATTGCCATCAAGATAGTATGATTGTCACCTTGCATGGTCCGTTCAATTTTGTGTTACTTGCGCTCGAGAAGTTGTGTTACTCGGGAGCAAGCGAATTCACGGACGGCCTGGTCCTTGCCGTTACTGACGGATGCCGAGACAGAGTCGGAGGACACATTCCATGTGTGTCTTGTTGCCCACTCATGGATCATGGATGTAAGTAGTAGGTGTTTTGTAGTTCACAGTCCGAGACGGCAACTGGTAGAAATAGGTTAGTACCCACGATCAGGATGAAAGGCCTTGATTCAATGAATCCAAATTGAAGACGGGAAGTCGACTAGTAGTGTGTCCATTCTTGGAGTACCAGTGACCCAGAGAGAGAGAGAGTTCATCAAGATCATTCAAGTCCGTAGCGGGGGGTCGGCCTGTTAAATTTGTTGTTGCCTGACCGTAATCAGGAAACTACAGTTCCTCGGCGCCTACCGTCAAGCAGGTGTTGGCCACAAACTACCGTAGGATTAAAAACTACCGTAGATTTCGCTTCAATCTACAAGGACATGCAAGGTCTTGGAAACCAGGCCGTCTAGTTGGTTGCATCCGACGAATACTGCATGCAAGGCCAAACCTTGATCTTTGGTGCTAGTTTTGGTGGTGATCTTGCATATGCGAGTCCTTCGCTCTTGCCTTTTTTATCAACTACGCTAGTCAGCTAGCCAGCCAGCCAAAAGGGAGTGGCCTGCCAGGAGCTCTCTTTGCGAGAGCCTCTTGCAGGCCGTAGTAGTGGTGGAATTGGTAGGTGGAAGTGGTGGGTGGAAGTGGTGGAAGTGGTGGTTACGTTTGGGAATCGAACCTAGGCCTTGTTAACCACTTGGTTAATTGAAACGCTTGACCATTTGACTATTTGATCAAAAGGATGAATTGAATTAAAAGCTAGTTCGTGAGTTTAGTTCTTATTGTTCTAGTTAATATAGTGGGAAAAGGTGGTTTCTGTTGGTGGTTATGGGTACGTACCGAGATAAACTACGGTAGTTTCAAAACCTACGGTAGACCTACGGTAGTTTCCTACCAACGGTTAGGAAACCACGATCTATCCGTAAAAACGGCCCTATATACCCCCCGCTACGTCCTGCAATTGTAGCAACTTATCTACCGTAGTTGAATACCTAGACTTCATTGAACGGACCATCTCTCCTGTACCACTCTCCTGTTATCATCACCGGCATCTCAAGCGTGGATAACAAACACATTTTGCCATCATGAAATTCCTCCTCCAGTCGGCCTTCCCTTCATCTTTTTCGGTTCAACTAGCCAGCCAGCCAGCCAGCCCGTGCGTGTGTGTAGGTAGTGTGTGGTAAATGTATTGGACACAATTGCGTCCCACGGTTTTTGCATCGCGGGTGTGTGACAATGGCAGCCTCACTGAAACGACAAAAACAATGCGCGCTTTTCACTCCTTGTCATACACACCAACACCTATTCATCGACTACTACTACTTCTGCTACTACTACCTGCTCCGACGAATCTAGTAATGGCCGCGAAGGAAAAAGCCAAGAGCGAAAGCGGGATAGTAGTAGTCTGGTAGGGATACACAAAGAAAAAAAAAAGATGAATGGATAAGAAATATCCTAGAGTGAGCAAGTTTTCTGGAACGATTGGATGGATCACCATTGAGCCAGATCTAAACATTTGAAACTGATTACTACTCAAAACCACCATCTCCAACAACGACTAAGCGATGATTGAAGAGAATGTGTTTCCAAATGGACAGAGCATCTAGTATCCCTCTCTTTGCATTACGTGTACTATGCGTGGGCGCATATTGTGCAACAACGAAACCGTTGGATACTTATAGTTGAATGGTTGAACAGCAATGGTGATGGCGGTGGTGCCCAGTGATCAGAGTCGTGATGGAGGGACGCACCGCAGTTTTTCCTCTCTTGAGATGGATGGGACGGGCTGGGTAATTAAGTAGGTAAGGTCCATACCTTAGTCAGTCAAAATGTAGCCAGCCCACTGGCACATCACTGAGTGTAGATAAGTTGGATGGGATGGAATGGCAGTGCAGTTGTGGTTGTTGTTGTTGTTGCAACCGTGAGGACGAATCTCGTGACCGAATTGGGCTGCCGTGTACCCCCATTGCATGACACATGGCGGGTGATGAGGGGAGGGAAACAAGCGAGAACCGAGTAATAGAAGAAGCGCAAGAGAGGGGCAAAGGCCGTTTCGGCAGGAAATAGAGTGAGAAACGGGAGCTACCTAGACATGGAGCGAGACCGAGAGAGACCAACAGCAGCAGGTCCGACAACCAACATCCGAACGGACGGCATGAAGATGAGGGAGCAGGAGGAGGAGGAGGAGACGGGACGAAGTGAAAAGAGAGAGAGAGAGAGAGAGCGTGGTGTGGTGTGGTGTGGTATGAGTTGTGGGACACACAGTGTCACCGTAGAGAGGCGTGAAGTGCGCCCTTCCCGTTCTTGACCCTGACCCAAGGAAGTTACCCCGTAAACCGCTTCCCCTGATATATCAGTGTGACGATTGCGGATTATGGGCAAAAGAAAAGATGGGTGGCTTTTCTGCGGTTGTGAGGCACGGGTTTACCGGGGTGTGGTGTATGAAGTCCCCGCCTTTTCAACCCATTTCTGTCTTCGTCTCGTTAAGGAAATGATGGACAGAACAGACCCAGACCCCCTCATCCGAACGGGAGAGCAACTCTGCCTTAAGACTCTTGATATAGCCATGGGGTTGCAATACGGGATAAGGTACCGTTGTAATCTGGAGCAAGGCAATCAATTCCATGGATTGCAGGACTTTGGCGTGCGGCGGCGGTCCTGGCCCTGATGGCTCTGATGATGGGGGTAAGATGGTCAGATGGGAACCGTACATGATTGGAGAGAAGGATATGCCCTGAGATAAGGACCGGTACGGAGCCTCCTCCGTCAGCATTGGTTGGCTGTGAGAGAGTAAAAAGGGCAAAGAAACAAAGAGCAAGCAGAAATGAAAGAAATCCTTATGAAGCAATGCCTTTTGGTTGGACTCTGTAGTTCCCCGTACTGACATTAGCTGTGACGATCCTCTTAGGAGAGAATTATATGGGGGAAATGCTTCCCATGCCTTACCCCCAAAGTCCCCAGAGTCTCACTCGTGCCTGGGGCCTGGGCCACGCAGCCGCATTGAATTACCCATTTCGAGCGGCGCAAGAGAATGAATAGAATATTCGTAGGGCGTTGACAGATGGGTCAAGAATAGCATGCGGTCTGCGCCGTGATCAACCGGTCAACAACGCCGAGCCTTCCCAGGCACTAACGCAACCCATGGTGATAGGCACTGTTCCATATCTGATAACAGATCTTCATTGGACTTTACTGGCTGGACCTGACGGGTGTCGGGATCATCGAGCAAGACGTACGAAAAGCAGGGATCAAGAAGGAAGAAGCTATGGCGGATAGCTGTCAAACTGATCGACCCGTCAAAGCGCTGGAGAGTGATGCAAGCCGAGGTTACACGGATTGCGTGGGAAGAATGGAGGGACCCGGGTACCGTACACGGCTGCAAGAACTCGGCTGGTCAGTTTGAACTTGAAGCCAGTCAGTGCCCGCACGCCGCCCCATTGAACGTATACAAGTAAGGTATACTGTATGCTGCTGCCGTACTTCGTAGACAATGGAGCAATGTAGTGAAGAATGGTCTGCAAGACTTGGTTAGTGGAAAAAGACTGAAGAATAATTGCACAGTAAAGTTAAGTACTGTACTGAAAGTGTATAGTACGGTGTATAGTACAGGGGTACTCAGTGATAACCCCTCACGCCTGTTGAGCCCTTGGTCCGTTGGGTCACTTGGGTGTGGTCATTGCATATTCGTGCTAGTGCCATAAGTAGCATACGGATTACCTCATATATGCCTGCACAAAGATATGGATTAAACCTTTTCTCCATCTCGAGTGCAATAATTAGAAAGCTCGCCTGTCTGATTGCTGTGGTGCTGTGAGGGAGGTGTTCGTCGACAACAATAAACACGGCATTCGCGCCTAATCCGAGGACCACGATGGTGTTGACGTCGAATCCTGACCGCGACAACACCCCTTCAGCATGGCCAAGAAGCGGTAACCATCTTGTAAAGCCGTGCCAACTTGGGAAGCCATGGGATGTGTGTACGCAGGATGATGCCGGTCGGCGGTCGGGCAGAGCAATACGTCAACCATGCAACAGCATCCGCAACTGTCACGCTCTGCATGCAGTATAAGCTATCCCGTATCAGAGTATCGAAACAGGCTGCGTTTACATTACTGCTAATAGTCGATCCTTCGGTTCAGTCATGTTGCAACACCCCCTCAACTGGGTCGACATCCTGAGCACACTCGCATAAATGGTTGGATCTGCCCCCCCTTGGGCCATTGCTCGGCACGGAGGGAATCAACCGGAAGAGCAGGGGTTCGGCGCCCCAAACTTGACCTGCCGACCAGCATTCTCGGAGAAGAAGCGCAGAAGCTGGGTCATACGAAGTAGTGTTTGGAATATTGATGCACAGGTTTCCTAAACAGGATTGGTGTGGCGCGTGTGCCGGACAGAAACGATGCATCTGTGTAACCCGACTCTTGACTGACAGCTGAAACACCTTGCTCCAAAAGGTCAAGCCCAGAAGGCAGAAGTAAGAGAAGCATGGAAGCCCGGAGGTCATCGGTTGGCTCCTGTCCCCCCATTGTGGTGAAGGTCGCATCCATCAAACTGGGAAGGAAAAAACCCCCTAACAGAGAAAATCGTCCGGCCAGCGTGTTCCGTCAAATGAATCTGCCCAATTTTGAAGGGGAATGTACTGGCATCTTTCCATCTTGGGACCAACTGCTTTTGGGCTTTTGACGGTCTTTGCCCGAAAAAGCGACGATCATGCGCGATCGTCGTGTTGTTAACTCTGCAGGCTCGTTTGTGGTACCCATTGCAGCTTATTCCCGCTGGTACCGTGCAATATAAGGTACCATTAGCAGCTCCTGGTAGGCGCTATTCCGTAGACGAGTTGGAAGCTTCTGTAAACGATGTGACCAAATCAGCCACATGCTGACGCTGGGGGAACAGATGGAGTTGTTCTCGATTTTCGATAACTGTGATGGTGCTTTCACTGGACATTGACCCTCGGCACCCAAAAAATGTGGTATCGAGGCTTCTTTGGGCCACATAGGTAACTTCGTTGGTTTTGGTCTCTCATAAGAGCTGACAAGATCTCGTCATATTTCTCTTGGCCTGCGGGTAAAGGAGCAGATGGTGTGACAGGGGTCCTTCCCGAGGTTATGGTTGTCACTTTTCTGTGTTTATTTTGTGTTCTGTCGTATTCGTCATAAAAATTGCCGGATCTTGTTGTCAATCTTACGAGCCATCGATTGTACGTGTTATGTTGCAAACTACAACCAACTCCAAAGCTCACTCGGTTGCTCAGGGAATCCAGGAGCAGTAGGCATCCATGTAGAGCAGAGCATGGCTGACACGGCGTACGATGCGCCACCATACCCCATAATCCGTACGCCTTGGACAGATTGAACGAACCGCCAATGAAGCAAGGGTGCCGGTGTCATGAGCCATGATCAAGTTGCGGAGCAGAAGCTGGCAGTTGGAAGTTCGCAGGCATCAAGCTAGTCCGTAATCGAAAACACCGAAATGAAGTCCAAGTATCTCTCTGGTCTGCCCCGGCAGTACCTTATGCATGTGATGCGACATGGATGATGATGGGACATGGACCACGGTGAAGCGGTGCGTGCGAGGTGTCGTTGGGATAGTGCACGAGCGGGAGCTACCCCATGCCATAGGGATGCACTGTATAGTTGCTTGAGCGGTAGTTTTGGTAGTGTAGGTACTGGCTTTTGTTGTAGTGGCCCGAAGATTTGGGGAAAGTCGTTTGGATAAGCGCCAGGGCCCAGGGCACGCTTGTTGCGTCCAGATACCATCATACCACTGATTTCAGCACCTATCCCAGCTCTCGGGTGGTTAGCAACTCCAACAAATTGGTTCTGGTATAGGTTGTTGGTGGCTCCCGACAGCCCGGCACTGGGTCGCTGGCTTTTGCTCGACGTGTGGCTAGGTATGGAAGTTGTCTGAGAGCAAATCTGGGATATGCCGAGAAAGGAAAATGGCTCGATAGTTCGATGAGAAAACCAAATCGTTGGGTCAGCCCCCTCACCGTTGGCCGGGCTAGGGTCAGGGATCAAACAATATCTTGGCACGCACCAAAAACCGGCATCTGATTCGACGTCATCCGTCAGGGACTCAGGGCCAGGGCCTAGGTACCAGGTAGATACGAATAAGCATCAGACCAACAACTTGGAGGGCCGAATGGTGGTCAACGTTGAAGTTCAGGTGGGCTAGCAGCGGTCAGGTTCGAGCGGTTGGTTCTTGCCTTGAGCCCTTGACAAGTTGACTGCCCTATGATCCATCCCGCACCTTGGAAATTGGAAGGAACTTGGACTCTTGGAGTTACTTACCTAGACACCTACCTAAAGCGATAACCCAAGCTGCTAGTGCCCTGGGTCTCTGGTAATCCACACTCATTCTTGCCTCTCCGGTTGGAGTCCCCAAACTCTATTTCAATCGCCAATGAAATTAGGTCCGGGTGGGTTTGCTCCTACCCTTCTGCTGCGCCGAGCTCCCAATCCGGAGGATCTGTGTAATCGAGCAGTCACGACCGGATTTGACTGACATTGGAAGCTTGGAGCTTTGATGGTCGTGGTTGACAGAAAGGCCGACTCGAGATGGGCGGGCAACCATCTCGGAAACTTTTCCATCCATGGACGGGACGCCAAGCGCGCAACAGCGCAACACCGCAGCATCGCATCGCAGCAGCCATCATCACCAATTAGGTCCTCGACATCTTGATCAAGACCAGGAAGCAACGAGGAATTTATCGAAGGCTCTGGCGGCCGATCTGGGCCAATGGATCAAGCTTTCTAGGGGACACGGGGAGTCCTCCTGTGTTGCTGGAGCTTGTGCCGCATCACGATCCGGACCGTTGCGTTGCAACGCCTGCCGTCGATCGACAGGACAACAGCACAGCATCCAAGCATCGACGGCAATCTGGGCTCTTGAGTCTTCACTGACACTCTGTCCAAACCCTCAAGCCCAGCCTAGACGCCGCTATCGTCCTTCCTGAGCGTCGGCCACAATCTCCATCTTGATCCGAACAACATCGAGCTCGTCGGGGCGAAGACATGCCACACCCGATTCGCGAGTGCCTCGTACTGCACCGCAGCCTTTTCTGTCCAATGGATGCCAGTGTAGCAGTTGCCCTGAGGCCCGTCTTTGCAGGCTCATGCAGCCAGCCATTGCAGGCCAACTTTTCCGCGAAAGCAGCCATGTGCCGTGAGGCGAATTGGCTTGTTTGAGCGCTCTTTGGGAGCAACAACACCATTCGGCGTCCAAAAGTCGTGCAATAGAAAACCGACATAATCGATAATAGATGAGCTACGGCCAGCTTCATGCACGATAATGAGCTCGTTTCTGACTGATTCAGGGACGAATTGGGAAAGTCCGTCCTGTTGCAGCCTTTTTCTACGAGCGTGGCATTCTTTGCTTTTTTTGTTGTCTGGCTCTTTGCTGACGACAATAAATCACGGGAGCGGCCGGCAATTGTTTCATTCTGATGGTTTTCTCTTAGGCACGCATTGACGTTGGGCTCCGAAAGCCTACCACACCTTGAACCTTTATGGCTGTTGCTGCTCTGTACGACTCTCTTAACACAACACAAGAGTTGTAGGCAAATCTGCATCTGTCACTGCCAGACAATGTCTCGGGGTCCCTGGGGAAAGGGTTCATCAACTCTATACAAAGTCTTTACGGCAACTGCTCGCTCGGTAACGTACCGTCCCGCCAGGGCTAGACCAAACTAGTGCAAATGTGGTATTGAACCGCAGAACCAGCGTCTGTTCCGTTTGCCATTAACGAGAACCTTCTGGTTAACTCAGAGATGTTCCAGCACAGAGAGCTTCAAGCAAGAGGATCAACCGCAAAGACATCGTTGGCGAAGGACTGCCTCAAGCTGTATGGCGCGTACCATATCCTCCCGCAAGCCAGTCAGGTGTCAGGTTGACTAGCGCTGCAGGCGTTGGATGGGCACCGTGTAAGTGAAAATGGGCACACTCTCGCCCATCCCCGATCCAGACGACCCGGCATCTACTGCCTGTCGTTGGTTTCCCGGGTCGGCGTTCCGCTCGACAAGAAGCATGAGATGCTTGCTGGTGGCGTCCCTATTACTGCTCATAGCAGCGTAGCTGTGGACTAAGGAGCCTATCTTGTGCTTTTGCGGCCTTTCACAAAGCTGGAATCTCGAAAACCACACCTCAACGCGAATTTTGGGCCCTTGACTACCTTATGGCTACCTTATCCGCTCATCGAATTAAGAAGGGCGTGTGAGATCGAGAATGCATGGGCATATCAGTACTCACTTAGGTGCATCTGATGACTGATGAGGTTAAACTGGCCATCAGAAGATCTAACCAGATCTCCGCTGTCTTTGAACAGGGATGAGGCATGGGGTCAAGCAGCAGTTGGAGTGGCTCCTGTATCATGCACCCGTCCAAACAAGCAACAAACATGCTGGTCGGTGTTGGCGCAGTGTGGGGCGTGCCTCTTCCCCGGTTAATCATCCAACCGCCGAAGGCCATTCGCCTGGCATTTGCAACCCTTGACGCTCCTGCTGCGGCTTGGTGGGTTTCTCTCTCCACAGTCAAAGAACGTATGAAGCGACCAAAATGACTTGCGAGCCACGCTATCGGATTAATATTGAGAGGAGACGATCAATCTCTCCGGCTCATCTCAGTTGTGCATTGACCCGAGATGGTCATATCATACATACAAGTCAAGATCTCAAGCCGGACCTGTCGAATCACTATTCGGGTAGTCTTGATCGAAGTGTCGGGGAGATGGCCAACCAAAAGATATTCGATGCCAGATCCTGTCCTAGCGTGCTATGAAGCATCCAATGGAAAGCTATCACGACGGAGACGAATTCTTGTGGCAGATGCACGTCTGAAGACTTTGCATCTGCCCCATATGAGTGTCATCTGGGTCGGTGTGCCTATAAGCTCTCCCGGCCCCTTCGTTTGGAAGCAGCCGAGCCCCATCATAGTGGCAAGGCCAAATGGGAATTCTGTGTTCAGTCATAGCACAACGACATGGCTGCTCCGGACGTCAAAAATGGGCTGGCCGATACGGGTGCTACATGGATTCTCCTCAATTGGGTGCAGTGCTTACCTACCTCCATTGGAGTCACACTCGGGCTGTTTCAACGGAGATCCACAGCCTCGACCATCAAAACAGCCGCTGATGGTGGTTCGAGACAGCGAGCCCCATGGTTTGGCTGGAGCAACTCCAAGTGGGATGGTCCAGTGGGAGAAAAGCTCGCTCTACGTTGGTACGGGATACTGTACCGCTTAAGTGGATTTTGGGAATCCAACTCCGTGAAGGGCACGATCTTCTGCAGCTTCGAAGTTGGGGTGGGGCGCCACAAGTGGCAGAATGGCAGAGTCCCGTCCACTCACTCGTTAATTCCTCCTGTCAATGCAGCACCGGAACTGCATACCTATGACTTCCAAGACCTCATGGCTCTTTACCGCGTAAACAACGAGATGGCCTTTACAAGAGCCGTCCAATGCCCGCACCATCCATGGTACATTAGTTTCAGAATCCAGCCAAACTCCAGCCAAACTCCAGCTCAACATCTGTATCCCGTCAACCTGGCAACACTAAAGATGAAGCTTTGAGCAGCAGATGGCCTACCTACCCCGGATTACTGATACCAGTTCAGTCCCCTTATTCCCGGGATATTGTCTCATCGACAGCCTGTTGGCCGCAGAATTCAGGGATCTTAGCAATGGTGAGAACCCCAGCGCACTGCCCAAGATATTTGCTTTGCCTGTCCGGGACTTGTCGACACACCGCAACGTCAATGCTTTTTGTTTGAAGCGTGGGGTTGCGTTGCTTTCCAGCAGAAGCAAATTGCCAAGTTCTTGTTTTGTCTAAGATGAGGGTACTGATCTCAAGTACAATACGTATCTGGATTTCAATACAAACTGGCGCGAAGTAAGTTACTTACCAACACGATACATGGGTGTCGACAAGGATTGGTTGGTGGTGGTGTGGTGGGACCCCAGTCCTTC
>Ga0233366_1000668_pt1 | contig 10939 bp, 9 predicted proteins | sample ElkDunMinimDraft_23_FD_191536 | JGI IMG/M metagenome (GOLD analysis project Ga0233366, IMG submission 191536) | Fecal eukaryotic communites from dung pellets of Tule Elk in California, USA - Elk Dung C4 | ecosystem: Host-associated > Mammals > Digestive system > Large intestine > Fecal | place...
GCGGTCGCTCCGGTGGGGGCCGGGACGAGAACGAGGGCCGCGGGCGGCACCACAACGGCTACGCCCAGGAGCCTCCGGTTCGGGGCCGTGGCCGGCGTTCCGAGGACCCGGGCCGCGGCGAAGCGGGCTACCGCGAACCGCGCCAGGGCGAACCCGGATACAACGGACCGCGCTATGACGACCGAGGGTACGACGAGCGAGGCTACGACAGCCGGGGCCACCGCGACCCCGGCTACGACGACCGCCACCGGGGCGGCGGCTACCGCTGAACTCGGGACCGTCGCCGGCCCGGCGGGGCCGGCGACGGCGCGTCGGCCTCAGACGCGGCGCAGCACCGCCACGACCCGGCCCATGATGCTGGCGTCGTCGCCGAGGATCGGCTCGAAGGCGGCGTTGGCCGGCATCAGCCAGACGTGCCCGTCGCGGGGTTTGTAGGTCTTGACCGTCGCCTCACCGTCGATCATCGCGGCGACGATGTCGCCCGGGTCGGCGGCCTGCTGCCGGCGGATGACCACCCAGTCGCCGTCGCAGATCGCGGCCTCGAGCATCGAGTCGCCCTTGACCTGGAGCATGAAGACCTCGCCCTCGCCGACAAGCTCGCGGGGGAGGGGGAAGACATCCTCGATCGCCTGCTCGGCGAGGATCGGCCCACCGGCGGCGATGCGGCCGAGCAGCGGCACGTACGCCGGGGTGGGGCGCTGGGCGCGGCCTGCCTCGTCGTCGGCGACGTCGTTCGGTGGGCGTACGTCCACCGCGCGGGGGCGGTTGGGGTCCCGCCGCAGGTAGCCCTTACGCTCCAGCTCCTTCAGCTGGTAGGCGACGCTGGAGGGGGAGACGAGCCCGACCGCCTCGCCGATCTCCCGCACGCTCGGCGGGTAGCCGTACTGCTGCACCCAGTCCCGGATGAACTCCAGGATCCGGCGCTGCCGGGCGGTGAGGTCGGTGACGGTCGGCGGGTCGGGGAAGCTGCTCACCACCGGGGTGACGGCGCGCAGGGTCGCCGAGCCGGCACGGCGGGGGGTGCGGCGTTTGCCGGCGGCGGGGGTCACCTGGCTGGCCTTGGCCGGCTCGTGCTGCCGGCTCGTCCGGTCGTTGGTCGACACGTCCGTCCTCCCTGGTCGGCTGCGAGCCCGGTGGCCCGGGTTGCGGCGTGCGTCGTGCGTCATTACGCGGTTGTCAACGCCGTACGCGTCGCGTTCACGCGCGCGGCACTGTCAAGAACCGTATAGGTGGGATGCGTCTTTTTCAAACATCTGTACGACGGTGTGCGGCGTGTCGCTTGACCGGGCGCTCATCCGTACACCTGTACTATTCTCATGTTACGTCGGTGCTCCGCCGACTGCGCTCTGTCGCCGCCGGCGCGGGCGAGTGTCGCGATGTTCTCACCTGACGCGCCGACGCCGTTTCGACTTGACCGCGACCCGTGGGCGGCCTACCGTCGACCCCTAGATGTAGTAGTGACAAGGGTGTAAGTCGACCACAGGTTGGGGCGCAGCCCTCCAAGAACAACTTCGGCCCGGATTCAGCGCACTGCCGTCAACCGGTGGTGACGCCGGCTTCGGCATGCCCGCCAGACGGGCGCCGGCCTGACGTGAGGAGAAACGGCGATGCGGTGTCCGTACTGCCGCCACCCGGATTCGCGGGTGGTCGACTCGCGGGAGGCCGATGACGGTCAGCTCATCCGGCGGCGCCGGTCCTGCCCCGAATGCGGCAAGCGGTTCACCACGCACGAGGAGGCCGTCCTCGCGGTGGTCAAGCGCAGCGGGGTGACCGAACCCTTCAGCCGCACCAAGATCATTGGCGGGGTCCGCAAGGCCTGCCAGGGGCGGCCGGTGGACGAGGACTCCATCGCCCTGCTCGCGCAGCGGGTGGAGGAGACCGTCCGGGCCAAGGGCGCGGCCGAGCTCCCCAGCCACGATGTGGGGCTGGCGATCCTGGGCCCGCTGCGCGAACTCGACGAGGTGGCATACCTCCGTTTCGCCAGCGTCTACCGATCGTTCGACTCGCTGGCGGACTTCGAACGCGAGATTGAGGAACTGCGGGCCGCGGCCCGTGACCGGCAGCGGCCGGCGGCGCAGGAGCCTTCGGGCGCCCAGCCCGCCGACGGCCGCAGCGGTTGATCCACGACCGCCGGGCGCAGCGGCAGCGCCGCGACGCCGGCGGGTGCAGCGCCGGACGGTGAGCAGCCGGACCGGCCGTACGACCTGAGTTTTTGTTCTGAAATGTGTTGGATGCGCGGCGGGTGGCGCGCGCGGCGAGGGGGATGAAATGGCGGATGGCCTGACAGCGAGCAAGGGCCGTTCCCGGTCGGTGCAGACCGGGATCAAGGTCGAGCGGGTCTGGACCACCGAGGGGGTGCACCCCTACGACGAGGTGACCTGGGAGCGCCGGGACGTCGTGATGACGAACTGGCGGGACGGCTCGATCAACTTCGAGCAGCGCGGCGTGGAGTTCCCGGAGTCCTGGAGCGTCAACGCGGCGAACATCGTCACCACCAAGTACTTCCGCGGCGCCGTCGGCACCGACGATCGCGAGTGGTCGCTCAAGCAGCTCATCGACCGGGTGGTCAGCACCTACCGCGCCGCCGGCGAGCAGCACGGCTACTTCGCCGGCACCAAGGACGCCGACGTCTTCGCCGATGAGCTGACCTGGATGCTGCTGCACCAGGTGTTCAGCTTCAACTCCCCGGTCTGGTTCAACGTCGGCACCCCGTCGCCTCAGCAGGTCAGCGCCTGCTTCATCCTCTCGGTCGACGACTCGATGGACTCCATCCTGGACTGGTACAAGGAGGAGGGGCTGATCTTCAAGGGCGGCTCCGGCTCCGGCGTCAACCTCTCCCGCATCCGCTCCTCCCGTGAGCTGCTCTCCTCCGGCGGCAACGCCTCCGGCCCGGTCAGCTTCATGCGCGGCGCGGACGCCTCCGCCGGCACCATCAAGTCCGGCGGCGCCACCCGGCGCGCGGCGAAGATGGTCATCCTCGACGTCGACCACCCGGACATCCAGGAGTTCGTGGTCACCAAGGCGCGCGAGGAGGACAAGATCCGCGCCCTGCGCGACGCCGGGTTCGACATGGACCTGGGCGGCGCCGACATCGTCAGCGTCCAGTACCAGAACGCCAACAACTCGGTCCGCGTCTCCGACGAGTTCATGAGCGCGGTGGAGAACGGCGGCGGCTTCGACCTGCGCGGCCGCCTCGACGGCTCGGTGATCGAGACCGTCGACGCCAAGAACCTGTTCCGCACCATCGCCCAGGCCGCCTGGGAGTGCGCCGACCCCGGCCTGCAGTACGACGACACCATCAACGACTGGCACACCTGCCCGGAGACCGGCCGCATCACCGCCTCCAACCCGTGCTCGGAGTACCTGCACCTGGACAACTCCTCCTGCAACCTCGCCTCGCTGAACCTGATGAAGTTCCTGCGGGCCGACGGCGGCTTCGAGGTGGAGAAGTTCGTCAAGTCGGTGGAGTTCGTCATCACCGCGATGGACATCTCCATCTGCTTCGCCGACTTCCCGACCGAGCGCATCGGCGAGACCACCCGCGCCTACCGCCAGCTCGGCATCGGGTACGCCAACCTCGGCGCCCTGCTGATGGCCTCGGGCCTGCCGTACGACTCGGTCGAGGGCCGCTCGCTCGCCGCGGGCATCACCTCGCTGATGACCGGCACGGCGTACCGTCGCTCGGCCGAGCTGGCCGGGGTGGTCGGCGCGTACGAGGGTTAAGCACGCCGCCGCCAACGACGAGATCAAGCCGGTCACCCCGGTCGCCACCGCGATCGTGCGCGAGGCCACCCAGCAGTGGACCCTCGGCAACAAGATCGGTGAGAAGAACGGCTGGCGCAACTCGCAGGCCGCCGTGCTCGCCCCGACCGGCACCATCGGCCTGATGATGGACTGCGACACCACCGGCGTGGAGCCGGACCTGGCGCTGGTCAAGTTCAAGAAGCTCGTCGGTGGCGGCTCGATGCAGATCGTCAACCAGACGGTCCCGCGCGCGCTGCGCAGCCTCGGCTACCCCGAGGAGCAGGTCGAGGCGATCATCGAGTTCATCGCCGAGAACGGCCACGTCGTGGACGCCCCGGGTCTCAAGCCCGAGCACTACCCCGTCTTCGACTGCGCCATGGGCGAGCGCTCCATCGCGCCGATGGGGCACGTGCGGATGATGGCGGCCGTGCAGCCGTTCATCTCCGGCGCCATCTCCAAGACGGTCAACATGCCCGAGCAGGCGACCGTCGAGGACGTCGAGAAGATCTACTTCGAGGGCTGGAAGCTCGGCCTCAAGGCGCTGGCGATCTACCGCGACAACTGCAAGGTCGGCCAGCCCCTCTCGGTGGCGAAGAAGCCCGAGGCCAAGGCCGTCGTGCAGGCCGAGCCGGAGAAGGTCGTCGAGAAGGTCGTCGAGTACCGCCCGGTGCGCAAGCGCCTGCCGAAGAAGCGCCAGTCGCAGACCGTCTCGTTCTCCGTCGGCGGGGCCGAGGGTTACCTCATCGCCTCGTCGCACGCCGACGACGGCCTCGGCGAGGTCTTCCTCAAGATGAGCAAGCAGGGCTCCACCCTGGCCGGCGTGATGGACGCCTTCTCGGTGGCCATCTCCATCGGCCTGCAGTACGGCGTGCCGCTGGAGACGTACGTCTCGAAGTTCACGAACATGCGCTTCGAGCCGGCCGGTATGACCGACGACCCGGACGTGCGGATGGCCGCCTCGGTCATGGACTACGTCTTCCGTCGTCTGGCGCTGGACTTCCTGCCGTACGAGCGCCGGGCCGAGCTGGGGATCTTCACCGCACAGGAGCGGGCGGCGCAGCTGCGCGCCGAGGCGGAAGCGGAGAACGGCGTGGACCTCGCCGAGATGGCCGCCTCCGCCCCGGTCCCGACCCGCACGGAGCAGGCGGTTGCGGCCGCTGCCCCGGCCGCGGTGGAGAAGCCGGCCAGCCAGGTCGGCTCCTCCACCGAGCTGCTGGAGGCCGTGCTGGGCAAGGCGGCCGACGCGCCGCTCTGCTTCACCTGCGGCACCAAGATGCGCCCGGCCGGCAGCTGCTACGTCTGCGAGGGCTGCGGCTCCACCAGCGGCTGCAGCTAGAAAGCACCACCGTTGCATCCGATGCAACTGGGCCAGGCGGGATGTAGGCGCTGAAAGGCCTGCTCAAGAGGCGGCCGCGAGTCATTCGCGGCCGCCTCTTGCTGCATCCGGCAATGAGCTGTCGAGCCTCGGCCGTGGCGGCGGGCGTCAGCGCCGTAGCGGGTGGCGGCAGCCTCTGACCGTCCACAAAGTATTGTCTTTCATGATCGACATCGGCCTCGAAACCTGGGTCTCCGTCCCTGGTGCGGAGAAAACGACGATTGACCAGGCCAGGGAGTCCGGCTGCCAGCGGGCGGTGGTCGAGCAGACGTCCGCTGGAGCACGCGTGTTCATGGGAGAAATGGAAACTCAGGGTGAGCAAAGCCTCGTCACAGCCGGTCAACATGGCAGGCAAGACCGTGCTGGTCACTGGCGCGAGCTCCGGCATCGGGATGGCCGCCGCGATCCGATTGGCCTCCATGGGGGCCCGGGTCCTGCCCGTAGGGCGGTCCCTGTCCCGGACCGCTGAGGTGTCCGGGATCGTCGGCAGCGAACCCCTGGTGGCCGACTTCGTCTCGCTGGCACAGGTCGAGCACCTCGCCGACCGGGTGCTGGCGAGCTGCGATCAACTGGACGTCCTGGTGCTCAACGCCGGTGCCGCCTTTCCCCGGCGGGAGCTGACCGAGGACGGGTATGAGGCCACCTTCCAGGTCAACCACCTGGCCCCGTTCCTGCTCGCCATGCGGCTTCGAGAGCTGCTGGAAAGCACGGCTCGGACCAGCCCGGTGCGCGTCATCGTGACCTCTGCCCTCGGCCACAAGGTGGCCCGGCTGCGGATGGATGACCTGGAGTGGGAGAAGCGACCCTGGCTTGCCGGCTGGTTCCAGTACAACACCACCAAACTGATGAACCTGCTCTTCACCCGGGAGCTGGCGCGACGGTGGCCCGTGGGCATCGAGCCCAACTGCTTCCACCCCGGCGTGGTCGACACCCGATTCGGGATGCGGTCCCGCGCATGGCGGGCATCGCACGCCCTGCTTCGCGGATGGAAACTGCGACCCGAGCAGGGTGCCGCCCCGCTGGTGCACCTGGCCGCACATGCCGAGGTGGCCGGGATGAGAGGCGCGTACTTCAGCCAGATGGAGGCCAACGCCAAGGTGCACCCGCTCGCTGACGACCTCCGGGTCGCCGCGGACCTCTGGGAACATTCCGCGAAGCTGCTCGGGGTGCCGGCCGGGCACGGCGAGGTGCGGTAAGCCCGGGCAGCTGACGACGGTCTGCTCCCTGCACCCGGAGCCAAGTGATCATCTTCGTGGTCACATGTGCGGCCCCCACAGCCACGGCGCCAGGATCGGCAGGACGATGTCTGCCTGCATGGCGCGCATGTGGTCTGCGCCGTCGACCAGCACCACCTGCCAGCCTCCCGCGGTGAGCTCGTCGCGGTGTGCGGTGAACGCGTCGGCGATGCGTACCTGCACGTCACCCCATTTCGGGCCGTAGCTGATGGTGTCGTCGGCACCGGCGAAGGCGAGCCGCGGAACCGACAGGCGGCCGAGCGCACCGCGTTCGTCGAAGTCCTGCAGGGACTCGTAAAGCGTGACGTACTGCTGGGTGAAGTCCGGTGACTGGGTGACTTCGATGCTGTCCCAGTCACCGGCGGTGACCTCCGGGGGTGCGGTCTGCCGCTGATGGTTGGCCACGGCCATCCGGTGCGTGGCCCGGGTGACGGCGAGCATCTCCTGATACGGGCCGCCGAGCGGCGGGAACCCGCCCATGGCGAGGGCGCTCAGCCGGTCGGTACGGATGGCGAACTGGAGACCGGCGAGTGCCAGCCAGGAGTAGCCGTAGTAGGCGAAGCGGGCGGCGCCGGCGGCGTCGGCGACGGCGAGCAGGTCGCCGGCGGCGCCGGCGGCCGTGAGCGTGCCGGGCTTGGGGTGCTGGGCGAGGTGCCGCTCGTAGTCCGCGGCGATCACCCGGAACCCGGCGTCGGCGAGCCCGGTGGCGAGCGTGTGCCCGAGGTGAGGGTCGGCGCCCCAGGCGCGCATCTGCTCGGCAGTCGCGTCGTCGGACCTGGCCAGGCTCACGGGCAGGAGGACGGCGGGACCCTCACCGACGGTCTGTACCTCGATCGTGGTGCCGTCGTGCAGGCGCGCGATCCGCATGCCGTCCCCCTTCGCGACTCGATAGCCAAAACAACTTACACTGTAAGCACTATGGAGACGGGTAGCAATGACCGCATCGACGCGCACGTCCGCCGCCTCTGGCGGCATCGCGGCACCACGCTGCCGGTGCCGCGGCGTGGGCCGCGCCATCAGCTGAGCCTGGACACGCTCCTGGACACGGCGGTCACGCTCGCCGACGGCGAAGGACTGGCGGCCGTGTCCACCCGCAGCCTCGCCGCCGAGCTGGGGGTGAGCGCGATGGGCCTCTACCCGTACGTCGGCTCCAAGGAGCAGCTGGTCGCGCTGATGGCCGACCATGCGTACGCCGCGCCGGAGCGCCGCATCGTCGCTGACGAGGAACCCGGCCCGGCCTCTGACGTCGCTCCGGGTATCGATGCCGGGTGCCGGCTTCGGGCGGCGCTGGAGGAGTGGGTGACCGATCTCTTCGACCTCTACGTCGCGCATCCCTGGCTGACTGAGATCAGCTGGGCCACGGCCTCCGGGGGCCCGAACGAACAGGACTGGCTCGAACGACTCCTGTCGATCCTGGATGAAGGTGGCACGCCGGTCGTCGCCCGAGCCGCCGTGGTCACCACCCTCTACGCCGTCGTCCGCTCCACCGCGCAGACCGCCGCCGCGTACGGCGGCTTGGACGCCGACACCGCGTCGCAGTGGCTGAACCAGACCGCGGCCACCCGGCGGCTCATCGGCGACTTCGACGCCCGGTACCCCCGGTCGGTGGCGCTGGAGCAGCCGGCGGCAGGTCAGTGGCGCGACCTGCCGCGGGCCTCCCTCCGGCAGGTGGTCGCGCTCATCTGCGCCGGGATGCAAGCGGAGAGCGAGACAACCGCCGACAACCTGACCGCCGAAGGATGAAGTGCCAAGGACGCCGCTGAGCGGTTTCCGGCGAGCACCAAGATGCGCCCGGCCGGCAGCTGCTACGTCTGCGAGGGCTGCGGCTCCACCAGCGGCTGCAGGTGACGATCGGAATCGCATCGGTCGCGGTCGCTGGACAAGATCGCCATTGTGTCGACGGCGAGCTCAAGCTGCTGGTTGTCGTGCACGGCAAATGGCGCTCCGAATGAGCAGATGACCTGCTCGACGCCGGCTTCGTCCCATCGGCGGAGCTGCTGGGCAACTTCCGCCGGTGTACCGACCAGGCGGGACTGTGCCCAGTTCTGTAGCGAGACGTCAGCCAGTGCGTTGCCGGGGGCCCAGCGCTGCAGCATGCGCCATCGTCTCTCAAGGTCGTCGTTGTCGCGGCCGATTAGCGTCATCAGGCCCAGAGACCGCTGGACCGCCACGGGGTCACGCCCGTGACGTTGGCAGGCTTGCCGCAACGTCGCATCCCGGCGCCGGTATTCGGCGATCGTGCTGTCCCATGCGGTGTTCCACCCGTCCGCGATCGCGGCGACCTCAAGTAGCTTTGGGCGCTTCCCGGCAACCCAGACGGGCACGTCCGGCACTCGCCGCTGAAGGAAGCGGACCGTGTCCGCGAGCGATGCCAGTCGCTGTCCTGCGGGCGGGAAGTCCAGGCGATTCGCCCGGTGTTCCGACTCGTTCCATCCGGCCCCGAGGGCGACGTCGAGTCGCCCGGCGGCGAGTTCGCTCACGGTCGTCACCATGCGTGCGAGGAGGTTGGGGTTCCTGAATCCGATGGGCGTTGCCAACGAGCCGATGCGGATGCGGGTGGTCGTGGCCGCGATCGCGGCCAGTAGGGTCCAGCATTCGGCCGGCTCCTGTCGTCGCTCTGGTTGCCCTGCCGCGGCGACGTCGACCCAGAAGTGGTCGGAGACCCACACTTGGTGGAATCCCGCGTCCTCGGCCAGGGTGGCGTACTCGATCGCCCGTCGGGCGATGGAGGGCTGCGGTGTCGGGAAGGAGAAAGGGTAGTGCGGCAATGCCAGCCCGAGCTGCATCACGCCGCCGCCCGTACCGGCGCCGTGAGCAGCCGTATGGTCGGATGACGTCTGTGCTCGCCGGTGGTGAGCCGGACGCATTCGCCGAGCAGTGGTGCGATGAGGTGACGTCGCCCGGCCAGCACGGCTCGGGGTATCTCCCGGAGCAGAAGCAGTGCCACATATCGCGCCACATCGCTGAGATCCTGCTCCGTGTGGGTCGGCGTCGTCATTCGCCGGTACGCTTCGGCCGCCGGATCCCCGAACCGGCGCAGCCGGGGCGATTTACCGATGACGTAGTCCAGCACGAGCCCGTCGGGTCCCGCTGTGACCGTGCCGGAGGCGTGGTCCAGGAGGTCGCGGACGTACCAACTGCCGATCAGGTGGCTGACCATCATGCGCCAGTCGTGGTGCTCGCCGGACCATTCCCAGTCCACGAGGTGCCAGGTCCCGTCATGGGCGACCAGCACGTTGCCGGCGTGCGGGTCGCCGTGGCAGGTGACCCGGAAGTCGGGTCTGCCGACGCCGAGGAGCCGCTCGAAGGCCCGAGCCCACGAGCCCATGTCGCTTCCGTTGATCACGAGGCTCAACCACCCTGACGGTGGTTGGAGGTCTGTGGTGAGCGCGTCCTCCAGCCCTTGAAGGCCGCGCCTGCACCGCAGATCGTGATTGCGGGTGGCGTGGGCGGGATCGAAACCGGGTCGGGCGGTTGACCGCCACACCGTGACAAGAGCGGCCACCACGTCCCGCCAGGCCGCGTAAAGCTCCGGTGTCGGTCCGAGGCGGTCGATGGCCTCGTCAAGGCTCCACACGGCGGGCGCCGCCGTGACGATGACGTCAAGGCCGGCTTCGGCTGCGGTGCCGAGCACGGCCGGGGTGTGCGAGGCGAAGTGCTTGGTCATGAGGGCGTGCCGTTGGGCCTGGACGGACGAGCTGACCCTTGGGTTGCGAGTGACCTTCGTGGCGACAGTCGAGCCGCCGGGTTGCCGCAGGAGAAACACCCTAGCGCCCGAGGTTCCCGACCTGATCGTGCGCAGCAGAAGGCTGCCGGCCTGCCGGCCGGCTTCGTGGCGACTCATGAGGGTCCTCTTCTACGCGGTGGTGGCTGCGGGTTTACGGGACCGTTCGGCCTTGCGGCGGAGCTGTGTGTAGACGCCTGTGAGGCCCATCGCCTTGCGCGCCTCGAACACGGTCTGCTGGACCTCGCGTCGGGTGCGTTCCGTGCCCTCCACGATCAGTTTGTCGACCAGGCCCTTGTCAGCCTCGTAGCGGGCGCGTCGCTCGCGCATGGGGTCGAGGAACGCGTTCAGCGCGGTAGCGAGCTTCTCCTTGACCTCGACATCGCCGACCTTGCCCTCGCGGTAGCGGCCCTTGAGGTCGTCAACCTCGGCCCGGTTCGGGTTGAAGACGTCGTGGTACTGGAACACCGGGTTGCCTTCAACCGTGCCGGGCACGTCCGCGCGGATCCGGTTTGGGTCGGTGTACATACCCATGACCTTGCGGCGGACCTCGGCCGGCTCGTCGGAGAGGGCGATGGCGTTGCCCAGGCTCTTGCTCATCTTGGCCCGGCCGTCGGTGCCGACCAGGGTGGGTGTCTCGGCGCTGACCAACTCGGGGACGGGGAAGACCTCGCCGTAGAGGTAATTGAAGCGGCGGGCGATCTCCCTGGTGACCTCGACGTGCGCGGCGTTGTCCTTGCCGACGGGCACCACGTGGGCCTTGACGCAGAGAATGTCGGCGGCCTGCAACACCGGGTACCCGAGCAGACCGTACGGCATCTCCTCCTTGCCGGCGTCGCGAGCCATGTCCTTGAGCGAAGG
>Ga0233366_1000669_pt1 | contig 10928 bp, 6 predicted proteins | sample ElkDunMinimDraft_23_FD_191536 | JGI IMG/M metagenome (GOLD analysis project Ga0233366, IMG submission 191536) | Fecal eukaryotic communites from dung pellets of Tule Elk in California, USA - Elk Dung C4 | ecosystem: Host-associated > Mammals > Digestive system > Large intestine > Fecal | place...
GTGAAGCACCTCGCAAGCAGAAGCGACCCGGCCAGCGATCCCGCATAACCGATGCCGATCGCGAACATGCCCGCCAGAAGGCCCTCGAGCGCGAGCGGGCTCAGCGCGAAGCCGAAAACGCACCTGTCCCCGTCAACGACGTTGTGCGCCAACACTACAACGCTGTTCCCGAGAGAGGTCGCGACTGGCGCAAGACGGACAGCCGCATCAAGGGTCTCCGCTCCTTCAACAATTGGGTGAAGAGCTGCATCATCCAAAAGTTCTCTCCGGACGAGGACCACTCCCCCGGCGCCCGAGAGCGCGGCATTAGCTCCGGCAACAAGCTCCTCATTCTCGACATTGGCTGCGGAAAGGGCGGTGACTTAGGAAAATGGCAGCAGGCTCCCCAACCTGTCGATCTCTATGTCGGGCTGGACCCGGCTGAGGTCTCCATCGAGCAGGCCCGGGACCGGTACCGGAACATGTTGAACCGCGGAGGCGGCGGTCGCGGCGGAAGGGGAGGCAGAGGCGGGTACCACGACAGACGACCGCAGAGAATATTCGACGGTCGGTTTCAGGTGAAGGATTGCTTCGGAGAGTCGCTCGGAGACATCGACATTGTGAGGGAGGTCGGTTTCGGCATGTCGCACATCAACGCCAACAGGGGATTCGACGTGGTCAGCATGATGTTCTGCATGCACTACGCTTTCGAAAGCGAGCAGAAGGCGCGGCAGATGCTCAAGAACGTGGCTGGTGCGCTCAAGAAGGGAGGACGGTTCATCGGGTGCATCCCCAATTCCCACGTCATCGGTGAGAAGGTCGAGGAGTTCAACAAGAAGCTTGCAGCGAGGAAAGCTGCGGAAGCTGCGAAGAAGGCCGCAGAAGCCGAGAAGGAGAAGGCAGCAAACGGCGAACAGCAATCAAACGGTGCCGACGGCGGTGACCAAGAGCCCCCCCAATCACCACCCTTCCGCGCCGGCTCATCATCACCCCCTTACCAACCCAAGGCTCTGGCCGAAGAGGAGGAAGAGGAAGGGGAGGCCTCCGAGGAGAATAAGCACAAAGAAAAGGCCGTATCCGAAGACGGCGAAATCGAGGAAGGCGAAGTAAAGTCTGGCCAAGAAGACAACAGCACCGAACCCAAAAAGGATGAGGAGAAATCAGAACCCGAGTTCGCCGAGTGGGGCAACGACATCTACCGGGTCCGGTTCTCCGGTCCTACGCCCGCCGACGGCGTCTTCCGCCCCCCCTTCGGCTGGAAGTACAACTTCTTCCTGCACGAGGCCGTCGAAGAGGTTCCCGAGTACGTGGTCCCGTGGGAGGCGTTCCGTGCCCTGGCCGAGGACTACAACCTCGAGATGCAGTACCACAAGACGTTCCGCGAGGTCTGGGAGACGGAGAAGGACGACCGCGAGCTGGGACCGCTCAGCGAGCGCATGGGCGTGCGTGAGAGGGGTAGGGGACCCCTGCTCGTGAGCCCGGAGGAGATGGAGGCGGCTAGCTTTTATGTGGCGTTTTGCTTCTACAAGGTCTAAAGGGCCTTTTGAAAAGGGGGAAGGGGTGCATGTGATGGGTGTGTGGAAAGCATATGTGGACCGCGTCGTGGTTCGTCAAAAAGACATCGGGGTTCTCCAGGATGGGGAAAAGGCCCTGGTAATTATCACGACCGGAGCAAGGGACATGACTTCGAGTGCGATGCATTTTTCACTACGTAAAAAGGAGAGCGCAGAACGAGCGGGGTCTTGATTGAGGCTCTGGCTGGAAAATGGAGAAAACAAGAACACAAAAAACAATTGGAAGCGACGGGGAAGGCATACATACTACTACGATCTTAACCCGCCGATGAGTATGCAGCTAGTAGGTTTGCCTCATTTGCCCATCTCGGGCCTCTTTTCACGGCGAACATGAAGAAGAGAAGCCGTGGGGCCAATTCTCTCTCCAATTACGAAACCAGGCATCCCTTAATTTGGAGCAAAATTGCTTGATACTGTCAGGTGCGCACTGCATTTAGAAAGATCGGTATCTATTATCTTGATAAACCGTCGAAAACATTCTTGCAGCCTTGACGCCTATCATAGACCAGATCTTCGAAGAGAGAATACATACATATATGAATGCCCGTTACCTTTGGAGGTGTAGATATAGAGGCCGGTTGAGGGCAGTTAGTTTAGCACAGGCTACATTGCCAACTCATTATCACCATCGCCGCTTGTTACGTTAGTTTAAGTGGCACCAATGAAAGATGATGTTGACCAGGAAAAGTCCAATGGATATAATGGAGAGCGAGCTGAGCCTCTTTATATATTTTGATCTCTATTTTGATATCGCCATCAATGATATTCCCTCTTCTCCTGCCTCATTATGCATTGGCGCATCCTGCTTCTGGCTTTCATTATTGCCAGCTCTTGCATCCGATGTTACAACAGGCCACGCTCCCGATCTGTTATAAAGCCAAACTTCATTCTGCAACAAAGTAGGAGTGAAAGGTGTCTTGTGAATGGGATAGGATGAAAAGCTTAGCAAGGAAAAAAAAGAGAGACTCCTTCCCGATCTGAACGCTAGTGCCGGTCTTTTATCCTCTACGCGGAGAGCGGCGTTCTCTCGTCTAGCACGACCGACCATTACACCACTGACGGAGTAACGGATTTGGTTTTGTACTGTGTATAATACCCTTATATAGGGAAGGATGTGCCGTCGTCCCGTAAACATGTCCATTTATTACTATCTTCGCTAGGTAATTACCTTGTCCAATATTTATCAATCCAATATGTAGTGTGGTATGTTTTACTACCCAAAATCGATTACGATATCCAACTCCCAACGCCATATTGTAATGCTCGCTGCTCGCTTGTTATGCCATAAACCCCCTTTCATTTTGCACCTGTTTTGTATTTATCCCACATTCATCTCCAACTCGGTCGGCGAATGGGACACTCCATGCCCACCGACCCCGCCGGCTGCTATTATAGACCCAGTCCCAACTCTCATCATCTTCATCCTCCTCGATAGTCCATTCCCACTATTACCTCCACCAATCGAGTTGAAAGTCGATGTCCTCCTCGGAAGCTGTTGCGCCTGCGCTTGTACATAACCCCTTGCCTGTCCTTCAACCCCCCTTGCCTGCTGCCCCTCCTGAATTGGGACCATGCTTACCAACCCAGCCCCTGTCGCCGATCCCTCCGGAGAAGACAGGATCGAAACCCTCTTACTCCCATTAGACGACCCATAACTAACAGCACTACTCCCACTCCGCACAAGCGTAGCAGGCCACTGTCCCGTGCCCGCCTTCCTTTCCTCGTCGCAGTGCACGCACGGTCCTGGGTTTCCAGGGTACACGTCGTACAGGTGGCGGAAGTGGTCGTAGAGTTGGCGGGCGTAAGGTCGGTTGTTAAAGTCGCCTGACATCATTTTGGCGATCTGGTCGAGGATGGCGAGGACGCCGCGGATCGAACGTTCTCGCGCTGTTATTGTTGAGACGCGCGAGGGGGGGCCGGAGGGGGGTTGGTGGTCTGTTGTTTCTGTTGTTGGTGAGGGTGATGTTGGGGTTGGTTGCTGTGGTGGTTGTGTTTTAGGTGCCGATGTTGTCGTGGGACTGTTAGCTTCTGACGATGCGAGCGTCGCAGCCAGCTCCCGCAAATCATCCTCCGCTATCCTCCTCAACATGTTCAGATAGCCATCCAACACTTCCTTGTTTGTCGCCGACTTGGCGTATGTGAATTGTCCTTCACTTCCATACCCTCCTGTAGTTGTATGACCGCCCCTTCCACCACCTCCTCCAACGGCGTAATGATCCCCATGCGCCCTCTCCCCATCACTCCCCTCCTCCTTATTCTTCATCTTTACCTCCCACTCTAACCTCCTCAACCTCTCCTCCGCAAACGAAGGCGGCCGTCCCAACAACACCGTCGCCATCTCGAGGTAAACACACCCCAAACTAAAAACATCCGATCTCGTATCCCTCTGCGTCTCGTGCCAGGTCTCGGGGTCAGCATACTTCCACGTCTTGGCCGTCGGCCCTTCCGAGTGCGGTTGCCCGGACTCGAAATGCTTGCTTAATCCAAAATCCGTCAGTAAGGGTAACCCAAACTGGTCGATCACCACGTTCTCGGGCTTGATGTCCTTGTGGCGGATCTGTACCTCTGACTTGTGCAGGTAGGCGACGGCCTGAGCGAGGCAGCCGAAGTAGGTGTGCAAGTGGGGTATCATCCAGGATTCGGAGGGTAGGAGTTCGTCCTCGCGGATTGTTGTTGCTTGGGAGGAGGATTTGGAGGGGGGTTTGGAGTTTCTTCGGCTGGTGGTGTTGCCGTTGCCGTTTTGGCTATACGTATAGTCCCTATTTCCGGATATTGAAGAGCCAAACGACGACGTAAAGCAGGCCGTGGCCATGTTGTAGTTGTGTGCCTCCATCATAAAGTTATGCAGGTTGCACTGTGCCGGGGGGTACATGGCGATACCGAGAATATGCTTCTTGATCTGCTGAGCAACGAAGACGGACCGGGCCGCGAGTTTCTTGGCCACCGCCTTGACCGCCGCCCTGTCCTTATCCCTGTCTTTATCTCTGTTCCGCCTCATCGGTTGGCCTATTTTTTTCGTCTGGATACAGTAGTCCTCAAAAGACGCAACATAAGCGACGATGTGCGGGTGCCTCACTTGAGCCATGTTGCGGACCTCCTCGAGCGCCTTCTTCCGGACTTCGCTGTCGGGGCCCGGGGGGCGAGTGTTCTCCTTGCAGACGATCACCTTGAGGGCCAGCGGCCGTCTGTATGCTTGTCCCTCTGGAGAGGTCACCTTATAGACGATGGTCGAGCCCGAGTCGCCCAGCTCTGGGCCATGCTGGACGAAGGGACTGGGCGGCTTGAGGTATTCCTTGTTGGCATGGTGGAACACCTTGTGCTTGCGTGAGTCCAGGCCGGCATCCTTGACTGGTTTTAACCACTCCTCGGCGTGTTCCCGGCAAGCGTCGTCCCAGACGAAATGGTGGTCGTCGTTGTACACCAGGAACTCGGGCATGGAGATCATGACCTGCGAGCCATCTGAGTCGAACGACATCGAGGCGGGATGTCGTCTGGGATATCCCAGGAATGTGTGAACAGTGAACGGTATGACTAGGTAGGTAACGAGAGAGGGGAAGGATGCTACTGAAGATGGAGGAGCATGGAGGACTACTGCTAGAAGTCCGTACCCGATCCTACGCGGCGGTCGGTACAAGATATAGGACTCGTGATGAGGTGCCAGCAAGTCTAGCCGATAGCAGGGGTGCGGAGAAGCCCGAATACAGGGCGGGCAGGTTTGTATGTACACCCGTTACACTACACTCCAGCAAAGAGTGAGCATGGATCTCGTGAATGAATCGGTTTGTGACACTTTTGATCTTTTGTTCTGTACCTACAGACAAACAAATGCCCAATCTGGGGAATAAGTGGGTTAATCCGTAACAAAAGAGGTGTGTGTAAGAGGGCGGGGAAGGAAGTCTCCTAAATCAAACACGGGGAAAAAAAATCAAAGGCATCCAAAATGCGGCTCATCCACAATAGGTAGTGACACACCAACCATTGGGGACACCTGGGGTCCAAAGACGGGGCTGAGGGAAAGAAAGTTACGTAGAAGGAAAAGAAGCAGAAGTGAGAGGGCTGTGTGCGAGGTTGTGTCTTGGCTTTCTGCCGGTTTTGAGCTGCCGGTTCCCGCCTCACCTTGGCCCTATAAGATGCATGCCGACATACCCAGTCACTAAACCGGGCAGGCGGTGGGCACTGGGATGGGCACTGAGATGGGCTAGAAACACCAAAGGGGAAGGGGAAGAAGATCGGGGAATTGAAGGCCCATGAGTGGTGGAAGGTTGCAACGTAACGTGGCTGCTGCGTGTACTTAGTGCTGTGCCCGTGTTTGTCTTTCTCATCTGGGCACTGGGCTTGTCGATATGTCTTGAATGACTCTCTCATGGAATACTGATCCGGACTCGGTGGCACCTTTCTTTGGAGAGTCGTCTTTGGGACTGGTGCGGACTCCAAACCGATCTCGTTCGTTCGTCGGTGTAGAAAATGAAAATCCGGGATGAGCTTGTCAATCCCATGTCGTATGCAGGTACCTGCCAGAGTATAAAACGTAATGCGTTTGTTTCGTACCAATAAATGGGTGCCCGACGAGCAGCTGGGCGAGTATTGGCGGTTAGGCTGCCGCATTTCTTGCGAGTATAGAAGACGGTCAATTGTGACTGGTTAGAAAACAAATAAAACGCCCCAGTGGCAAGATTCTGCGCCTCTGGGCCCTCTGCACACTTGTGTTCAGTATTAAGAAGCTGGAAGGACAGCCTCATGACAGCCTCAGCGAACGTCGAGAGTTGGTCTTCATCTGGGTGCGGCTTGTTGCTTCCTTCCAAGGAACGGGCCGGCTTACATAAGGTTGTCCACCCACCTTTTCTACCACACATACAAAATATGATTGTCATTAAGACTCTATTAATCGACTATCTTGTACTAACGGGATGCCCCTTCCCCTTAAAGAATAGCCCCCCGACCCCGCAGATGCAGCCGAACGGCGCCGACAGGATATGGAAGTTGCGGGGGCGGCCTCAGCCCCTGTAACTTCCCCTGAACCCCTACCTTATGCACTGAGAGTGTCACAACAGTCAAGTGCCGGCATAGAAAGAACATGTTGAATAATTTGATTCATAAGGTAGGTCATTGTCATTTAAGAAAAGATATATACCAAACCCACTCTACCCAGTCTAGGTCTATCAGTAGTAGTTTCTACTTTCTAGGATATACAAAGGCCCTCTCAACAAACTCCTGTGTTCCCCATCCAGTCAGTCCAAAGCAGCCTCTCCAAGCAATTATCTTCTTTGCACAATCGCAGCCCTTTGAGACGGCCCCCTTTCCGCGCGTGTTGGGTTTGGTCATATCATAGTCATACAGCATAACATAAAGAAGCGTCTTGTCTTTAAGACGCGCGCGCGCTTTTCGTATCAGAGAAAGAACAACAAAATCACAAACCACCCAGAGCTACACAAAACATGTCAGCAAACGTCGTTATCTCATGAAGCATCCATCAAGGGGTAGAGAAAAGAAGTAACTTACCAGCAGCATAACAAAGATACCACGTCAAACTCGCACCGCCGTCCAACCATCCAGGGTCGAAATCTGGCGAACTAAAGAACTTGTACGCGCCCTGCGGGTCAATAGTTGCATAGTTGCCAAAGAGGATACCCTTCCAGCCGCCCACGACGGCATCCGCCCGCCCTTTGCTAAAGTACGTGTCCCACTCCTCCTCGACAAAGGTCGGAGTGCGCACAAACGGCGTGTGCGGCAGAAGCGGGAGCATGTGGATGCCCTGGATGTACTCAACGTTGGTACCGAAGTACGTCGTATGGTCAATCTTGTTCTCGAACAAGATGCCCGCCGCCTTGTTGCCGACGAACTCCTTGGGCTGCACCTTGTTGTCACTCGAGTACAGGTAGTAGTCCCGCATGGCGCGGGCCTGAATCGCCAGCATGAGCCTACCCCGGGCCGCCATGTTCTGGTCGCCCGACACAAGTCCCCACAACATGATGGAGTATGTGTGCATTGTGTCCTCTGAGCTTGATTCTTGGTCCTATTGTTGTGTTAGTGACCCCTTTGTTTCTCGTTGAAAACACGAGATCGCACTCACCTTGCCATCCAAGCTGTCGAACAAACCATGGGCCCAGCTGTGTCCATGGAACCAGTCGAAGCACCGCGACACCGGGAAGTACGGGTCCTTGGCGCTCGGGTTCGAGATATCTCGGACAAGCATATTGACATAGGCCTTGTTCTCGTTGATCCAGCCCGGATCAAGATGGCCAATGACAGCAGCTGTGTAGACAAAGTAGCCATAGTGGAAGTGGTGATCGTTGTAATAAGTGTTGCCGAAATCAGCTCCTGAGTTACCTGTCACGTATGAGGCTGACGATGTGACTCCTCCCCATCCACTTTCGTAAACGAGAGGATACTTCTGCTTGTTCTCTGCAAATCGGGCGAAAGCCACCTTGAGAGTGCTCAGCCCCTTTTGTGCCAAGTCCTGGTCTCCCACCATGTCGTTGACTGCCATCAAGATGGTTGCAAATTTAGCCAATGCCTGGACATATGTGGTTAGCACATGCAACATCAAAACAGGGTTCGATTTCACCACTGCGTATCATGCTCACCTTTCCACTAAAATACATCGAGTCCTGGTTCGTCTGCTCTAGCATGTTCTGCGAGATCTCCTGAATAGCAATGTTCTGGATGGTCTTCTTTGCATTGTTTGACAAAGTGGCCACGCTGCCCGCCTGTGGTGACCAAGGGACGAAGCCGAGGTTGTTCGGCAGCTGCTCCGTCATGGTCCAGGAATCTGCCAGTACGGCGGCCGCGAGTCCCTTCGTTGTCGTCTGCAGAGTCACATTGTTGCTCATCTTGCCCTTGGTGGCGCCGTCAAACGAGCTCTGGTGGTGAGGAAGCGCATACATGACGAGCGTCGCATTAGGCATGCCCGCCTTCTGGAAATTGAACGTATACGAACCTGATGTGTCGCCGACAGAGCCGGACAGCTCGACACCCGTGCAATAGGCGCCGCAAGCCTTATCGTACATCGACTCCGCGTTGCCAGGGTCCTCTGCCACTTGGATCACGCCGTAAAACGGCTTCTTTGAGATGGCCAGACCATTGTTGACGACTTGCAAATCGAGCGCACCGCCCTTGGTGTGGTAGGCGTATAGGAGCCATTTGGTCCCGTCCTCGAGATGGAGCTTGTACTTGGTTGTGCCGACCTTGGCCTCCTGGGTTGATCGAGTCACAGTCTTGTAGAACACACCCGTCTGAATCTGGGGTACGGATCCGTCATAGAGCGCTGTCACGAAGCCTGCGCCCTGTACCAAAGGAAATTGGATAACTGGCTGGCTTTGAGGAGTTGCGTGTAGGCTGACCCGGACAGAGGAGTCGGTCAGGTTATCCATCGTTAGCGCCGTGGAGGCACCTAGCTCCTCTGCAGAGAGAACAAGGGAGTGAATACCAACGGGATTGATGTAGTACTTAGCTGCACCGGTTGCAGCATCCGTTTGGCCGTAGACGCGGTCCTCTGCTTTGGGGCGGGAGACAGCCATACCCCAACTGCCCGAGCCTCCTCTTCCTTGCGCCCATTGTACAGTGTATGGGAAGAGATATACTGGAGAGCTCTGGTTGCCCAGGTAGAAGCTAGAGTAGAACTTGTTGGTTTGGAAAGGTCCCTTTCCTGTGACTCCTAGTCGAGGTACCGGATGGTCATTCTCCTTTGCAACATTTGATGGCGGTGCATCCGTCGAGATGGGTTCGCCGAAAATGTTACCGGAACCCATGATTGGCGTTGACAAAGCTGACGCGGAAGGAGTAGAGAACGAGGTAGCGGTAGCCGAAATAAGTGATGTGGGCTCAGGAATATCGCTTGTCAAGAGCGGCTGTGTAGTAACGTGCCCTTCAGTTTCGAGTGTAGAGACAACAGTGCCGGTCTCTGGTTCTATTGAGTTTTCCAAGCTCTGAACTGTACCTGAGGGACCAACCGTCGTAAGGACCCCAGCACTTGTTGTCGCTTCGCTGGCTACCAGTGTTCGTGTTGGTAATTGTACTGAGTCGGATTCTGAGGATTCGGCGGGAGCTTCGGTAACAACTGGCTGTCCTCCGTCACCCCAAGGATAGTTTCCAGTTGGTGTTGATCCCGGTGGACCGAAAGGGGGATGGAGTCGCCCTCGAGGGTGTCGCCAACCCGGATATCCCAGTACTCCGTTCCCTGGAATTACACACCCTGGTATTACCAAGGAAACCGAATACTGCGCCAAGGTTAGCAAGAGAATGGGCTTCATTTTGACCCTTCACGACAGTGTGTATCGGATATATTCGGGTAGATGGTAGAACTCTGAACGAGATTCTGCAAGTTTGCGCGAAGATGGCAGCAATTATAGTAATAGGGGTGTCCCCTCCATGAGTATCTTGAACGCGTCTGTCTCGACGGTCTTTTGCATATACAAAAGAAACATTTGATGGTGTTTAAGCGAAAAGGGTTGTCTCGTCCACTGGAACGCACAGCTGGGGTGGCCGCGTATTTAAAAACAGGTCTTGGAAAGGTTCCATCGTGCCGGATGTCTTGAACAGAATTAGAACGAGAGTTGTCGTTCCCGTACCTTGTTTGTGGGGGTGAAATCTGGAATGCTCGATGGTTTATTGCACGAGTTTGTGGCAAGGGGCCTGAGCTAATGTCTTGCCGAAAAAGGTAGAATGAGGCAAAAGGAAAAGGATCACGACAAAGTCTAGACTGGGGATATTGGCGGATTGGGTCTATCCAAGACGCTCAGGTTGGAAGATATTGGAGGTTCACCGATGATGATGAATTGGAGTTGTTCAAGAAATCAGTAATGAATGGAGAACAGTTCTCACCTTTTGGAAGTCAAGCACGAAGGAAGGAAGGTGAAAGCTCCACTATAGCAGGCGGGTGTACCTTAAGGCTCGAATTTCTTCCTGCAAAAATAGGTAAGCTGCAAGCAATGCGAGGAAGGTACAAGTAAGCTAAGCGTGACTGGTGTGCGGCCGAGATTCGATTCGCCATCCGTCCGGCCGGGAACTAAGCTGCAGTCAGAAATGCAACGTCTTCCACGTGTATCAGGTTATTCATCCGCATCAAGTTGATGATGGAAGTCACTCATCACTTGAGGGGGTCGTTCAGGATCAAGCACAAGGGAAGTGGGTAACAACAATGGAACCATGCTACTCCACCAATCCAGTGCCAAGACCTTGAACCGGGATCATGGTAGATGGGAATCTGGAGACGAGTCGAGAACCAGTGGGAAATGTCATGGGATCCCATCACTCAACTAGGAACAGAGAATATGGGTGTGTAGCATTCCAAGCAGCTTGCCGTCATATGGGCATTCCTTCGGATTGACTTCTATGAGTTTTTACAATCCCAGAGCGCCGTATTTTCCAGAAACTTGG
>Ga0233366_1000670_pt1 | contig 10916 bp, 10 predicted proteins | sample ElkDunMinimDraft_23_FD_191536 | JGI IMG/M metagenome (GOLD analysis project Ga0233366, IMG submission 191536) | Fecal eukaryotic communites from dung pellets of Tule Elk in California, USA - Elk Dung C4 | ecosystem: Host-associated > Mammals > Digestive system > Large intestine > Fecal | place...
CCCATAACCTCCTCCTCCTCCTCCTGCTCCCCCAGTCGGCCCGTCAACGTCCACATCCATCATCATGGAAGACGCTCCACCGCCAACCCCTGAACCAACACCCCCATCCCGCTCCTGTAACATCCTCCTGAGTGAACAGTTCTCCCTCCGTACCCTCTCCATCTGCTTCTCGAGATCCTGCACCTGCTTGATCGAGCTCATCCGCCGGTTCGTCTCCTTGGTGAACTGGCACTTGACGTTCCTGCTGGAACACTCGGAGCAGCTCGTCGTCTCAGTCGCGTCGCATTTCACCTTCCTCTCCCGGCACGCGTCGCAACTGGGATCTTTCCGTCGTTGTCTGTAGGCCCTCTTCTGGGCCGCGTGTGACGAAGAGCTGTTGTTGTTGTTGGAGGGTAACGTGGCGTGTGATGGCCCTGGCGTGTCACCCCCTGCCACTGACCCGTCGGTCGCCGAGGGCAGGGAGTCTCGGCCTCCTCCTCCTCCTCCGCCGCCCATGGTTACTGCCGAGTTGGTACTGGCTGTTATGGGAGTATAAGGCTGGTGGTGGTATGAGCTCTGATGTTGCTGTTGTTGGTAAGGCGAAGGCGACGAAGAAGACAGCGGGGGTATGCCGATGGGGTGTGGGAGGGAATGGGCTGGGTTCGACCTTGTAGTCGATGAGCTACCACTGTTCATGTGTTGTTGTTGGTGTTGTAGTACTCCTCCTCCACCACCGAGGTAGTGTTGTGTCGACGACGACAACGGCTTGGGCGAGGTAGTCGAAGAGACGGACGACTGATCGTCGTATGATCTCGTGCTGATAGCTGAAGGGGGGTTTGGTGATCTCGTAGACAAGGGGTGTTGTTGTTGATGGTATGGGTTGTTGTTGTTATTGTTGATATTATTATTATTATTACCGGTGGTGGTAGTAGTAGTGGTAACACCGGTATTAGTGAGTGCCGATGACGACGACGACGACGACAACCCAGACGAGGCAACAGCGGCAACAGCAGCAGCAGCGGCAGCCGCCATGGAGCTGCTGGCCATGGTGGTGCTGCCGGTGGGTTTTAAGAACAGCAGCCGCCAGTCTCCGTCTTGGACTGCTCCGGGAGCAGCAACCTGATTCGGAACCGTCTCCACAGGGTCCCCAATAGGATGGATTCTGGGGAGCCGCCCGTCAAGGAACATGCAGACGGGATTATTTGGGGGGTAGGGGGTGTGTTTGTTCTTTTGGGGAAAAGAGGATGGGGAAAAAGTAGTGTTTAAAGAAAAAATACCCACACACACTGCACATGCAACAAGAGAGAAAAAAAGAAAAAAAGCACGGCCTTCTCGTTCTCTTCCCACTCTTTTTTGGGTGAACACACCCCTCTTGTGATCTTCACCCCCTTGCCGTCAAATGCATATACGCGCTCTTAAACAGAAACACAAAACAAAACACACGCAAACCACTTACACACAACTCACACTCTCACACACGCAACGTATGTACATAAACAGTGCTGGCTCCCCTCTTCTTTTCTTTTGGGGTTTTCTTGTTTGGTGTAGTTTGGGGGTTCACTTGGATCTCTCAGTCTCGTGTGTGCTCTGTTTGTTGGTGAGTGTGCTTTCAGCCTCTCTCTGAGTTTGCCGGATGTTATATGTCATATGAGATTTGACGTCCAAAGACGACTGGCGAAACGAACTTGTCTCAAACGTCCCAAAGTCGAGAATCTCTTGCTTCAAGATCACCTTTCGGCAAGATCTTGTTTAAAAACTGCCTTTCGGTAGTATTCCGCAAGTGTGTAGCAGCAACAGTGACGTGCAATCTTCCGATGCCGCTATAATCGGTGTGAGAAGTCTTCTGCCGGCTGTGGGAGGTTTCTTCGCTTAACTAGATGTTCAGTCCCGCAATCGTCTCTCTTCTGCTTTCGAGTCCAGAGCAAGAGAGTGAGAGAGACGAGAGAGGCAAGATGTTGCGATGAGAATGATAGTGCCGGATACGCTGTTGTACCTTGTACGTACGGAGAAGTTGTAGTCCCCGGTCCCGACGGTTTTGCAAAATATGCGTTTTGATGTTGCTCGCGGTCTTATTACTGACAGCCGGTATGATGATGAGCATGGACCCCCCAATTGCTGTTCCCGTTCAATGGTGGAACGAAAGTAGCATGCGGGCTGAAGGGTGTTGTTGGTGGACTTGTTCGGCAAAAGTCGTGGATCTAAGTCGTCCCCAGCGGGACCTTTGGGTGTAAAAGCGCGCCAACGAGGCAACTGGTCTGGTTCCCCAGAGTGCCCTCCAGGACTGGAAGACTCAGCCGGATCAACGAGTCTCTTGTTCGACCCAAGCAAGCCAAACAGATAGACACACCCACACACTTCTGGTCAGGACATGCAGGAGTGGTAGTCGAATAACGATGCCCAACGAAGAGGGTGGGTGGGAAGGAATGGTTTGGTTTGGTTGGTGTGGTAGGGGTAATGGCCGAGACCAGACGGCAAAGTAAAGCGAAGGAGGGTATCTCAAAAAGCAGAGAGTTACACGCTACACCATTGCAACCATCCCGACTTTGATACACAGAAATCGGAAGGCAAGGTGAGTAACTTTCAAGCACATCTGCTGGCAGGGCGACTCAAAAAGCGGGACCGTGAACAGAAAAGGGAGAGAAGAAAGTCAGGCAGCAGCAGCTGCTGCAAGTTGCAACTGCGACGGGATGTGTGATTTGAAGAGGCCAGGAGAGGGTAACAGCGAGAAGGCGGGCTACAGTAGGATGTTGTTGCGGTTGTGTCAATGAGGCGGTAGCATCGCTGGCATCATCTCCCACGGCAGCAGCAAAAAAAATCAGCAGCAGCGGCAGCAGCGAGAAAACAGAGGCGAGAGAGGTCAAGGACAATGCCATCCATGGCTGCCCTGTGCCTTGCCAGTCCCTTGTTACAGTTCAGTCCCGCTACCGTGCCATCTGCTGGGGGTGCCTGCCTAGTGAGCAGAGGTGGTGTAAGAAGTGTAACGGAGAGGTTTAGGTAGATTGTACTGTACGGGATAGCCAAGCGGTAGCGTAGGAACTCGGCAGGGTTCTTGGTGCAGATACATCTCGCAGCATCTCACACACACCCAAGCAACTGGCCGGTGCGTTGCTTGATGGTCCCTGTTCCCTGACCCCCCTGTCCCGGCCGGGACGTCCAGGGCGGTCCTCGTCTCTCGGTACGTTCTTGGACAGTTTAGTCTGTTTTGGGGAATTGTGTCGCCATGGCGCCCCTCGCAAGCCATCCCTGTATCTGTCAGTGATCAGGGCAAAAGCACGGGCAACAGTGAACACAGCAGGCAGTGGTCAGACCAACGAGCATCAGTGCAGGCTCAGCAGGCCGTCCATTGTGAGCAAAGAAAACTGTGCCATTTCGGTTCGTCGCCCGGAATCACCAATCAACCATCTGACTTGTCTCTGGTGTGCTCTTGAATTCTGAACTGGGCCTTTTTCAAGTTCCGATTTGCTTGTGGTTCTTTTCATTTTTTTTTCAAGCATTTTTTTTTGACCTCGGAAGACGGGTGTTGACATGACCCTTGACCATGTGAGGCCCAGTTTGCCCAGACTTGGAAGTGTCCGGTGTCCGGTGTTTTCAGATGACAGCGAATCGGCTGCCGTGCGAAATAAGGTGCCTGTGCCGCGCCTTTCCTTACTGGCCCGTCTTTGCTACCTGTATTCCGTGCTCCGAGCCCGTTTTCTCTTCGTCAAGGCTGCCGCTGGCTGGGCGTCAGTGCATCCCGTCATGCTTCTGATAGGGCGTCAACAGTCATTACACTCCTTTTCATGTCTTTCCAGTAACAGCAATACAACCGTGCTACTCGAAGCGGGGCATCGTGGGTGTAGAGCGTGGGGTGTTTGCTGTAGATTTGTTGTAGTTGGCATCAATAAGGCTTGCCTGCCAGGCTGCTGCCCACTATTACGTGCTCCCAACGTAGCGCGATGTGTCGGCGTGGGAGAATGCACACATGTATTCCGTATTCTATCAGCCTCTATTGGTGCTGCAACTGCAAATCCTCCCATTGGACGTTCCTGTCAGCGCCTGTCAGTACCACAACGGGGAATTATGTGATCCGCATTCATTAATGTGTAGGTGTAGGATGGGATGTGTGCCCCTTCAAGTATGTTCAAGGTCATCCTGAACATTGGGGTAGCATCGACCTCGAATGGTTTGAGGACAAGTCTGGTATTTGGATGTTTACGCCGTAAACGAGATCCAAAGCGTCATGTAGAAGTAGAAGCCCGCACACGCACAGTATGGCATCCAGAAGGATTCATCCATCGGTCTACTGTTTGGCCCTGACTTGAGCTTGGGGCCGCTCATTCGGGACTCGCCCTGGTCTGCCGCTGGTGTCTGTGCCATGATCCATTCTCCCATTCCGGGATGCCATCTGGAAGAGTGCGTTGTGGTGCGGTGCTGTGTCTGTGTGGCGTTTGTGCAGTGACAAGCAGCCGGTTCTCGATAGTCGCCCTGTTCGATGGGTATACATTGGAACATGCAGATTGCTAGCTCCCCACTGGAAGCCGCACCCGCCGTTGCGCCGTGCATAACCTGCCCGCAATTGTTGCGCGCTTTTGCAGGGGACGGGTGTAGATGGCTGGGGTGGGCTGAGGGGCTGAGATGAACCGTGGCCCAGGGAGGGGATTCGAGAGCAAGGAATGATCCGCCCGTCCTACCGAGCCAAACCTGGCAGATTCGACCACTCATCTCGAGCCAGCCCGTGATCCGTGATGTCGTCTGTTCCGAGAGAAGTAGATTCGTACCAACTAGTACAGTGGACGTGCAGATGCGTATGTATGCACTTTTCCAACACTGTACTGTTTTGTCGCATCCCTCTGGTGATTCAAAGGCGTCATGAAGTACAGATTACCTCATCCATCCTGAGGTCCAACAAGATGCTTCCTTTCTGAATCAAACATTTCGGTTTTCGCACTCTCAAACCGAGACAACGGCGAGAGACGTAATCAAAGAACCCGGCCACCGCTCCACGTTTGTTCGGTTCGGGCGCGAGTCAAGGCAGCACGTCGGCCCCCAGGTTTAGCAACCCGGCTAATCTGGCGTCCCCATTTTCTGAATGGACTAGAAGATCGGATACCCTGTAGCTCCTCACTTTGCCGGATCCCGTGATGAGACTGACAAGCACAATCCTGACGAGAGTTACCGTACTGGTCGGGGATCTCTCGGCTGCGGGCGGACATTCGTAACGGCAACCTGTGCTCTGCGGAAACCAAAATTGTTGTTGGGTTCCGATTGTTCACTTGTGTCGTGCTAGCAGGCATTGTTAAAATCAACGGGATCCAGCTGGAGCAAAAGTCTCCAGTCGACCGCTGTCGGCACCGGGGGCCGGCTAGGCAAAATTTCTCCCGCTTGTCCTACCGGGTGGACCTCAATAGGATTTGCACCCCAGGACATTATGAAGATCACCAACTCTCAAACGTGGGGTCCTAGGAGTTTGTTAGCAAAAACCAAGCCGGGATATGCTAGTTACCTATCGGCTATCATCTGCAAAACTTCCTTACTCCCGGCGTGCCGCCAGACTTTGCCGTAAGCCTCCACCGCCCAACAGCACGGTAAGCTGTGTGGTTTTCCGCGAGTCTCCTGGCTATAATAGGTCATTGTGGTGATAAGGGCGTTACGCCTCCCATTGCTCATCTGCTTCCAAAAACGTGTGGCGTTCAGATGCGCCCCACCATAAGGCGAGCGGCGAGCCTTGCCAAGGGTTGAAGACCTCACAGCGTCGTATCGTACGCACCGCAGAGGTTGTGTAGCCCAGCGACGACGTACAGCTTGCGCTCTTGCCCGACCTGGCTGGAGCATTGCCTCGGCCATATCTCCTGCCTACAAGGGGCCGTGATCTGATCCGGTCAGAGACTGGTGAAAGCTGTGAAAAAGGCGTTGCGGGAGCACGTCTGTGTGTAATGATAGTACAGTCCCCGGTCCCACCTCCCATGCAAAGCTCCGTCTAGCGCAACACGATCTCGGGACGTAGGGTGAGAGCTTGAGACGAGGATTTGGCCAAGACCGTCGACACCCGGGCCATCATAAGACCTATTGGCAGGTGAACAGTCCACCAGCAAGCTCATGGTGCACAAGCGACTTTGGCTGTCCCTGTGCCAGTATCTCGGCAGTTTGATATCAAAACAGCCACCAAACTGTTCAGAGGTGCAGCCTCGAATGGGCTCCGTGGCAACTGCAAGGAAGAACAGACAGCGATGTTTGCTCGAGCTACAGTAGTGTCGTGAAACTTGGCCGCTACGCCGTACAAGTTCAGTTCGCCGCAGTAGAAAGACAAGCTAGTGCCAGGAACCCGGCTGGCTTCCGGAAACCGGGCGGGCGTGCGGGAGGCCGGGCTCCTCTAGACCAATCCAAGGGAAGAAACCGGACGCTTGGCCACATGTAACAGTTGATAGTTCGGACCGAGGCGCAAAATGTGCAGGACTGTCGATGAACGGCACCTTGCCCTGTCGAGAACCAAGCCGATATTGGGCGGAGAATTATCGTACGTAACAGGCTGTGAACAAACTACAGCCTTCTGAACGGCTTGTTCTTCTCGACACTCAAATACGGCCAATAAGTTAGTGGCTCGTGGAGTATTGCAACGTTTGGTCTGTCCACTGCGTTTCTCTTGTGGAAGACACAGATCATAATGCAACAGGACTTCGGCGTTCTGCGGGAGGTCGGAGACAGATGCAACGGGGATCAGCAAGGGGAACTTGATCAGGTCTAGCTGCCTGCGTATCGTTGCATTCTGGAGACTTGCTTTTAGGTCCGAGAGTAGTATTTTGCCGCGACAGACTGCTGCAGCCGCATCGACTCTGACGCCTGCTCGGTGTCTTTCATTGTCTGGTTGTACGCAGACGGCGGTTGCTGGCTGGCTATAGTCGGACATACGTCACGGGGTATGCATACGTGATGGTGCACACACACGTCCGTATCCGTCAAGGTCTCTCTCTCTCTCCCTCTCCCTCTCTCCATCGTTGTCATGGTTGGGCACTGGCTGGCTCGGCCACATCTTGTGGGGGTTTTGCGGTATGGATTCCCAACAGGACCCCTAATCTGTAGTCGAGGTCCAATCCGGAACCGGGGCATGACAGCAAGAGACAGATCATCTCGAACTTGAAAAACAGTGGGCACCCAATAGTTGGGGCAATAGTGTCTCGACGGAGCCTGATAATTGATGTGATGGCGTGGGATCTGAGCCATCTTTTCGGGGCACTTGCTTGGAACAGTATGCCTCGTGCTTTGGCCATGTGCAGCGTCCCGTACGGCAAAGCACAGTTCGACCGCTACCGCTTGCCTGTCGTGATAAATGAATGCAGCGGCATGTTCCTCGGAAGACGCCGACTTACTGCATCAAGATCCTCCCTGTCTTGGGCCAAGAAGGCTTGAAAGGGTTGCAGCTGTTTTGTTCGTCTTGTTCGTCTCTTTCCACTTCCCTCTGTGCTTGACCGGCACATTGGAGGATAGCGAGCAGCAAGCGGCTTACTGCTCTGTGCACGTAGGAGGAGTCGGTCAGTCGTGACTCGTCAGTCGACAAATCTCGACACTTGACAGCACCAAGGTATCATCGACCCTTATCGAAGGGTTCCTTTTTTGCGCAGGGCTCATTTTGAGGCGTCTGATGAAGGATGGCTGGTGCGTTTCGTGCGTTTGGAGGGTGATGAAATTGGCGCGATGACGGTCAGACGAAAGCCAAAGGCACCAGGGTCGGCCTTGGCGGCGAGAATTGCCCCTTGATCCCTGTCATCCATGCTCACGGTCGTGACTTCCCGGCACGGGCCAGCGGGGGGAGATTTGGGGGAAGAAGAAGCAATCACGTCTGCTGGTTCCGAGTCGGAAGGAACCTTGGATCGTCCCATTGGTCACCCCGCCTTTCCCCCTTGGGATGTTGAGCTTGCCAGTTGCATCGGCCTGTGCACTCCCTGTCAAGAGTTCAACCGTTTCAAAGATCGATAAGGAGCATCATCTCCCGTGCTCGTGTTTTTTGGTGCCAGCCGTTGGCCGTTGCCCAACCGGATGGCGCGGCGCTGATCGGTCACGATTCCAGCTTCCCGGCTCGTCTCAATTTAACCAAAGAGATGTTTTAGAACGCCCAGAAGCCGGCTACAAGACAGCCGACAAGAAAAGTGGACGCCTTGTTGGTCTTCTTGGTCGGTTTTTTAGTGTAGACGTTGACGCTAATGGAAGTCGGCCGGCCAGGCCAGGGCCGCCAGGCACTCCAGGTCCCCGCCCCGCCGCGCTCCCGGCTGCACTTGCCTTCGGTGGAGCCCGAAAGTCGGAAAACCCATTGTCAACATTCCGAACCTGCACTCTGCAATTGCTTCTCAGAACAGAAGGAAGGCACATGTGGCAGGCACCAGGCCAATTTCTGCCCACCGTTACCCCCGTACATCCCTTCATCATACCACCCCCAATCCCTTCCACTCCTACTCTCAGGTTCCTACGATGTATGATGTAGATGCATCTCTTCCCAAGCGAACCAGGTGAAACAATTTTTGCAGAAACAGACCGTCTATGCGAGTCTTGCCAGCATTGACTAGCCCGTTGTACATCATCCGTACTCATATCACAACCCTCCATGTCACCATCTATTTTCTTTACTCCTACCGTGTGGGCTCTCCCTTCACACCACTAGAGATCTCCGAAACCAGAGCTACAGGCTATGCCACACCACTGAGCCGACCTGGAGCCATACAGCTGGTGGTGCCGGTGCTGGTCATAACACGCAAGACGCAAGACATTCCGGTTTCAGTCTAGCGTACCCAGGACCGCTGTTCCATCAGTGAGGAATCTTCCCTTGGCGACCTACCAACCGCCGCCCATCGGTACGGATTACACCTGTGCTGTGCTTGAATAGCGCCCAACAAGAGAATCCTTGCGAAATGTCATCAGCAGGCACTGTCTTGCTAAAAATATTCTCGAAAAGGGAGCTTCCACAGAAGATTATTGATCGGCCTAGATCGTCTTGGCGGCCCTTCGTTGCTGCTCAGTGAATCGTTGTCGCTGCAGTTCACTGTAACGGGCCATACGCTTCCCTGCCGACGAGTTTGGTTACGCCAACACGTTCGAAAGTCAGTTATAGTACAATCGTCTCTTCGTGTACAGTACTTACCATCCACATTGGCCGTACACTACAGATAATCAGATGGAGGCGCAATATGTCCGAAATGCGTGACGATTCGACCAGGATGCGGCTCCGTTTCACCATAACCTCCCTATTAGGTCCGTAATTACAGAGTCCGCTTGGTCACACAAACCTCTCAGCCTACATCACCTAATACACCTTACCAACTCTGACCTGTGAACAGCGAACCGCTCCCAACCATTCATCACGTTTGATCTTCGGATCTGATGTGGAATAGCGGAATGGCACAAACTCAGCATGCTGAATCATCCGAACGAGATACAACCTAAGATATCCTTACAATATCTCTATCTATCCAGTGGTCGACAAAAGCGGGACGCAGCCCCAACGAGGGTTTATGCTTGAAAAACAACACAACCTGTTCGGTCATTGAAGGGGGAATTGGGATCAACCACGACTCCACAGTGCTGGGAGGATTCCACGCAAAACGATGCCATAAGTAGAGACCTGTCAGAGCGACCGCTACTCACCGGACTCCGGGAAGGGGAGCTCAGGGTCCTTTTCGACACCAAGCCATTCACATGCTCTGCTCGAATGGTGCTCAATACTCATCCCAGACACAAGCGGGGAAGAGAGAAAAATCGTCCACTGTGCCGACCCTGCAGATTCCACCAAGTTGGGCTTCTCTACGCTGTAGGAACCTGAAAACCCGGCGTGCCACTAATGCAAAGCACAAATTTGCGGCTGCTGCGCCGGCCTGCGAGAAAACCAAAGCGGCCAGGCTGCTGTATGTCCCACGTGCAGGTCACTTCGGTGAATTCCAATCTAGGGCCAGGTTTTGCAACCACGCAACCATCCAAGGGGAAGTGTAGGGAATCAGAAGCTTCGAGACAATATTCGATAACAAACGGCCGCAAAGTTGAGCGATGATGTTGTACACCAAACGAACCTGACGAGCAACGGCCACCATAGACCGCAGTTTGACCCCTTCCGGACAATGGTATCATTGTATTTACGGTATCTTACGTCCGTATCTGGGGCGCTATTTTAATCTGGATGTGCGGAGCCGATCATCTCGACCGGATTTCGGCAATCGGATGATCCAACCTACGGTCTACCTGTCTCCACTGCGTGTCATTTGGACGGTGCCAATGGTGCTTGGGCCTTAGCACCGCTACAGGCTCCCTGAGTAGGTATCAGGTACCAGGTTTCGCTCTGGCTGGAGGCGGCTATTTGTACCTACCGGACACGGGCCCGAATATGTCTGGGCCTTGCCAATACAGCATGTCTTTCGGTGTTCACTTCCAGCAAGTTGATCGGGCTTGACATGGATCACATTTTGAACAGTTGGAGGTGGTGATAGGAGTAGCTTGAACGGAACACCAGCAGCGTCATGGCCCAGCTCTGCTCATGAGTCGCCTTGGTCAGTTGCAACACCATCGAACGTGGATGATGATGCAGGCCGTTCGCAAGTCATTTCCAAGTTAGGATAACACTTCCGGTCCCGCAACATGTACGGATCTTCCAGTCAGGACTCTCCCCAAGCTTCGCTTCCGGCAGGCTTATTCCCGCTCTGGCAAGGGCCTAGAGCTCAGTGCGAGAGACTATCGACGGCCGTGCTGCGATTGGCAACCAGACACGCCAGATTTGATGGGCGTCAGAGAAGGGCTATTGGACCATGTTGTGTAACCAACCTGATGTCTCTCTCGCCCTCTGCACTAATCTCCTGGAGCTATTTGCCCACTCTCTTGTTTTTTTGAAGACGGAGATGGAGGCGCAGTAAAGAGGTCGTGGTACGATACATGTGGGAGATTTTCCGATTCGCATCCGAGAAGGGGGGGGGGGGGGGGGGAAGACA
>Ga0233366_1000671_pt1 | contig 10902 bp, 9 predicted proteins | sample ElkDunMinimDraft_23_FD_191536 | JGI IMG/M metagenome (GOLD analysis project Ga0233366, IMG submission 191536) | Fecal eukaryotic communites from dung pellets of Tule Elk in California, USA - Elk Dung C4 | ecosystem: Host-associated > Mammals > Digestive system > Large intestine > Fecal | place...
CCGGGATTGACGACGGCGACCCCGGCTACCGGCTGCCGCGCGGCCAGTCGCAGCGCCAGGGCTCCGCCCATCGACAGGCCGGCGGCGAACACCCGGTCGGTCCTTCCAGCCAATTCCGTGTACGCATCCTCGTAGGCCTGGTACCAGTGCTGCCACGGTGTGCGTGCCAGTTCCTGCCACGTGGTTCCATGCCCGGGCAGCAGGGGGAGGCTGACGGCGTACCCTGCGTCCGCGAGGTAACGGGCCCAGCCCAGCATGCTCACGGTGGAACCGGTGAACCCATGGCTGAGCAGCACGCCGGTGGATGCGTTCGGGCCCTCGCCGGCACTTGAAAACGGTGCCGGGCCCACAGGGGAAGTCATGTCTCTATGGTTGCATTAGGCGGGCGATTTTCCACCCCGCGGGAAACAAAGTCGACCGTGTCAGAAGAGGCAGAAATTCTACGCTGCCGCCGCGGCGCTTACAGTAGTACTAAGGGGAGCCAATCGGGTTCCTTGATTGTGTTCCTTAATTGTGTTGTCCGGACGGGAGAGCTGGCCGCGTGTTCTATTGGGTGATGAAGACGATTTTCATCGGACCGGTGGTGAATCTCCTGTTCAGGCCTTGGGTCAAGGGCATGGACAATGTTCCCGCCACAGGGCCGGCGATCCTCGTCAGCAACCATCTCTCCTTCTCGGACTCCATCTTCCTGCCGCTGGCCGTGCCGCGTCCGGTCAGTTTCCTGGCCAAGTCGGAGTACTTCACGGGGCGGGGCATCAAGGGCAAGCTCACGGCGGCGTTCTTCCGCCTTACCAACCAGCTGCCCATCGACCGTTCCGGCGGTGCTGCCTCCGAGGCCGCGCTGCGTGCCGGAGTGAAGGTGCTTGAGGGGGGTAACCTCCTGGGCATCTATCCGGAAGGAACCCGCAGCCCCGACGGCCGCCTCTACCGCGGCAAGACGGGTGTGGCGAAGATGGCACTGCAGACCGGCGTGCCCGTGATCCCCGTGGCCATGATCGGAACCGACAAGGTCCAGCCGATCGGACGCCGCATCCCGAATATCCGCAGGATCGGCATTGTTGTTGGCGAGCCGCTGGATTTCTCCCGCTATGCCGGAATGGAAAACGACCGCTTCGTCCAGCGTTCCGTCACTGACGAGATTATGTACGAACTCATGCGCCTTTCCGGCCAGGAGTACGTGGATGTGTACGCCAGCACCGTCAAGGACAAGATGGCGGCGGCACGCAAGGCCTCCAAGACAGCCGAGTCCCGCAGCGCCGCCGTCCGCCTGCCGCATGCCGAAACCCCGGAGCCCGGGGTGGGCCCCGGGACCGGGCGCCGGAACGGCCACAAGGAACCCGGCGAGGTTACCGTCATCGGTGCGGCGGACGCGTCGGTGCAGCCGCAAGCGTCCGTGCAGCCGGAAGCGTCCGTGCAGGAGCCCCGCGAAACCGGGGACAAGGGCCCCGGAGGGGCGCAGGAGACCCCTCGCGGCGCCTAGGGAACCCGCCCGCCGCCCCGTACTGCGTAACAGGACACATTGGATCGCTGAGGGCGGACGCCGCGACGTAGGCTTAAGGGGTGACCCATAAACCTGCTGAACTTGATCCCAGTTTCCCGCCGTCCTCCGGTGCCGCCGTGTATCCCGGACTCGATGATTGGCGGTCGCTGCCTATCTCCCAGCAGCCCACCTGGCACGAAGACCCCGGGTATGACGCCGCGGTAGCGGAACTCTCCATGGTTCCGCCGCTGGTATTCGCCGGTGAAGTGGACATTCTGCGTGAACGCCTTGCCCAGGCTGCACAGGGAAAGGCCTTCCTCCTGCAGGGAGGCGACTGCGCGGAGACGTTCGAGGCGGCGACGGCAGACAAGATCAGTGCCCGCGTCCGCACCATCCTGCAGATGTCGGTGGTGCTGACCTACGGAGCCTCCCTGCCCGTCATCAAGATGGGGCGCATGGCCGGCCAGTTCGCCAAGCCGCGTTCCTCGAACGACGAGACGCGGGGCGGCGTGACCCTGCCGGCCTACCGTGGAGACATGGTCAACGGCTTTGAATTCACCCCCGAATCCCGCCGCCATGACCCGGCCCGCATGGTGCGGGCTTACCACACCTCGGCTTCCACGCTGAACCTGATCCGTGCCTTCACGCAGGGCGGCTTTGCCGACCTCCGGCTGGTCCATCACTGGAACCGCGGCTTCACGGCCAACCCGGCACACTCCCGCTACGAGTCCCTCGCCCGCGACATCGACCGTGCCGTGCGCTTCATGGACGTCTGCGGCGCCGACTTCGAGGCACTGAAACGCGTGGAGTTCTTCGCCAGCCACGAGGCCCTGCTGCTGGACTATGAGAGGGCACTGACCCGGATCGATTCACGGACCGGCCAGCCTTATGACACCTCCGCCCATTTCCTGTGGATCGGTGAGCGTACCCGTGACCTGGATTCGGCCCACGTGGACTTCCTCTCCCGTGTCCGTAACCCCATCGGCGTGAAGCTTGGCCCCAACAGCACGGCCGAGGACGCGCTGGCGCTGATCGACAGGCTGGACCCGGAACGCGAACCGGGCCGCCTGACCTTCATCACGCGCATGGGTGCCAAGAACATCCGCGAGAAGCTCCCTGCCCTCGTGGAGAAGGTCACTGCAACAGGTGCGCAGGTGCTCTGGGTGACGGATCCAATGCACGGGAACACGGTTACCTCCCCGAACGGATACAAGACCCGGAACTTTGACGACGTCATGGACGAGGTCCGGGGCTTCTTCGAAGTCCACAACGAACTGGGAACCTTCCCCGGCGGACTCCACGTGGAAATGACCGGCGACGACGTTTCGGAGTGCCTGGGCGGTGCTGACCCGGTGGACCAGGAGGCCTTCGTGGAAGGCTACGAATCGGTCTGCGACCCCCGCCTGAACCACATGCAGTCCCTGGAGATGGCTTTCCTGGTGGCAGGGGCCCTGGCGGAAAAGAGCTGATCGTACTGCGGCGGGGCTGCACGCAGTCCCGCCGCAGTATCTTCGGGGCCCTAAACCACGGTCAGGGTGATGACCGAACCTTCCGCCGCGGTGCCTCCGGCGGGATCCTGGGCCCGGACTGTTCCGAAGAAGCCGCCGAGGATTTCGTTCACCTCGACGCGGAACCCCAGCCGCTCAAGTTCCTGGCGGGCGGTGTCTGCCTGCTTGCCCACATAGCTGGGCACCTGGACCATGCGGGGTCCGTCGGAGATGGTCAGGGTGACGGTTCCGCCCCGCTCAAGGAGCCCGGACGAGGGGTTCTGCACTGCCACTGATCCCTTGGGAACATCGGTGCTGTTGATGCGTTCGGGCGAAACGGAGGCCGCCAATCCTGCTTCCTGGATCAGCCGTACGGCTTCCTGTTCGGTCTTACCGGCCACCACAGGTACCTCGACCGGTGCCGGACCCTTGGAAACAGTAAGGTCCACGGGGGTGCCGCGGCGCAGGTCAGCGTCGGCTGCCGGTACCTGGGCAAGGACCTGCCCCGCCGGAACATCTTCGCTGAACTCTTCGGTGACGGTACCGGTGGCCAGCCCTGCCTCGGAGATTTTCTCCTCGGCATCCGCCAGGGAACGCTGGATGACGTTGGGAACGCTGAACAGTTCCGGCCCCCGGGAAACCAGCAGCGTCACCGGCTGGAACCGCCGGACCTGCTGTGCCGCAGCCGGGTCGGTTCCCACGGCCATTCCAGCAGCGATCACTTCGTCGTACACCTCGCTGGTGGTGTAGCGGAGCCCTTCCTCGCCAAGCCTGCTTTCGGCTGCCTCAACCGAGGTGTTCGAGACCTCCGGGATGGAAACCAGTGCTCCGGGGCCGGCGCCGAAGAACCAGCCGGCGAAGGCCGCCGCAGCTACGAGCAGGGTGAGCAGGAGCGCCACCACTACGCCCCGCCTGCGCGGACGGCCCGAGCGCAGGGACACTTCAGGGCGCTGTGCGGCCCTGCTGGCCTCCTTCTGGCTGGCCTTGAAGTCCTTCCGTGCCTGTCGCCGTCCTGCTCGTGCGGACAGCTCCGGGTAGTCGTCGTCGGATTCTCCCGGCAGGTCATCCTGGATGCCATCGTCGGTTACGGAGTGGCCCAGGACGGTTGTGGGGTTGTCTGCGCGCTGGAGGACTTCGGTGGCGCCCGGCTGCGCCTGGCTGATTACTTCCGTGGCGCCGGAAGGCGGCTGCGTGATCACAGTGGTCCGGTCGGCGGGACGCTGTGCCGGCGGACTGCCGGGCGCGTGGAAGTCCAGCTGTTCGTCGGTCAGCGACGTGCGGATGTGGCGCAGTTCCCCCAGCAGGGCCCGGCCGTCCACGGGCCGGTCTTCGGGGTCCTGCGAAGTGCACCACAGAACCAGCTCATCCAGGTCCTCAGCCAGGCCCGGGCAGGCAGCGGAAGGCGCGGGGACCGAGGAATGCACATGGGCGAATGCCACCTGGATCGGCACTTCGCCGGTAAAGGGCTGGGAGCCGGTGAGCATTTCGTAGAGCATGATGCCGGCTGAATAGATGTCGCTGCGTGCGTCTGCGCCGGCGCCGGTGACCAGTTCGGGGGCAAGGTAGGCAACGGTTCCGACGAGCGTGCCTGTGTTGGTGCTGGTGGTTACGGCACGTGCCAGGCCAAAGTCGGCAATCTTGATGGCGCCGCTGCTGGCCAGCAGGACGTTCTCCGGTTTGACGTCGCGGTGCACCAGCCCGGCTTCGTGTGCGGCGGCGAGTCCATCCACCACGGCGTCCATCATGGCCAGTGCCAGGCGGGGAGAGAGCCTGTGCCGCTCGTTGAGGACGTCGCGCAGCGTGCGGCCGGGAACATATTCCATGACCAGGTAGGACAGCGATTCGGTTACGCCCTGGTCAAGGACGCCGACGACGTGCGGATGGGACAGCCGGGCTGCGGACTTCGCTTCACGTTCGAAACGGTCGAGGAATCCGCGGTCGGCAGCCAGATGGGGGTAAAGCACTTTCAGTGCGACGTCGCGGTCCAGCCGGGTGTCGGTGGCCAGGTAGACGGTGGACATTCCGCCGCGCGCGATGCGCGAACGCACCAGGTAGCGGTTGTCTACCAGGGTTTCCAGAAGTGGGTCACTCACGGGCTCATGCACCCTTTGATCCTATAAGCGGAAAGAGCCGGGAGGCGGATCGACACCCGATCCGCCTCCCGGCTTCAGTTCCCTGCGTGCGTGCTAGAAGCCGGACCGGTGCGCCAGGACCGAGGCCACGTATGCCTGGGTGTCCGGGTACATGCCCTGCGTGGTCACCGAGTACTGGCCCTGGTAGTAGGACGCGATGGCGACTTCCAGGCTGGGGCTGGTGCGGATGAGCGAACGGATGATTGCCACGCCCGCGGTGACGTTGTCCTGCGGGTCAAGCAGGTTCAGCTGGCGGCCCACCAGATCTGAGGCCCATTCACCGGAAGAGGGAATAACCTGCATGGTGCCGATGGCGTTTGCCGGGGAAACGGCACGCTGGTCAAAGCCTGACTCCTGCAGGGCGAAGGCCTGTGCCAGCGCCGGATCAACACCCATGGAGACGGCGGTGTCAGCGACCATCTGCTGCATCTGTGCGCGCGAAGGCACAGCCACGGAGTTCAGGGCCTGCTTGTTCAGGTTGGCGTTGGCAACAACATGCTGCGGGTAGGTGTAATGCAGGAAGGTGCTCGGCACCAGGTCCGTGGGTGCGGCTGCGGGAGCGGCCGGGGCGGAGGAAGCCGTGGTGACGGTTGAAGCGCCGGAGAGGGAAATCGTCTGGCCCGGGCGGATCACGGAGTTCATGCTGAGGTTATTGGCATCCAGCACGGACTTCAGGCTGACTCCGTGGCGCGCTGCGATGGCGCCCAGGGTGTCGCCCGGGACCACGGTGTAGGTGCCGGCAGCCGGTGCAGCGGGCGCGGGTGCCGCCGGGGCAGGAGTGCTGGAGGCTGTCGTAACGGAGGTGGGAGCGCCTGCGCCAATGGTGATCTTGTCCCCGGGGTAGATCACGCTGGTCATGCTCAGGTTGTTCGCCTGGAGGATGGAGGCCAGGCTCACGCCGTGCTTGGCAGCAATGGCGCTCAGGGTATCCCCGGCGGCCACGGTGTACGTTCCGGCAGCAGGGGCCTGGGCCGAGGGAGCAGCCGCCGCCGGAGCGGAGCCGGTGAGCTTGAGTTCCTTGCCTGCATAAATGATCGAGGACGGCTGCAGGTTGTTGATCCGCAGCAGTTCGTTCATGTCCAGGCCGTACCGGGCGGCGATGGAACTTACCGTGTCACCCGGGACGATCCGGTGCGTCGCGGGAACCGAGGACTCAGCGGCGACCGTGGCCGGGACCTGCGCGGCCAGCTGGGCGGCAGGAATGACGGCGGACGGAAGGATCTTCTTGGCCTGCAGCGGAAGCTGCGGGAACAGTGCCTTGGCCGGGGACTGCGGAACCGCGGCCTGGGCGGGTTCGGCAAGAGCCAACGAGGACATCATGACAGCCGGAATCGCTGCCGTGGTTACAGCAACGCTCAGTTTGCGGGGCAAGGCAGCGGTACGCGGCCTGGCATTGGGCTGCACGGTCATAACGGGTCGTTTCCTCATCTGTTGGCGGGACGGCTTCTACCGCAATCCGCGGGACAAAAAACAAGTAGTGATACGGGTGTTACTGATGTGATTACTGTGACTAATGCGAATTTACACGAGAATTGCCGGATTGCGATACCCGCCGGGAAAAGTTATCGGCCTGTGCCGGAAGGGTGAAAGGTGCCCCGACTGGCCTGCATTGCCGCTGTCATGGCAATCTTGGGAACGTGAATGAACTCGAGGAACTGGTTTCCGACTGGCTAACCCTGCCCGATGTGGCCGAACAACTAGACGTAACAATCAGCAAGGTGCACAGCCTGCTGGAAGAACGGGCACTGCTGGCGGTGCGGCTCGGAGAACGCAAAATCCGCAGCGTGCCTGCCGCTTTTATTAATGACGGCGCGGTTTTGGACAGCCTGAAGGGGACTATTTCGGTCCTCACGGACGCGGGCTTCTCCGACGAAGAGATGCTTCGCTGGCTCTTCACCGCGGACGACACCCTTCCCGGGCGCCCTGTGGACGCCCTGAAGGAAGGCCGCAAGACGGAAATCCGCCGGCGGGCACAGGCCCTGGCCTGGTAAGACTGCCCCTAGGCAGTGCGGGTCACGGCCGCATGTGCCAGTGACTCAAGCGCCGAGCGGGTCTGCTCATCCACTGCCAGTGCGGCGAGGGTGGTGAAGGCCTGCTCGGTGTGCTCGGCGATAAGCGACTCAGTCGTTGCCAGTGCGCCGCTCTCCTCGATGGCAGCCCTCAGGGAGGCGACGGCGTCGTCATCCAGGTCCGGACGGCCCAGCTTGGCCGTGATTTCCTTCCGGACTGATTCAGAGCCAGTGCTGAGGGCATAGGCGATCAGCACGGTCCTCTTCCCCTCGCGCAGGTCGTCACCGGCAGGCTTGCCCGTTAGCTCCGGATCGCCGAAGACTCCCAGCACGTCGTCCCGGAGCTGGAAGGCTTCGCCCAGCGGCAGTGAGAACTCGGAGTACGCGGACAGCAGCTCGTCGCCGGCACCTGCCAGCGCCCCTCCGATGGCCAGCGGATGCTCGATGCTGTATTTGGCGGACTTGTAGCGCAGGATGTTCCGTGCCCGGACAACCGCGTGTTCGGGTTCGTGCCCCGGCCCAACCACTTCTTCAAGGATGTCCAGGTACTGTCCGGCCATCACTTCAGTGCGCATGCGGTTGAACAGCGCCCGCGCCCGGGTGTTATAGGCAGCTCGTTCGCCCACCGAGGTGAACGCCTCTTCACTCAGTGCCAGGCAGAGGTCGCCGGCAAGGATTGCGGCGGAGGAACCGAAGTGCTGTCCGTCCAGGAACCATTCGGCCTCGGCATGCCGGTTGCTGAAATGCCGGTGTACGCTGGGCGCCCCGCGGCGGGTGTCGGAACGGTCAATGATGTCGTCGTGGATCAGGGCGGCGCTCTGGAACAGCTCCAGGGCAACCCCAGCCCGGATGGCCGGAGCCCCCAGCACGTCCCCGCCGGCGCCGCGCCAGCCCCAGTAGTTCAGCAGGGCACGCAGCCGCTTGCCGCCCCGGGCCAGTGAATGGACGGCGCCGAGCAGCGGAACCGACTCAGCGGAAACGTCTTCCAGGACCTCGCGCTGGACGCCGAGGAAATGCTCCAGATCGGCGGAAAGGGACTGGCGGTATGCAGCCTGTTCCTGCACCACGTCCCCGGGCGCCTGTCCGGGTTCCATGTTTGCTTCCGATGCGGCGGGTGCCTGGCTCACGAAGCGTCCTATCCTGCGGTCTCGGCGGTAGCGGGAAGCACGTTCGCACCCACTGTGTAGATGGAGGTTCCGTCACGGGTGACGACCGAAACATTCACCGTTTCCGTATCCGGGCCCGTTGTGCGGGCGAAGTCCTTGGCTGGGGTGGAGTCCACTGCGTCGCCTTCGAGGGCCATGAACCCAAGACCCTCGAAGTGGGCCGTGTAGAAAGCGAGGATCTCCTCGGGCGTGGCGGGGGAGGAGGCGGTCATGGATGCCGTAACCAGTCCGCCGTCGGACTCGTAGCTGGAGGCGGTGGGTTCGGATCCCGCGAAGACGGGGATGAGTGCTTCCGGGAACCCTGCGGCAATTGCCGACGAAGGCGAGGGAGACGGCGTCGGTCTGGCCTGGGTTGCAGAGGGCGAAGCGGATGCCGCAGAGGTGGCGGGGGAAGCGGTGGCGTCGGGGGAGCTGGTTTCGGAACTGCAGCCGGCAACTGCGGCCAGGATGGCCGCGCTGCAGGCAATGGCGAGGATTTTCTTCATGGGGATCCGCATCGACGAAGGGTCAGGGCCTGCAACCCAGTCTAGGCGAGCGTGCGAGGGTCTGCTGGCTGCTTAGTATGAGGACGTGGGAACAGAAACGCGGGCACCGGCCGAAAACCGGGACTGCACCATCATGCACGTGGACATGGATGCCTTCTTCGTCGCCGTCGAGCTGCTCCGCCGCCCGGAGCTGGTGGGCGCCCCGGTCATCGTGGGGGGCCTGGGCGGCAGGTCGGTTGTCCTCTCGGCATCCTACGAGGCCCGCCGTTTCGGGGTGCGCTCTGCCATGCCCATGGCCACCGCCCGCAGGCTCTGTCCGCAGGCGGAGATCCTGGAACCGCACCAGGGTGTGTACCGGGAGGTTTCTGCCCGGCTCATGGCAATCTTCGAGTCGATAACGCCGCTGGTGGAACCCCTGAGCGTAGACGAAGCCTTCCTGGACATTGCCGGTTCCATGCGTCGTCTCGGCCCGCCCCGGAAGATCGGGGAACTGGTGCGCAGCCGGGTGTCGCAGGAACTCGGGATCACGGCAAGCGTGGGCATCGCGTCCACCAAGTTCGTCGCGAAAATTGCCTCGACCCGGTCCAAGCCCAACGGGCTGCTGCTGGTCCCAAAGGACGAAACCATCCCTTTCCTGCATGCGCTGGACGTTTCCGCTCTCTGGGGCGTGGGCGCAAAAACCCGCGAAGCGCTTGCCCGGGTTGGCATCAACACAGTCTTCGATGTGGCTCATACGCCCCCCACCGTCCTCCAGCGCCTCCTCGGCGCCACGGGCAGGCACGTCTACGATCTCTCCTGGGGGCGCGATCCGCGCGCTGTCACGCCGGTGCGCGTCGAGAAAAGCATCGGTGCGGAAGAGACGTTCGCGCGGGACGTGGATGAGGACGAGGTCCTTGAAACGGAGCTGCTCAGGCTGGCACACCGGACGGCCGCACGGCTGCGGGCGGCAGGCCTGCAAAGCCGTTCCGTGTCACTGAAGCTCCGGTACGCCGATTTTTCAACGCTGACCCGCTCCCGCACGCTCACTGAGCCGGTTGACAGCGCACAGCTGCTGTATGAAGCGGTGCGCGGCCTGCTGGCCGGCTTGGGAAGGCGGCCCATGAGTGTGCGCCTGATCGGGCTGCGGGCCGAGAAGCTGGAAACAGCTGACGGTGCCGCCCAGCAGCTGACCCTGGACGGCAGGGACGACAACTGGCGCTCGGCGGAGGACGCGCTGGACCGGATTAACCGCAGGTTCGGGGAGTCGGGCATCATGCCGGCCCGCCTGCTTGGACGGGACCGGAACAAGCCCCAGAGCGGGCAAGGCTGAGGTTTACCTGAGAGGATCATGCAGCGTCCGGCGGCGGCTTTCCCCGGACCCGTTTGCAAACTATCCTTGTGACTAAGTGCAGATCAGCGTCGACACCTCCGCGGGAACAACCACCACGCCGGGTTCGTTGCTTGATTTACAGGGCACATTTGGACCGCGAGGAGACAGTAATGGCACTCTCAGAACACGAGCAGCGCTTGCTTGATCAGCTGGAGCAGCAATTACACGCTGAGGACCCGAAGTTCGCCAATTCAATGGCGACGTCGGCGGGCCGAGGCATGTCCACGCGGAGGATCGTGCTGGGCGCGCTCGTGGCAGTTGCCGGTATAGCTGTCCTCATCTTGGGGATAACCCTGGACAGTCCGCTGAACATCCTGGTGGGAATCCTTGGCTTTATGGTCATGGGTGCCGGGATGTACTACGCGACCACCAAGGGCAAGCAGGCTGAGGCGCGGATCCCCGCCGGACGCAAGGAGCGTGCAGCTGCACCGCGCGGATTTATGTCCAACCTCGAGAGCAAGTGGGACGAGCGCAAGCGGGACCAGCCCTAGCGCCGCCCGCCTCCACTTCCCTCCCCGGCACCGCCGCGGGAGGCCGGAAAGACCCGCTACGGCGGGTCTTCTCCTTTTTAACCGCCAAACACCCCCTTGGGGGGCCGGTTTTCCCTCCACTGCACACCACCGGCCTCCTTGCCGCGTCCTTACTGGGAAGCAGGGGTGCGACGCGCCGAAAAACGTTATCGAATTGCGTTGACTGTGGAGGGAAGTGGAGTAAAGTGGGGGGCGTAAGAGGGTAGGGCAGCGTAGGAGGGGTGTAACTCCCGTATCTGACAGG
>Ga0233366_1000674_pt1 | contig 10882 bp, 16 predicted proteins | sample ElkDunMinimDraft_23_FD_191536 | JGI IMG/M metagenome (GOLD analysis project Ga0233366, IMG submission 191536) | Fecal eukaryotic communites from dung pellets of Tule Elk in California, USA - Elk Dung C4 | ecosystem: Host-associated > Mammals > Digestive system > Large intestine > Fecal | place...
AGCCACCTAGCTTCTCGATCGTCTTCCTGTCCAGCATGGCTGCACCCTCGAGCCTGGGAAATCAGGCCTCAAGGGTACCGCTGGTCAGCCAAGGCTCCACGCTAATCCGCGATGAACCAAAAAAAAGTCCCGGGCGCGGCATGCGCCCGGGACAACACAACAGGGATGGTGCAAGCCGGATCCGACGGGCCCGAACGGGGCGTCACAGGGCGCGCGCGTACAGCAGCGCACCCTGCCCGACACCCGGGTGCCGTGCTCAGCGGCGCTCCCGGATAGTGATGTGATGCGCCGGGGCCAGGGTTCCGCCATCCTCGCCCCGGTTTTGTCGGGGGCGCCCCGGATGGCGTACGCTGCCACCCCCTTCCGTGCCCCCCTGCCATGTCCCTGCAGATCCGTCGCGCTACCCCGGCCGATGCACAGGCTGTGTCGGCGATCGCCATCGCCACCTACACCGAAACCTTCGGCGATTCCTACCCGCCGCAGGACCTCCACGCGTTCCTGGACGAGCACTACAGCCCCGCGCCGCAGCGGCGCGAACTGGAGGATCCGCGTAGTGCGGTCTGGCTGCTGGAAAAGGACGGGCGCGCGGTGGGCTATCTGGCCGCCGGTGCGAATAGCCTGGCGCACGCCGATGCCGTCGACGGCGATGTCGAACTCAAGCGTTTGTATGTGCTGGCCAGCCACCAGTCCGGTGGTCACGGTGCACGCCTGATGGAGGCGTTCCTGCAGTGGCTGGATCACCCCGCACGCCGCACCCTGTGGGTGGGCGTGTGGTCGGAGAACCTCGGCGCGCAGCGCTTCTATGCGCGCTACGGCTGCGTCCAGGTCGGCACCTACCACTTCGTGGTGGGCGACAGCCGTGACCTGGAATTCATCCTGCGCCGGCCCTGATCAGACAGGGCCGGCACCCGGCTCAGAAATCGAACAGGTCCGACAGGAAGCCTTCTTTCTTCTTCTTGCGGTAGCCGTGCTGGTCGCCGTACTGCTGCTGGCCCAGGTGGCGGGTATCGCGATGCTGCACGGCCTGCGGCGGCGGTGGCGGCGTAGCGGCACGCACCGGCGCGGCGGCATCGGTCGAGCGCTCGATGATCTTGTCCAGTTCACCGCGATCCAGCCACACGCCGCGGCACTGCGGGCAGTAGTCGATCTCGATGCCCTGGCGCTCGGACATCACCAGCGCCTGGGTCTTGCATACGGGGCATTGCATCGTCGCGGCTCCATGGTTCAAACCCCGACTCTACCCTGCCACGCCTGAGCGCCGCGCAACGTGCGCATGACCGAGGTCCCCCTGACCTATGCCCCATGGCGGCACCGGCCTGACCTGCCGACACTGTGCGCACCTCACGCCAGGGATATCGGCCATGCACACCCGCCCATCGCGCCCGCGCTGGCTGACCGTCAGCCTGATCGTCATCACCCTGGTGGCCTCGATCAACCTGCGCGACATCGCCGCATGGGCTGGATGGACAGTGCCGGGCCTGCCGATGCCGTTCGGGGGCGCGGTGGTCGACAACGGACTGGGCGTGCTGCTGGCGCTGGCGGTGGCCGCCTGGCTGCTGCGTCCCGGGCACGCGCTGGTACGCGCCGTGGGGCTGGCCGGCAGTGGCTGGCAGGGCCCGGCGGTGGTGCTGCTGGCAACCCTGCCGTGCTGGTTCGGGCTGTGGTGGCTGGGCGGTGTCGGCACGGACTGGACCTGGCTGTCGCTGCTGATGCTGGCGGTGCTGTTTCCGCTTGCCGAGGAAGTGATCTTCCGCGGCGTCGGCTTCATCTTCGTGCACCGCCAGTTGCGCTGGCCCTGGTGGCCGGCGGCGCTGCTGCAGGCGGCGGTGTTCGGTGCGATCCACTGGTGGTCGTTCGGCGGCGGTGGTGGCGTCGCGCTGCAGGTGCTGGCGATGACGTCCATCGGGGGCCTGGTGTTCGCCGCGTTGTGCAGCCTGGACCGCGATACCGTATGGAGCGCGGTGGTGCTGCATGTCTCCTTGAACATGGCCTGGAACGTCATGCAGGTCAGCGAAAACACGGCGATCGGCTGGCAGGGCAACAGCTTGCGGCTGTCCGCCGCGCTGCTGGCGGTGCTGGGCCTGCTGGCGCTGCGGCGGTGGCGGCAACGCAGGGAATACCGCCGCGCCTGACGTGCACGATCCCCTCACCCGGTGCCGCCGCATACTTGCGCGCCATTCCGAACCACTGCCAGGGAACATTGCGTCATGTTGCTGTCCAAGCGCCACGTTGCACCGCGCGTGCTGTTGATCGAAGACACCGAAGAAACCCGCGAACTCAGCCGCATGGTGCTGGAAAGCCAGGCCTGTGATGTCGCCGCCGTCAGTTCGGCAGAAGCCGCGCTCGGCCTGCTGCAGGCCGGCGAACGGTTCGACCTGGTCTTCACCGATGTGTGCCTGGGCGGGGTGAGCGGCATCGAAGCGGCGCACCGCATCAAACAGTACCAGCCCAGCCTGCCGGTGCTGGTGACCTCGGGACTGGAACCGTCCGACGTCCTGCCGCAGCTGCGCCCGGGTATCCACTTCCTGCCCAAGCCGTACTCGATGAGCGAACTGCTGGACGCCATCCGCGCCTGCTTCCAGCAGCAGGACGTCGGCCAGGCCGCCTGATCGGCGCGTCTTCATCCGGTTTTCATCGGCAACTGTCATCGTCCGGCTCGACAGCCCGCTGTCGCGCCCGCCCGGGCCAGCGGTGCACAGCTTCCCTGCCACCGGAACCGACACCATGCAGATCCGCCTGTTGCTGACCGCTCCGCTGTTGTTTGCTGCGTCGATGGCCGACGCGCGCGCCGATGATGTGGTGACCTGCGAAAGCCGCAACAACCGCTACCAGTCGTGCACGCTGCCCCGCGCCGGCTACGTCAGCCTGGAGCGCACCTTGTCCGGGGCCGAGTGCCGTCAAGGCCGAAACTGGGATTACGACCGCCGCCAGGTGTGGGTGGATGACGGGTGCCGCGCCACCTTCCGCGTACACGACGGCGGTTCGCACGACGGCGACGACCATGGCGACAACCACGATGCCAAAGTGGCCGCCGGTGTGCTGATCGGCGCGGCCATCCTTGGCGCGCTGGTGCACAACGCCAACAAGCAGGACGACCGCTACGACGACGACACGTATCAGGGGCCGCGCCACAGCACCTATGTGCCGGGCTGGATGGTGGGCGAGTTCGAAGGCTACAACCCCATCTACGGCGCCGACATCCGCATGCGCATCGACAGCGACGGGCGCATGTCTGCCCAGGCCCGCGGGCAGAACCTGAGCGGCTGGGTCAACGGCGGCTAGCTCAACGTGGGCGGCAGTGTGTTCGACATCAACCAGAGCCGGGACGGCTTCGTCACCACCGAAGTGGGCGACCGCCAGAACGAAGTGCGCTACCGCCGGGTGCGGTAGCGCAGCGGCGTCAACCGGCGGCCTTGCAGCTCAGCGTGGTGCCGTAGAAGTCCAGCGTGGCCTCGCCCTGGTGTTCCCAGAACTCCACGCCTTCGCGGGTGTAGCGGCTGCCGCTTGCGGCCTGCGCGGGGAAGACGATGGCCTGGTCCTTGCCCAGGCTGACCACTGCGGCCTGCGGGTCCAGTTCGTTGTAGAACACCACGCTGACCGGCTTGCTGGCGTCATCGCACTGGTAATGCACAGGCGTGGGCGCAGGCACGCCGCCGCTGCCGATGTTCAGTTCGACGATGCGGGTCTGGTAGGACTCGATCAGGCACCGGTGGCGGTCGACCGCCTGCCAGCAGGCATCACGGCCCTTGACCCAGCCCCGTTGCTCGGCGGCGATATCCAGTTCGTCCGGGCTGGTCTGCACGCGTTTGTAGAGCGCGGCCAGCTGGCGGTCGAGCGCGGCCAGGCGGGCGTCGCCGCAGACCAGTTTCTCCGACTCGGACTGCGCCTTGGCGCAATCGAACGAGGGCGGCTGCAACGTGGCATCCGTGGCGGCAGCCGGTGCGGTCGGCGTCGGAGCCGGCGCAGCGGTGGCGGGCGGTTGCGCCGGCGCGGCGGTATCGGACGGGGCCGGTTTGGAACAGCCCGCGAGCGCAAGCGCCCCCACACCCAGCAGGACGAATCGGTTCATGGCACCTCCAACAACAGTCAGCAAAAGACGCGCTATTGTGCGCCCGCCGCCGCGTGTTGGGTGTGCACAAACACATCGCTCAGGGCGTGGCGGCCACCGGGGTGAACAGGCTGCGCAGCGCCAGCAGCGCGGCCGGGTGGTAGAGCGTCTGGTGGCTTTCATCGGGCAGCCCCACGTAACGGCGCCTGACTCCCGGGGCATGCGCCGTCAGCGCCTCCATGAAGCGGGCGCTGGGCACGGCGATGCCGCGCTCGGCACTGGTGGCCACGAACACGGTCTTGCCCTGTGGCGCGTGGAGGGCCAACAGCGCCTCGGCTTCATCAACCAGCCCGCCCCGGTTCCACCACAGGCTGGGATCCAGCGCGATGTAGGTATCGAACAGCGCGGGCTCGCGAAGCAGCGTCTCCACCACGAACAAGCCGGCCAGCGATTCACCCATGATCGCCGTTTCCGGCGTGGTCGCGTACCGCCGCCGCACCTGCGGCATCAACTCGTCGCGCAGAAAGCGGCGGAACGCAGCCGAACCGCCCACCCGCGGCGCAATCCTGCGGTCGTCCGGATCGGACGTGGGGCCGGTCATGTCGCGGCGACGCTCTGTGTTCTCGATGCCCACCAGCAGGAACGGGCGCATGCTGCCGTTGGCAACCAGAACCTGCACCAGGCCCGCCACGTGCAGGAAATCCTCGCCGATGCCACCGTCAGGCATGTACAGCACAGGCAGGGGGTCGTCAGCCGGCACGTTCCAGGCAGTGGGCCGGTAGACGTTGATGCGCCGGGTTTCCCCCACTGCCTGCGACACCAGCACGAAGGTCTCGCCGATCACCAACGGCGTTGTGTCACCTGCAGACACGGGTGTCCCGGCACGCGCGTTCACCGTACCCGCCAGCCACACCAGCAGCATCGCCACGCATACCAGCGCGCCGCGTATACCTGCCCGCCGCGACGTGCGCCCCTGCTGCCTGCCCGGAAGTGCTGCCATGCGTTGTCGCCCGTCATCGAAGGCCCCATCGGCCCGCGCGCATTATGAACACGGCGCCGCGCATGAACACCAGTCCGTGCTCAAAGCCACCCTGACCCTACCCTCATGCCAGTGCGACCGCTGCGTAACAGCACCCGGTCCAGTGTGGATCGCACGACATCACGTCGTCCTGGAGTACCGCAATGTCCACCATGCAGAACAACGAAAACAACGTCCAGAAAAATGCCGCTGCGCAGATCGACCAGCAGAAGGAGCAGGAGCGCAAGGACACGTTGGCCAAGCAGCAGAAGCAGGAACAGGACAACAAGGACGCACCGAAGAACCCGCAGCAGAAGTAACTGCGACGCAGACAGTGGGGCTGCGCGCTCGCGCAGCCTCATGCCGCCGGTGATTCCTCCCGGCCCCTCAGGTGTGAACAGCACTACACCTCGCGCGCGCGAAGACCGTCCAGCCAACCATGCAGTTGCTGCCAGTCGTGCTGTGCGTGGCGCATCATGTCGTCCAGCATCGGCCGTGCATCCTCCGGCAACGTCGCGTCGTTCAACGCAGCCTGCAGGGCGCGGATCAGCCTGCCCCTGCACGCCTGCCCCTGGCTGGCGTACTGAATGCCGGCATCCCCCAGCACCGTGCCCCACCAGCCGAAGCCTGCGCGCACCCCACCCAGCAGTGTGCCGTGCCGTGCGGGTCGTCCGCCGGCCTGCCGCACGCGTCTGCCCAGGGTGGCGATGATGGCCGCGCTTGAGCCCGCCATGTGCATCATCACGGCAGACAGGGCAGCATCGCTTCCCTGCAGCCGGGCCACGGCGTGGGCATGCAGGGCATGGTCGTCGCGCGCCACCGCGACGATGCGGTTGAGCATGCGGACCTGCCGTTGTCGCTCAACACTGTGCGTGGACATCACAGGGCTCCGCTGGAGTGCAGTCCCAGCTGTTGAATCACCTTCAACCTGCGCCCCGGCAGGGGACGGCGGTGTGAGGCCGGTATTAGCCCGACTACCCGCCCTTCCGCCACCGTGCCGGCGGGGCTAGGATCGGGGTTCGCAGGCGCAGGCAGCGCCTTGGCAGGGAGCGCGGCGATGTGGGCAGGACACACACTGAAAGCAGGGGCGCTGATGGTCGTGGCGCTGTCGATGGCCTTTGCCAGCCACGCAGCCCCGGGCATTGATCGCGAGGCCTGGCGTGGCGATCTGGCGGTCCTGAAGCAGACGCTGCAGAACGATTATGCGCACTTGGCCTGGGTCGCCTCCGCGCAGAGCGGCGTCGACCTGCCCGCACTCGAACGCGATGCGCAGCAGGCCATCGCCACGGCCGGCAGCGATGCGCAGGCGGAACAGGCGCTGCGCACCTTCCTGGCCGGGTTTCACGATCGCCACCTGAGACTGCTTGATCGGCAGGCAGCCGGCGCGCCCGCCCCGGCCCCCGCCGCAGTGGATCCGCGCACGCTGGATGCGTCCACCGGCTGCGCGGCGCTGGGCGTACTGGACGAGGGCCGGCACGACCACAGCGTGCCGCTGCAGGCCCTGCCCGGCTACCACGCCACCGCCGGTGGGGCCGACCCGGCACTGCGGAGCGGGGTGATCGCGCTGGCCGATGGCCACCGCCTGGGCCTGCTGCGCCTGCATGAATTCGATGCGCTGCGTTACCCCGGTCTGTGCCACCGCCTGTGGGGTCAACTGCGGCATGCCGACGCGGTGAACGACATGCGGGCCACGTTGAATGACGCGTGGGTGGCCGAGATCGCCGCGACGCTGCGTCGCTTCCAGCAGCAGGGTGTGGATGCGGTACTGGTGGACGTGGGCACCAATCCGGGCGGCGACGACAGCGGCGACACGCTCGCCCGCCTGTTCAGTAACGCGCCGGTGCAGTCGGCGCCGCTGTGGGTCAGCCAGTCGGCAGTCGGTCGCGACTACCTGCAGGAGCAGTACGAGCGCATTGACGACGCCCTGCGCCACCATCATCCCGACGCCACCGCGCGCCCGCTGCTGGTCCAGCAGCGCGACCGCTTCGCCGCGTCCCTGCGCGCCACGCGGGCGCCGCCCTGCGACATGGCGTGGGTGTGGCAGGCACCGCGCGACTGGCCGGCGCTGCCCTGCCGGCAGCTGGTCGCCGCCGGCAGTTCGGGCGGCCCGCTGGCCACCCCGGCGGTGGACGCGATCAGCGATTTCCTGATTGCCCACCGGCTCGACTGGGCGCAGGACCTGCGCCGGCACTGGGCCGCCTGGCAGGGGCCGGTGTACGTGCTCACCGATGCGAAGACCGCCTCTTCGGCGGAAATGTTCGCCGCACGGCTGCAGGACAACCGTATGGCACGCGTGGTCGGCAGCACGACCGGCGGTTACGGCTGCGGCTTCATGAGTCCGCCGCCACCACGCGCCTTGCCGCACTCGCAGCTGCGCATGCGTATTCCGAACTGCGTGCGACTGCGTGCCGATGGCAGCGACGAAGTGGCCGGCATTACGCCGGACCTGCCCATCGACATGCGCGCCGATGAATCGGCCCGCGCCCGCGCGCAGCGGGTGCTGGATGCGGTGGGCGTGGACCTGGCCCGGCACTGACCCGCGGCGGTCAGTCCACCGTGCAGTCTGCGTCGCGCATCGGATGCGGCAGCACTTCGATGGAGTGCTCGGCCAGTTGTGCCAGCACCGCTTCCGGCCCGCGCTGGCTGCGCCAGCCCAGGCCGATGCTGGCCGCGGTGGCGTCGTGGATGCGGTCGATCACCGGCAGCGCCCAGCCGCGCCGGTCGTACTGGGCCAGCCACTGCGGGCAGCGCCGCGCCAGCACCGCGCGCGGCTCACTGACCAGCCGTTCGCAGTCTTCCGGGCCGAACGGCGTGGCGCCGCTGGCGATATAGCGCTGGAACATGGGCCCGGTGTTGCGCAGTGCCGCCGCGTGCGCATCGGCCACGTCGCGCACGTCGATGCCGCGATGCAGGCGATACAGCAGCATGCGCTGGGCGGTTTCAGGGAAGCACCGCGACATCCGGATTACCCGCACCTGGAAGCCGGGGCTGGCCGCCTCCTCCAGCCAGTGCTCGGCCGCCAGCTTTGACCGGTGGTAGACCGTGCGCGGTTGCGGCGGGGTACGCTCGTCGATCCACGTGCAGCGGCCCGGCACAATCGCATGGCCGTACAGCGCGGTGGTGCTGGTGAACACGAAGCGCGACACCCCCGCATCGCGGGCCAGCATCGCCAGGGTGCGGGTGCCTTCCACATTGATGCGGTGGAATTCGCTGTCGGGCATCAGCCCCACGTGCGGGGCGTGCAGCGCCGCGCAGTGGATCACGGCATCCACGCCCACCAGCGCCGTGCGCAGCGTGCGCATATCGGTGATATCAGCCACGTGCCGGGTGGTGTTGAAGGGGCTGCGGTCCAGCCCGACCACCTCGTGCCGTGCGGACAGCGCGCCGAAGATCGCGCGCCCCACCCGGCCTGAACTTCCTGTCAGGAGAATCTTCACTGTATGGCACTTGGTCAGCGCCCGGGAGCTACCGGGATGATTTCATTGTAGCCAGAGTCGGCGCCCGGGCGTCCACGGCTGCGGCCGGCCAGGCGTCGGAATCGTTGCGACCTGCGCGCACTCAGCCCCCGGCCTGGCCTACCGGCTGTGCAGGGGACCCGCAGGTGTCCCAACGCAGCGCGCCGTCCTTTCCCTGCTGGACCGCGTTGATCTTCGGTACTCCGCCTGCGTCAACTACGCAGAAGTAGCCGTTGAACCAGCGCGACTGGGGCGCCCCGCGCTGTGCCGGTGCACTGCCCCACATTTCCACCTGGTACCGCTTGCCAGGCTGCAGGCGCGGCGGTGGCGACGTCCCCCCGTCGCCGTAGCGCAGGCATTGATCCGGGGCCAGTGTGGGTTCGGCCTGGCCATCCCGCAGGAAATCACGTTCCCAGATCGCCGCACCGCCCGAACCGACCTTCATCACCGACACCCCGGCGATCTTCGCAGGCGCATTGCCCGTGCGGATTGCCGGCATGCCAAAACAGGGCACGCCCTGCTATTCCTTGACCAGCGCCTGCTGATACCGGCCGGCGGGCGAGGCGCAGCTTGCCAGGCCCGGCACCAGTACACCGATCAACAGCAGGGAAACGTGCAAACGGCTCATTGCGTCGTCTTGGGCAGGGTGCGCTCGAGCTGCACACCGACATCGGGCACGGTACGGTAACGCACATTATTCATGCGTGACTGGGAACCGCGGAAGGCCACCAGAAAATAGTCGGCCAGCATGTCGCCCTGCGCTTCCATGTTGTAGTCGGGGAACAGGCGGATCTCATCCAGCACGTAGTCGTAGCTCATGTTGGGGCGCGGCGCGCGGACCAGTTTGGCGTTGTAACCGAGCTGGTATTGCCAGACTGAATCGCCCCGGGAATCTCGGAGACTCATTGGTTTGAGTCACGCAGCCATGGCGGACTCGGTGGGTTGCTGATAATACGCCGCCTCAGCCTCAGCCGGCGGGATGTTGCCAATCGAGCCCAACAGGCGTTTGTGGTTGTACCAATGCACCCAATCCAGGGTGGCCAGTTCCACCTCCTGTCGGCTCTTCCAGGATCGACGGTGGATCACCTCGGCTTTGTACAGGCCGTTGATGGTCTCGGCCAGCGCGTTGTCATACGAATCGCCCACGCTGCCTACCGAAGCCTCGACACCGGCCTGCGCCAACCGTTCTGAATATCGGATCGACACGTATTGCGCACCCCGGTCGCTGTGATGCACCAAGGTGCCTACTGAAAACGGTCTTCGCTCATGCAGAGCCTGTTCCAGGGCATCGAGCACGAAGTCGGTGCGCATGTGGCTGGACACCTTCCAACCCACGATCCGACGGGCAAATACGTCGATTACGAAAGCCACGTATAGGTGCCCTTGCCAGGTTGAAACATAGGTGAAGTCGGCTACCCACAACGCGTTGGGTCTGTCGGCCTTGAATTGCCGGTTCACCCGGTCCTGCGGGCAGGGCCGGGCAGCATCGGGCATCGTGGTCCTGACCGGGCTGCCGCGCACTACCCCCTGAATGCCCAGCTTGCGCATCAGACGCTCTACCGTGCAGCGCGCCGCCTTCTGGCCCTGCCGCGCCAATTGCCGCCAGACTTTACGCGCGCCGTAGACCTGCTTGTTCTCCTGCCAGACGCGGGTGATGTCCTGACACAGCACCGCATCCCGCCGCACTCTGGCCGGCGACTTACACGGATCGGCCTGACGGACTGCATGCAGGTGGTAGGTTGATGGGGCGATCTGCAGCGCCTTGCAGATCGGCTCGACCCCGTGCACCTGACGCTCCTTGTCGCTGAACCCGATCACGGCTTGAATCGGCGGTCGAGCTCCGCCTGGGCAAAATACGCCGACGCCTTGCGCAGGATCTCATTGACTTGGCGAAGCTCGCGCACCTCACGCTCCAGCGCCTTCATGCGCGCCTGCTCGTCTGTGCTCATGCCGTTGCGTAATCCACGATCCCGCTCGGTCTGGCGCACCCAGTTGCACAGCGTCTGCGCCGTACAGCCAATCTTGCCAGCTACCGATTCGATGGCTGACCACTGCGAGGGGGGCTCGCTCTGATGCTCCAACACCAGCCGGACCGCTCGCTCACGGACTTCCGGGGAGTACTCGGTAAATGTCAAAGTAGTTGTCGCCTCGGTTACGCGGCTTTGCTCTTTATCGACGCGGCTGCGGCCGTGGCAATGGCAGCTTCCTTCTCCGGGTTGAGCGCCACCGCCACAATCGGCGTCCAGTTCCGCGTGGATCCGCTCCAGCGTGCAGGGTGCTTTGCGCGCGCTTGCTGATACACCTGGTGCCTGGCGGCCAGCAGCTGCTTGTCCAGGCCAGCATGGCGCTGCTCCGGCGTCA
>Ga0233366_1000676_pt1 | contig 10877 bp, 11 predicted proteins | sample ElkDunMinimDraft_23_FD_191536 | JGI IMG/M metagenome (GOLD analysis project Ga0233366, IMG submission 191536) | Fecal eukaryotic communites from dung pellets of Tule Elk in California, USA - Elk Dung C4 | ecosystem: Host-associated > Mammals > Digestive system > Large intestine > Fecal | place...
GCATAGGCATAGGGTGGGAATTGCCTGGCTTTCCCCACCTTTCGACCACCCTTTCCCCACGCAATTACCGCCTGGAAAGGATTTTGAATACAAATGTAGAAAGATTATAGTAACATCACTAGCTAAGTAAAAAGGAAAAACGGGGAATTTTTTATGGGCGGAATGCTATTCGGTTCTTACTATAAAACAACTATAAACTCGCGTCATAAGAACAAAGAAACGAAGGGGATAAGATGGAGTCGAAATTAATTATCATACGAGGAAATTCAGGGAGCGGTAAAACAACTATCGCAAAAACACTACAAAAACATTTGGGAAGCGAGACCCTCTTTATTTCTCAGGATACCGTCCGACGGGATATGTTGAATATCCCTGATAGAAAGGGGAATCTTTCGATTGATTTGATTCGGCAAATAGCTGAATACGGTAAGGGGAAGTGTGAATTTGTTATTTTGGAAGGAATCCTGAGTAAACAGCGTTATGGCGAAATGCTTCATGACTTAATTCATTTTTATCATGGAAAAGTACATATATACTATTTTGATTTGTCCTTCGAGGAAACGGTCAAACGCCATAACTCTCGGCCGAAAAGGATGGAATTTGGCGAGGAATCTTTGCGGTCCTGGTGGAATCCAAAGGATTATCTTGGGGTGGACACAGAGATATTGCTGACGGATGACATGTCACAGGAAGATGTGATGAAGCTGATTATAGACCAGCTTCAGAAGATTTAGCTATATGAGGTCATAATCATTCGGCAAGGAAAGATAAACTGGGGAGTTAACGGATGAAAAGGCGAAAACTGAAAGAAAACCTATTTGAAGTCCTATTCGAGGCCCATATGGGACATCTTCATGTACATACCAAGGATGATCATTCGATTTATAAGTGACCACCGGTAAAGCTGGAGCCCCCAACACAAAGAGCAATCTTATAACTAATAAGATTACCGCGGGCATTTATACATGCAGGTGACTCCCGGATAAAAAAGGTCCAAATGCCATACGCGCATTTGGACCTTTTCCATCTGTCTTATCTTATTTCAATTCGCCTTTGATGATTTCCAGGAATTCTTCAAATGGCATAACTTCTGATTTTTGTTCGCCGTATTTGCGGACATTGACTTGACCGTTTTCTTGTTCTTGGTCGCCGATGACGAGCATGTACGGAATCTTGAGCATTTGGGCTTCACGGATTTTGTAGCCCATTTTCTCGTCACGAAGGTCCACTTCTACGCGGAGTCCGGCAGCTTGGAGACCTTCCTCGATTTTCTTCGCGTAGTCAAGGTGCACGTCCGGAGATACCGGGATGACTTGTACCTGTACAGGTGCGAGCCATGTTGGGAATGCGCCTTTGTATTCTTCGATCAAGAAGGCAACGAAGCGTTCCATAGTGGATACGACACCGCGGTGGATAACGACTGGGCGGTGCTGTTTGCCGTCTTCTCCTACATATGTTAAGTCAAAGCGTTCAGGAAGCAAGAAGTCCAGCTGTACTGTGGATAGAGTTTCGTCTTTTCCAAGGGCTGTTTTCACTTGAACGTCTAACTTAGGTCCGTAGAATGCCGCTTCGCCTTCTGCTTCATAATAGTCAAGGCCTAGCTCATCCATTGCCTCTTTCAGCATGGATTGCGCTCTTTCCCACATTGCGTCATCATCGAAATATTTTTCTGTATCTTGCGGGTCACGGTAAGAAAGACGGAAGGAGTAGTTCTCCATGCCGAAATCTTTGTATACCTCAAGAATCAAGTTCACGACACGCTTGAATTCATCCTTGATTTGGTCAGGACGGACGAATACATGAGCGTCATTCAATGTCATTCCGCGTACGCGCTGCAGTCCTGCAAGGGCTCCGGACATTTCATAGCGGTGCATCATGCCAAGCTCAGCGATGCGGATTGGAAGCTCACGATAGCTGTGAATGTCATTTTTGTAGATCATCATGTGATGCGGGCAGTTCATCGGGCGAAGGACTAGCTGCTCATTATCCATATCCATGATCGGGAACATGTTTTCTTGATAGTGATCCCAGTGTCCGGATGTTTTGTATAAATCAACGCTTCCCATGATTGGTGTGTATACATGGTCGTAGCCAAGCTTTTGCTCTTTATCGACGATGTAACGTTCGATGACGCGGCGGATTGTCGCACCTTTTGGCAGCCATAATGGAAGGCCTTGTCCAATCAATTGGGAGTTCATGAACAGGTCAAGCTCTTTCCCAATCTTGCGGTGGTCACGCTCTTTCGCTTCTTGAAGAAGGCGAAGATGCTCATCAAGGTCTGCCTTATTGAAGAAGGCTGTTCCGTATACGCGCTGGAGCATTTTATTATCGCTGTCTCCGCGCCAGTAAGCGCCAGCGATGTTCAGCAATTTGAATTCCTTGATCTTGCCTGTAGACGGTACGTGCACGCCGCGGCATAGATCGAAGAATTCGCCTTGCTCATATATTGTAACTGTCTCATCTTCAGGAATAGCGTCAATCAATTCAAGCTTGTACTCATCGCCGATTTCTTCGAAAAGACGTTTCGCTTCATTGCGGCTGACTTCCTTACGCACAACTTCGAGGTTTGCGTTGATGATTTTTTTCATTTCTTTCTCAATTACAGGAAGGTCTTCCGGTGTGATGGACTCCTCAAGATCCATATCGTAATAGAACCCGCCTTCAATCACAGGACCTACCCCGAATTTTACGTCTTTGTAGATTCTTTTCACGGCTTGCGCCATTAAATGCGCCGTACTGTGGCGAAGGATTTCCAATGCTTCTGGCTGATCTGGTGTAATGATTTCGACAGAAGCATCTTCCATGATTGGTCTGCGCAGGTCATAAAGGCCACCGTTCACTTTGCCGGCAAGCGCCTTTTTCTTTAAGCCTGAACTGATGGAGGAAGCGATTTGTTCAGTTGTTGTACCAGCGTCGAACTCCTTTACCGCCCCGTCTGGAAATGTAATATTGATTTTCTCGGCCATGTCTGCCACTCCTTTTTTTGCAAAATAAAAAGCCCGCCCCTCAAAATATATCAAGGGACGAGCTGTTATGGATTTATTCATAATACCCGCGGTTCCACCCAAATTCCGGCATAAATAGCCGACACTTAGTTTCTGTTAACGGAGTCTCCCGTCAGCCAATACTAGCCTTTCTACAAGCGTTCCTGACTGAAGTTCAAAGGTGGTAAGCATTTCAGTATGCGAGGAAGCTTCCAGCCCAATGGCTCCCCTCTCTAATACGCGTACATTCGATAATGCCCATGTCCTTATCATAACTTATCTTCTATATGAGGTTTGGTATGTAGGTAATTATAAAAGCTTACGTGGACAAAAGCAAGGAGGTTGAATAAAATTTATCTTGTCTCTCCCCCATTCAATCGATCAGCAAAACGTTTTGGATGGGCAATGATGATTCGCTCCTCAAAAATTTTTTTCAGCGTACGGATAATTCTGATTTCCTCATCCTCGGCATAAATAAAGATTTTCCGCGGTGCCATGGAAACAAGCGGTGCGATGGTATTCGAATCAACGAACATCGGGTTTTCCGCCATCAGCTTCCGGTCAATGGCATTGGCGAGGTTGCGCTTTGAGATCAATTGAAAATGCTGGTTATAAAAGAAAAACTCATCTTTATATACGAGATGGACCTCCTCCAATAACGGCCGCCTTACCTCAAGCAGCCCGCGAAGAAGGAATATAAACTCCTGATAATCCTGTTCAAGCTTATATTCATCAATCGCGATTCCAACTAGTGATACAAATTCATCCTGAATGGCACGCATCCGAAAACTCCATAAGGATTGAAAGGAGAATGGGACTTGTTCAGAGACGATTTCCCTAAATAAACCTGAAACTCTGTTCCTTAATTTCTCAGGAAGATCGTTCGCGCCGTGGTAAACAACCTCTCCCTCCCACATCAGCATGGCCATTTCCGCAATATGCTCCACTTCATCCTCATCTTGAAATAAATAGCGATTCTGGATGATTTCCCTGATTTTCTTTTCCAAATGATAGGAAGAGAAGAAGGAATATAAGAATTCTATCAATGCAAGGCAGGCTGCCTGATCCCGATTCGGTTCAAGGCGGAAGGAGATGAACTTTTGTCCATCGTTCTCGGCTGGACAGACTGCCTGTTGGATGATTGGATGACTGTTCTGCATGCGAACATGCCAGCAGGCTTGTTCTTCCCGTGAATCAAAATGCACCGTGAGCAACCAAATCCCTCCAGACTTAACGAAACTTTATAATCCATGTATATGGGACAACACTTTCCTTTAGAATGACAGGTTTAAATTATCGGAATGAAAAAAAGCCGCCCCATGCGGGCAGCTTTATCAATCTATTCTCTTCGGTTCTTGCCGTCCATCTCTACCGGCATTGTCAAGTTGCGGAACCGTTCCATGATCCGTTTCCCCTTCACACGTTCCTCTTCTCCTCTTTGTGTATACGAGAAGTGGTGCTCAAGTTCCTTCCAATTGAAGTTGGAGGTAAAGAAGGTTGGCAGATTCTCATGCATCCGGTATTGCAGAATCGGCCCCAGCACATCATCTCGCGACCAGGCACTCATCGTTTCTGCACCAATATCATCAATCATTAAGACCGGCACCTCTTTAAGGGCGTCAATCTTTTGGTTAAAGGTGTTCTCAGCAAATGACCCTTTCAGTTCACGGAGAAATTCCGGCCAGTACACGATATGAGAGGAAATGCCGTCCTCGGACAGCCCATTGGCAATGGCGCCGAGCAGATACGTTTTTCCGACTCCAAATTCGCCGTATAAATAGAGCCCCTTATTGCGAATGCCTTTTTTGTAATTATCCACGAAGTTTTTTGCCTTCTCAATCGCTTCAATCCTTGCTTCGGTTACATGTTCATCAATATATAAATTAGCGAATGTGGCATTAACGATTTCCTTAGGCACATGGCTCGCATGAATCAGCCTGCGCATACGGCTTTTCTCCTCATGTAGGATTTTCTTGCGGCATGGCTCATAGGACACGTCAATTCTCTTTCCTTGGATGAACAATCGCGGAACATGACCGCCGATTATATTACGGCAGCTTTCAAGTGACGGACATTCATCACAGGTTTTCGTTTGCGTGGCATACTCATACAATTTGTTCATGCTCTTTTCAACCATGTCATTGGTCAATTCGTCCTCATGCTCGCGGATAAAGGCTCGTACCTCCGGGTTGCTTAAGACGAGATTTCGCATTTCATCCCATCGTTTCTGAAATCCCTCACGATTTCCAAGCTTGTTCAAAGAGTCCTGTATATTTCTCATCGCTTACTCACCTCCCGATTGAGAGTTACCTTGTATTTGTTCTTTTAATCTCCGTGCTCTCTCAGCGATATCCTCTGTCTGAGCGGCTGGTTCTTTCTTCTTGCTTTCATCCATCCATTCCGGAATCATTTCTTTCCTGCCGGATGAAGCCGCACGGCGATTCGATGTTTTCGCGTTCTTATTCTGTTTGTCATCAGCCCATTTTTGATATTTCTTATGCTCACTCTTAGCTGTTTCATAGGCTTCCCGTACAGTCGTGATCTTTTTGCGGGCCCAATGGGAAGCGATTGTCTCCACATAGCTCGCCTGCAGCTTCATGTCGGAACGAAGCATCACATAATGGAGAAGCACATTGACGACACCAGGCGGCAGCTTCTGATTGACCATGACCTTTTCGACAAGGGCAAGGTCCTTCTCAGATGGGAGCGCCCCCTCAGACAAGCTAACGAGAAACTCAAGAGGCGAGGTTGTTTCAAATGTATAGAGCAAATGCTCCTCAGGCGTTTTCGGCTCAAAGATCGTCCGCTCAAATTCCGGCTGTACACGCTCGATGATTGCCGGCATCTCCTCGCCATGGTTAATCAGGAACAACTCACGAGCGCATTTGCGAAGTTCAGCTATATCAATCTCTTCATGTTCATTCTGGCAGCGTAAGATGAGCTTGCTCATATCCATGACCCCGATCTTGTACAGATAAGCTAAAGTCGCCACTGCCTCCATGACCGGTGGAGTAAAGGATTTACGTGAAATGAAGCTGCTCTTCAAGGATGCAAATAATAACTCAAAATCAAATTGCTCTATGAAATTGGCGCTGTACCCTTGTGTTTCTTTTGAGAAGAACTGATTTTGTCCCAATCGCTTTGGCTCGACCAATTCCTTCGGGTTCTTGAATTCAGTTTCAAATACATCGGTAAATGAGTGGGTCACATCCTCATAATCATTGGGAATCTTTTTATCAGAAAACATCCCCAATAGCCTTTCATAATGCCGACTGTCCAGCTTTTGCTGGAGGTAGATCGGCAATAGATCATCATGGAAAAACTTCTCCGGCGTCAGCGGAGCCATGATTTCATAGATGAAGACATTCCCTTCCTCAGTCGACTTCTTATATGTTTTCAGCAAACCAATGCCTTCAAGCCTCCTGCGGCATTGGTAGATCTCATCAAGAGGCATCCCAAGTACATCCATCAGCCAGCGGTGCGTGGTCTGCTTTGAATACATCAGACCGGTGGTCACCTCGTTGATGAAGGTCAAATATAGCGAGATGGAAAGACCGCCAATCAATGGCTGGTATAAGTATTGGATGACCTTATGGTCCATCTCTGATAATTTGTCCTTATACAGGACAACATATCGGTCTTTTGGGTTTACGAACATCCAAGAATATTGCATCATGTTTACAAACCTTTCGCCTACAAGAAGTGATAATGGCAAAAAAGAGCTAAAGAAAACTGCCTTCAGCTCTGTTTTAATCTTCTTTTTTTATTAATTCCTTTAATTCCTTAATAAATACGTTAATATCCTTAAACTGGCGATAAACAGAAGCAAACCTTACATAGGCAACTTCATCCACCTCTGCAAGACGGTCCATGACCATCTCTCCTATATGATCACTCTTCACTTCAGAGAAGCCTTGGTTTCGTAATCCCTTCTCAACCTCTGTCGTGATTTCTTCCAGTTCTTTTAGGGCAACATGGCGTTTCTCACAAGCCTTGATTAATCCGCGGAGGATTTTTTCACGGCTGAATTCTTCACGGGCTCCGTCTTTCTTCACCACAATCAGCGGAATCTCTTCTACCTTCTCAAAAGTAGTGAAACGGTAACCGCACGATTCACATTCTCTTCTCCTGCGTATGGAACGCCCCTCATCCGCAGGCCGGGAATCGAGCACTCTTGTCCCGTTATGTTGGCAAGTTGGACATATCATTTCGATTAGCACCGTCCCTTTCTTTATAGTTCTATCTTATAGAAACAAGCCCATTTGGACAAGTATTTGTTTAAAAAGACGATTCTCTCGGTCCATCGTCAAAAAAAGGATGCGATTTTTCATCGGCATCCTCTTTGAATATAGAAATTTACATAGCCTGAATTCTTCTTACAGCCACTGGGCCCATCCCTCTTGGAATCTCAAAGGTTTCTTTCGTTTGAGCATTCAAGGCATCAGCGATGTAGTTGGCTGCGACGTTCGGATCAAGGTTGCCGCAAGTATATACATCAATGCTTGCATAACCGTGCTCCGGAAAACTATGAATCGTTAAATGCGATTCAGAAATGATGACGACTCCGCTGACTCCCTGCGGGGCAAATTTATGAAAGGCAACCTCTCTTACTTCCGCTCCCGACCTAAGTGCAGCATCCACAAAAATTTGTTCGATTTTATTCATATCGTTCAACTTTGTTAAATCACAGCCCCATAATTCCGAAATGACATGACGACCAATAGTTTTCATATTTAATTCCCCCTTCAAGCATTTAAACGAATTTGATACCTTCGTTTCTGGCCGCAACTGCCACGGGGGAAAGTTAGTCCTGAGAGGTCCTAACCCTTTAAGCAGCCAATGCCAGGATATGAAGTTTACGGTTTTTAGTATATAATTTTTACCCATCATTTGCAACATGACCTTACCAATTTATACAATTTATCCCATGTTTACTTCACCAAATAATAAAGCCGCTCCCCTCACATTACGGGAACGGCTCTCTGAACATGACCTGTCAGCTTACTTCCACTTCTTCCTTCACGAGCAAACGGGCCACATGATTAACGAGGTCCACGACTCTGCAAGAGTAGCCCCATTCATTATCATACCAGGCCAGTACCTTCACCTTCTGTTCGCCTATGACCATGGTCGAGAGGCTGTCAATAATGGTGGAGTGCGGATTGGTTGTGAAATCAATGGAGACAAGCGGCTCATCACAAACCTCCATAATACCGGACATCTTTCCGTTTGCAGCACTCGTCAATGCGCGGTTAACATCATCGGCCGTAACTGGTGTCTTCAAGTCAACAACCAAGTCCACAAGAGATACATTCGGTGTCGGCACGCGGAGCGCCGTACCATGCAGCTTCCCCTTTAATTGTGGCAGGACGAGCGATAATGCCTTTGCTGCACCGGTTGTCGTCGGGATGATACTTTGACCGCAAGCTCTTGCTCTGCGCAGGTCCTTATGCGGATTATCGATATTATTCTGATCATTCGTATAAGCATGGATAGTTGTCATTAAGCCATTTTCAATGCCAAACTGCTCATCAAGCACCTTAGCTAGCGGACCCAGGCAATTCGTCGTGCACGAGGCGTTTGATATAACGAAATGATTGGCAATATCCAATTGTTCTTCATTAACGCCCATGACAATTGTGACATCTTCATCTGTTCCAGGTGCAGTGAGGACAACTCGCTTTGCCCCCGCGGTCAAATGAAGAGATGCTTTGTCGCGATGATTGAATTTGCCAGTCGCTTCAATGACAATATCGATATTAAGGCTTTTCCATGGCAAGGCTTCCGGATTCCGATTATTTAACAGCAAGACCTTCTTGCCATCCACAACTAAATGATCCCCATGTGGAACGACTTCCCCATCAAATCGCCCATGAGTTGTATCATACTTTATTAAATGCGCTAATGTTTCCGCAGGATAGCTGGCATTAATTGCTACAATTTCCAGATCATCTTCCTTAATGGCCTTTCGGAAGACCATTCTCCCAATTCGACCAAATCCATTGATTGCAACTCTAGCCTTCATTCCATTTCCCCCTAATATGAGTTATACAATTAACCAAAAATCACATAAATAGTATAACACATTAAAGGAAATACTGCATAGTTCGAACACCTATTTTTGGCAAACAAAACGATAAATGGTTAGCAGGCAATAAAAATGGCCGCCCCAGATTATCGAGAGCAGCCATTTCTCTATTCTATTTAAATTGTTTCATGATTTCTTTTACCTGTTCAATCGTTTCAGAAACCGGTCCATTATTATCAATAATATAGTCCGCCAATTTCCGTTTATCATCGATTGGCATTTGAGCACGAATCCGAGCCAAGGCGTCCGCCTCGCTGTAACCGTCTCTATCCATAAGCCTTTTCAATTGGGTATCCATAGATACATAGACAAGGACAGTCTCTTCCACCATATGGGTGAGCTTGCTTTCAAACAGCAAAGGAATATCCATAATGACAACGGACGCCCCCTCGAGAAATGCGCGCTCCGTTTCCTGCCTCATCCATTCCCTTACCGCCGGATGGACAATTGCATTTAACGTTTGGCGTTTCTCATCATCCGAGAAGATGATGGCTCCAAGCTTCTTTCGATTAAGCGTCCCATCCTCAAGGAGAATATCACGCCCAAAAGCTTCTGTGATTTCCCGTAGGGCCGGCATGCCTGGTTCAACTACCTTCCTGGCCGCGATATCTGCGTCAACGACAGGGTAGCCTTGTGAGATAAGCCAGTTTGAAACCGTGCTTTTCCCGCTGGCGATTCCGCCTGTCAGTCCGATTATTTTCTTCATATATTACCGTTTCCCCTGTCTAAAATAGTTTACTGATCCCGAGTGCGATTAAAACAATTCCAGGTACAAAGGACAAAACCTTTGAGAAGAATGAATCATTTAAGTACTTTCCAGCCTGAAGGCCAACCTTCATAAAGACAGCGCTCATGATGAAGCTAAGCAATACGACACCGGTAAGCGGATAGTTGAGAATACCGGCTCCAATTCCTGCACCGAACCCATCAAGGGATAGGGCAAAGCCCAAAAAGCAGGCTTCAAGACCTGTTATCGTGCCGGAACGGTCAAAGTCAGCGCTGAGCGGCTTCTTCAAGATATGAATTACAAGACCAATTGACTTGATCTCCAGCTGAAACAGCGTCCGTTCGTCCACATTCAAGTACACATCATCATTTTGCTTTAAATTGCTAGTAGTCGTCCAAATGCCTAATGAAATGAGAATAAGCCCTCCTAGCACACCTGCCCATGATTCTGCCATGAAGTGTTCACTCGCAGAACCTGTAAACATTCCAATCGCAAAACTCAAAGCCGAACAAGCGGCAATGATCATAATCGATTTTAAAGGAATGGCCACATTCCGGATACCATAAGTCATTCCGACACCACAGCTGTCAAGGCTAACTGCCATAGCGAGTAAGAGTATTGAAGCCAAGTGCTCCATTGACGGGGACTCCTTTCAACAATCAATACCCTACTATATGACAGGAGCCTATCTTTGGTTCATCCTCGTTTCTGACAGGAAGGACAGTAGACGGTTCCTCTGCCCCCGACGATAATTCTCTCCATGATTGTGCTGCATGCCTTACAGGGCTGTCCCTTCCTGGAATAAGCAAATAATTCAAGCTGGAACATGCCAATCTGTCCCTGTGAGTTTACGTAAGAACGAATCGTGCTGCCGCCTTTTTCAATGGCTTCAGCAAGCGTCGTCTTAATCGCCGCATACAAGCGCTGAATTTCCTCTTTATCCAAGGAGGATGCAGGACGCTCTGGATGAATGCCCGCATGAAATAAGGCCTCATCCACATATATATTACCAAGCCCTGCAAGCAGGCGCTGATCCAAGAGGACCGTCTTAACGAAGCGATGCGTCTTTCGAAGTCCT
>Ga0233366_1000677_pt1 | contig 10860 bp, 13 predicted proteins | sample ElkDunMinimDraft_23_FD_191536 | JGI IMG/M metagenome (GOLD analysis project Ga0233366, IMG submission 191536) | Fecal eukaryotic communites from dung pellets of Tule Elk in California, USA - Elk Dung C4 | ecosystem: Host-associated > Mammals > Digestive system > Large intestine > Fecal | place...
ACTCCATTCCAATAATATTGGTGGCTATCTATCCCATTTGTAGCCCATATAATCAGACTATCTCATTGCTGAGTCATTCCTATAATTTCTTCATCTGACCTAATCAGATTTTTACTATCTGATATTCTCCAATCTAATGTACTTAATACATCTATCGTGTTTCAACTAGCAATATATATATCTCATCATCGCTCTACTGCAATATGATTATCTGCATCTGTTAGTCAATTTATTTCTTCATAGTAATTTCTATTGAATGTTCAAAAATTTAGAGCTTCTACAGTACCGTTAAAATCTGAACTAGGTGTTATCGTTATTGTATATGTAGTTGAATCTGAAATATTACTAGGAGCTTCTGTAAACCATCCATTTCTTCATTCCTCTGTATCAAATGAGTCGTTATCTCAATTGTTTATGCTTACTGTAACATTTCATTGTGTGCAATTTACTATTTTTATTGCTAATCTACCTAGAGTAGAAGTATCATATCAATTAGCATCTGTTGTTAATGGCCCTGTATTCCCTGTTGTATGTTTCATTCATCAAGTAGTTAAGTCCCATCATGTTCATACAGTCCATCAAGTTGTTCCATCTTCAAATCTAGGATTAGTTATTGACTGTCAATATAGCTTATATGAATTTTTATAATCTATCTTTTGGATAAAATTATCACTTAGTATCAAGGCATAATCTCCATATACAAATCATCAATTGATAGGTATAGCTTGATTTATTGGCTCACAAAATATTGCTCATCCTCAATCTTCTCATCAGTCTCAACTTGTACTTCAGTTCAATTTTCATTGCATCTCTAATTTACCATCTTTTGTGAAATATATAACACTATTCGTAGATGTTATTGGATCTCACTTACATGGATAAGCAGCAACAGGGTATCATAAAGTCCTCTCATTCAAAGTATGTACAGATAATCAATGTCAAAGTTTGAATCACTTAGTAGAATATCAGCTTTGAATTCACTCAGCATAAAAATAACTACCTCAAGCAAACTCATCAGCTGAGATTCATTTTGTCCAATCACTTAATGTTATGTCCTGTCTTTTTACTTCCACCATGGTTTTATTCTAAGAATCATAAATAGGCGTCCTCTACATGATAGGCACTTTCATTTTCAAAACATCATTCTACTTTCATATTTTGTATTGCTTGTTGATAGTATCAATCCCATAGTTGTTGCTTATCAAATACTTGTTTTTCTCCAAAAACTAATTGATTCAATCATTTCACTAGAATGTTGTGATATTCAGGTGCTAATTTTATCTCATCACTTGTATTTTCTAATGTTAAGTCCAAAGGTATATATTTTCACTCCATATATAGCTCTCAATCTTTTTGTGGTATAGGCATTAAGAAAATACTACCATCTCTAAGAATTCAATAATTGTCTTCTTTCCACTTAGGTTTAGATATTTCCTCATAGCTATCATAAATGCTACTATCATACAATGGTATTTTCTTTCAATCAAGAAAAGCTGTAAGTACAAGTTTTAGCCCTGTACTTTCATCACTTGGCTTTGGCAAAATATATTCAGATTGTCATTTATTTACTTCTGTTGTGAAACTATTCCAAGCATATTTTCTTGAATTTATTGATAGCTGAGAAAATACATCTTTGTAAATAATATTCAGATATTCTAAGTAGTCTGTATCTGAAATTTGTCATATAGGGGTTCAAGTTTGTTTCCTTGATAGCTTTATGATACTTGTTACATCCATTGGCTAATGAGTTCTAAATAAAAATTTCATTTTGAGAGGTTAGTTTCCCAACCTCCCAACTATGAATCTCTTACTAGGCAGCAATCTTCATCTTAACCATTCTTTCTTTTCCTTCTTGGAAAGTCTTAACTCCGTAAAGGCAAGAAATGATGTAGTAATCAGCTTTCTGTTTAGGTAATGGATTCTTTCTAACATCTATGTTCTGTTGCATAACTAGGTCAATAGCTCCTGGTCTACAAAGCAAAGCATGAGCTTCTTCAGCACCAACAGTAATAGTTGTGTCAGGTGTAGAAACTAATACATCTCCTGCAGTTGTAAGAACTCCTGTAGAAGCATCTAAGTTAGCTCTAACATTCTTTAATTTAGCTCTGTCAGCAGCACTTACTTCAACATAAGTCGTTCCTGCTCCTGCAGCTCCATTGATAGCAGCAGCTAAGTTAGCTAAAGCTGCAGCATCGTTAGCTCCTTTCAATACATTACCTGCAGTTGATCCAATAGATGCAACAAATGTGAATTTAACACCTGCTACAGTAATTTCATCAGTAGCAACTACACTTGAGAAACTGATAGTTCTAGTGTGTTCTACATTGTTAGAAGAATATACTTTGTATCCTGCAAAGTTTCCTGCATATCCGTTTTTCAAAGCTAAGTCAGCTAAGCTGAATCAGTCTTGAGCAACAGTTTGAGCGATAACACTTGCCATCTTTGGAGATACAACCAAAGCCCAAGTTTTATCCATTTCACATCCGTTAGCTGTAAGTTTAGCACCTGCAGTCATAACAGCATTAAGACAGTTAGAAGTAGATAAGCTAATAGCTTGTCCTGCAGTTCCTCCAATGTCTCCTGCATCTAGAGAGACAACAGCATTTCCTACTTCAGATAATACTTTACCATCAATATCGTTAGCCAATCTGTAAGCAGCCCTTTCTACATAGCTGTTTTCAAGATCGTATTTCATTTGAATCCAATCTACTTCATCTATAGCGAAAGAGATTTCTTTTGATTGGTCGATGTCTAGATATTCATCAGTTCCAATTAAATCTTGCTGAGTTGTATCTGTGTATTTAACATAGTCGTTTACAACTAAGTCATTTGGATAAGGTCTGTGGATTCTGTCTCCATACTTCAAGTCAGGTTGTTCTTCAAAAGAACAGATTTGTGTAGCTACCAAAGCATTTTTAGTTAAATATTGGATTCTTCTACTCCATAGCTCAGGTATAAAAGCATCTAAGTTTTGTGCCATTTTGAATTAAAATAAGTTAAGTAAAAGGTTTATTTCTTCCCTCTTGCTTTCCAGAACTCATTAAATTCTGCATCAGTCATTTGTCTCCAATCTTTTTCAGGCTCAGGCTCTTTAGTGATACCATCCACTCAAAGATTAGAAGGCTGACTTTTAAGCAAGTCAGGTTTGTTTTTAGCTAGATATAACTGATAGGCAGTATTGGCATCCATTCATGTATACTGTGATTGGATTTTCTTTACCTCCTCTCTAAACTCACTAGCTGTAGAGTTTTTTTCAAAGAATAGTTCCTCTTTTACCTTTTTATCGATGTAGCTATCATCGATTTGGTATTGAGCTTTTTCTTTTTCTTGTGCCTTAGCACTCTTAAATCTAGACTGTCGTTTATCAGCTCTTTCCTTTTCTTTCTCGTAAAGAGCTTTGTAATCAACTTCTTCTCAGTCTACTCACTCCTCAATAGGAGTTGTGTCTAAAGTTTCTTCTTCAGGCATGGTAATAATTGGTTAGTAATAAAGCATCATAACCGTAGCTAAAGTAGATTTGTTGTTGTTGCATAAACCTACAAACTGCGATATGTTAGGTATTAAACCTCTTGGGAATGTGTCTCTCTTTATCGCTGATAACTTTCGAGTTTCTTATACTTCTTGCTTAAACATTCATTCTATAATCTCTGCTCTCTCTTGTTCTTCCATTTCCTCTATATCCTCATCTGCTTTATAATCTGGGTTTTCTATCATTTGTGCTGGTAGCTGATCCATTACCCAATTAAGACATTTTAACTCAACTCTATATAAATCTGACTGAGTTAAATTCTTATCAGGCACATCCATACAATCTCAATAGAGTATTTTGTGTGCTAAAGCCTTCTGTCTGTTTCTGATTAGCTCTTTCATCTTTTCCCATCATCTACTCCTTAGTAGATCATCAAGCTTTACCATTTTTTCTGTCATTATGCTATGTTAGAATTTAAATTTACTGTATCTCTAGTGATTAGTTCATCTCTAGTTGGTTGTCATTGAGACATCATGATATTTGCTGCACTATTAGCCATCTCGTTATTCATAGGCATCTGTGTTTGTCATTCTCATAACTCTAATAGTAATCAGTTTAGTTTCTCTAATATCTCATCCTTTAAATCTCCATCTTCTGCTTTCTGCATATACAACCAAACTGTGTAGAAGTCTATATCCGTTCTCTTGAATAAGCTTGTTGGTCTAGCTCATAGATTTACCATATCTACATAACTCTTAGCAATCCTTTCTTCAGGTGTGTATGCAAAGATAGAATTGACTGTATTTGGTTTTAATCCTGTAGCTCTAAGATATAATCTCTTGAATATTGCTTTGTTTACAGGTTTGATTTCAGGATCATTTGTTATGATAGGATACAAAGCCATTAGAGTGTTTTTGTCTTTTTCATTGATAGCATTTATATCCTCTGTTGCTCCTACCATAATGTAAGGCATCTGTTTAGTAATGAATTGGTCTTTACTCAAACTAGCTCATGTCCATTCAAAATCAGCATTCAGTAATACTCGTTTTTCTTCTCCATCCTTGAAGTTCTCTAGATAACCTCTCCATCGTTGGAAATAGTAATCTCTATAGAATCGCTGCTTAATCGTATTCTTGATAGATAACTGCATATTAGCATTAGCTTGTAATTGCTGAGCTTCAGCTTTAGTCATAGACTTATCTGGCATTATTCATTGCTGTAAGCTATCTATCTTTGAATCGTATTTAGCTTCATTCTCTAGCCAAGACATCATATTCCATACATCAGTTTTAATCTGACTCTGTGGCAATTCATACATTGCATTTTGGATTGGCTGTGTTCCTATCTCGTTTTCATCTATGAATAAGTATCTCTGGTCAAATGTTTTTTTCTGTAATTCCTCTTTGTTCTTTATCAATCTAGAATTTACAAGGAAGTCTCCACCTGTAGCTTCTCTCTTAGCTTTCATCAGACTTAGATTTGCTAAGATAGATTTAGCATTCTGTTTATCCTCTACTTTATCACAGATAGAAGTACCAAATGGATTTCATCTTACAGGATCATAGTAGTTGAGTAATACAGGTCGAGGTATCAATGTTGGATCAAGTTTTTCTTCTTTAGTTACAGGTTTAAGTTCTTCCTTGTAAAATATCTCAGTCATATCTGCACTAAGTACGAACTTCCATTTCCTTCAATCTACAATCGTATAATGAGTGTAAATATCTAAAGCGAAGTTATCCTCTATTTCATCAACTATGATTGGTCATGTTCAAGCTTTATTCTGATATGCTTCTCTAGTTAGGTTGTCTTCCATGTTGTACTGTTTAGCAAACCATCTATTGATTGCTTCTTTATCGTATTTATCTTTTACATCATGAATATTTGTTAGCATACAAAATCCATGAAATCTGTAGTTCTTTCAATCAAACTGTCATGTCTGAGTTGGTAATGGATCAGGTATCCATGAAAGAGGATTGATAGCTTTCCAAGTGTTAGTCTTTGTTGTATGGTCAAATCAAGTCTTGTTGAGTATTCATACTCCGAAGAAAAGACTATCTTGTTCTACTTGATATTTGAGCTGTTGAGTAGCACCTTCTCTTTCATCAAACTCAGCAACAGCATTTAAATTCTGAGCTTCTTCTTCTCATATCCATCCTTGTCTAGATATGAATTTACATTTAACTCAGTTAGTAAAGAATGATGCGATAAGTGTATCTATGTAATTTCATATCATGTTGATATTGATAATCTTTGCAGATTTAGTTGCCTGTGGATTTCGTTTCATAATTCTATCTCTGTATCTAATCCTTGCAGGTCTTACATAGTTCAATCATAAAGCATATTCTCTTTGTATCTGTACGAGTATTGCTGACTTATCCATGCTTAGTTTTTGATATAAATTCTAGTTTGTAGTATATTCTGAAATTTGAAAAATCAACTTTTTTTTAGTATCAAATAATATTGAATGCTATAGGGAAGTTTCAACTCAGTCATCGTGATTTGCTATCAGTCAAGAATATACTTTTTACCTCGTATCACCAAAAAGCTAAATCTTGTCTGAAATCAGAAAAACTTGAAGCTTGTCGCAAATCACACTTATTAAATCCACATAAATATTTTGGTCTGATTATATCTATTATCCTTCTATAAAATAATTCTACACTATCATTAGTTCAATAAAACTCTCTTAAATCTGGATACTGTTCTTTTGTTAGCTTAAAATATGGTGGATTAGTATAGACTACTAGATTTTCTTTTTCTCTTAATCATCGTAAATAATCTTCAGCTTCATCTGAAAGAAAATCAAGTCTGCATACCCAATATCATTTATCCCTACATATTTTTACATCCTCTCTTTCTAAAGTAGTTCAGAATTTACTTACATCTCATAGACTTTCTAATAATGCCCCTTCGCCACAAGCACAATCATAAAAAGTCTGATTCTCAAAATCTTCTATGTTTTTTTTCATATATTCTACAGCTAAATCTGCCCGTTTTTTAGGTGTATAAAATGCACCTGTTGCTACTTGCCTTTCTTTACTAAGTTCCATCTAATAAAGCATATCATCAAAGTTGATTGTAATAACATCTGTGTGTGTAGTAGGAGAATAAGGTCTTCATAAAGTCCGATACATTCTCATCATTATCGCATCTGCATAGTCAGGAGAATGTCATAATCTCTTTTTCATATCTTCCTTTGATTCTAGTCTGATTTTATTCTCTCATTCTAAATCTTTCACTAGGATGTTGTCTAGCTCATTCTGTAGCTTATCCTTTATCTCTCAAGAAGTATTAACTCTGATTTCCCTTTTCTCCATCAAGTATTTGAGTTTAAAGTAACATTGTGTTTTAAGGTTAGCATAATTCCTTAGCTCATCCTTTTGCACTATAGGAGTTCAATTATTCATAAAATTTACGCATCCTCTTAGATGGTCGCATACGCCTCAGCCGACTCAGTCTGAATCTATACAAATATTTGATCTCCTGCAGTTGTAATATCTTTCTAGCTCTCTGATAGTTTCTACAGTTTGGTCTGTAGTTCTTCAGTTGTAGCTTTTTATCTCTACAGCTTCTAATCCTTTTCGTACTACAATAACAGTCATATCATCTCAAAGCCTAGCTACATCGCAAGTAATGTATGTTTCTTCTGTGGCTGGGACATTGCAAGAAAATAAATCTGAAATTTCATCTCGCCTGAATAACTTTCAAGGTGTGTCATCGTAATCAAAGTTTCAGTAGAGCAGTCTTTGCTTTGTTATCTCATCAGCTCTCTCTAGCTGAGTAATGTATTCAGGTGGCAAGTAAGGGTTATCTCATGCTGTAGCTCTTACGAATTTTCTATATGGTGGTAAAGTTCAAGCTTTTCGTGGTAGGTAATAATCGTTGTAAACGTGTCATTTGTTAGGATTAAAGCATTCTAAGAATTTAGGATGCTTCTTTATTGTTTGTCAGTTTTTAACAAAAGTATTCTGCCTTCAGATACGAGTTTTTAACATATCAATACCTTTAGCATCTACTTCGTTAGCTTCATCAATAAAAGCTCATGTAAGCTCAAGACTTCAAAACCTAGTCCATTCAGGATCAGATGGTTGGGCTGCACAATCAAGTAAAATGATTTCACTTCAGTTAGGGAATTTGATTATATTTGTTTGGCTGTTAAGATTCCCTCTATCTAGTTCAGGGATTTTGTAATAATCCATAATCTTGTAGTAAGTAGCTAATGTAGTTCTTCTAAGATTTACAAGCTCCTTTCTTCAGATTACTCGCCTAGATCAAGGATATTCATAACAAGCTGACCAAACAGCAAAACATCCTAGCCGAGATTTACTTCATCATGCAGCTCATCCGAATCAGATTTCAGTAGTTATATCATCTCTGAAATACTGTAAAGCTTCGTATTGTTTAGGGGTTGCTTTAAACTCTACAAACATCTTTTACTTTTTCTTAAAAGCGATTTTCTTTTTAGGAGTTTCTTTTTTCTCCTCCTTTACTTCCTCTTTAAGCTCAACTTTGATTGGCTCTTGTTTAACTTCTTCTTTTACTTCTAGGGTAGAAAGAAGTCATTTAATCCATTCAATCATCTCTAAGCTTCTGAGATTGTTTTTTCGCTCAAGCTCTTTGATTTTTGCTTCAAGCTCTTTTTTGATTTCTTCAATCATGATTCGTTATAGTTACAAATAAAAATATGTAATTCTGATATTAACCTCTCAATCTGTATCTTTTGGATAAGAGAGAAAGGTTTACAGATTACTTGCAGTTGGTCGTTTATCTTATCTCGCTCTAATGTTCAAAAATACTCCTTTACTTTCTCAGGTTGTTGTTTTCTCATAAACTTGTTACAGAGTTTTAAATCTGATTTCAAGTTTGTGTAGATCTGTTTTGTCATCTCGTTTTGTACATTCATGGTTTTCTTATTATCATATAAGCATCTAAAGCTTCTATTTTATCTGCAACAAAGTCATGGAACTGTTGCAGGTTAAAATCTTTGTAGCTTGGAGTGTGTCATTCTTCAGCATCGTATTCTTGGATTGCCAGAAACTCACACAATACAAGCTCTGCGTTCTTGTACTCAATCTGCTTTACTTGTAATGTAGCATCTATCGTACTTTTCATTAACTTGACATTTTGTTAGAAATAAAATGTTTAACCTATGATTTCTTTTACTAGAAGCTCTTTTAACTCTGATTTTAGAATATATCTAGTTACATATTTTTGGCTTCTACTACTCCAAACTCATATTTCTATTACCTTCTTACTAGATTTTACTCGCTGTTCTGATATTCATAACATATTCGCTATCTGTTTTCTTGTATAAGCTATTAGTTTCATTTTTGTCGACATAAATGAAATAAACTATATCTCTTTTGTTTTATTGTTCTCTCAGCTATCAGTAGGATTTCCTCACATGACTATGTGGATTCACTCTATCCTGATATTCTGATTTACATCGCTTTCTTCCTTTACATAAGTAGTTGGCTGTCAGTTCTGTATCCTGTTCATTCATCGGATGGTGTTTAAATCTTTAACATTGATATTTCATTTAGCTTCCATCTGATCTAGTTTCACTTTCGTTAGCTCAATAGCTTTTGCTATGTTTCAAAGTAAAAACTCTGTACTTGGCTCTAGTTGTTTTGCTAATTTATTTCAAACTTGCTTAATAGCTTTCTCTGTTGCTTTTGCTTTAAGTTGTTGCTTCTCTTTAGTCCATCAAACTGTTTTTATTGTGTTTATCTTTTCTGCTAATCATTTACTCCTTAAAAACGACTGAACACTAGAATGCTCAGAAGCCATAAATTCTTTCTTGAGTTTTACTAAATCGTACTTGATAACTCACATTTAACTAGTTCAATGGATAAAAAGATAATTACTAATGTTTCAATAGTTACAATAATCTGATATGTGTCTTTCTCTCTTTGCTGATAGGTAATAAAGTCTGAAATAAGTCTGATTAAATCGTAAGGTTTCATAGGTAAAGAAAAGAAATAAATCTGATTAGTGTTTATGTTCAGCTCTCCGTTTCTCTTGCTGTTGTTTGTTGACTTTATTACTACATTCTAGGCAATACTTTTTAGGTCATCTTCAGCTGATTTCTTTTCAACAGATTTTACATTGCTTCATGCTATCTAAAGAAAGAAATAAATCTGATCCATATATTGTGCAGTCTCTCATTCCAAGTTGGTTTGGGTTTCATGTTTATTCTGTTTCTTGCCATGTTGGTATTACTAGGAGTATAAATAGCTTCTCTTAAGCTCATTCAGGTTTTTAATCTGGTGTAGAATGCTTGATAGCTTGTTGGCTGTTCTCATATCAGCTCCATCCTTTTGATGTGTTCCTTTCGGAAATACTTTACATCTCATCTGTTATAGAGGGGATTTAGTTTGGACATTGCTTAAGTTGTAAAGATAAAGAAGAAATCTGATTGACTAAAACTTTGTTTAAGTGTTTTACTTCATCTAGGTTATCCTTCATCGTTCTGAGTGATACTAGGTACTGTTGTACCTGCTCTTTGAGTTCTTTTATCTCTTGCTCTTTTTTATGTAGCTGTGCTGTTAGCATTCTTTCATTTATTGATACGTGCATTTTGTTTTTAAAGGAAATAAAAAAGTCTGACTATTGTGTCAGTTTTTCTGTTTCTTCAAGTAGGTATTGTTTAACTTTATCGTAGTCTTTATCTCGGATTTGTTTTGATTTGGCTTTTAGGTTATCGTATCGCTCCTGTCATCTTTTAGCTATTATCCATTCAGCAAATTCTAATGGTGTTCTATGTGCAGAAAATGCTTTTGACATCGTATGATGTCAGCTACAAAGACATATTCAGTTATCTAGATCAAATCTTGTAGTGTAGTTATTTCTAGTGAATAGATGGTGGCTGTTAAGATATTTATCCTTTCAACAGTATTCGCATCTAAATCATGCTCTAACTTTTACAAGTTTAGACCATAACTCATCACATAGTTTTAAATCTGATTTTCTTTTCTTTGTTTTTGCCATTAAGCCAAAATGCCTTACTGTAATAAAGTAAGGCTCTATCCATTTGTTCTACACATACACTATATTATACTCCTGAAAACAATAATTACAACACTTTTTTTATCAGATTTGACTTAATGCTTTTTATGATATAATTTAGTTATCATAAATTTCAGACTTTACCTTGTTTTTACATATTGACTTTTATATATTATATTATGTTGTGTGTGTAAAAAGTAGAGTCTTTTATAATGATTTTACTTTCTTATTAAATCCAAAATGATAAAAAAATACTTAGAATATGTAAGATATACTAGATGATTATCTATATGCACAGTTATTCTTTATAGAAATTCTTTAAAGAAATTTAACATCTTCTTAAACTCAATATGAAAGGAACTAGAGTCTCCAGAAAAAATTAC
>Ga0233366_1000680_pt1 | contig 10811 bp, 8 predicted proteins | sample ElkDunMinimDraft_23_FD_191536 | JGI IMG/M metagenome (GOLD analysis project Ga0233366, IMG submission 191536) | Fecal eukaryotic communites from dung pellets of Tule Elk in California, USA - Elk Dung C4 | ecosystem: Host-associated > Mammals > Digestive system > Large intestine > Fecal | place...
TTCTTTTTTTTTTTTTGGAGAAATATCGGATGTCAAAAAGGTCACGAATGGTCACAGACAGACGCGTTTCCAATTGCGTGGTGTTGTTGCTGCTGTTACTGCTGTCAGTCGCTGCACCCAGCAAACGGCGTGGTGCAATGCAAGGTATGTAATGTTTGTAGGGCAGTGTAATTCGTAGGTAGGTAAGGTAGTGATGTAGGTAGGCGGGAAGGTTAACGCATACCTTAAGGTATATACCCTTCGTTCCCTATTATAGCGTGTAGATCCCGGGGCAATCTTCAAGTGGAAATTGGGAGGGAAACAGCAACATGAAATAGGAAAAGAAGGGAGAGGAGAAGAGAGAGGGGAGAGGAGAAAGAAAGCCTATACCTTGAAGAAAGTTATTGCAACACGCAATGCGATATGGAGAATGAGATTGAATTGGCACGCAGATCAAAAGGGTCCGTACCTACCCTGTGTCCTCGCGACGTGGAAACAATAGCGCGTCAAGCCGTCGCGCAGTCCAGAGAAGTGTGGATAACCTACACGCCCAGCCCCAGCAGGAAAAAAAGCTGTGACCAAGTCGCGACGACCAGGAACCGCCCTTGCCAGAATAGGTAATTAGTAAATAATCAAAGACATGTGAAGAATCTCTTGGCGTCTTGAATTCAAAGTGCACACTGCACACAACCCCCCACACATTATCATCGTCTTACTTGTAAGATCAATTGATACAAAGTATGCCCAAGAACCGTCGAGCTCTCAGCTGGTGAACCGTTTAGATTGACAAGACGAATGCGCAACCCCCAAACAACTAAGCCAAGTGAATAACCGTTCCTATGTCCACCCGTTCATTCCCAAGGGGTATCAAGATCAATTACAGAGCCTATTTCCATATCCTTTTCTGTCCGTCCAGAGCCAAATGTACCAAAAACCATCTCTTTTTCACATCGTATTCGCAGCCCAATCCCTTTTTAGCCTCCTTATTTTGCTTCTCGAGATACTGTCAGGGCGAAGACAACAAGACACAAAACAACAGCCAAGATATAATACGAATTGTACAGCCGCACGACAACCAGTAATATGAACCATGCGGATTCTTCAAATCCCTAAGAAACTGAAACCATCCCTCAACTGGTGGATACTCTCTTGATGAGAGAAGAGCACCAAACATCAATCCCAATATGGGTAAAATGACTTGAAAACACATGCGGGCTCAAACCATAGGCATTTAATAATTCTCAATCGAGACCGTGAAATGATACCAGTAAAAACAAACGCGATAAAACGCCACTCTTGGAGACTGAACCGAACCAGCCGCTCCGTCCACCTTTTCCCCAGTCCTGCCGGTCCAGTCAATCCCAACCAAAACCAATGCTGCCAGCTCTTTAGCTAAGCCAATAAAACACACCAGCACCTGATCGCTCGTTCTTGATTCTCGTCCTATATAAGCCCCAAACCTGTTGCGAAAAGATTGTGCACAATCACCGATGGCCGAATCGCTCGTATTTATACGTGTTAATATCCAGAATTTTCAAGACGAGCGCCCCTTATATTCCGCGTCTCCCCAGCTGTTTTATGCGGTATCCATCCAGAACCCGCTCGTGTCGAAAACAGTCTCGAACGGCTTCGAGAAGTCTTTGTTATCGCTGAATGTAACATCCTGATACGATTCCTCCGAGGCGTTCATTAGGTTGCTTGCGTCCAGTCCTTCAAAAGCACCCAGGCCGAAGCTTTCCATCTCGGGTAAAACACTCTCGTCAAACTGCCTCCAATTGAGATCGATCTCCAGACCCACTCCCTCAGAGATATCGCTGTTGGGTTCTGAAGCACCGCTGTCCTTGCTCGACTCTGGCGTATCATTTGGCGTCTGCGACCTATACTGTTGTCCAAAGTCCGAATAGATATCCGCTATAGGGGCGAAGCTGGCAAGGATGGTTTGGGGGTCGATCGTCGCATTCGCCCAAGGATCTTCCAGGGCTACTGGGGTTGCTGCCATAGGCAGGGCTGCTTCGGCTTCGTGCTTGCCATTTAACAACTTGCCATCGTTGGGACGGGGTGTGCCTTCGTTTTTGTTGCCTCCTGGTGTCGCTGCGCTATCAGACCCCTTGATGCCAGTCGCGCTGCCGTGTCGTCGCATGGAAGCGTCCCGAGACATGGGCGTTGCAGCCATGTCAGGCTTGCTCCTTGGGGTCTGGCCTTGTCTTGATTGACTGAGAGTCATTGGCGGCGCTCCAAGGTGACCCGTGTCCTGATTCACAGTCTTGGGGGCCGGCTTGGGGTTTCCGCTAGCATCCAGACCAAGACCAAAAGACAAGTGATCGTTCACAAACTTGAAGGGATCCTCGGGTTGTGCATGCTCTTCGGCGATGTGATTCTCGCGAGCCTCTTCAGTGTTGAAGCCCACTGTGTGCATATCGCAGTCACGCTCGGGACAAGGAAATGTCCTTGCTGGCGGGGGTTTGAGCGGCTCTGAAGCAGGTTGCCGTCTGACTTCAGGAGAAGGCACTTTAAGTTGAGGGGATGTGCCTGCAGCCTGCTGAGCCGCAGGGGACGACGTCGGCTGTAAACCATGCTTTGGTTTCTTTCGTGGTGGCAACTGAAGGTTGTCTTGAGTAATGGGGGGCTTGTTCAGGTAAATCGGTTGACCAGTAGGAGATTTCTGACCCCCAATCTGGAAGGGCGGTTGAGTTGTTGTAGGAGCCGCAGGGGGCTGTCCTGGCTTGCCTGGGGGACGGTTTTGAGCCTGCTTGAGGGCTTGGGTTTGCTTCTCCAAGTTTGCAACACTAAGCGGCGTTGGTTGAGGCGCTTGCTGACCGGCAGGCTGGTTTGCAAGCTGGGCTGGAGGCTGTCCGCCAAGGCTGCCGCTCTGTTTAAGATGATTGAACCCGATAAGCATTACTTGTCTAGTCATACCTCCCGCTAATTGTATGGCTTGATCAAGTTCCTCTCTTGACATGGTGAGCTTGTCCCGGGGTTTTGACATTGAGTCCCCATCAGCGCATTGCCTGACGATCCTCAGGCGCTATGATATGATTAGTAAACTTGGAGGGCAATTGTTGATTAAAGTAGAAAACATACCATTCTGAAGAATATCCTAGTCTTCTGTTCGTCTTTCACGAGATGGAACCACTTAGGGAAATACTTGGTAATCTTCCTGAACTCCTCAATCGCCTTCTGAAGTTTTCGCAAAGTTTCTTGTCTTTCTTCAGGGGACATAGATATCTCCTTTTCTGGATTTTGCTGACTCTGAATCGCAAAGGCTTGCCTCTCTTCTTCAATAATTTGCTTCATTCGTGCCATATCCTCCGGAGGAACAATCAATCGGGTGAGGTAATTAACGACTTCCACCTGCCATTGCTGGTGTTGTGCAGTCTTGGCATTTTGTTCAGCGTTGCGATGCAGCGGCATCGGATGAGTAACCCGCTGCTCCTGGGACGGGGCTCGCTGCATAGCAACGTTGTTGTGATTAGGGACGTCGACGGCCTCATTGGGATTCGGTCGTTTCAGATTGGCTTTTGGAGCAGGGATTGGCGAAGGTTCAGCAGGACCAGGTCGGCTCTTCTGTCCAGGTTTGGCTGCTGCAGACGATTGAGCAGAATTACTGGGTTCAGGAGCAGGCGTGGCCTGCTGCACCGAATTCTGAAGCATATTTGCCGGGGGAGCCGGTGGGATAGTCTCTGGTTGAGGCGCCGACGGTTGGGGAACCTGAGGAAATCCTCTTGGGGCCATCATACCGGGATTGCTCGTCCGTTGTTGTTGTTGTTGTTCCCAGTATCTCTTCACGAAGCTCTCCGTTTTTAGCTTCTTCAGAACTAGGGTCAGATGCTCGTCACTAGCAGCTGCAGCGCTTGGATTGCTTTTGCGCATATTCTCCAGTTCTGCCGGTGATGCAGTGAATTGAGGGATTTGAACCTCAGACGGCAGTTGAGGGTAGTTTGGAACAGATTGCCGCTCAGAACTTGGTCCGTTAAGAGGTTGAGCTGGTCCAGCTAAAGGTCCAAGCCCTTGTTTCGGCGGTTGGCCGGCTTGCTGTGTTTTATTCATTAAGCTTGCAAACTGTTGCAGTTGGGCATTGTTCAAGCTATTTTGCAACGAAGATGGGAGGTTACTCTGAGATGCCCACTGCTTCATATGAATCCATTTCTTGACTTCAGCAGGAATCTGATATCCTCTGGCCCGCATTTGGTTAAGGATCATTGGGGGTAGGTCCATGCTGTCCATCACGATTCGGTTTTGTGGATTTTGCAAACTCAGTTGGTGGCGTGGAAGTGGTTGTTGAGGCGTGACGCCCGCTTGGGTAGCGGATGGCATCATGCCAGCTCCTGGCTGAATATTGGCATTGGGGTTGAATCCGGGGCCACCAACGGCTCCCGCCTGGGCTTGCCCCGATATTCCGGGCATGCCAGAAGCATTCAACCCTTGTTTGCTGCGGTTCTCAGTCCACTTTACCAACAGCTCCCTGAGCTTTTCCTCTGGCATTCCGTTTATCGCCTCACGATTCACTCCAGGAAAACCCATGCTGACTAACGCCACCATCTGCTGGTGAGTCAAATTCCCTGATGACATCGGTCGCACATTGTTCTGATGGTTGAACTGAGGATTGAGTGTCACGCCCATGGCGTTGTTGTTTTGGTTGGGAGGAGGTCGGCCAGCTTGGGACAAGGGAACGGGAGGGTGCTGCAGTGGTGCAGTCAAGGTATTCATCGCGGGGCTCTGCGATGTAGTAGGAAGGCCGGCAAGCCCCCCCGGTTGACCTTGAAGCGACCTACTTGCAGCCCGCGCTTGCGCCTGGGCAGCCAGGTGAAATGGCTGCTGCCCCGGGGGTGGCTGCGGAGCGTGGCCGGGATGATTAAGCTGTGCTGTTTGTGGTGGAATTCCGCCGACTGAGCCTGGGATCGCATTTCGGCCAGGGCCAGAGGTCGCGGGCACAACCATTTGCCCTCGTTGCTGTGCCAGCTGGCCAAGGTGCTGCTCGTTTCGAATGGCTTCCATGTTTGGCGGGAACGGCTGATTTTCGGGTAAGCCCTGCGGAAGACCAGGAGAATTCATCATCGGATTCACTGGACCCTGGTGCTGTGGCCTTTGCAATGCGTTTGCCGGCATTCCTTGTCGCTGCTGCTGCTGGAACACATTGTTTCTCGCCATCAATTGTTGCTGGAACATCGACAGTCCAATGTCTTTACCTTGCGCAGTCAAACTTGAAAGCTGTTGGTGAGGAATCTTCGCTTGCGCCATCTGCCGAAGCTTGTGTTTTTGGTCCTCGGGCAGACTGTCATATTGGTGACTAATATTTTGAATCAGTGCTGCTCTTTGCTCGTTACTCAGTTGAGTCAAATCGCCAGGAATCTGCTGTCGCGGCTGTCCCATCTGTACTGGAAATTGACGCTGAGTGGGCGGGTTTGGCATCATGCCCAGACCTGTCATCCCAACTGGCATCTGTTGCGATTGTTGAGGAAGGGGGGAAACCTGCGTCGGGTGTTGAACCTGTTGGAAACCCGGCTGACCCATTCCCCTTGCGTGGGCCATTTGATTCAACATTAGTTGTTGTCGCTGCTGCTGCTGTTGCTGCTGCTGCTGCTGCGCATGCCGCGCAGCGATCTGGTTTTGCATGTCTCCAGCGTTTCTCTGCCGTTGGGCCATGAGCATACCCTGTTTTTGCGCAATTGTTGCATCATAGGTGTTCTGTGTTTGTTGAGTCAGCTAACAACCTTAAAAGCAATGAGCAGGTGGTCTATACTTTATCCTGGCAACTGAGGTATGCATTTTTTTCAAAGTCGAGACCCAGATTGTAAGCGAGTGCCCAGTTAGGACCGTTTGGCGTAGGCATGGCTTGTGCCCAGTTTGTGATTCTGTTCAGAGTTAGCCAGCCATACTTTCAATATGTGTGCAATGGATGCAAGCGTCCAGGAAGTAACCGCGGGGTGAATGCTTACAGTTGCCAGGCTTTGTTGGTCCGGTCCTTTGCATCGTATGCGCCTTGCCATCCTCCGGGCTGCGCCTGAGTGTTCTGAAGCATCTGAGAGTAGATTTGTCGCTGCATGTTTAGAGCAGCCCCTTGCGCCTGCGGAGTCATCATCATGGGGCCGTTTTGGGCCATTGGCGGCGTGTTAGCGGCCACGGCCGCGGGATTGAAATGTCTTCAAACCAAGGTCAGAGACCTTTGTTGTCCACAAAAAATGATGTTGTCGTCAAATGACGTCTGAAGGGCACAGATGTTGCGGCCACGGGAGCGAAGACAGGTCAATGAACTGCAAGAGAAAACCAACGTTTGCCAGATTCCGACGAGGCAAAATGCTCTCACAGGATAGAGGTTGCCTAATGTAACCGAAAACCGCCCATACAGCTCAAGTTCTTCGTGCAGCCACTGGAGTGTCGATGAGTTCGAGGGTGAAAGTCGCACGCTTGACACCGAATGACACCGACTTGACGCGCTAGAACGGGTTGCCTTTGAAGCGTAGTTTTGAGTGTTGCCGACAGTGTGTTATTTCCGTAACCCGCGCGATGCGTAAAGGATCAGACGAGCGAAAAGATCCTATCAGCCTAGCCGGGGGTAATAAACAACTTCGTAGTTTGCAGATGGGCGGAACTTAGATGTCCTGCGGCGCGACCAACGACTCAACTATCCTGCGACGAGAGCCTTGGGAATTTTGATGCACAGCCAATCCAATATGCGGTCGTCGTAACCCTCCTCTACCGAAGTGTCGTTACTGTGAAGTGCAAAACACAAAATTCGAGCGTTTGGTCGAGGTCGCCCGTTGTGAAACAGCCTCGTTCGGGTTGACGCTCTCGGTTCTGGAAACAGGTTGGCAGAGCTGTTTTCTTGAGACGGCTCAAGCACTTATCAATTTTCTGATGGCCTGCCGGCTTCGGCAAGGACAGTTAGTGACGAAATGGAATGTCGAGGGTCGCAAGTGCATTCGCGAAAACGCAGGTGAAAATAGGACAGACAAGGCAAAGACGAAGAAGGCGAGGCGTGGCGTGGTGTGGTTTGGTGTGGTGCGGTGTGGTGGGCTTTGGGCTGCTTCACTCGCAATGGGAGTAGGAAGCACGGACGGGGACGGGGACGGGGACGGGGGGGTTTGAAGAGATAAAGAACGGGTGCGTACATACACACAAGAAAAGAGCCAATCTACCACAATGCGTACGATGGTTAAAGGGCAAACCGGCAAGACGAATGGAAGAGAAGACGGATTGGTGTTGGTAACGGCACCGCAAATGCCGTTGCGGTGATGCGGTGAGGTGATGTTGGCAAACCAAGGCGTCAGGGAAGAGGACGGAACAGGAAGAAGATTGAGAAAAGACGTGGAAGGAGAATGGGTGAGTAGGTGTCAGACGGCCCTAGGCTGGATGGCGGAGACCCAAACTCCCTTCAGAGCAGCCTGCGCGTACCGGTCTATGCACCAAGGTACCTGCAAGTACAATCAAAGTACCTACTCAATTACCCCAATGCTCCACCCACAATCGGCTGCGGCTAGCGCTAAGCAGGGCGGCAAAAGATGCCCAAGACCCCTCCCCCCAGGACTCAAGTTGACAATAGACACTCTCAAATGCACATTAAACTGATGCTGCCAACAAGACAAGAGAAGCGCCAATGTTACAATAGCCAGGCACGCGAGGTCGAGGTTGCAAGCCAGCGTCAAAACCGAAGCCAGACATTGTCAGTCCCGCGTTACAGTCATTACAGCCAGGCCAAAAAGTCTGCAAGGTCGTGGAATGATCTGTCTCGGCGGGAAATCAGTGTTAAAACGGGCGGGGACTACCCCGTAGGTATTTCTCTTACGGTATTTAGTAGGTATTCGATAAGAAAACCCAAAAGTATTACATGGAAACAAATCCAGTTTTGTGGCAGTCAAAGGTGTTTTTTACAACTCTATCAGATACCATGTTGCAGGCCAATCGTTCCCTTATTGATTACATACCCTTCATACCTTAGCTTTCTGAGCCCTGGCGGTGGATATATGTGACTGAGCCAAAGTCTGCAGTCATGGCAGTCAAGATAAGGTAAGGCACGCTACCTTAAGGTATACTTACATTCGGTAAGGATATTCTGTATCATGTCTTGTTGCACTTGTTTTCTGGGCCCATGAGAACGGTCTTTGGACGGAGTTGAATATTGTCAGTATCAAGATTCAGACTCCAAGTACTTCGTGCTGAATGTCGATTACTTGAGGTAGCTGACGATTTGATGGACTCGTGGACTTCTTGGACTTTCAGTTGGAATGGAACAAGCGGAGCGGCCGAGGATGTACGGAAGGCCGTACTTCGTTCGGGCTGGGTGATCGGGATACTGAGGTAATCGCCGCATCAGTCGCCTTGCAGCAATAGTGGTACCGACAATGGAACTGGAAGCACACATTGTTTTATGGTAGGGAGCAAGAAGAAGAGGGATGTGCAACCGGTTAAAGTGCGGCATGTATCCCGTATTATCAAACTGTGCTCTGTTCCCATCTGCGTTGCGAAGTACGGCTTTCTCAACTCTGTTTAACTACCTACCTTATAACTGCAATCAACGTTCTCGAATGCCCCAGATCCATATGGTAATAAGGCACTGTCCTTTCCTTTGAAAGAGGGAGGAACCCAAGTGAGATGGACTGTGTATTTGAGTAAGGTATGTTGCATCGACCAACCACACCCGGATAGACTTTAGTAGATGGATGCCGCTTTGCATGGCAGTTAGGTACCTCACGGTATGCAAACCGTCTGAACAGCACAAAACGGGTTGCCGCCCGGTAAGGGAGATGTTCCCCCCAGGCACACGGATACAGCTGCAGGGCCACACCAGTTTCTGCGCGCATCGCCCACAATCAAGCGAATGCTCAATCCAGTAGAAAATATCAATGACGACAGATGGGGCAAGACGGCCCTCATATGAGTTGCAAGCCAGCAGTGTCACGGATCGCAAAGTTTCGATGTCTGCGCAAAATGAAGGTTGAACAACGGACACTTCGGTGGGGCGACGGTTGGCAGCCGGGTGGAGGGTGGCTTCTCGCCGTGCTGCGTGTTGAATGTGTGGTGTTGCCCAAAAAGGTGGAAGGTGGGATGGAGAGGGAGACGAGTGAGAGAACCTGCTTTTGCTGCTTGCCTGCTTGTTCATCGTTGCCCTGCTGCTCTGCTTGGTTCCATGTCTACTTCCAGGTACTTTAGGTACAAGGCCGAAAAAGGTCTGGGATTTGTGCAGGGTGACCCCTGCTAAGCCCACTCGAGGCCCACTCTGCGTTGGTCCCCTCAACTCTCGAGACCGTGCCTGTTCTCTTTTCACTTCCCGTTCTTCTGCCGCTGCTCTGCTCAGCTTCCACGAATTGCTGCTCGCTCGATCCTGATGCGCTTCCCAACTGGGTACGAATACTTGAACGAATATTCAGCACACACCACGCGCCTTTGTCACACAGTTGGGTACCTAGCTGGATGCCTATGATTCCAGGTTCAGAGACGAAAAACATCAGCAAATCATGCATCTGGTGGAAATAGCTTTCGGAATCCGTGTTTTTTTCTGTGCACAGATTCCGTTGCATGCCTTCGGCACACCATTGAAAGATCCCTTCAAGGGACGTCTGTGCATTCACGATACGCTGCGACAGCTCTCTTTCTTGCCTGCTCTCCATGCCCTGCTCCGCCCGACGTCTCCCTCAGTTTGCCCAAAGCCACCTTGGCATTCTTGACGACTGCTAACAAGCCCTGGAACATGGCCGGGCACCCAAAACGAAAGCAGAAGAGGTCTTTTCTCTGGATTGAGGCAATGAGCTAGTCTTCTCTTAAAGGAGTGTCATTAGGTCGATTCCGTCACCGCCGAGTGGCCGCATTTTGCTTGGGACAGAATAACTTCACGGGCAAGCTCGTGCTGCGTGCGAACAGCGTGCAGACTTACACTACCAATCCGGAGATTCTGCCAAGACGGTGTGTGCCGACATCTAAACGCAGAAAAGCAGGATCGCTACGGGATAGACAAGCAGTCGTCGCCCTAAGACCTCGTCCGTCACATTACTGTCGATACCTTATCCCTAAGCTGCTCACTTGAGGGTCATTGAGCCATCGTTGTCTTCTTTCCGAGCTCTATCCTGTAACAGCCCCCAGACGAGCTTTTCTCCATTCCAAGAGGCACCCGACGCAGGGTGGATTCTCTACGGAGCATGCAATCAGGACCCATATCTCGACAGGGTTCTTTTGGGTGAGCGGTGGGGCCAGCCATCTTCGCCATTTTAGATTTGAGATGCATCCTTGATCTGGATCTCTAGCCTCTTTCGGCACCAGCGCAAACGCCCTCTTCGCTCTTGGAGAGACTAATAAGGTAGTTCTCCTTTCCCTCGAGGCTATCAACAACATAGAGCTTCCTTTGATGATGAGACCATAGGACGACTCCAGTACCATAGTGACGAGAGGACTCACAACTCACATTGGGGTACCAGGCAGAATGGCAGCTTGATCGCTGTGGGACTGGGCAGTATTGCCATGGTCACATTGGTCGGAGCTCAAAGTATCCGTATCCCGCATTGCTAAGGTAAGGGAGGTTTTGTAAAATACAATGCCAAGTCCACGCACGCTTGCTTCCCAGAGTTGCAACTTGCCAAAGTTGCCAGACTGATTGAGAGAGAATGTGCAGCAGGCCTTAGAAACGAGTTCATTCCAAAGCCCGTCCGGATTACTGTCACTCAAGAGAACGGGACCAAACGAAATGGTTTGCCGCTGAGCATGCGGCATAAAGAGGTTGTTGCTGTGACGGATAGACAGACACCCCAACCAAACAGGGACAAAAGAGAGCTCGATTGAGTCGCGTGCAACAGAAGCTCCAGGTGGTCCCTTCTGCTTAGCCACAACGAGATTGCCAAGCCATC
>Ga0233366_1000681_pt1 | contig 10801 bp, 24 predicted proteins | sample ElkDunMinimDraft_23_FD_191536 | JGI IMG/M metagenome (GOLD analysis project Ga0233366, IMG submission 191536) | Fecal eukaryotic communites from dung pellets of Tule Elk in California, USA - Elk Dung C4 | ecosystem: Host-associated > Mammals > Digestive system > Large intestine > Fecal | place...
CATTACATGTAATGCGTCTAACCTAATATCTTGATCGTCATTAGTTTTAGGATCATATAATATTACATTCTCCCCAGGAGAAGGGTGTTCTCTAAAATATCCATTAGGATAAGTTATTCCCACAGGATTATCTTTATGAAAAAACTCAATACTTCCTATACCTGTTTTTTCTCTAGTATAAGTAGAATCAGGAATAGCTTTAAAATCAACATTATCTAAAGCTTTCCATTTAGTATTATTTACAGGTCCACCAGGACCAAACTTATTCGCTTCTGACTCTTGTAGAGATTGTTGTTTCAATGAGGAGAGGTATTCTCCTAAGGCTAGTTTAATACTATTTCCAATTATCTTTGTTGCACGCTTAATTGAAGCATCAACTCTAGGTGTCTGCACTTTATTTCTAGTAGAACTATTATCTCCTTCTGCAGAATCTTCTAAAACAGTAGGTGTATTATCATCTGTATTTTGTGGTATGTTAGACTCCTTATTATGCAAGTTGCTCCCCCCACTAAAACTATTATAATCCTTCTTTATAGCATCTAAAGAAGTAATACCATTACTCACATATAATTTAATTAAAGCATCCTTCTCTGATATAGAGAGGGATGACCATCTATCTTTGTTTTCCATTATTTATCCCTTTTTCATTATGATAATCCCACACAATCATAGTAGCATTAGTATTTTCTATAGGTAGTGTTCCTATTTTTGATATTAATTCTCTACCTGATATTACATATTTGTTCTTATTTTCCATAATATCCAAACCAATTAAAATGTTTTCTATTACTTAAATAGTTTTCATTTCTCTCATTATCATATGCTTCTCTCTCAAAAGATATCCAATAATAAGCATACTTTCCATGTAAACATAATTGAACTAACCACTCTAAGAAGTACCATATATAAAAAAATATATAAAGCATCTCTTTCATTTGAGCAGTATGTATAGACTCATGTGTATAGGTCTTTTTAGGAATCTTATTATTCCTATATACTCCATTTCTAACAAACATTACTCCAAATAAATTTATAGCAGCAAATCCAGGAAATGGAATAAGATTATTAAATATTACTTTCACTTTAATACTGGTGCTAATTTAGTTTTACTAGTATTTAGATTATCTCTACCTCTGGATATTCCACCGCAATCTTTACATCTATAAAGATTATATTTACCTACTGAGGTAAAGTAAAATTTCTCATTAATCATATTAATATTTTTAGAGTTACAATGTGTGCATCTTGTACCCGATAGTTCTGATATATTTCCCAAATTAGGATGGTTTTTTATCCAAGGTCTAAGATGTAAATAAACATCTTCAAGAATTTCTACATCCTTCTTGTTGTACTCACACATATAGTTTAGAGCCTCCTCATTTCCATCTAAACACTTTTTCCACAGGTTAAAGTCAGTACCTAACTTATGCTCTATTCCAAAATAGCCTGCCAATGCATCAAGTTTATTAGAGCTGAACTTAAACTCTTTCTTTGCTACATCTAAAGTGTCTATAATATAGTATGGTTTTGGGGGGATGAGTCCATTAAGTATGAATCTTGTATTCATCCATTTAACATCGGCTCTTTTAGCATTGTGAGCAATAATAATATCTGCCTCATCTACAAGAGACCAAAGTGATTTAATAATTCTAGAATCATCCTCATTTAAAGACTCTTCAGAGGTTAGTTTATCTGACATAATGTAATCAGAATATAGCCATTTTGCAGACCAGCAAAGTATAAACCATTCTGATATAGTTGCATCTAATGATACATTCTGATTCCACCTTCCCCAAACATATGCTGACATTGGAGCAGTCTCTAAATCAAAAATAAGTATCTTAGGAGTGTTAGAGTTTTTAATACCTCTAACTATTCTCCTAGCTTCTACAATTGTTTCTTGAGAGCATTTGAACTTTCTACTAAGAAGTCCTTTCCCATTTTTTAAATAAATAGGATGCTCCTTTAGCTTTAATACTACTTCTTCTAAAGTCATAATCATTAGTATTTTTTAGCCTACTCTTCCATTTATATAATAAAGAGACCTAGGAAACCTCTTTGCATCCCTGGGTGTAACTGCAGTTACTTACTTATATAGTCTTATGCCCCGTTTATATATTATTAGTTCTTCTCTTAGTTATCCCTAGGCTCAATTACCTGTGCATTTTAGCTTGAGCAAACATAATCCTATATAAGTAACTCTCTAAATATTTCCGCAAAAGTATATATTATTTTTTACAAAAGCAAGAGGTTTAAGAAAATTTTTAATTTTATTTTTTTTTGAATTTTTTTTTATTTTTTTTATTATTTGTAGGAGTGGGGTATTTTCTAGAAAATTTTAATTTTTTTTTATTTATGGAAGTGAGGTATAATTACAAATACCTCCCCCATGGCTTTGCCAGTTGGGGGTTGGCCCCCCTGGATGGGTCCCAATGGTCCCTAAGTATAAAAGCAAAGCCTACTTGCTACTAGTAAGATACTAACTACTACTAGTAAGCAATAGTACTGAGCTGCAATGCTAGCAGTAGCTACAGTACAACCATGCTGTGATAGTATGGTATATACTCTGCAATCAATTAAACAATATATATTATGGCACAAAAGATTACAGAGTTTTGCAACAGAGTTGCGTATGTAGAAGCATCTTATTATCATGGATGGAGTTCTCGTGGAGAATGTAGAGTGGTAGAATTTGAGGCTATCACTACAGATGGTAAGATCATTACCACTACTATTAAAGGTGATGATGTAAACAAGGCCATCAAAGCATTTGTAGATGCGAACTTTCCTTGTGATAAATACTTCTTCACAGAGAAGGATTACAAGTACTCTCATAAGACCGATCGTTACGGTGGTTATGAAAGAGAGACTTACACATTCTTCTTACATACAGTAACAGTGTTGTAAGACTTCAAAAGCTCTAAACATTCCCAAGATGTTGAGGGCTCCTTGGGCTTTCCTATTAAGTTAGGTTCTCAGGAGTAAAACACACTCTAGCGATTAGGCATATAGAGGATAAATAAACCTAATCCGTAAAAACAGTAAGCGTATCTTACACAAAGCAAACAAAAACAATGAACACAGTATTCACAACAATTACAGCTGCTATAGTAGCAGGTGTAATCCTCATGCTCATCAGCATGGTAATCGTAGATCACATCTACTTCACTAAAGAAGAGAAGAGAAGGAAGGAAGAGCAGAGAATGGAGAAGCATTACAACTCATGTCTTCCAAAGAGTGTTTCTCTCAATGATGATGATGGTGCAGAGGGATTTATCTCATGTAGATACATCTTTGGTAGATGGTACATTAGGTATTACTATGAGGATTCATGTGGAGATTCCTATGCAATTACCAAGTCCTTTGATAAAGATTGTAATCAAATTGAGGGATATGGCAGGAGATTCTCAAAGTATAAGTTTGAGAATGAGATGCATCATGAAATATTCTCTTGTATGGAAGATGCTCTTAAAGAGGCTATAATTACATCAGTAATAAGATACAAATAATTATTAACCAGGTGGGTAGAAATACCCACCATAAAACTACCATACAACAATGAGACCAAGAATTCAAAGGAATCTGATTGCTAGTAGTAATACAGGTTCTAGAGCAGATGAAATGGCTGCTCACAACAGAAGGGAGTATAATAAGCTCCAGTGCCAATCAACATCTTCAATTACAACTGAAGATAGTAGACCTTACACAATCATTTGGGGTGTAAAAGTGATCCTTGGAGCATCTTCAATTACACTTGAGGACTGTAAGAAGGCAAACCTTAAAGTTTACAACATTTAATTACAAACACAGTGAAAAAGAGAGAATCTTTCTGCACCAATGAGAGGTGCAATGTGCTATTTGCAGCACTAACAGAGTTCCATAGGTTATCATTCAGAGATGGAACTCTTGAAGAGGGCACTTTTGAGAAGTGCCTTAAGAATTCTAACGCAGATTCTAAGTTTAAGAATTACAAGAAATTCATTAAAGAAGAGCTTGTTAGCAGAAGATTAATTACTGCTGAATTTACAAGGTGGAATATGAATAGATCAGAGCCAACATATGCTATGGCAAAATCTATCCTTGAGGCTGCTGTTAAGAGACTATCTAAGTATAATCAAGATCATAAATCTAAGGAGTCTAAGGTAGAAGAGCCTGTGTATCCACTTGGTAAGAAGGAAGTAAGGAAGGAAATACTTCTGAAAGAAGCCACACTTGATGAACTTACAGATGCCATCAGAAGGCTTATCTCAAAAGGCACAAGTTACACCATCTATAACAACTAATATTATGAAAGAAATTATGAAAGAGCTAGTTAGACTAGCTGTGCTTACCATAATAGTTATGGTAGCATTCTTTGCATTTATGGCTTTTGTAGCTGTAATGATTGAGGGTATTTCATTCCTTCCTAAGTATATAGGAGGATTTGGCACATTTATGCTCTATGTAGCAGGATTCATGCTTATGTTTGCAGGTATTAAGTATTTTGCTGACAGAAATGAACGCTAGAGAGTATCAGATGAATGGGTTCACCTTCCAAGTAAGGTGGACCTTTGTAGGTCAGCAGAGATGCTATGGTGATACATTCAGAGTTGCTGAAGTAATTACAGATGCTTCTGCAGAAGATGTATTAGAGCTTATGAAAGTATTCTTCAATTACGATGTTCCAACAAAGGATAAATGGAATCCAAATGATTGCTATGAGTACTTTGCAGGATATTGTACAGTAGAGCCAATTACAGGAGGCTATAAATATACAAAGTGTGAACCATATACAGATTAACCATTTAAAAACAAAACACAATGAAAAAGATTTTAATTATTGCAGCTATTGCTGTTGTAGGCATCATTGGTGCCAACATCTATGTGAAGTCTCTTTATGAAGAGTACATCAGAACATCAGAAGAACTCCTTATGGAGATTGAGGAAATGTGTGACTATCACGATATTCCTTGGGGTGACACAGTGTGTGAGGGAAATACTTGGGAAGAGTACTGTGAAGCAAGAGAGGCTTTAGGTCTTGGATATCTTGAGCATTATTCTAAAAGATAATACAAATGAGAAAGCAGGTTTTAACATGGAACCCTAGTAGTGGTAAATACACTACTAGGTTTGCCTCACCTCGTGAGGTAGAGCTCTTTGAGGTTTTGAAGGTTTATAGAGATTTATTCTATATTGCGTATGAAGATGTTGATGCACTATATAATAATGAGATTGATAAGATTGCATCTTCACAGTATTACTACGAGAAACAATATCGTAGTATAATGCTAAAGATTGCTAAAGAGTTAGGCATTCAACTTGACATACCAGGACATATTTTCTAACTGCTCTAAAGATAACAAATACTCCCTAGTCAATCTAGGGAGTTACAAACAACAAATAACAACTAACATTTAAACATTTATCATTATGAAAAAGATTTACACTTTCACACTCACTCATTCATGTGCAATTGAGAAGAAGTCATTTGCAGCTGTCCTTTCTGATGCTGAATTTAAGGCTATCAAAGCAGATCTTCACAAGGTTAGATATACCTGTGGTTATGTTACAGGTCCTAAGGTTGACAATGAGTCTAACTTTAAGGAGCTTGTAGAGTGGCTTGCTACAACTGTGCTGTACAAGAAGGAGACAGTTAGACTTCCAGAGTCTAAAGAGCAGATACTTCTCCCTGATGGAGTGTATTACATGACTGACTATCTTGAAGTATGCTCAGGTACTCAGTTTGAATCTATGCATACTGAAGATTCAATTGAGGAACTTGAGAAGTGCCTGTGGGTACTAAGGGAGTTCCCAGGAGCTAGATACTACAAGTCTAGAGTGAAGTTTAAGTTACCATCTACAACAGAAGATGGTAATGTCATCAAGTATGAACAGAAGTATTCTAAGGGTAAGCACTATCTTGTGAAGACTACTTACAATGTATTAACTCTTGAAGTTGAAATCTAATTATTAACCAAGCCCTCAGTATCTGCTCCTGCTGAGGGCTATAACACAATAAAAGACATGAAAAATATGATTTTGAAAGCAGTCAGAGAACTGCAGTTTGTAGAAGAGTTGAAGTATATTATCAAGGATCTTAACTCAGAAGATTTTGATGCAATCAGAACTACTGTATGCATTATTGGTGCATATAAAGTTAATGACTTTACTTGTAATATATATAAGACTGTAGAGATTACAAGTGTAGGTACTAACTGCACTAGATATCACCTTGCTGATGTTGTAAAACAGATTTCTACAGAGCTATATGATGGTTGTGCATATATAGATAAGTACTATAAGAAGGGTGTTAACTTAGATGGTCTCAAAGTTAATATACACTATCATAAGTGCTATGCTTGGGATGATATGAACCACAGAGTAGCAATGCTTGACTATAATGATGATGGTAATTTCTCATACTGGAAGGTTGCACCTACATCATACAATACTACCACAGCAGTAACTGTAAAACACAGACAGTATTAACTACAAGATATTCAACATTTAACATTTAACATTTAACACAATGAGTTCAATGCCTTGGTTTAAGATCATATCACATGATTACATGGATATGCATCCATCTGTCTCTTATAGACAGTTTAAGAATGAAGAAGATGCTAATGCTTTTGTAAAGCATATGCAGGAGAATTACCATAGTGGTACTACTAACTATGGTGGACCTGCTACTCAAGAGGAGATAATTAAGTATTGTGAGAAATACAATATCCCTCTTGAAGGAAAGCTTAGAGAAGATGTTATGAATCCATTAAACTATCTTAAATAATATGAAGAAAACACAGAAATGCAGCACTGAGGTAAGTGCTAATGTATGGGATTACAGAGATCAGATCTCTAATCCTACAGAACAGATTATCAATGCAACATTTAACATTGGTAATATAGTAGGTATTCTCCAGTATCTTATTAATACTGGAGCTCTTGATGGTAATGCAAAAGTCTATCATGCTTTTGATACTTACACTATCCAGGAGATGGTTACATCTCTTAAGGAGTCAGCAGGTAAGATTGCTAATGGTACATCTAAGTTGAGAGGGTTATTGTCTTATATAGATAGTGTAGACCCTAATAGAGATGCTAAGCTTGCAGATATTGAGAAGACTATCAATAGTTTAATGAATAAATAATATGAGAACAATTAATCTTGCAGATGTGTCTCCTAAGAGGAGATACACTGCTGATCCTAAGTATCCAGAGTGCTCTAATGCTATCATTGATAGGCTAATAGAGCTTATTGAGAATGGAGAGACATTTACAGATACTGTGTATTGTCTAGTCAAGTATGGATGTAACTGTTGTGTATCTACTTGGAATACAGATACATTCTACCTTGATATGGATTTCAAAGAAGCAGGTAATCCAGTGTATATAGATGACCCTGATTTGAGAATGCAAATATTCCGTTGGAATAACATATACTATTATTTAACTTACTAAAAACAAAACACATGAGACAAAGTAAATTTATTGCTGTTCATCCAGCACTTAACTGCTATAAAACTGTAGCAGTTGACAAGGGTATCATACAGTATTATTCTGTATGTGTGGGTAATAAGGTAAATTTGGATATAGTTTCAAATTACTATGATTGCTCTAGGGATGGTTCAGCTCATCTTACTGATGATAACTACACTAACCTTTCTGTTTACAGAATTGTTGACATCAGAAGAAAGTTTCAGAAGACACCTTATAAGCAGTGTTATCCTAAGGTATATACTCAGGATTTCAAATTCATCATCTTCAGGGTATTTACATCTTGGAATGATGTAGCTTGGAAGGGTGGACTAAAGGAGACATTCAAACATAACTCTACTTGGGTTAGAGAGTGTGTATTAGATCTAAAATTACAGACAGAATACTATAAGTAATAATTTAAAAACAAGAAAACATGAACAGGATTTACGAATCATTGGCACTTAAAATTGCCTGCAACTTTGATGCTGACAAGCAAGTTGAGAACCTCATTTATAATGAGGGATGTACTCCAGAAGAAGCCCTTAAGAAGGTGGGTATTCATCTAACAGAAGAAGAGTGTGATGCACTTATAGAGGATGAACTTGCAAACATGGACTAATATGGAAATTACAGTTGAAATGGCTCTGTATTTTGCAGAGCCTTGGGGACTTACTTGGGAAGTAGAGTCCTTCATTCAGATGGGTTATACACCTAGAGAAGCTCTTGAAGAATGGGATTGTTTACCATCTAAAGAGGAATTACTTGACTATATATATGGTAATATTAACAACATAATACTTTAATACAATGAAAGACATTTTAGTTTACTGTGCTGTAGCTCTAGGAGCTGCAGCATTCACATGGGCAGTAATGCTTGAGAATCACTGCAAGCAGATGAGACAGGTTGAGATTTACATTCAGAAGACTGATAAACTTCTTGAAGAGGTTGAATTCATGAGTCGTGATACTGAATTATCTTGGGGAGAAACTGTATGCAAGAGTAATACTTGGGATGAGTTTCTTAATGCAAGATTTGATATTGGTATTGGTGATCTAACATTTGATTATGATAATTACATAGATCTTTCTATGTATTGTAAATAACATTTAAATAAAAACATTATGAAAAGTTTACTTTCTTTCACAGCAGGATTTGTTGTAGCAACAATCCTTGTAGCTGTTAGCTTCTCATTTAGAACTGAGAAGTATGATGAGTACATTAAAACATCTGAAGAGCTTCTTTGGGAGCTTGAAGAGATGTGTGATTATCATGGATTAGACTGGGGAGATACAGTCTGTGAAGGTGATAATTGGAGTAATTACTGTGATGCTCGTGAAGAGCTTGGTCTTAATTACCTTGAGCACTATTCTAAAGTAAAATAATTAACCAAGGGGGAGTAATCCCCCACTTACAACAATCATTTATAAACACTTTAAATCAAAACAATTATGAAAAAGATTTTTGCAATCGTGGTTGTAGCAGTGGCTACTATGGTATCAGGTATTAACTCAAATGCTCAGGAGGTGAAGAAAGAATCTCCTTGGGTGGAGATTCAGCAGGTGGATATACCGTTTGAAGCGGTTATCCATGAGGATGTTACCAAAAATGGTAATCCTAAGTTCTGGTTTGAGTTTAGTAACATTGGTAATGTTACTGTCTCACCAGGTAATGCAGAGAAATTCAAGAAACAAGAGACTATTCTGGTTCTTGTAAAATGGAAAAATAAAGAAACAGGTAAGTTCAAATATACCACTAGACAGAAGAATGGTAGAACAGCTAAAGCTACACCTGATGTAGATCTTAATACATTGTTTTAATTACTAATCATTTCAAATTACATTTATCATTATCAATTAACATTTAACATTTAACACATTACAATTATGGGAATTCTTTCAAAGATTGGTCTTAAGAAGTATCAGGATACTTGGACCGAAGTAAGCAGATCAAAGTTTGAGTCTGATGACATTGATTCAATTGAAGCTATGGAAGTAGTTGCTTCACAGTGGGGTATCTCTGTAAAGATCACTTGGATTGATGGAGAAGTATCATTTGTCCCTTGTTCAAAGGAGGTGAGTGATGTCTGCATTGGTGACATTGTTGATCCTGCTAAATGCTTCCTTGTTACCTTGAGAAGGGGTGACAAGACTTGTGAGAAGATTCTATTCTAATCTCACATCTTACATATTCTAATAGTGACTGGGGACCTTCGGGTCCCCTTTATTTTTTTGTAGTATCTAGTACCTATATGTGGTATGTGGTATGTTGTACCTTTAATTGGTATCTGGTATGTTGTGTTGAATATTTTTTTAGTATGTAGTACCTATAATGTATTTGTGGTACATTGTTAGTTTAGTATGTAGTACCATTAGTGTAAATTTGGTATGTGGTATGTAGTGTAATCTCCTTTATTTATTTTCCTATCTATAAGAGCAGAATTGGGTATGTGGTTTGTTGTTGTTGTCTTTGGTTTGTGGGGAATTACGAATCCCGCTTGCTTGATGAACACTTTTATGTGGTCATTTTAGCATTTTTTATTTATCATTTAACATTTAATTTTTTGTATTATGGGACTTTTATCTAAGCTCAGAGTCTATCCTGGTAAGTGGAATGAGACAAATCGTGAATCGTTTGATGAATCAGACATTCAGAGTGTTGTGTCTAATGAGGTTGTGCCATCGGAGTATGGCAACTCTGTAAAGTTGGTTAAGAAGGATGGTCAGGTATCTTTCCTTCCAATTTCTAATACTTCGAGAGAAGTTGCAATTGGAGAGTCTGTAGACTTGACTAAGTGTTTTCTTCTTACACTTAGTAGGACAGGTGATGATGATATCTATCGTATCGAGGTGAAGTAAGATAGATGTTGGTGTAATGATTGGCATTTTTAATGATGGGTGTGGGGTCTTGTACCCCACACTTATTTTTTAGTAGTGTTGTACCATTAGTGTATTTTTGGCACATAGTAAAAGATATAACGCTTTTGTACAACATACACCATACATCATACATCATATTTTTTTAATTATGTAGTACTTTTAATGTAATTATAGTATATATTTTAATTAATAATATGTATTATATACAACAAAAAAGGGTACAATTTTACATTTTAAGTACTATATAATTAAGAAAAAATGTTGGATATTTGGTTAATTAATTTAATAAAATAAGTTAATTATACCTCTATATATTATGTTTTTCAAAATAACGGTTGTCCTATACTAGTTAATAAAAGGGATATTGGTGTACAAAGTATCTCTTCTGGACAAAACGAAACACTTATAACTACTATCGTTATAATCTAATCGTTGAGTAGACTGAGTAAGCCTTCTCGGGTGGGTA
>Ga0233366_1000682_pt1 | contig 10798 bp, 10 predicted proteins | sample ElkDunMinimDraft_23_FD_191536 | JGI IMG/M metagenome (GOLD analysis project Ga0233366, IMG submission 191536) | Fecal eukaryotic communites from dung pellets of Tule Elk in California, USA - Elk Dung C4 | ecosystem: Host-associated > Mammals > Digestive system > Large intestine > Fecal | place...
GCGTGGCAGAGCAGATGGAGAAGGTGTTCGCCGTCGACCTGTCGAACTCGCGCGAGCTCACGCTCGCCGAGTGGGAGTCCCGGTCGGTGGCCGCGAAGCTCAGCGAGATCATCCTCACCCCCCTGCGCCCGCTCCTCTAGCCCGGAACCCGCACCGGGGCCACCCCGGCCCCGCAACGGCCGGGTCAGCGACCGTCGGGCGCGTCGCGCGCGACGTCGGCGACCTGCTCCTCAGGGCGCGGAGGCACGGTCTCGTCGCCCTCGAGCAGGTGCACCTCGGCGAACTCGGGGTGCTCGCTCAGCAGCGCCTGCGCGGCAGCGTCCGCGGTCCCGTCGAGGCTGCCGGCGGCCACGTCGAGAGACTCGCCCCGGGCGAGCGGGCGGTACGCGTACGTCCCGCCCGTGCGGTTCTCCCCCAGCAGCCGGTGGACCAGGCCGTGCCCGGCGTCGGACAGGATCGCGTCGTGGATCGGTACGACGACGCGCGGATCGAGAGCACGGACGAAGTCGATGGTCTCGGCGAGCTTGAGCCACGGCGCGGACACGGGCGCCAGCAGCACGTCCAGCCGCCGCCCTCCGAGGACGTCCGTGCCCGGCGCGTCGAACGAGTCGCCGGGGTGCAGGAGCGTGGCGCCGTCCGCACGCACGAGGTAGGTGACGTTCGCGATCCGCGGCACGTCCCGGTGGATCACCGCGTGCTGGCCGCCGCCCACGACGACCACGAGGCCGCCGAGGGTGATCCGGTCCCCCGGCGACACGACGCGCAGACGCGTCGCCGCGTCGTCGGGCACGACCGGTCGGAGACCCGCCACGACGGACTCCGGCGCCCACACCGTGAGCCCCCCACGCGCGGCGAGGGCCGCACCCAGCGCGGACGGGTCGACGTGGTCGGGGTGCAGGTGCGTGATCAGGACCGTGTCCGCGTCGCGCAGCGCACCGGCCGCGTCGCTGTACACCCCCGGGTCGAGGACGACGACGTGACCGCCGTGGTGCAGCGCGACGCACGCGTGACCGTGGGACGTGACTCGCATGAGGCTCCTCCTTCGTCGTCCGGCGGACCGGCCGCGGCTGCGGCCGCCCACGACCAGGTCAGGCGACCACCAGGACGAGGTCGCCGCCCTCGAGCTGCTGCACCGCGCCCACCGCGACGCGCTGGACCGTGCCCGCGACCGGCGTCGTGATCGCCGCCTCCATCTTCATCGCCTCGACCGTCGCGACGGTCTGCCCGGCCTCGACGACGTCGCCGACCACGACGACGGGCGTCACCGCACCGGCGAACGGCGCCGCGACCTGCCCGGGCTGCGTCGGGTCCGCCTTCTCCGCGGCGCGCACGTCCACGTCGACCGAGCGGTCGCGCACCTGGATCGGGCGCAGCTGCCCGTTGAGGGAGAACATCACCGTGCGCATGCCCCGCTCGTCGGGCGTGCCGATCGCCTCGAGGCCCACGAGCAGTCGCACACCCTTGCCGAGCACGACGGCGACCTCCTCGCCCGGCTCGAGCCCGTACAGGTACGTGGGGGTGTCGAGCACGGAGACGTCCCCGTAGGTCTGACGCACCTGCTCGAACTCCTTCGCCGGTCCCGCGAACAGCAGGTGGTTGAGCCGGCGACGGCGCACCTCGCCCGGCTGCGCGAGCTCCGCCTCGTCCTCGGGCGTCAGGGGCGTCACGCCCGCGCGCGCGGCGCGGCCGGCGAGGGCTCGCGAGCGGAACGGCTCGGGCCACCCGCCGGGCGGGTCGCCCAGCTCGCCGCCGAGGAACCCGATGACCGAGTCGGGGATGTCGAAGGCCTGCGGGTCGGACGCGAACTCCGCCGGGTCGGCGCCGACCGCGACGAGGTGCAGCGCGAGGTCCCCCACGACCTTCGACGACGGCGTCACCTTGACCAGGCGGCCGAGGATCCGGTCGGCGGCCGCGTACACGGCCTCGACCTGCTCGAACTTGTCCCCCAGGCCCAGCGCGATCGCCTGCTGGCGCAGGTTCGACAGCTGCCCGCCCGGGATCTCGTGCTCGTACACGCGTCCCGTGGGGCCGGGCAGCCCCGACTCGAACGGCGCGTACGTGCGGCGCACCGCCTCCCAGTACGGCTCGAGGTCCGCGACCGCGTCGAGGGACAGACCCGTGTCGCGCTCGGTGTGCTCCAGAGCGGCGACGAGCGCGGACAGCGGAGGCTGGCTCGTCGTCCCGGCCATCGCGGCGCTCGCGGCGTCCACGGCGTCGACGCCGGCGGCCGCCGCGGCCAGCAGGGTGGCCGTCTGCCCGCCGGACGTGTCGTGCGTGTGCAGGTGCACGGGCTGGTCGAACCGCTCGCGCAGCGCGGTCACGAGCCGGGTGGCGGCGGCGGGGCGCAGGAGCCCGGCCATGTCCTTGATGGCGAGCACGTGCGCGCCGGCGTCGACGATGCGGTCCGCGAGGCGCAGGTAGTAGTCGAGCGTGTACAGGTCCTCGGCGGGGTCGAGCAGGTTCCCCGTGTAGCACAGGGCGACCTCGGCGACGGTGCTGCCCGTCGCGCGCACGGCCGCGATCGCGGGCCGCATCTGGTCGACGTCGTTGAGGGCGTCGAAGATCCGGAAGACGTCGATCCCGGTGGCGGCGGCCTCCTCGACGAACGCGCTCGTCACGCGGGTCGGGTACGGCGTGTAGCCGACGGTGTTGCGCCCGCGCAGCAGCATCTGCAGCGCGAGGTTCGGCATCGCCTCGCGCAGCGTCGCCAGGCGCTCCCAGGGGTCCTCGCCGAGGAAGCGCAGCGCGACGTCGTACGTCGCCCCGCCCCACGCCTCGACGGACCACAGCTGCGGCGTGGCGCGCGCGACGTACGGCGCGGCAGCTGCCAGGTCGTGCGTGCGCACGCGGGTGGCCAGCAGCGACTGGTGGGCGTCGCGGAACGTGGTGTCGGTGAGGCGCAGGCGCTGCTCGGAGCGCAGGGCGCGCGCGAAGCCCTCGGGGCCGAGCTCGAGCAGCTCCTGGCGGGAGCCGGGCGGGGGCGCGACGGACAGGTCGATCGCGGGCAGCTTGGTGGCCGGGTCGGCCGTGCGCACCAAGGTGCCGTGCGGGCGGTTGACGGTCACGTCCCCGACGTAGGCGAGCAGCCGCGTGCCGCGGTCGGCGCTCTCGCGTGCGGAGAGCAGCTCGGGCCGCTCGTCGATGAACGACGTCGCGACGTTGCCCGCGACGAACTCGGGGTCGGCGAGCACGGCCTGCAGGAACGGGATGTTGGTCCGGATGCCGCGGATGCGGAACTCGGCGAGCGCGCGCCGGGCGCGGCGCACCGCCGTCGGGAAGTCGCGGCCGCGGCACGTGAGCTTGACGAGCATCGAGTCGAAGTGGCCCGACACGACCGACCCCGCCGTGGCGGTGGCCCCGTCGAGGCGCACGCCCGCCCCGCCCGGGGAGCGGTACGCGATGATGCGCCCCGTGTCGGGGCGGAACCCGTTCGCCGGGTCCTCGGTCGTGATGCGGGTCTGCAGGGCGGCGCCGTTGACGCGCACGTCCTCCTGCCGGATGCCGAGGTCCGCCAGCGTCTCGCCCGCGGCGATGCGCATCTGCGCGGAGACGAGGTCGACGTCGGTGACCTCCTCGGTCACGGTGTGCTCGACCTGGATGCGCGGGTTCATCTCGATGAACACGTGCTGCCCGGCGCGCTCCCCCACCGTGTCGACGAGGAACTCCACGGTCCCGGCGTTCTGGTACCCGATGTGCCGGGCGAACTTCACGGCGTCGGCGCACAGCGCGTCGCGGATCGCGGGGTCGAGGTTCGGCGCGGGTGCGATCTCCACGACCTTCTGGTGGCGGCGCTGCAGGGAGCAGTCGCGCTCGTACAGGTGCACGACGTCCCCGGCGCCGTCGGCGAGGATCTGCACCTCGATGTGGCGCGGGCGCAGGACGGCCCGCTCGAGGAACACGGTGGGGTCGCCGAACGCGCCGTCGGCCTCGCGCATCGCGGCGGCCAGGGCCTCGGGCAGCTCCTCGCGGGTGTCGACGCGCCGCATGCCGCGTCCGCCGCCGCCCGCGACGGCCTTGACGAACACGGGGAAGCCGACCTCGTCGGCGGCGGCGACGAGCTCGTCCACGTCTGCGGACGGCTCGCTCGAGGCGAGCACGGGCAGCCCGGCCTCGCGTGCGGCCTTGAGGGCACGGACCTTGTTGCCCGCGAGCTCGAGCACCTCGGGGGGCGGGCCGACGAACGTCAGCCCTGCTTGCGCGCACGCGCGCGCCAGGTCGGGGTTCTCCGAGAGGAACCCGTAGCCGGGGTAGACCGCGTCCGCGCCGGCCTCGCGGGCGACGCGTACGATCTCCTCGATGTCGAGGTAGGCGCGGACCGGGTGACCCGGCTCGCCGATGAGGTAGGCCTCGTCGGCCTTGAGGCGGTGCTCGGAGTTGCGGTCCTCCTGCGGGAAGACCGCGACCGTGCGGGACCCGAGCTCGTAGGCGGCCCGGAACGCCCTGACGGCGATCTCCGCGCGGTTGGCGACCAGGACCTTCGAGAACACCCGCACTCCATCCGTCGTCCGTGCGGCGGGGCCGGCGACCAGGCGCGGCACGCCACGTACCGGGCGATCTTCCCACGGCCGGGCGGGGGGCCCTCACCGCAGCCGCTGTGACGTGGTCCACAACGGCGCGGGAGGCCCGGTGCGGTCAGCCCGCGGTGCGGGCCCGACGGCGCTGCGCGAGCTCGTCGTGCGGGCTCGGCTGAGCGCCGTCGTCGTCCTCGAGCGACTCGGTCGGAAGCTCTGCGAGCGTGCCCTCGACCTCGCGCCACACGCGCCCGACGGCGATGCCGAACACCCCCTGGCCGCCCTGCACGAGGTCCACGACCTCGTCGGGCGACGTGCACTCGTACACGCTCGCGCCGTCGCTCATGAGGGTGATCTGCGCGAGGTCGTCCACCCCGCGCTCGCGCAGGTGCTCGACGGCCGTGCGGATCTGCTGCAGGGAGACTCCGGTGTCGAGCAGCCGCTTGACGACCTTCAGGACGAGGATGTCGCGGAAGCTGTACAGGCGGTGGGAACCGGACCCGGACGCGGGCCGCACCGTCGGCTCGACGAGCCCCGTGCGCGCCCAGTAGTCGAGCTGGCGGTAGGTGATGCCCGCGGCACGGCACGCGGTGGGGCCGCGGTAGCCCGTCGTCGTGTCCTGCTCGGTGATGTCCTCCCCGAAGAGGAGACCTTGCGCGCCGTGCGGAACTGTCGCGCCGACACCGACGCTCGCCTCACCGCTGCTGTTCACTGTCGCCTCCTGGAGTGATGTCCACGACCACGCTATGGGTGGCGTCGGGGGCCGTCAACGACCGACGTCCCCAGTGCACGGGCGTGTCGCACCGCCGCGCCGCCGGCATCCGGCGCCAAGACCCTCGACGTGAGGTTGAAGGTCCGTCTTGTCCGGCATGGAGCAAAGGCCTCGATCCGTGGTGGAGGCCCAGGTCGGGGCCGGAAAGCTACTCGTCCACCGAGAAGTCCTCGGGTTGGACGTGGTCCAGGAAGTCGCGGAACTTCTCGACCTCCTCCTGCTGTGCGACGTCGACCACCTCGACGCCCGCCGTGGCCACGACCTCGGCCGAGCACAGCACCGGGCTGCCCGTCCGCACGGCGACCGCGATGGCGTCCGACGCGCGCGAGTCGAGCCGCACGCCGTTGCTCAGGACCAGCTCGGCGAAGAAGATCCCACCGTCCAGGGCGACGATCTCCGCCCGCTCCAGGCTCACGTCGACGGCATCCAGCAGGTCGCGCAGCAGGTCGTGCGTCATGGGCCGGGGCGTGGGAAGCCCCGCCTGCGCCATGGCGATCGCGCTCGCCTCCCGGGGGCCGATGACGATCGGCACGACGAGCTCGGACGCGTCGTCGAGCAGCAGCACCACGATCTCCTGGTCGCGCTGCTGCTGACGGACACCCAGCACCTCGACCGGCACCATCGGGACGTCGTCGCTCACCTGTCCACGGTACGTCGACAGCCGCCATCCGGCAGTCCCGGGAGACGCCGCGTCGAGGGTCGGTCGTGCGTGCCCTCGCTCAGCGCGTGAGGTCGTCGATCCCCTGGCGCACGAACACGGTGTGCAGCTGCGCGCACAGCTCCCCGACCTCGGAGGCGACCGTGCCGGCGTGCGCCCGCGCGGACGCGTTCTGCTGCCCGCGCCACGGGGACACGACCTGGTGCACGAGGCTCACGTGCCGGTCCGCGGCCGTGCGCAGGGAGCGCAGGTGACGCGGCTCGATGCCGTACTCCGCGAGCCCGGAGGCGAGCACGACGACGTCGAGCGCGCGCGCGTCGAGCTGCCCGCCGGGCGCCTGGCGCAGCACGCCGGCCGAGATGAGGCCTTCGACGAGCTCACGCTCGACCCCCGCGGCCGCGACCAGCGCGTCCACCGTGTAGCGCTGGCGCACCGCGGCGGAGCCGGGCTCCCCGTCGGCCGTCGCCAGGCGCGGGACGAGCTGCTCGACGTCGGCCCCCGCGTCGAGCGCGGCGAGCTTGTCCTTGATGACCTTCAACGGCAGGTAGCGGTCGCGCTGCTCGACGAGGACGTAGCGCAGGCGCTCCACGTCCGCCGGGCTGTACTGCCGGTACCCCGACGCCGTGCGCACCGGCTCGATGAGCCCTTGCTCCTCGAGGAAGCGCAGCTTGGAGTGGCTGACGTTCGGGAACTCGGCCCGCAGGGCGCGCAGCACGTCCGAGATGCGCATGGACGCACGCCGCGAGATGCCCTGCGGCCACGGCTCCGGCCGCCCCGAGGGCTCGGGTGCCATGGCGCGTGCGGCGCCCGTGGAGCCGTTCACGACTGCGGTGCCGCGCCGCCCGCCGGGACCCCCGCGTGCGGGCTGGCGTGGAAGGTGAGCCGGTACTTGCCGATCTGCACCTCGTCGCCCGTGGCGAGCGCGACCGCGTCGATGCGGCTGCGGTTCACGTACGTCCCGTTGAGGGAGCCGACGTCGCGCACGACGAACCGCTCGCCCTCGCGGACGAACTCGGCGTGCTTGCGCGAGACGGTGACGTCGTCGAGGAAGATGTCGGCGTGCTCGGAGCGGCCGGCGACGGTGCGCTCGGCGTCGAGGAGGAACCGCGAGCCCTGGCCCGGGCCGCGGTGCATGATGAGCAGCGCGGAGTGGCGCGGCAGCGCGAGGACGGCCGTGTGCTCCTCGGGGCTCAGCCCGCCCGGCTGGACGCCCTCCTCGACAGGGGTCTCGATCCGACCGAAGCTGATCGTGGTGTCGCTACCCGCCAGGTGCGGCACCTGGGGACCGCCTGGGACAGTCATCTTGCCTCCTCGGGGGCTCACGCACGTCGTGCTCGACCTCGGAATCCGCACGTCCGGGGCGAGTGCCCCGTCGTGCTGGAAAACTACTACACCCGCAGGTCACACGATGCACGTGACCTCGTTCGTCCCAACCTACCCCGGCCCGCCGACTGCGGGAAAGCGGCGGTCAGTCGTCGGCGGGCACGGGCGTCGCGTACTGCGGCGTCCCGGGCTCGACCGTGGCCTCGACCTCGACCTCGTCCTGCTGCTGGATCGTGGTGCGCGCGCCGTCCGCGCGCAGCGACGCCATCGCCCCGCCCGGGATCTCCAGCGCGGTCTCGAGCGTGGACGGGTCGCCGACGACGGACCACCGGAACGGCGAGGCGATCGGCTGCCCGTCGACGACGATGCCGTCGGACGTGTCCTCGAAGTAGCTGCTCGCCACGAGCCGGACCCCGTTGACCTCCATGGCCTCCGCCCCGGCGTTGCGCAGCTCCTCGAGGACGTTGAACAGACCGAACGCGTCGAGGGGCTCGCCGCCCTCGACGATGTCGATCTCGATGCCCGGTCCCTGTGCGGGCAGGCGCCCGGACAGGATGCCGAGCGTCTCGGCCTGCTGCTCGGCGAGCTCGAGGGCGGCGCGCTCGCGGCCGCTGCCCGAGCGCAGCTCGTCGCGCGTCGCCTCGAGCGAGGACACCTGGTCCTCGAGCTCGCCGGAACGCTGCGTGACGTCGTCCAGGAGCCGCACGAGGTCGCTCTGGCGCAGCGACGAGAGCTGGTCCTCCTGCGTCTGGCTGACCTGGACGACGAGCGCGAAGCCGAGCAGCGCGCACAGCACGCACACGACGACCTGGGAGCGGGAGGCGCGAGGGCGCAGCACCCGGCCGAGCCCCCCCAGGCCGCGCGGCTCGCTCTGCGCGGGCGTGCCGTGGCGTCCGACCGTCCCCACGGCACCGGTGGTGGCGGGTGGCTCGGTCGCCGGGTCCGCCTCGGTCGCCTCGTCGGGCTCTTCGGCGTCCTCCCGCGCGTCGGGAGCCACGTCGACCGGACGTGCCGGCACCGCAGGCTCCGGCTCGTCGGACGGGCCGTCCGCCCGTTCGGCGGGACCGTCCTGGCCGTCCTGAACGTCCTGGCCGTCCTGAACGTCCTGGTGGTCCTGCGGGCGCTGGGCGTCCTGCACGTCGTCCGGGTCCTGGGCGCCGGCGCCGGTGCCGGGCCCGGGACCGCCCGGGGTCACGGGGCTGTCCGTGTCGGCCGGGTCGGGGACGGCGACGCTCAGGTCCTCGGGCGCCTGGGGCAGCGCGGCGGGATCGGTCTGATCCTCCTGCGGCGCGGGGTCCTCCTGCGGCGTGGGAGCGACCGGCGGCGCGGACTCGGTGTCCGAGGGCGCCGTGGCGTCGACCGACCGCTCGTCAGCGGCCCGCTCGTCGGTGCCGGGCTGGTCGGTGCCGGGCGCGCCGTCGCGGGTGGGGTCGTGGGGGTCGCGGGCCACGCTCACGCCTTGAAGATGTGGCGCCGGATCGCGGCGGCGTTGGAGAAGATGCGGATGCCGAGGACGACGACGACCGCGGTGGACAGCTGGCTCCCGACGCCGAGCTGGTCGCCGAGGAACACGATGAGCGCGGCGACGACGACGTTCGAGAGGAACGAGACGAGGAAGACCTTGTCGTCGAACAGGCCGTCGAGCCGTGCGCGCAGTCCGCCGAACAGCGCGTCGAGCGCAGCGACGACCGCGATGGGGAGGTAGGGCTGCAGCGACACGGGCACGGTGGGTTGCAGGACGAGCCCCGCGACGATGCCCACCACCAGTCCGACGACTGCGATCATTCGACGATCTCCTGCCCTGTCTCGTGCGTGGTCCCGGTCGTGATGCCGCCGTCCTGCCCGGCGCCGTCCGTGGGGACGGGGTCGGTGCTCTCGGTCGTCGCGCCCGGTGCGTCGGAGTCTACGGTCGTGTCCTGCGCCTGCGCGAAGAACAAGGTGGGCGCGGACCTGCCGGGCAGGTCGAGCCGGCTCTGCGTGGTCACGCTCGACCGGATGCCGTACTGGGAACCGAGGAGCTGCAGGAAGTCGGACGTGCCGGAGCGCAAGAGCGCGGTGCGCAGGGTGTCCGGGTCGCCGATGGCCTCGACCCGGTACGGGCCCACGAGCGGCTGCAGGTCGACCAGGACGGCGTCGCCCGCGCTGCGGATCGCCGACAGCGCGGTCAGGCGCTGGTCGTTGATCGCCACGGCCTCGGCACCGCCGGACCACAGGGCGTTGACGACGCGCTGCAGGTCGGAGTCGTGCACGAGCGATCCGGGGTCGACGTCGCCGGAGGACAGGCCGCCGCTCGTGTCGTCGAGCGTGACGACCACTCCCGGCCCCTCGACGGCCTGCATGCCCGTCCAGGCGCCCTCCTCCTGCAGCCGGGCCAGGACGTCCGCGCTCGCCCCGCCGAGCGCGGCGCCCTGCAGCTGCTCGATCTCGGTCGAGAGCGCGGCGCCCGTCCCGGCGAGCTCCTCGGCGGCGGCCTGACGGCCCAGGATCTCCTGCTCGAGGGTCTCGCGGGCGGCGATCACGCCGGGCTGCGGTGCGCGCAGGTCGACGGCGGCCGCCGTCGTGACGACGCCGAGGGCGACCGCGAGGGCGACCAGCGCGACGGTGCCCGTCCGACCGCGGCGCGGGCCCTGCCCGGCGGCGCGGCGCGCGGCGGCCTCCGCGTACCCGGGGTCCAGGGGTCGGTGCATGACCTCGTTGAGAAGGGTCATGGACGCGTCCACGGGGGCCCGGCGCACGGGCTGCTGCTGCGGCGGTCGCGTCTCGGTCACGGCTGCTCCTCGGTCTCGCCGGGCGCCCCGGCCGTCTCGGCGCGGCCCACGGGCCGGCCCGACCCGGGACCACGGTCGGCCGCGACGAGCGCCCGCGTCTGCATCACGTACTGCGCCCCGGCGAGCCAGTACAGCCCGACGCCCCACCAGGTGAACGCCCACCCGATGACGGCCGCGACGTCGCCCATCCAGCCCGGCGCCTCGGCGAGCAGGAGCAGCGGGAACGCGTACAGCAGCGCGAACGTGCCGGCCTTGCCGGAGAAGCTGACGGGCAGCGGCCCGTAGCCGTGCCGCGCGAGCAGGGGTGTCAGCCCGGCGAGCAGGAGGTCACGCGCCACGATGACGACGACGAGCCACACCGGGACGACGTCGCGCCACGCGAGGGCGAGCAGGGTGACGAGGATGAAGAGGCGGTCCGCGGCGGGGTCGAGCATCTGGCCGACGCGGCTGACCTGGTCGAGGCGGCGCGCCAGCACGCCGTCCAGCCAGTCCGACGCCCCCGACACGGCGAGCACGACGAGCGCCCACACGTCCTCACCGCGCACGATGAGGACCGCGAACACCGGCACCAGGAGCAGCCGCAGGAGGCTGATGACGTTCGGGACGGTCAGGACGCGCGAGCTGACCTGCTGCCCTGCTGCCACAACCACCGCCCGTCCTCACGTCGCGCTGCCGCCGCGGCGACCTGCCGCGCGCCCATCCTACGTACCGGCCCCGCCGCCGACGGGGCCATTTCCCCGCGGCGCGGCCCCGAGAGCCGGAAATC
>Ga0233366_1000684_pt1 | contig 10790 bp, 10 predicted proteins | sample ElkDunMinimDraft_23_FD_191536 | JGI IMG/M metagenome (GOLD analysis project Ga0233366, IMG submission 191536) | Fecal eukaryotic communites from dung pellets of Tule Elk in California, USA - Elk Dung C4 | ecosystem: Host-associated > Mammals > Digestive system > Large intestine > Fecal | place...
CCGGATGCGATTATCATAGGGGAAGGCTGGGACTTGCCAACCGCCCTTTCCGGTTCTGATAAGACGACAATCGGTAATTCCCATAAAATTGACCGAGTTGGTTTCTTTAATGATAAATTCAGGGATACCATCAAAGGGAGCAATTTCAACTTAAAGGATGCAGGCTATGTTTCCGGGAAGGGACTTAGCCATGAGGAATTCTATCATCTTGTCCTCAATATCGGGTATGATTACCCGCTTGGACCTGAGCAATCCGTCAATTTTGTGGAGTGTCATGATAATCATACCCTTTGGGATCGCCTGCAGCTTGCAAACGGAGCTGAATCGAATGAGTCACGAAAGAGACGCCATCGTTTTGCTACAAGCATTGTCATCCTCTCGCAGGGAATTCCATTCCTGCACAGCGGTCAGGAATTCTTCAGGACAAAGCATGGCATCGAGAACAGTTATTGCTCACCTGATTGGATTAATGAACTGAATTGGGATTTGCGTGAGCAGAATGAGGAGACCATCTCATATCTAAGATGTCTGATGGCCATCCGCAAAAGTCACGGAGCATTCCGTCTCCGGAGCAGAGAGCAAATCGAAAAGCATGCAAAAATGGTTGACTTAGGCCCAGCTTGTCATAGTCTCCTCTATGATAATGTCGGCGAATACGGCAGGTGGAACCGCATCCTTGTGGTCTATCATCATGGAGAGCAGCAAACAGCGGTAAATCTTCCTGGGGACAAGAAATGGGGAATGATTTGCGGGGACTGCGGATTTACAGCAGATCAAGGCATTGAGATGAACATGCAGGATTTCCTGCTAGAACCGTTAACGACGTATGTCTTTGTTCAGGAATAATTGTTGCTCGAACACTTGACGAAAGCGGTATAAACCTACTAAAATTTAAGAAGATGGCTATTGAGGAAAAGCAGTCAATGGCTGTCTTTTTTATTTATATGGAAATCATGCCATACAAGTTTACGTTATTGAAGGTGAATACCATGGATTATTTAGGGCGAGAATGGGAGATTACCCCTGCCGGAGGGGCGACAGGTGAAGCATTCATTGCCAGGCATGATGGGCAAAAGCTGTTTTTGAAGAGGAATTCCTCTCCTTTTTTGGCTGTGCTATCTGCCGAGGGGATTGTGCCAAAGCTCATCTGGACAAAAAGAATGGAGAATGGTGATGTGATCACAGCCCAGGAATGGATGAATGGAAGGGAATTGTCTCCCGCAGAAATGTGTGAGGAATCCGTTGCGGAATTGCTGCAGAAAATCCACCAATCCACTCCTTTGTTAAACATGCTCCGACGCCTGGGAAAAACAGCCCAAACGCCTATTCAAATCCTGGCTTCCGTGAAGAATTCCCTTGATGGAGAGCTTCGGGAAGACAAAGCCATAAAGGAAACCATTCATTTCCTAGAGCAAAAGGTTAATGATGTGAATTGCGATCATTATGTCGTATGCCATGGAGATATTAATCATAATAATTTGCTTTTAAGCGATTCAGGGAATCTTTATCTCATTGACTGGGATGAAGCAATCATAGCTGATCCTGCTATGGATATCAGCATGCTTTTATATTCATACGTTGAGAAAGACCAATGGGAGGAATGGCTAGCCAAATATGGCATGAGCCTGACACAAGAGCTGAGTTTGAGGATGAAATGGTTTGTCCTCGCCCAAACGATTCAAACAACCGTTCTGCACAAAAAGAAAAACCGGCTCGCTGATATGAACCGGTGCATTGAATATTTAACTTTCGCTCAGGAATATTGAGTGATATCCTCAACCCACCCGGCAAGCTTCTGTTGATGAGACTCAATGTGATTTTCCAGATTGGCGGCATGGATGCCGCTCTGGCTGTACTGATAAATCTCTTGCAGCACTGACATGGTTTCTTCATCAACTTCTGGCTGTCTCATAAGAGACATCACTGTCCGCTCCAGTTGTTCACATTCAGATTGAGAACCGCAGCAATCCTCCTGGTGATTATTTAAGATATCCTTAAGAAGCATCCAGCTATGATTTTGTGACAGTGGCATAGTATCCCATTCCTTTCCCTTATTGAATATCTATAGCTTGTGATACTTAAGAACCGATTATTCATGATAAATCCGGCCTGTAAGCCGGTTTTTGTTTTGTTCTGAGGGCAATTTAGACATATAGCCCCTCGTGAAAAGAAGCCAGCATGGAATTTCTGTTCATGATGTGCTACTCTTTTTACGTAAATTCAGCGGAGGTGCACGATTTTGAGACAAAGATACAAACCATGGGCAAAGGAGAAACTCCAAAATAACCCATATTTCTGCATACAAGAACCAGCAAAGCATAAAGGCGCTTGGTCTGAAGTGTTTGGGAATGATAACCCAATCCATATTGAGGTTGGAACAGGGAAAGGCCAATTCATCAACGGGATGGCCCAGCAAAACCCTCATATCAACTATATCGGCATAGAGCTTGCAGACCGTGTCATCGTAACGGCACTTGACCGACTGCTTGAATCCAATCTGCCAAACGTAAAACTGCTTAACGTGAATGCGCTGGAGCTTCCCGACATTTTTGCTGAGGGCGAAGTTTCCCGTGTGTATTTAAACTTCTCCGATCCATGGCCAAAAACACGTCATGAGAAGAGAAGACTGACGTATAAGACTTTTCTTGACTTATATAAAGGAATTTTGCCGGAACATGGAGAAATTCATTTTAAGACAGATAACCGCGGTTTGTTCGAATATTCCCTTGTGAGCTTCTCGCACTATGGGATGAAATTAAATTATGTCAGTCTTGATCTTCATAATAGTGACTTTGAAGGTAATGTCATGACGGAATATGAACAGAAGTTCTCCGCAAAAGGCAATCCGATCTATCGCTGTGAGGCAGCCTTTTAATATCTGTCCTTCATATATGATGAGCAATCCATGATAAAGGGGAGAAACCATTGGAGAATTTGCAATTCGGGAAGTTTGCATTGACATGGCTTAATGGCGGAGATACACATATGGACGGAGGGGCCATGTTCGGAGTCGTGCCGAAACCTCTGTGGTCCAAAAAGTATCCTGTTAATGAAAGAAACCAAATCGAATTGAGAACTGATCCCATATTGGTTCAGGCAGAGGGTAAGAATTATGTGATTGATTCCGGAATCGGCAAAGGAAAATTGACGGAAAAGCAGCTCCGCAATTATGGCGTGAGCGCAGAATCGAAGCTTGATGAAGGTTTAGCTAGCCTAGGTCTGACGGTTGAAGATATTGATGGTGTCCTCATGACTCATCTTCATTTCGACCATGCCTGCGGCTTGACTGGCTATCAAGATGGCGAGATGAAAAGCGTATTTCCGAATGCGGTCATTTATACATCCCAGGTTGAATGGGATGAGATGAGAAATCCGAATATCCGTTCAAGAAACACCTATTGGGAAGAGAATTGGAAGCCGATTGAAGACCAGGTCAAAACCTTCGAGGAGGAACTGGTTATCACTGATGGCCTAAAAATGATTCACACCGGCGGTCACAGTGACGGTCATAGCATCATCATGATGGAGCAAGAAGGGGAGATGCTCCTTCATATGGCTGATTTGATGCCAACCGTTGCCCACCAGAATACACTCTGGGTGCTGGCTTATGATGATTACCCGATTGACTCGATTGCTGCGAAGGAAAAATGGGTGAAGCTTGGTATCAAGAGCGGCGCTTGGTTCACTTTTTATCACGATTACGCCCATCGTGCCGTCAAATGGGACGAAGGCGGCAAGGAAATTATTGAGAAGGTAGAGCGGAATAGAGCATAAAGATGAAAGTCCTGCATAAGGCCTCTACCGGCTTGTGCAGGGCTTTTTTGCGGGATATGTGGTTGTTAGGCATGAGAAGGAAAGAAGAGGTATAAACTATGTATGCTTAAAACATGGATTAGGGTCTTATCTAAAAGTGAAGAGCCCCCTAATCTTGTTGAAAGCTACCAGATTTTTAAATGAAATTGAGTTTTTAATAGGCCTTAAAACAAAATGCTTATAAACCAGAAAAAACCAGTCCCGGCATGGAACTGGCTTTTAGCGATAGTATGTTAATTGGTTTCAGCCTGCTTGGTAAATGTCTAGGATGGTGCCGGTATTGGCGTCTGCGATGAATTCGAACTGAGAGGATTCATGTCCATCAACTTTTGTTAAACCGCCTTTGTACACATCGTAATCAAGAGAGTTTCTCGTATATTTCTCTGGTTTCATCATGATCCAGGAACCGCGGATATTGGTTCCTTCATCCCCAAGTGTGGTTTTAATGGTTGTTAGAACTTTCTCAGGAGATACCATGCTGTTCTTGTTTGACAGCTCCTTGACTACATAGCCAGCGGCAAAGCCTGCAGCCGCGCCTGTGATAAATGTTTTCCAGTTCATTTGTATTCCTCCAATCACAATGGTTCGTTCATAGCTCTTTTATTCTTTTCCCATCCATTATACAGATTAAGCGTAAGTGAAGCTATTTTTTTCAATATCTTCCAGATTGATAAGTTATCCGCTCAACATGTACAATATGGATGAGTGAAATAAATGGTAAAGGGGAACAGACGCATGAAGCAATCAACATTGGAATTATTTAAGACCCTGACCGAGCTGCCGGGAGCACCGGGATATGAACATGAAGTACGGGCTTTCATGAAGAAGGAAATGTCGAAATATACCGACGAGTTTGTGCAGGATGGACTCGGAAGCTTATTTGGTGTCAAAAGAGGCGATGAGGAAGGCCCAAAAATAATGGTCGCGGGTCATATGGATGAGGTTGGATTTATGGTGACCTCGATTACTCCTGAGGGATTATTGCGCTTCCAGACACTTGGGGGCTGGTGGAGCCAAGTATTGCTGGCTCAGCGCGTGCGAGTCTATACGGATAAGGGCCCGATAGTCGGGGTTGTCAGCTCCATCCCTCCTCATTTATTGAGTGAGGCCCAGCGGACGAAGCCGATGGACATTGCGAATATGCTCATTGATGTCGGGGCAGATGACAAGGATGATGCGATTGCGATGGGCATTAAACCAGGCCAGCAAATTGTGCCGCATACAGAATTCACCCCAATGGCAAACCCGAAGAAAATCCTGGCGAAATCCTGGGATAATCGCTACGGCTGCGGTTTGGCGATTGAGCTTTTAGAGGAGCTTCAAGATGAAAAGCTGCCGAATATCCTTTATTCCGGTGCAACCGTCATGGAAGAGGTTGGCACTAGAGGAGCGGGAACAGCGGCGACGATGATTGACCCTGATCTGTTCTTCGCCTGTGATGCCAGCCCGGCGAATGATATGTCTGGCAGCAAGGATGTATTCGGCTATTTGGGTAAGGGGCCGCTGCTTCGTATTTATGATGCAACGACGGTTATGCATAAAGGTATGAGGGAGTTTGTACTTGATACGGCTGAGACCAATAATATCCCATACCAGTACTTCGTGGCTCCGAACGGAGGAACCGATGCTGGCAAGGTCCATGTGACAAACCGCGGGATTCCAAGTGCGGTGATTGGTGTCTGCTCCCGGTATATTCATACATCTGCATCCATTTTGCATGTGGATGATTATGCGGCAGCGAAAGAACTGCTTGTAAAGCTAGTAAAAGCTTGCGATAAGACAACGGTGGAAACAATCAAGCAAAATGGATAGCAAGGACATGGAGGCAGCTGAAGCTGCCTTCTTTTTCAGAAAGGAAGTAAGGCAGAATGTTGAAGATAGCCATTGGAACAAATAACCCGGCAAAGGTTAAGGCTGCAAATCTGGCCACGAAGGAGTTAGGCGGGGAGTTACTATCGGTTAATGTGCCCTCAGGAGTATCAGAACAGCCTTTTTCAGATGAAGAAACGATGGAAGGTGCCCTGAATCGCGCAAGGAACGCCTTAAAGGAAACCGGTGCTGACCTTGGCATAGGACTAGAGGGCGGGGTCGTTAAAACGCCTTATGGGCTATTTATTTGCAATTGGGGAGCACTTATTACGAAGGCAGGTGAATCCTTCATAGCCGGAGGAGCGAGGATAAAGCTGCCGGAAGAAGTGGCCCAAGAGCTCTTCGACGGCCGTGAGCTTGGACCGGTCATGGATGAATATACGAAGAAGCAAGACATCCGAAAGTCCGAGGGTGCTGTTGGCATATTCTCGAATGGGCGAATTACAAGAGACAGGATGTTTGAACATGTTATGGAGCTGTTAATTGGCCAGTATGAATATATGAAGAGAGCTTAATATTTTTCCTCTCTAGAGGAGTTCATGATGTCCTCGTGTTTATCGGCCTTTTTTCGCAGAACCATCAGGATGAACTTGAATAATAGTTGAATCAATGATTTTTTCATACAGGAACCTCGGAATGGATCGCTTTGTTAGCGGTCTTTTATATTAATAATACTTGTTTCATAGGAAAGTTGAAATCGAATGCTGCAATTATTTGCTGACTAGTGTCTTGACAGCTGACTAGACAAATAGTATTCTTTCAAATTAGATGGTCAGAAAAAACAGAAATTGGGTTTGGGGGAAGAGTAATGGAAATAGCCTTTGAGCAAAAAAAGAAGGCAACGCCTAATAAGCTGCTAGGCGTCGCAGGTCTTGCCTGGCTTTTTGACGCGATGGATGTGGGAATCCTCTCCTTTGTTATCGCCGCCCTGCAAGAGGATTGGGGATTGACAACCCAGCAGATGGGTTGGATTGGCAGTGTCAATTCCATCGGCATGGCTGTTGGAGCACTTGTATTTGGATTATTGGCGGACCGAATCGGCAGGAAGAATGTACTGATTATCACGTTAGTCTTATTTTCAGTTGCCAGCGGTTTTTCAGCATTGACTACGAGCCTGGCTATCTTTCTTTTCTTTCGTTTTTTGATTGGGATGGGCCTTGGCGGAGAGCTGCCGGTGGCATCAACGCTTGTATCTGAGAGTGTGCCGGAGGATAAGCGCGGACGGGTTGTTGTCCTGCTCGAAAGCTTTTGGGCTGGCGGATGGCTTGTCGCTGCGCTGATTTCTTACTTCATCATCCCGCTTTATGGCTGGCGTGTGGCCTTATTGATTAGTGCGCTTCCGGCATTTTATGCGATTTATTTACGGATTCATCTTCCGGATTCATCCCGGTTTGCAAGCGTGAAGAAGGAACAGAGACCCTCTGTGCTGGCTTCGCTTGCCATGCTATGGAAGAAGGAATATGCAAAGCGCACTTTCATGATGTGGGTTCTTTGGTTCAGTGTCGTGTTCTCCTATTATGGAATGTTCCTATGGCTTCCCAGTGTTATGGTACTGAAGGGATTCACATTAATTCAAAGCTTCCAGTATGTCCTGATTATGACCCTAGCCCAATTACCCGGCTATTTTACGGCAGCCTGGTTTATTGAGAAGTTTGGCCGAAAGTTTGTCCTTGTCACGTATTTATTCGGAACAGCTGTAAGTGCGTACTTCTTTGGCAATGCCGAAACGCTCATCGCTTTGATGACAGCAGGCTGTTTCCTTTCGTTCTTTAATCTAGGTGCATGGGGTGCTTTGTATGCGTATTCTCCAGAGCAATATCCGACTGTTATCAGAGGGACGGGCACAGGCGTGGCTGCCTCTGTCGGCAGAATAGGCGGGATATTAGGGCCACTCCTTGTTGGCAGCCTGCTGAATAATGGAACATCGATTGAAACCATTTTCTTGATCTTTGGCATCTCTATCCTTATTGGAATGCTCGCTGTTCTCTTTTTGGGAAAAGAAACAAAAAACATCACCTTGGAATAGCCATTCCGTTCAATATTCGGTATAGTATTTATACACTACTGACCAATGAAGTGGAGGAACGATGATGAAAAAGCTAGAAAACGTGAAGCAATATGAGGAATTAAAGGAAAACAGCAAGGTCATCTTTCTGTTTTCTGCTGATTGGTGTCCAGATTGCCGGTTCATTGACCCGTTTATCGATGACGTGGCCGCTGCATATCCTGAATTCACCTTTGTCTATGTCGATCGCGATAAGTTCCTGGATTTGTGCATTCAATTAGACGTATTTGGAATCCCTAGCTTTGTAGCTTTTGAACAAGGGCGTGAGTTAGGAAGATTCGTCAATAAGGATCGCAAGACACGGGAGCAAATTGAGGAATTCATTGCTTCATTGTGATAAAATGAGACTCCCCGCTGGGAGTCTTTTTTTATTTTATTAAAGAGTAATGGTGATATACTGACCGTTGATTGCAGTGAAAGGCGGGCAACTCCTGCGAGAGCCCGCTAAGCGGGGGGAAACGCAAGCGCCAAGGCATGAGGTTTGCCTGCGGCAAAGATTCACACATAAGGTTAGCAAAACCTTTTTTTGATAGATTTCTTAAAATGGATAATCACTAGAAAAGAATGCAGACAATTTGGCATGAAGCCAAGTAAAATGGGCAAAAGTACGCTATAGTAAACTATAAGGAGGAATCATAATGAAAATGACGACAACGAAGATGAAAAACATACTGATGGAAAGACTCTCTAAAGGTTCAAGGACCTTTTCATATAATCGAGACCAGGAAGAATTAAGGATAGAAGATAAGGAAACGAAGAAGGGCATAACGGTGGCTTTGTCCCCGTTATTGGCTAAATATGATCAATCAGGTGAAAAAGCGATAGAAGAGCTCCTTTATTATGTGGAGGAATCCTTGAATGTGATGGGCAAGGAACATGCACTAGAAGGAAACGAAAAGAAAATCTACCCAGTCATTCGCTCTGCCTCTTTCCCTAAAGAAGCAAAAGAAGGCATTCCGTTCGTCATAGATGAACATACAGCAGAAACCGTCATTTATTATGCGGTTGACTTAGGGAATACGTATAGGATGATTGATCAGGAATTGATGGAGAAAGAGGGCTGGGATAAAGAAACCATCCGCTCGATGGCCATGTTTAATGTCCGCTCTCTGCCAGTGAAAGCGAAGAAGGACACTGTCAGGGGCAATGATTTTTATTTCATTAATCATAATGATGGATATGATGCATCCCGAATACTGATAGATTCTGAGTTGAAGAAATTTAAAGACGGCATGAAGGGTTCCATGGCAGTAGCTGTCCCTCATCAAGATGTGCTTATCATTGCGGATATCCAAAATAACGCCGGTTACGATATATTGGCTCAGATGAATATGCATTTCTTCACAAATGGAAATGTACCTATTACAGCCTTGCCATTTTTGTACGAGGATGGGGAATTAGAACCGATCTTTATCCTTGCGAAAAATAGGCCAATGGAAGACAGCTGATCGTATAGGAAAATGATACTAATTCACAAGAAATCCCCTTAATAACGTGAATTTTTTGATAAAATAAAGACTTATCATGAATAAAGAAAGTGTGAGGAAAGGTATGAGCTTTTTCAAAAAGATTGTTGATTGGTTTCATGATGATGTGGAAGACGAAGTAGAAGTCTATGACCAAGAGCCAAAACCTCAAAAGCCAAAGGATAATCGAAGCAAGCCGCAGGCTGAAAAAGAGACTGGAATAGAAACGAAAATTCAATATAAATATCCAAAAGATAATTTTAAGTTTCCATTGATATCGGATGAAGAAATCAAGCGTTTGAATGAGCGGAAGAAAATGCAGAAGGCTGGGAGCAGGGAAGCGTATAGCGAATATAGCGAGTGGACGCCTGTTGCACCTGCTTTAGAGAAACGACCGCTCCCAAAAGCGGAAAAACTTGTGACGAAGGCGGCAAGGCAAAAGGCTGTGCCGTCAACTATCCAGCCAAACAATACGCCGTTCAGAAGAACGGAAATCCCGTCCCCTATATATGGATTTCAAAATAGAGCGGCTGGGACGAAAAGGCAAAAAACAGTTGAATATGAGTTGTCTACACAACCGACGCTGGATTCTGTATTGGCCTTGATGAAAGGAAAGGGTCCGAATAAAGACGTCATGGAGAAAGAGACAGCCGAGGCACATCATGCATCTAAGGATGATGGAGCATTTAATAAGCAAAATCAGGAATGGAAGGAAGAGCGTCTCGCGACCAAAGAAGAGAGGTGTCTTATTCAGCAGGCCAATTTGCCTGCGTATCCGGACATGCCAATAGCAGACATCCAGCAAGAAGAGAAGGATATACCTGATGAGAGCGTTGCGTTCCATCCCGGCGAGGAGGACCATGATATCCGTGAGTCCTTTACAGATGAGGCTGTTCTTGAACTAGAAGAAACAGCCCAAGCTGATAATACTCAATTTGAGTTAGCAGAAGAAAATAATGCTGTCCAGGTTGTTTTAGAAGAAGAGGAAAGGCCTCTTGAAGCGTTAGGGGAAGAGGCAATGCATGAACCTGCAGAGACTGAGGCGATATATGGAGAAGAGACAAAACTGCCGGAAGAAAAGGCGGCTTTATCTGCAGAATGGGATGATTCTGAGCTATTGGTTGAGAGTTCAAGTGTCGAAGTGCAAGAGCTGCCGTCTGTAATGAGGCTGGATGAGAGCAATGACGCAGAACTAGAGCCAAACGATTTAGCTGTGAATGAGGCGATTTTTGTTGATGGGCCAGATACAGAAGAACAAAAGGCAAACATCTCATCTGATATAGCTCAAGATGCTGCGGAGACAGCCGAAGAAACCCAGCTTGAGATAAGTGAGATTGAGGCTGTTGATACGTCTGTACAAGAGCCGGCTAATGGATTTGGCCAAGCGGAGGAGCAATCGTCTGTTGAGCCATCCCGAGAACCGAAGCTTGAAGTCATCACTAACAAGGTTGAGGAAGATGATGAGCGCAAAGCAGAACGGGCCAGAAGGATTCAGGAGCGAAGAAAGCATATTCCTTTCAATGTTTTAATGCTCAAGCAGGATAAGGCAAGGCTACCAGGCCAATTAGGTGACAAAC
>Ga0233366_1000685_pt1 | contig 10759 bp, 10 predicted proteins | sample ElkDunMinimDraft_23_FD_191536 | JGI IMG/M metagenome (GOLD analysis project Ga0233366, IMG submission 191536) | Fecal eukaryotic communites from dung pellets of Tule Elk in California, USA - Elk Dung C4 | ecosystem: Host-associated > Mammals > Digestive system > Large intestine > Fecal | place...
ACTTTGCGCCCTCGTAAAGCTGATCATCCACGGAGCCGCCGTTCATGGCGGAGTTGGAAGCACCGGCACCAAAGGAACGGATAAGCATAGCGCCCTTGGGCGAACCGGTGACAAGTCCGGCGGCGGCGTCTCCGGCCATTTGGACACCGGCGACACCGGCGTCCACGAGGAAAGAGCCAAGTGCGCCGGTACCTTCCTTGGCCTCCTCCTGCGCCTGCGCTCCCTCGGTCATGAGGCGCTGGGAGGTTTCGTAGGCTTTTTCGGTGCGCTCCTTTGCCTGCTCTATGGAGGTATCATAGGACTGAATGGATGTATCCAGAGCGGAGAGCTGGCGGTCGTAATCCGCGAGGACGGTATCGTCGGGCTCAAAGCCACGGTTGCGGGATTCCTGAATGTACATATCCCGCTCGGCCTCAATTTCGGAACGGCGGGCGGTGTCTACGGACTGCTGTTCCTTGAAACCTGAGGAATCCATGAGCGCATCCACGGTGGCAAACGAACCGACATAAGAACCGGCGGTCTGCTTTGCACCGGCAACGCCGATGTTTTTAATGCGCTCCCAGAACGTGGGCCTTTCAGGCTCCGGGGCCGGGGCGGGGGCGGGAGTGGAAAGGGATATGCGGGCGGGGGTAGTCTTTTTCTCTTCCTCTTCCTTTTTGGACTGGATATACGAAAGGTCGATTCCAATAGCCATAAGCGTTCTCCTTACCGGATGCCGGTCAGGCCAAGTGTGGCAAGACTGTCATTGATGGTCGTTTTGACGGGGTTTGTACTGAGCGGGAGGTTGGCACCGGTATAAATGGGCGTTTCAGGGTAATAGCTGCCGGATTGGGCTGTGGGGGTGGGATTGGCAACACGGTTCGGGACGGAACCAGAGGAAGAGGAGGAAGAACCGGAGGAACTACTGGAACTTCCGGAACTACCGCCGTAGTAGCCGCCTCCGTTCTGCCGGTTCCAAAGCGCTTTCATGGCGGAGACCTGAGAGGAGGAGTAGCCGAGATCGTAGTAGCCGGAGAAGTCGCCGTACTGGGCAAGGGTCTCGGCTCGCTGGAGTTTCTTGTTATAGTCGGCGAGCTGGTCTTCCTGCCGGGCGCGGCTGATGCTGTAATCGGCCTGCCACTTGTTGTAATTCTCCTGTGCCTGGGCTATGGCTGTGGATACAATGGATTCATCCACGCGGACGGCCTCCTGATACAGCGCCTGCGCCCGGGCGAGGTTCCCTTCGGAGATGGCTTTTGCAATGGCGTTCTGGTAGGCGGCGGTGGACTGGCGGCGGGATTCCTCCACGTCCGCAAGGGCCTGTGCCTCCGACTGCCGGAGGGTCGTCATGTTCGCCTGATAGGCATTGTTGGAGGCAAGAGCATACTGGCTTCCGGCCCCGGTGTTGATGCCGGAGGCGAGGGCGGACTGGCGGAAATTCCGGTCAGCGATCTCTCTTTCGGCGGCAAGGGCCTCCCGCTGGGCTTTGTAAGCGGGGGAGAGCTTGGAGGCCTCATACTCCAGAGCGCGGAGATTTTCCTCGTAGGCGGATTTTTCTGCCTGCTTCTGGGATTCGATGTATTGGTTGTAGTATTCGTTTATGCTGTCCGCCTGAGAAGTGGCGGGCTTGAAAACGGAGGCTTCGTAGCCGGGATAGTAGGGAGTTCCGGGATCTACTACATAAGCCGTGACTCGGTTGGACGGGCCTGTGGAAGGGACCCCCATGGTTTCAGCATTTCCAATGGCAGCGCGGGAGGAAGAGGGCTCCGGCTTGAGAGCCCCAGAGGAGGAAGGGGGAGAGGACGCGGGAAGAGACCCGGAGGAGCCGGACTGCCCAGCGAGAGTTTTGTGGTTTGCATAGGCCTCGTTCAGTTCTTTGGTGGTAGCCATGATAGCACCTCCTTAAATTCCAAGTTTCCAGCTTTCGCCGGTGTCGATATAGGGCATTGCCCGAACCCATTCTGTGCCGTTGTCGATATAGGGAACGGCGGTCAGAATCTTCTCCCCGTCGTCTATGCGGACAAGACCCTGGTCATAGGTGATATAGAACCAATGCTCCATGGGTAGGTCATAGACAGCGAGGTCGTTTGTGGTGTATGCCCAAAGGAAAACGTAGTATGTGGTGTTTGGCTTCAGCTTTTCGCAGGAGATCGTGATCTCGTGGTCGGAGTATGTGGCGTTGAGATACCCCCATTGTGCAGTTCCGGCGGCGATCTGGTAAGGGTCAGAGACGGAAGACATGGTTTTCGCGTAACGATGATAGTTAGCATCGGAAGAACAGATGGCGTAACGGAAATAGGGGTATCGGTCGTAGCTGTATTTTGTGCTGAAGGAGAGCGTAATGGATTTGGAAAGGCCGACAAAGTCCGGCGTGGTAAAGGAAAACTCGGCGGCGTAGTACACCCCGTTTGCGTGCCCGGCATAGGCTTCTTTTTCGGAAGACCAGGAAGACCAATCCTCGTTATAGGCCCAGGCGGAGCGGTTATCAAATCGTTTCCAGGAAGTCGTTACAGACATGGGAGCACCTCCTTTACGTCAGGAGGAAGAACACGCGCCCGGTCTGTCCTGGGTCGGGGAGGGAAGTTCCGTAGGTATAGGGGGAGAGGGTGAGCTTTTCATTGACGGCGAGCCCGGCATTAAAGGCAACGGCCCCGGCTACCTCGCCGCCGGTTTCTTTGGAGAGGGCTCCGATACCGTTACAGGCGGAGGCGTTATCCGTGCCGCCGGTGCCGCCTTTGGAGACGGGGACGGGAGAGGACAGCTTTTCCGGGTCGAGGGCGGAGACAATGAGTTCCAGCGCCTTGCTTCCGTCAAATTCAGCGGAGGCGGTGGCGCCGCCGGAAAGGGTGACCTGAATTGCTTCGTATAGGGCTTTCGCTTTGGCGGCGACATCTACAACACCGTCCTTGTCCGGGTCATAAGTGGCCTGCAGCATATCACCCGCGCCGCTTGCCTGAATCAGTTTCAAAACGGCGGCGGAGGTGGGGACGGCATCATCACGATTGGTAGCTTCCGTTTCCACGGCGGCAATCGTGAGAAACACCGCCGCAACATTGGCCAGTTTCTGGAGTTCGGGAATATGGGTGTTGTTGAGCCAAGCTTTGATGAGGTTTGCAGCCGCATCGAAACGGGCCTTGAATTCCGCAGGGGACAGGCCGCCGGTGGCGCTGGGCTCGTCGTCCAGTTTGGAGACGATGTTTACGTCTTTGTCAAAGGGGGAGAGGGTCATGGAAAAACCTCCTTAACGTGCATACACGGTGTCACGGACGGTGATGTCCGCGCTGGTGAGTTTGGCGGTGGTGGTTGCGCTCTCGGAGGAGAGAACAAGACGGAGATAGGAATACTTTTTCGCTTTCAATTTCAAGCGGGTGATGCGTGGCATTCGGTCGGTGTTAAAGCTCCAGTCCCGGAAGTCGGCGTTTACAAAGGTAGCGGCGGTGACGGCGGCGGTGGTGACATCCGTTTCGCCGATATCCGTTTCCCGGTCGCTGTCCACGGAGACGCGGACGGAGGATTTTGCCCCGGGCTTGATGCCAAGGAAGATACGAAGCGTATATTTTTTCAGCCACTCGGCATTAAAGGGCATGGAGCCGGAGCGCCAGAGGGCAGAGATGGGAACGCCGTTGTCGTTTCGGTAGTTGTGGGAAACGTGGCGGAGATACCCGGATGCATCGCCGTAGTAGAGATCTCGGCCTGCGGCCACAAAGCACCGGGCGGGGAAGTTGGTGTAGTAATACCAGGCATCGGCGGCATAATTCCAGACAAGGGAGCGGTCGTTATAGACGATATACAGTTCCTGGGAATAGTTGTGGTCAAACATGACGCACTCCGCAGCGGAGAAGGAGCCAAACGTGGCGGCGATCCGGTCGGAAATCCGCTTTGCCTGCCGCTCGTCCACGGTGAGGTTGGAGGAGTAGGAGGCGTTGTTTTTCCAGGAGTACACGTCCTGCCCGTGGAGGGTTATGGGGTCGTTCAAAACAAGCTGCGCCTGTCCGGGGGCGGCATGACCGATGGAGCGATTAACAGGGGTGGAATAGAAGGCCGGGATCTCGCTCTTGTCGGCAAGGGTTATGGTGCCGTACTGGATGGAATAGGCGGAGGAGGTCTTGAAGGCCACAAGGCGGGAATAATGCCGGATGAGGGAGGTAATGGGGGTGTTCTCGTCTCCCACGCGGATCACGTTCATATCCGGGAAGTATTCGGCGGTTGGGTTCCCGTCGTAATCTATCCCGGAATAGTAAGCTCGGTTGGAGCCGTCACCGTACAGGAACACGAAGTTGTCCGTGGTGCCGGAGAAGGTCTCCGCAAAGCGCATGGCGGTTATCTCGTGGCGGAAGTTCTTGTGGACAGTCCATGCAATTTCGATGGTGTTCGTTCCCTCTTCCGGAGCGAGGGTCAATTCCACCCGGATGTTGGAGCCGTCCGCCGGGGCGGTGGTAAACCGTAGTTCCCCGAGTGTTCGGTTGTGGGTGTAATCCAGTTCCGGAGAGAGGAGCGTTTCGTCCACAAAAACGGCGAGTTCGGCGATATTATTCGGGAGGGCGAACAGTACCGCTTTCCCGTCTCCGGCAAGTTCCTTGGTGGATTTCTGCGCCGGGAAGGTGACAGCGCCTGCAACCAGATCGGCGGTGTAGCCGGAGATGGGTTCGCCCGTTACCCGGTCTTTTACCCAGTCAATGGAGAGGATATCCGATTCCGGAAGGTGGAATGTGAGAGATTGTCCGTCCGGGGAAAACCAGGCGCGGCGGGTGGAGGTTAGTTTGTTGACCTGTTCAAAGTTTGTTCCGCCGCCGGAGGGATTCGCATTGATGGAGACAATAGGCCGATAGCCTACGACATCGGAGAGGGCGGAACCGTCCCAGACTTTATAGCTCTGGCCGTCCAGAATATAGAGGCGGTTGGAAAAGCCGAACAGGAAAACGTGACCGCTGGTGTCAATATCGCCGATCTTTTCACGGCTCCATTCCAGGTCGTCATAAACGGCCTTCCAAAGTGCGCCGTGGCAGGCGGCGACGGTGTATTCGATTCCGTTTACATAACCGCGCCACAGGGCTTTGACTTCCGCGTCAAGACTGGAGTGAGAAACGAAAACAGGGTTCCAGTTGATGACAAAGCGTCCGGCAGCATTAGACCAGGGAGCGGACACGAAGCGGCGGGCAGTCTGAGTGGCGGAGGAGTAATAATAATACCCGGCCAGCTTATCCGCGAGGGCGGTTATATTCTCGCGGGTGACTGTAATCTTGTCCCCGGCTGGCTTAATGATCCCCGTTTCGGTCACAGTAAGCGCAGGCCACAGGGAAAAGGAAAACGTATCATTTTGGGTTTCCTGTTCTGTGGTTGGCGATGTGGTAAGCGTGTAGCTTTCCAGAAATCCGCATATATTCCGGGAGCCGGGGCGGATCTGCAAATTGCCGTCACGGGTAACGCGCCAGTTTGTGCAGGTGGACGCTTCGCCCATTTTCAGTTTTGTATCGCCGTCGGGGGCCTCATTAAGGCCTTGCCATCTGGTGATCTTGAAAGTTCTTTCGGCGGTTGGGGAGTAAATCCGCGCCATATGCATCACCTCACCGGGATTATATACACCGGCAAAAAGGAAAGTCAACAAAGAGTTATCAAAAAATCAACAAAGAGTATTGACAAATGGAGGCGGAGGTGATAATGTGTGGATGCGGACCAGAACGAATGTGCTACTTTCTCTCCTTTCGCATTTTGACACCTCCTACTGCTCTCTAGACAGGAAAAGCCCCCGGGATCACTCCCCGGGGGCTTTTTCCATTATCGGCGTATTAGGTTTTTGATTGCCTCGCTGGTGGTTGCTCCGGCAGCTTTTTCCGCCTCGATCAATGCGATTATGTCCGCGTCCGTGTCTTTGCGAAGTTTGATATTATACTGCGCGTAGGTTTTCGCATTGTAGCGGTATTTCACCTCATTGCTGGTGGTGGTTTTTCTCTTGGGGGTGTCCATCGTGGGGGCTCCTTTCGTAGTTCAATCCCCCGCCGGAGCGGGGGAGGGTTTTTCAGTAGCCGCCTTCGTATTTGGCGTCGCGCCACATACCGATGATGAAACGGATCAGGTCAAGCATTGGACACCTCCAGAGCGGCGTATTTAATGCGCTGGGACGCCTGGAACAGGGCGCGAGCCTGCACATCAAGCCAGGACTCTCGGTTGTTGGGGGGGCGCTCGCCGTTGCGGGTGCGCTTCAGTTCCGTGGGGGTACAGAGACGGGTGGCAATGTCGCCGTCAAAAATCAGGGCGGCGCCGCCGTGACTGTACTGTTTCCAATCGCGAGCGCCGTTAAGAAGTGCGGCCTCGATGGCGGCCGGTGTTGCCAGAATGGACGGGGAAGTCCACCCGCCGGTGATATTCTCCTGCAACTCGTCGAGGAGCTCGAAGCAATAGGCATTAATGCCGCGGCTCCAAGCGGAGCGGGCGGGGGTGGCGCGGATATAATCGCGGATAGCGGAAACGGTGATGTTTTTTTCAGTCATTGTACAAAATCCTTTCTTTTTTCGGCGGGACGTGGTACAATGACAACGCCCCTTTTGTGGTCTGTTGTGGTGATAGATCTTTTAGGGCTTTCCCGGTGGCGTTGCGAGCGCTGCCGGGATTTTTGTTTGGCCCCGTTTCCGGGGCCTAGTGTTTACCGAGTGTAAATGATTTCGCCCGTCTGGCCGTCGCTAATGTTTATCACGTCCGGGTCTGTTTTCAAAAGTTCCAGCATGCTGGCGGAGTATTCCGGCCAATCATTCCGGCCCCTGAAAGTAACAAGAACCGTTTTCCGCGGCGCGTTAGTTGAAAAGCAAGCGTTGATCCATTCCGTTGTGAAATTCATTTTGTGTCCTTTCTGCCCGTGCTGGGCGGCGTGGTTTGTTGTGGTGTGGCTTTACATTAGCACATGGGCAAGCGTATGTCAATAGGTTTTTGCAAAAAATTTTTCGGCGGTCAAAAATCCCCCTTGCGCCCCCCCGGATTAAGAAAGAAAAGAAGAAAGAAAAGAAAAGAAGCAAAAGAAAAGAAAGAAGTAAAGAAAGAACTTAACCCCCCTATAATCCCCCCAAGCGCGGGAGGAGTGTGCCAGGATCGGCTGCCGGTTCCGCGGCAAGATTTTCGCCGGGCGTGTATGTGCGTATCTTATGCGGCGATCTGGCGCTGTGTCATGTCGTCGCGTCATGTCGTGGGTGTTGGGTGTCATGTTGTGATAATGCGATAAGTGGCGATAAATAGACGTAGAGGGGAGCCAGAGGGGGCAAACACGCGCGTCATTTGAATAATTAGTCTACGCTAACCGCCTTTAACAGGGCGGTGTTTTTTATGCTCTGGATGATTACTGGCTGTTGAATCACGATAACGATTTGTTATTGACAATCTGCACAAAAGGTGTATATAATCACGGTGAAAACTAGCTGTAATCACATTGATGACAGAGAAACCCGCTGTTTTCAAGGGGTTGCGGTGTTTATCGGCTTAATGTAACTTATGCCGAATTATTGGAAATCAACAGCAAGAAACTCAGTATTTGCAAGGGTTTGCGCTGTTTTAAGCAGTTTACAGTTGGTAATATCCAATAAGCCCCTGAGCCCTGCGGCAGCTCGTGCCCCTGCCCCCTGCGCCCTGCGCGGTGTGGGGGTGGTGGGGGTATGCCTTGCCTGGTTCCGGATTTTTCAGAGATCGGGATGGGGGTACCGGAAAAACGGGCGGCCGGGAAATGGCGGCCTATACGCAATATACCTCTCACATTTGAAAGTTGAGATTAAACATAGCCCGGTGGACGTGGCGACTTTAACGAAAGGAGGCGAACCATGCTTACACCTGAAAGATTTCTGGAAGCGGTAGTGGAGTTTCAGAGCTACATAGCGAGATACACCACATCGATGCCGGATGACCTTACGTTTCTGGACTTTATCAACGATGAGTTTATCGATGAAGCGTTTGAGGAAGAACTGACATCTCTTGAGTATGACGAGATGGTGAAGAGCGCGGATAACGCCGAAGCGCTTTCCAGACTCACAAAGCTGCGGGAGCATTATTACCTCCGGCAGATACAGAAAGAGCCGAAGGGGCAGACGGGAATGATCTTTGCCCTGAAGCAGAAGAAGAACGGCGGATATTCGGATAAGCACGAGGTGAGCTCGGACAAGACGCTCACGATCAATTTCGCCGGAGTAGGTGGAGCAGAAGCCTACAAGTAGGGGGTAGCGGAAAAGGGGCGGCCCCTGTTTTTGAAAACGTCCCTTGAAAAAACTGGAGGAATGTATGGCGAAAGCTAGGGTAACGGAACAAACGGAGTTCACATGGGATCCGGGAGAAGCCAACCCCAAGCAGCTCCAGTTTTACATGAGCCGGACGCTGTACACGGCATACGGCGGCGCGAAGGGCGGCGGCAAGACCCACGCTGTTCGCACCAAGGCTGGTATGGGCGCATTTGGGTATCCGGGAATAAAGATACTCATTATGCGCCGCACATACCCGGAACTTCAGAAGAACCATATTGAGCAGATGTGCAAGATGTTCCCCAAGGAGCTTGTGAGCTACAACGGGTCTCTGCACACGATGTATTTCTACAACGGCTCCACGATCCACTTTGGCCATTGGTCGGGCGTGGAATCGGAGAATGAGTATCAGGGTCAGGAGTATGACTGGATATTCATAGACGAGGCAACGCAGTTTACGGAGCGCGAGTTTCGGTATATCGGCGGCTGTTTGCGTGGCGTTAACGACATCCCGAAGCGTATGTACATAACCTGCAACCCCGGCGGTGTCGGTCATCGATGGGTAAAGCGGCTGTTTATAGACCGCAACTTTATCTGCGACCCTTTGAACCCGGAAGCGGACGAGAACCCAGAGGATTATTCCTTCATCTTTGCCACGGTTGAGGACAACTCACAGTTGATGGAGAAATCCCCGGCGTATGTGCAAATGCTTGCGTCTATGCCGGAAAACCTACGCAAAGCATTCCGATACGGCGACTGGAACGCCATCAGCGGGGCTTACTTCCCGGAGTTTTCCGTTGGGGCGCACACCTGCAAACCGTTTGCTGTTCCCGCTCATTGGGAGCGGTACAGGGTATTCGACTACGGCCTTGACTGCTTCGCCTGTTACTGGGCGGCGGTGGATGAGAACGGACGTAGCTACATTTACCGGGAACTGAAACAAAAGGGGCTCATTGTTCAGGAAGCGGCCAATATGGCTTTGGACATGACCCTTCCCGGAGAGAAGATAAACATCACATTCGCGCCGCCGGATATGTGGTCGAGGCAGAAAGACACCGGCAAAACCATGGCCGAGGTCTTTTTGGCAAACGGCGTACCCATCGTGCCGGTAAACAACAACCGAGTGCAGGGGCATCTGCTCATCAAAGAGCAGCTTGCGGTGCGAAAGGACGGAAAACCGGGGCTCATCATCTTTGATACCTGCAAAGAACTGATACAGGATTTGCAGGATATTCAGGCGGATGAGAAGAATCCCAACGACTGCGCCAAAGAACCGCACGAGATCACACATACCGTGGATGCTCTGCGGTATTACTGCGTAAGCCGTCAGGTGGTTGCCGGAGGCGAAATCCGCCCTGGTATGGACTTTGACCACGACGATACTACGGTTTCGGAGTATGAGGACTTTATGTGCGGCGGAGAGCCGGACACCGGATATATAGCGGGGTGAATTATGAAGATTTTTGGAAGAACCAATAAAAACGACCTTCTTCTCAACTCTGTGGCGAACCTCGCCGTAGAGGTTGCCAAGATGCGCGGGGCTGTGGAGGCGCTTACAGAAGCCTTTGAAAACAGCGGTTTCACGATGACGGAAGAGCAGCAGGAAGCAGAGAAAGCCTTTATGGAAGGGCTCTCCGGCCTTTTGAACTACAACTACCAGAGGGACCGTTATGGCAGATAAAACCAGAAACCCCGGCGAAGGGAACCCCCGGAAGATTTGGGAGAAGTACCAGACCGCCCTTGACTTCAACCAGAAAATTCACCTTAACGAGACGGTTGAGGACAACGAGAACTTCTTCATAGGGAAGCAATGGGAAGGCGTAAAGTCCAACGGGCTGCCAACTCCTGTTTTTAACTTTCTCAAACGAGACGTTCTTTTCTCCGTCGCATCCAACACCAGCGACAACATCAAGATTTCTGCATCTCTTTTGCCGAATGTGGCGGAGAGATCGGACAAACAGTTTATTGTCGATATCCTGAACGCTCAGTTTGAGCATCTTTTTGAACACAACAAAATCGCTGTCCGCGTCCGGGAGTTTATGAGAAACGCCGCTGTGGATGGAGACGGCGCTACGTTTACATGGTGGGACGAAGACGCATATACCGGCCAGGAGAACATCGGCGCTATCCGCACGGAGATTATCGAAAACACCCGTGTGCTGTTTGGTAATCCCAATGATCGTCGCGTGCAGAATCAGCCGTGGATCATCGTTGTGCGCCGGGAGCGTGTGGACGATGTGAAGGAACGGGCGAAAGACAACAACGTGAAGAACGTGGACGACATTCGCCCCGACTCCGACGACACAAACAGCCGGATGGACAGCTACACCGATGACAAGGTCACGGTGCTTCTGTATATGCGCCGTGATAAGGCAACGAAAGAGATCAAATGCACGGAGCTCGTAAAGGGCGTAATCATCCGCAAAGAGTGGTCTCTTGGGATCCGCCGATACCCTATCACCTGGACGTGCTGGGACTACATTCAGGACAGCTATCACGGACAGGCCATGCTTACCGGGCTTCTGAGCAATCAGCAGTTTGTGAACAAGATGTTTGCAATGGTAATGGTC